>LNFM01001544.1_pt1 | contig 51681 bp, 45 predicted proteins | sample 596031 | NCBI WGS metagenome assembly LNFM01 (sample SAMN04254537, study PRJNA301005) | activated carbon metagenome | isolation source: dual media filters at the Ann Arbor, Michigan drinking water treatment plant | place: USA: Ann Arbor | reverse complement strand
GCTGGAGGTGTTCGCGCAAACCCTGGCCAGATCTCAAAAGCCTTCGGCCTCAGTTCATTGAACCGGGTGTTGCACTTCGGACTTGAAACCGCCACGTCTATTCGCAGCGGTGATAAAGGAACAGGAGGCATTGATCGATTTGTATGCGCCGCTGATGCGGCGGCTGGACGCGACGAGTGGCACGTTGAAACGGCTCAGCGTCAAGGTCAAGCGTGTCGCCGACATTGCAAGCTGGGCCACGGAAGGCGAAGAAGAGTTGCTCGATCGCCGCAAGGCCGGCTCGTTCTACGGGGTTGGTGCGCTGCAGAAGGTCGCCCGCGCGGAACTTCAGCCGGCTTGGGAGACCGGGTCGGCACAGGAGATCGAAGGCGCGATGTCCGCCTTCATAGCCTCGCACTACAAAGAGTTGCTCGCTCATGCTCCGTACGCACCGGCCGAGCACGAGGCGTTCCGGCACTGGCTGAAGCGGTTCGCGCAATGGCTGTTTAGCACCGACCACATCGCGGTCCAGTACGAAATCGTCTACGACGGAATCGACATCCGCAAACTTTCGCCGGGTACGAGAGGTATCGTCCTACTGCTTCTCTACCTCGCCCTCGACGACGGCGACGACCGTCCGCTGATCATTGACCAGCCCGAAGAGAACCTCGATCCAAAATCGGTGTTCGACGAACTGGTCGACTTGTTCGTAGAGGCGAAGACCAAGCGCCAGGTAATCATGGTTACGCACAATGCAAACCTGGTCATCAACACCGACGCCGATCAAATCATCGTGGCGAACGCCAGCCCTGCAGCGGACGGCGGCTTGCCGACCTTCAGCTACGTCGCCGGCGGGTTAGACGATGCCGGGATCCGCAAGGTCGTGTGCGACATCCTCGAAGGCGGCGAGAAGGCGTTCACCGAACGGGCGCGGCGCCTGCGGGTGAAACTACTGCGCTAACGCGACCCGACCAGGCTCCGAACATCAATAACGGACATCGAGCGGTGCTCGCTGCGAACCATGAAGTATGTGCCTTCCCTTGGTGCCTGCCGTCGTTTCCAAGAGAACCGACCGACTGCTGTCAGTCGGAGGTAGCCGATCCAGCGCTATCAGGCACCACTTGCAGGCTGTAGCTGCTGCTCAGAGATCACAGCAACTTGACCGCAGACTATGGCCACGCGCAGTACCCTCGTGTAGCAACTGTTTGGCGCCCGCCGACCGGCTACAGTTCAGACGTTGCACGCAGCATCCCACGTGAGCCACAGCACGGCGCAGCACGCGCAGCCTGTGGGGTAAGTTGTGGGGTGTTCGAGCCGGCTGAAAGACAACCTTCATATGCGACAAGCACTTGGCGTCGAAGTCGACATTCAGGTGCAGAACTTGGAGTAGCTTTTCGGCCGGTCCCAGACGGTCCCCCGGCAACCCAGCGCGTCCCTCAAACAATAGGATAGGCGCTGCATCGGTCATGCTCAAGACACTGTTCGACTTCTCCGACTCCACTGCGGCGAACGCATGGCACGCCATCGACGACCGCGTGATGGGCGGCATCTCTCGCAGCTCACTGCGCCACTACCCTAGGGGCCACGCAGTGTTCGAAGGAACCGTCTCGCTGGAGCGCAACGGCGGCTTCGCCTCGGTGCGGTCCAGCCCTGGCGAGCGGGGCCTCCCGGGCGCCAGCGCCTGCCTGATCGAACTGCGCGGTGACAACAAGCAGTTCAAGCTGAGCCTGCTGACCGACGACGGCTTCGACACCCTGAACTACCAGACAAGCCTCGCCCCCACAGGCACCGACTGGCAGACCTTGCGCCTGCCGCTGGCCGACTTCCGCGCCAGCTTCCGCGGACGCGAGGTGACCGACGCGCCGCCACTCGACCCTGCGCGCATCCGCCAGGTCGGCCTGATGATCGCGACACGCCAGGCCGGCGCCTTCGCGCTCGACATCCGGCGGATCGGTCTGGGCTGAGCACATGCAGGAGGGGCGCCGCCGACGCCCCCGGTGCGGCTTGAACCAGGGCCCGCTCGGCAAAGGAGCAGGCATCGGCGCCGGCCACCACCAGACGCTGGAGCACCCGCACGTCCACCTGCGCCAGCGCCGTCTCCAGCGTCTGCGTCAGGCTATCCTTGAGCCCCGCGCTCACGCCGCCCGCCTCCGCGGGCCGCCTGGCTCGAACCTCAGGCGGAAACATGACCTTCTCGATCCGGCTGGCCAAGTACCGCGAGGTTCGTGACCTCGGAGCAATCGAAGTCCGGGCCAGAAGCAGGTTCTCGGAAGACCAGATGTCTACGGAACACCGGTCGTACAAAACCCCGCACACTGCATTGCTGGCATGCCGCAGCCAGGGCCTGCTCTGGGTAGCTGACGCACCAAGCATCGGAGCCGTGGGCTTCTGCGCGGCGACGCAGACTGAAGACGGTCTGCACGTCCTTCAGATGAGCGTGCTGCCCACTCATGGAAGGAACGGCATTGGGACGAGATTCCTCCAACGCGTCGATCGCGAGGCCAGCGACCGGGGATTGAAGTACGTCACGCTCACCACCTTCGCGCACATCGCATGGAACGCGCCCGCGTATCACCGGTACGGGTTCCAGTCACTGGAGTCTGATGACATGCCTCCAGCCCTGCTCGAACGCATGGAGAACGAGCGCGCAGCCGGTCTAAGCCATCGTGTCGCCATGCGCAAAAGCGCTGTCTGAACCCTCGCTCAAGCTGACCTGCCGCGGCGGACAGCCCAGCTCGAACCTGAGACCAGAAAACATGGCGTTCACCTTGCGGCGCGCTACCGAAGACGATGCAGCTTCATTGCGAGACTTGCGACGCTCGCTGTTCGCAGAGACTGAATTCTTGCTCTGGGAACCACAAGAATTCACGGCCACAGAGGACGACGAGAGAAGGTTCATCTCCTGGCTCTTGTCAAAGACGAACAGTGTCTTGCTCGTGGCCACGGACGGTCGTCATCTGCTCGGCTTCCTGGGCGCTACAGGCGGCGAGCGCATACGTACGAGGCACTCAGCGCTGGTTTTCCTCGGCGTGCGCAAGAAGTACTGGTCCCGCGGCATTGCTTCGGCCTTGCTCCAGGAGGCCGTGTCCTGGGCATCAAATGCTGGGCTGCTTCGCCTGGAGCTGACCGTGCACACGACCAATGAACGCGCAGTGGGCTTGTATCAGCGCTTCGGGTTCCAGATTGAGGGCACACGTCGTGCTTCACTGCTTGTGGCAGGCAGAGCCCAAGATGAATACCTCATGTCGCGCATCACTGAGGCCTGATCCGGTACGACCTGGAACGCTTGCCTTACCGGCTGTCCTTCTCTGGGCACGCGCCGAACTTTCTGCTGCCGCCCGACCTGTCCTTGATGAGGCTCTGACCCCGCGCAGAGCGGGACGCTGAATTTGCGCTGCCGGCCAGTTCACACGGCCTCGCCGCTGACCATTTCCAAGCGGATGGCCACGAGCGCAGCCGCAAACGACAGCAGCACGCAGCCCATGATGATGGCCAGCAAGGCCCCTGGCGTGGCGATACGTTCGACCACCACCGCTGTCAGAGTGCTCAACACGGCGCCCAGCGCCATGGACAGGGCGCCATTCAGACCCGCCGCCGTACCGGCCAGCGCAGGGCGAACCGCCATGGCGCCGGCATTGGCGCCCGGCAGCGTCAGCCCGTTGCCCAGGCCCACGAAGACGGTCAGCCCGAAGAGCGCCAGAGGATGCGACACCCCGGCCACGAACACCACTGCAGCCAGCGCAATCGCACAGACCGACACCGCCCGGCCCGACACCAGCAAAAAGCGTGTGCCCAGGCGGCGGGCGTGGCGCGCGCTGATGGCCGCGCCAACGAGGAAGCCCCCGGTGATCGAACCCACGCCGATGCCCACCTCTGCAGGCGACAAGCCCCACACCGCCGTTGCCACGTAAGGCACGCCGGTGACGAACACAAAGAAGGCCCCTACGGAAAAAGCGGTGCACAGCGCATAGGCCCAATACCGGCTCGACTGCAGCAGGGCCAGCCAGTCAGCCCATCTGGGCGCTGGCGACCCCGGCGTGCGCGTCTCGCCCATATCGACCCAGGTCCACACCAGCAAGATCGCGCCCAGAACAGCGTACAGCGCGAACACAGAGCGCCAACCCAGGCTCACATCCAGGAAGCCACCCAGCATCGGCCCCAACATCGGCGCCACCGCCATGGCCGAGGCGATCATGCTCAACTTGGCAGCCGAGTCGAGGGTCGAATGCTGATCGCGAATGGCTGCGCTGGACACCACCGAGCCCGCGACGACCACGGCCTGCATCACGCGGCAGGCCAGCAACACGGCCGCGTCCTGCGCCAGCATGCAACCCAGCGATGCGACGACGAAAATCATCAGGGCACTCAGCATGACCGGCCGGCGACCAAATCGGTCTGAAAGGGGCCCGAGCCCCAACTGGAACAGCGCCGAGGCCAGCATGTACCCCGATATCGCCAATGCCGTCACGGATTCGCGCGCCGACAGGTCGCGTGCCATCGATGGCAGCGATGGCAGGATCATGTTCAAGGTCACTGCCGACAGCGCAGTCAGCAGCGTCAGGGTGATCAGGCGGGGAGGCGCGGGCAACAAGCCATAGATTGTGGCCGACGTCGCAACAGGTTCCCGCCAGCGGTCCAGCACGCAGGGCCGCCGTGGGGTCCGAGGGTGGCACCTTCGCGCGAAGCCTGCTTGCTAGGCGGGCATCAGGCGCAGCTGCGTGATCTCCGAGGGGGCGCCCAGCCGCAACGGCGGACCCCAGTAGCCTGTGCCGCGACTGGTGTACACCCACAGCTGGCGCAGGCGGTGCAGGCCGGCGGTGAAAGGCTGCTGCAAGGGGACGAACAGATTCCAGGGCCAGAACTGGCCGCCGTGCGTGTGGCCTGACAGCTGCAGGTCGAAGCCGGCATCTGCCGCCGCCGGTGCACTCCTGGGCTGGTGCGCCAGCAGGACCCGCACAGCGGCGTCGGCCGGCGCGCCAGACATCGCCCGCTGCGGATCGCTGCTGTGCCCGCGCATGAGCTTGTCTGCCGAATAGTCGGAAACCCCGGCCATCACCAGCCGCGCGCCGTCGTGTTCGAGCACCACATGTTCGTTGTCCAGCACCTTCAGACCGAGCCCGCGCAGGCAGGCCGTCCATTCGACGACGCCGCTGTAGTACTCGTGGTTGCCGGTGACGAAGAAGGTGCCGTGTCGCGAGCGCAGCCCCGCCAGCGGCGCGACGTCGTCGCGCAGGTCACGCACGCGCCCGTCGACGAGGTCGCCGGTGACCGCCACGGCATCGGGCTGCAACCGGTTGACCGCGTCGACGATCCGCTGGACGAAGCCGCCCTTGACCGTAGGCCCGACATGCACGTCACTGATCTGCACGATGGTGAAGCCGTGCAACGCGACGGGCAGGTCGGCGATGCGGATGTCGACACGCCGTACCGCAGCCGTTCGGCGCGCGCCGAACGCACCGAAGACCACGGCGGCAAGGGCCAGCAGTGGCACGGCGGCGGCCGACTCCGTCTTCAGTTCCGGCAAGGCCGGCAACGCGACCACCCAGCCCGCCAGCAACACCAGTTCGCGCAGCAGCGTCAGCACCATCAGCATCGAGAAAAGTCCGAGCGCCGTCATGCCGGCCCAGGTCCAGCGGTCGGCAGTCTGCCGGGAGTGCGCGCGCCGACCGATGAAGGCAGCAGGAATCAGCAGCAGCGTGGAGATGAGCAAGACCCCCAGGGCAGCGACGGCCAGCGGGCTTGCCAGCGCAGGGAGCAACCGGGCACACAGGTACAGGTGCAGCAGCACCAGGATCGCAATTGTCGGCACGAAGGTGATGTGCGGCCGGCAACGCAAATCTCAAGCGGCGCCACCCTCTGGCTGGGTGCCGACCAGCAGGGCTCGGAGCGCGCCGCAGGGTACTCGTCCCGGTCAAAAGGTCGTTCGTCCGAAGCAGGGTGGCGTTCGTCGCCTGGCCAGGTCAGGCCGGCAGCACGCCGCTAGCATTTCAGCATCACCCATAGGAGTCACCATGAACATTAGCCGTCTGCACCCGACCATCGCGGCCGCCCTGATGGTCGGCAGCCCCATGCTCGTGATGGCCCAGACCGGTGCCACGACACCGGTCGAACTCAAGGCCGAACGCCAGGTCGTGACACGCGCCGACCAGCTGCCAAGACGCGCCTACAGGCTGGACAGGCTGCCCAGCGAACTGCTGGCCGTGCCGCTGGATGAACTGAAAGCGTTGGGCGAGCAACTCGAGGGCCATCTTGCCGCCGACCTGGCCGCCTTTGACATCCAGGACAACTCGACCCTGCGCGAGATGTTCAGCGCAAGAGCCACCCTGGCGCAGCTGCGCGGTGACTGGGCGGCCGTGCCCGGCTGGACAGCGAAGGCTCGCGTCCTGCAGGACAAGGCAGGCGCCCGCCTCGCTGGCGGCGTGCTCACCGATCTGCTGGCGCAGCAGCGCCAGGAGCAGCGCGACACCGCCTGGCTGGCCGGCGAGGTCCAGCGTCGTTATGGCGCCATGCCCTGGGCAGACGTGCAGGACATCGTCAAGAGCAGCAAGGGTGGCATCGAAACCTACAACCCCGAACTCGTGCGCGGCGCCTTCCAGAGTCAACTCGACGTCGTGGCCCGCAACGGGCAGATGTCGGTGCCCGACGGCGTGGTCGCCGCGATCATCAGCGCCCGCATGCAAATGGAACTGCTGGGGCCGAACAAGGCAGCCGTGGTGCAGGGCCTGCAGGCGGTGGTCGACGCCAACACCCAGGCCGGCACGCGCGAGGACATCTGGACACCGCGCACCTTCTCGATTGCACCCGACGCCAAGGCCAGCCCCGTGGTCGTGGCGGTGTGGGATTCCGGCGTCGACCTGGCCCTGTTCCAGCCCGCCGCGGCACGTGGCCTGGCTTTCGACGACGATGCGCGACCGGTCCGCGACCTGCTGCGTCCGCTGGGTGAAGCGCAGGCGCGCTGGCCGCAGTTGCGCAGTCTCGTCAAGGGTGCGATGGACCAGCGCGCCGCGCTGGACACCGCCGACGCACAGCGTTTGCGCAGCAGCCTGGCGGGCTTGAAGGCCGAGCAGGTCCAGGCCTTCAGCGAAGACATGAACCTGGCCGGCCTGTACGTGCACGGCACCCATGTGGCGGGCATCGCCGTCGACGGCAACCCTTTCGCGCAGGTGTTTGCGGCCACGATGCTGTGGAACCACCTGTCGGTGCCGTCCAAACCCAGCGAAGCGCGTTCGCGGGCCACCGCTGCGGCCTACAAGACGATGGTGCAGGGCTTCAAGGACGCCGGCGTGCGGGTGGTCAACATGAGTTGGCGCTACGGCCCGGCTGCCCATGAATCCATGATGGCCTTCCACAGCCTGGGCGGCACGCCTGAAGCACGCAAGCTGGAAGCCCTGCGCCTGTTCAGGATCGAACGCGACGCCTTGCGGGACGCGATTGCCGGCGCGCCGGACATCCTTTTCGTGTCCGGTTCCGGCAACGAGGACAACAGCGCCGACTTTCAGGACTACATTCCCGCCGGCCTGGAACTGCCCAACCTCATCACCGCGGGGGCGGTGGACCGCGCGGGCCGGGAAACCAGCTTCTCGACTTTCGGCAAGACCGTGGTCGTGCACGCCAACGGCTTCGAGGTCGACGGCCCGGTGCCCGGCGGCGACCGGCTCACGCTCAGCGGCACCAGCATGGCCAGCCCGCAGGTGGCCAACCTGGCGGCCAAGCTGCTGGCCCTGAAGCCGGAACTGAAGCCGGCGCAGGTCAGGAAGCTGATCCTGGACGGCGCCGACCGCCTGCCCGGCGCCGATGGCCAGCCCGGGCGCGTGAACCTGATCCATCCACGCCGCAGCGCACAACTGGCGGGCATCGCCCAGGCGAGGTAAGTCCTCCTGGGTGGGCGTGGCGACCCAGGAAGTCCTTGGTCAAGGATCCGGGCTCAGCCGCACCACCTCGGCCGGCGTGTAGTCGGGGCCCTGAACGATGCGGTCGAAATACGAGACATGGGCGTCGCTGCCTTCTGACCATTGGGCCTTGAAACCTGTGATCCAGGCCTGCGCGTCGACTTCGATCGCGACGGCCTCGGCGTGCACACCCTGGCCCATCGACACGCCCAGGCGCCTGTCGGGCCCGGCAAAGGGCTCGACGGCCACGCGCGTGAACAGTCCCGCTGTGTCGCCACGAAAATTCGGCATGCCGGCAGCGCCATTGTTGAGGATCCAGCGCGCTGGCCGCCCCGAAGGCGCCGGCAGGGCCTGGAAGACCGGCAGGCAGGTGTGGCTGCAGGCGAAGGCGTCGACCCCGGCCCGATCCAGCCACTCAGCCACCTGGGCCCGGTGCCCGGCATCACGCAGGTGTTCCTGGGCGAAGCCCCAGCCCGCCAGCGACGTGGCGTCGCCGTGCACCAGGCCCAGCCGCAGCGGGCCGACGTCGGCCCGCAGCCACATCGGCAGTGCCGAGAGCTTGGCCCGTTGCTGTTCGCTGGTCGCCTGGCGAAGCCGGCCCAGGATGCGGTTGGAACGTTCGACCACCCCGTCACCCACCCAGTCGGGATAGGCACAGCCGCAGCCGGCGTCGCCACCGGCGTCAGCCGAGGCCAGTTCGGTCTCGACATTGCCACGCAGGGCGTCGTGCATCAGCACCGCACTCTGCACCCGCGCAAACACGGTGGGATCGGCGTCGAACCAGTGGAAGTCGCCGTTGAACACCAGACGCTTGCGACCAGGTTCACGGTCGAAGAGCTCCAGCACCCGTTGCAGCGCCAGTTCGTTGCCATACAGCCCCCCCACCACGTACAACACATCGAGAGACTGCAGGCGGGCCGGAGCGCCGACCGCGAAGGCCTCGGGCCGGTAGCGGTAATGCAAGGGACAGCTGCGCCCTGGTGCAGGCGCAGCGCCGGGTTCGCCCGACACAGCAGCCGTCACTTCGCCACCGTGGCCGCCGCGATCGCCGCAAGCGCCTTGCCCACCTGCTCGGCAGGCGGGCATTCGCGGGCACCGTGGCGGTGGATCAGCCACTTCGGGTCGTTGTAGCCCAGCCAAGTCTGGCCGGCCTCGTCGGCCCAGACCAGGGCCTTCATCGGCAGGTCGATGCCGGCAAGCTGGGCACACAGCATCAGCGGCGTACCGGCCTGCGGGTTGCCGAAGACCAGCAACTCGGTCGGCCGCAAGCTTTGGCCGATGCGCTGGGCCGCAGCAGCATGATCGATGCGCGACACGACGGTCAGGTTGCGCTTCTTCACCTCGGCTTCCAGCCGGTTCATGGTTTCGGTCGGCGCATGCGGACTCTTCAGCGCCACCAGGCCGTGCGTGGCCGTGGCCTGATTGCCGCCCTGGCCCGGGCCACCTGCGCCCTGGTGTGCGTCCCTGTGCGCGCCCATGGCGCCGCAGCCGCCCAGCAGCACGGCCGCCAGGGCAAGGGCCATTCTTCGTTTCATGCTCATCGTCTTCTCCTGCACTTGGTTGAAAAAAGGGTTCTCGTTGGTCTGCATCAAGCACGGGCCAGCCGGGCCGCGGGTTGTCGATCGCTGTCCTGGCTGGGCCCTGGCTCGCTGGCGCGCCGTTCGTACAGCTCCTGCAGCATCGGCGCCGTCACCTCGCTGATGGGTCTGTCCCACTGCACCCGGCCTGCGGCCATGCCGACGACGCGCCCGGCCAGCAGCGGCAACAGGGCCAGGTCGTGCACCACGGCGATCAGGGTGTGACCCGGCGGCGAGGCCAGCGAGCGCAACGCCTGGCAGACCTGCAGCGTGGCGGTCGGGTCCAGCGCCGAGGTGGGCTCGTCGGCCAGCAAGAGCCGCGGACACTGCAACTGCACGCGGGCCAGGGCCACCTTCTGCCGTTCGCCGCCCGACAGCCGGTCGGCACGCGTGCCGGCACGTTCGGCCAGGCCCCAGGCCGCCAGGGCGGTGTCGGCTTCGTCCACCAGGTCCGGCGGATACCAGCGCAGCAGGCTGCGCCAGGCGTCGCCGCCGCGCAGCCGGGCTAGGCCGCCGATCAACACGTTTTCGCGGGCGGTCAGGCGCGGCACCAGATGCAGGCCCTGCATCAGCAGGCCGGTCTCGCGCCGCAGTGCCTGTCGCACTGCCGCGCTGACCCGACCCTGCCCCGCTGTGTCTTGCGCCCCGAGCGGCCGGCCGAGCACCTGGACCCGGCCCGTGGCGGGCCTCGACAAGGCCCCGATCAGCTTCAACAGGGTGCTCTTGCCAGCGCCGTTGGGACCGACGACGGCCACGTGCTCGCCGGATTCGATCACGAGCCGCGGCACTTCCAGCAGCATGCGGCCCCCGACCACGACCTGCGTGCCTTCGATGTCCACGGCCGGCGTCACAGCAGTGCTTTCCGTATGCGACGCGACAGGGCGTCGAAGACCATCACCAGCGCCACCACCACGATCAGCAGCGTGGCCAGGCGGCCCCATTGGAACAGGCTCACCGCCTCGCTGATCAGCAGACCCAGGCCACCGGCGCCGATGAGCCCCAGGATGGTGGAGTCGCGGATGTTGAACTCCCAGACGTAGAGATGGTGGCTGACGAACTGCGGCAGCACCGATGGCCAGACGCCATGAAAGAAAACCTGCGCTTGGCTGGCACCCGTGGCGCGTACGGCGTCGACCGCGGCCATGTCCAGCGACTCGATGCTCTCCGCGAACAGCTTGCCATAGGTGCCCATCGAGTGCAGCGCAATCGCCAGCACGCCGGCCGTGGGCCCCAGCCCGACGATGCCCACCAGGATCAAGCCGAAGACCAGCGTGTGCACCGCCCGCGCCATGTCCAGCACGGCCTTGGCGCCCAGGGCCAGCAGGCGCGGTGCGTGCAGGTTGCGCGCCACCAGCATGGCCAGCGGCAGCGCCAGCAGCGCCGCCAGCAGCGAGCCCAGCGTGGCAATCTGGAAGGTGACCCAGGTGGCGCGGGCCACGGCAGCCAGGAAGTCGGCCTCGACTTCGCGCCGGTTCTCCACCCGCAGCAGCGTGCCGTCGTCGCTGCGGAATTCCAGGCGTTCCGGGCCGAACCAGACGTCGATGAAGCTGGGCCGGGCGAATTCGCCCAGGGTCTTGAGCAGGTTGTCCCAGGGATTTCGGCCCAGGCTCAGGTCGCCAGCACTGGCCAGGCTGGCCACGCACAACACGACCAGCCAGCCATACAGGACCACCAGCGCCGCAAAGCCGCCACGCCCCCCCGAAAGCCGCCGCAAGGCAGGCAGCCGCAGTGTCGACACGCTCAACGGGCCCCCAGCTTGCCTGTGGCCAGGCCGGCATCACGGATGGGCTTGTAGAACGAGTTGTCGCTGGCGACGAAGCCGGTGTAGTTGGCAGGCAGCAGCTTCGGCTGGCCCGCCAGCAGCGGGCCGACTTCGGCCAGCGCGCCCTGCAGGCGCTTGACGAAGCCGGCATCCCGGGCAAGGTTGGCGCTGACGGCGAACGCGTCGTTGGGCAGCGGTGCCGATTGCCAGATGATCTTGCTGCGCGCAGCCGTGATCAGGCCCTGCGAGATCATCACGTCGCGGTTGCGGTTGAAGTCGGCGCCAGCATCGATCTGCCCGGCCGTCACCTGCATCTGGATCGCCTGGTGCTTGGTGTACAGCACGCGGGCAAAGTGCTTCTCGGGGTCGATGCCGCGCTGCTGGAACATGTGCAAGGGGATCAGGTAGCCCGAGGTCGAGCCCTTGTCACCGAAGGCAAAGCTGCGGCCCCTGCCTTGGGGGCTGATCAGGTCTTCGACGCTGTTCAGCCCTGAATCAGGGTGCGTGACGATGAGCGCGAAGTACTCGGGCTTGCCCTGGTACAGGATGGTCGACACCACTTGCGCAGCACTGAAGTGATGGGCCAGCACATAGCCCCAGGGGCCCATCAGCGCGAGGTCGGTCTCGCCATTGGCCAGGCTCTTGGCCAGCCCTTCCCAGCTGTCGACGGTGCGCAGTTCCACCGGCCGGCCCAGGCGCTGCGCCAGGTGCGCAGCCAGCGGTCGGTAGGTGGCGTCGTTCTTCTCGCGGTCGGGCTGGAACATGCCGACGCCGAACTTCAAGGGGCTGGCGTCAGCCCGGGCCTGGGCCCGGGCCACGCCAGGAAGGGCCAGCAGGGCGGCCAGGGAACAGGCCGTGCGACGGTTCAGGTTCATGCTTGAACTCCCATTCGGGCCGCGGGCACTGCCGCAGATGCGACGACATCCACCGACACCCCTGGCTTCAGGGCGCCACCACAGCTGCTGCCCTGGCCGGCCGTGCAGCCGTAGCAGTGGTCGGCAACGCTGATGCGGGCGCCGGCCGGGTCGTTCTGCAGCAGGTCGCGCAGATGCGGCCGCTGCAAGCCGGCGAGATGGGCGCGCAGGCCCAGCATCTGATTGAAGTCGCAGTCGTACAGGTGGCCCTGCCAGTCCACGCTGAGCAGGCTGCGGCACATCACGGTGTCGAGGTTCTCGGCGCGGCAGCTGTTGCGCAGCAGCTTCATGTAGGCGCCGAAAGTGCCCTTGCTGACCAGCGCGCTGCCGAAGCGCTGGATCGGCATGTTCGCCAGTGCGTGAAGATGGTTGAAGCGGACGCCGAAATGCAGCAGCAGTTCACGCTTGTAGTCTTCCTGAAGCGGCCCCTGTGGCGGCGGCAGCACCGCGCCCTGCGGGTTGTAGACCAGGTTCAGCACCAGGCCGCTGGCGGCGTCGCCATAGCCCAGTGCGTTCAGTTGCCGCAGCCCGGCAATGCTGCGCTCGAAGACGCCGTCGCCGCGCTGCCTGTCGACATTGGCCGGCGAATAGCAGGGCAGTGAAGCGGTGATCTCGACGCCCTGCTCGGCCAGGAAGGCGGCCAGATCCTCCTGCCCCGGTTCGGACAGGATGGTCAGGTTGCAGCGATCGATGACGCGCACGCCAGCCTTTCGGGCCTGGCGCACCAGGTCGCGGAAGTGCAGGTTCAGTTCAGGGGCACCACCGGTCAGGTCCAGCGTGCCGATGCTGCGCGCGCGCAGCACCTCGATGACCAGGGCGACGGTGTCGGCGTCCATCATCTCCGTGCGCTGCGGACTGGCGGCGACATGGCAGTGCAGGCAGCTCTGGTTGCACTTGTAGCCCAGGTTGACCTGCAGGGTCTGGAGCGCGCCGCGGCTGACGGGCGGGAAGTCGGTGGCAAGCAGCAAGGGAAGCGTGGCGTGCATGGGCGGGGCGGGCCTTGGGTAGGATGAAGGTGATGCCCGGTATTCGCTGGCTGGCGCAAAACGGTTACAGCGCAGGCGGTGCGCGCCGCAAACAGGTGCTTTTGCGGGAACTACGGGGCGATCGGCAGCGCCAGGCACAGGCGTGTGCCGCCCCGCGGCGCCGGCAGCGGCCGCAGGCTGCCACCGTGCAAGACAGCCACGCGCTGGGCGATCGCCAGGCCCAGGCCGCCGATGCCGCCGCTGCTGCGCTTGATCGGCGGGTCGCGCAAGGACAGGCCCCGATCCAGGCGCTGATGCAGTTCTTCAGGCAAACCCGGCCCGGCGTCCTCGATCACGATCTCGGCCTGCTCGCCTTCACGGCGCAGGCTCACACGCACCGCCTGATTGCCGGGCGCGTGACGCACCGCGTTGTCGATCAGGTTGGTCACCGCCCTTTCGATCAGCTGCAGGTCGCCGTCGAGTTCCAGGCGCCCGGGTGGCACGCCGTGCAGGGTGACGAGTGCCGGCGTGTCGCTGAGCTCGAACTTCTGCACCGCATCGGTCACCAGGTCGTCCAGACTGAAACGTTCGCGGTGCAGCACCTGTTCGGTCGACTGCAGCGCAGCCAGCTCGAACAGCTGCTGCGACAGGCGGCTGACCTTGCGGCTTTGCGCCAAGGCGGCCTGCAGCACGGCGCCGCGGCGGCTGTGTTCAGGCGCGAGCTCGCCCGCCGGCCCCGGGGCCGGCGCCAGCCCGCCTGCCAGCACCTCCAGGTGGCCGTGCAGTGCCGTCAGCGGCGTGCGCAGGTCGTGCGCCACGCTGGCCATCATTTCGCGGTGGTCGGCCACCTGTCGCTGTTCGCGCGCAGCATGGGAATCGATGCGGTGCTTCATGCCGGCAAAGGCGTCGGCCAAGGCGCGCACTTCGTCGCCGCCGGCCGGCCTGGGCGCGGGTCCTGCGCCAGTGCCAGCGTCGCCCTGCTCCTGCCTGGACGCACCGATGCGGTTGTAGCTGCGCAAGTCCTGCGCCAGGCGGTGCAGCGGCAATGTCAGGCGTCGGAAGCTGAACAGGCCCACCAGAAAGGTCACGAGTAGGCCGATGGCCGCGGCCACGGCAGCACCCCACCAGAGCCGCCCGGCCCCGACCTCCCCCGCAGCATCACTGCGCGCCTGGCTCTTGAGGATGACGTACAGGTAACCGGGCGGCCGCACATCACCTGCCCGCACCGGAAACATCGCCGCGCTGAAGATGCGCGGCACGCCTGAACCCATGGGATCGGTCCCGCGCAAGGGCAATTCGGCGCCAGCCAGGAAGGACTGAATCACGCTCAGATCAACCTGGTATTCCTTGACCATGCCCGGCTTGCCGATGTAGTGCTGCACGCGACCGTCGGCGTCCAGCAGGTAGACCTGCACGGCAGGGTTCACCGTCATCAGCATCGACAGCAGCGCGCTGCGCGCCGAGCGCTCGGCCTCGTCGCGGTTGGCCGAGGCGATCTCAGGCCAGTGCTCGACGATGTGACGCGCCAGGCCATGGGACAGCCGCTGCTGCGATTCCTGCTCCTGTTCTTCCGCCACATGGCGCCCGAGCAGCGCCACGAAGGCGCCGTAGGCCAGCAGCAGCAAGGCCAGCACCAGCGACAGGCGAGTGGTGAATGAACGCCTGGACATCATGAGGGCGAAGGTTCCAGGTCAAAGCGGTAGCCCACGCCCCAGACGGTGACCACGCGCTTGGGGTCGCGCGGGTTGTCTTCGATGCGGTTGCGCAGACGGTTGATGTGCGAGTTCACGGTGTGCTCGTAGCCGTCGAAGCCATCGCCCCAGACACGCTGCAACAGCTCGGTGCGGCTGAACGGACGGCCAGGGTGCTTGAGCAGGAAGTGCAGCAGGTCGAACTCACGCAGCGTCAAGGGCACGGGCTCGTCGGCACAGAGCAGCTCGCGCCTGACCGCGTCGAGCTTGAAGGGGCCGAAGACAAACTCCTGGCGCAGTGACGTGGTCGAGCGCAGCTGCTCGACACGCCGCAGCAGCGCCCGTATGCGCGCCACGAGTTCGAGCATCGAGAACGGCTTGGCGACATAGTCGTCGGCGCCCAGTTCCAGCCCCAGCACCCGGTGCGCCTCGGCCGAGCGCGCGCTGAGCATGATGACCGGCGTGTTCGCATGGCGATCTCGCAGGTGGCGGCAGACTTCCCAGCCGTCGGCGCCGGGCAGCATCAGGTCCAGCAGCACCAGGTCCCACGGCTGCTGGTCGATGGCGGCCATGGCTCGCCGGCCGTCGGCCTCGCGGTGCAGGCGGTAGCCTGCGCCTTCCAGATGCAGGCGCAGGGCCAGGGCGATGGCGTCGTCGTCTTCGACCAGCAGCAGGTGCTCGTTCATGGGCAGTGCTCACCACGTCGATGTGGCGTCAGCCGCCGATTGGAACAGAGCGCCTGCAAGACCGCTCAGACCTTGGCCTGGCGGCCTTCGGCAGTGCCGGGGCGGCGGCGGCGTGCCATGAAGCCGACAGCCATCAGGCCTGCCGCCATCAGCGCATAGCTGCCGGGCTCGGGCACGACCGCCACGCTGAAGCCGATGCGATAGATGTCGCTGTTGGCCGTGAGGGCGCTGTTGAAAGGGGTGCCGAGCCCTGTGTTCAGCCCGTTGAAAGCCGCCAGCTCGGCAAAGTTGAGGGCCACCACCGAGTTCTGGTCGCGCCGCATGGACCCGACGCTGCCCTGGATGAAAGCGGCGGCTGCCGGGTCGAAGACCTCCGAGCCGGCATCCCAGATTTCGTTGGCCTTCACCGTGATCGACGGAATCAGCAGGTTGCCGGCCGTGTCCAGCAGCAGGTACTCCGTGGGGTCGTCGTTGCCGATGAAGAAGTCGTTGCTCGGCACCACCATCGACGCGAAGGTGAAGTAGCGGTTGACGCTGGTGTCGACGCGGAAGGTGGCGGTGCGGGGCCCCGTGCCCGGGTCGACCCGGCCCGCAACCGTGCCGCGGGTGGCGCCGGGGTCGGCGGCGGCAAAGGCCGCCTGCCAGGCAACGCCGGAGCCCGCCTCGGCCACGGAGATGATGGGGGCCGTGGCGACCTGCCCGATGTTGAAGGAGTCGTAGCTGCCGTTGTTGAAGGCAAGCTGCAGCGCCGCGAAGGAGACGCTGTTGACCGGCTGGAGGTTGTGCACCGTGACGGTGACGTCGACGAGTGTGGCTTGTGCGGCGGCACCCGCGACCAGCAAAGCTGAGGCGATGGCCGAATGGCGAAGGCTGGCGCGAAGACGAGCGCGAAGACAGGCGCGAAGAGGGTTGGACATTTCGGGGCTCCTGGCAGGATGGTGGTGGAGGGTCGCGGTTCGGTTGACCGAGTCCGCCACTACCATGCTAGGAACAGGATGTCATCAAGGCCTCATCGAAAGTTCACCGCGGCGGGAACTCTGGGTCCACCCTCCCTGAGCAAGGGGGGCAGAAGCGCCCAAGACGCAGGCTTTTCGGCCGACGCCTACGATGTCACAGCCGCGCCACGCAAACCGCCTGCGTCCAACAGCGCCTCACTGGACTTCCTCGACCCCGAGGCGATGATGCGGGCCGATGTAACCAAAGGACCCCGAGCGACGAAATGCCTGTTGACGCCCAACCCGGCGACTTCGAGTCTGCCCTCAAGCCGTTGTGGTTGCGTGCGCAGTCGGGCGACGACGTGGCCTACAGGCAAGCCCTGGGCTTGCTCGCCGCGCGCCTGCGCGGGTATTTGAAGCGCCGCCTTTCCGGCTTGCCGGACGAGGTGGAAGACTTGGTTCAGGAGACTTTGTTGGCCTTGCATCTGCAACGTGGCACCTACGACCCGGCACTGCCCGTCAGCGCCTGGGCCGTGGCCATCGCCCGGCACAAGCTGGTCGATCTGTGGCGCCGGCGGGGGCGCCGCGACCACCTGCATGACACCATCGACGACGTCGACGAGCAATTGCTGGCGGCAGAACCCGACGACGGTGGCGCACGGCGCGACCTGGAGCTGCTGCTGCAGGAACTGCCACAGGCACAGATGCAGGCCATCGTGCTGACCAAGATCGAGGGGCTGTCCGTGGCCGAGGCGGCGGTGCGTACCGGCGCCACGGAATCGGCCATCAAGGTGCAGGTGCACAGGGGGCTCAAGCGCCTGGCCGCCCTGGTGCGGCAGCAAGACTGAAACATGAACCTGGTCATCCACGGAAGCCGGAGATGAAGACCGACACGCTGATCGACATGCTGGCCCGCGGTGCAGGGCCGGCCCCGCGCGCGCTTGCGGCACGGCGCCTGTCGCCGGCCGCCTTGGCCGGCCTGCTCCTGAGCGCTGCGGCGGCCGTTGCCGTGTTCGGCGCGATTCCATCAGGCATGTTTGCCACGACCGTGCCCTGGTTGAAGATGGCCTATGCCGCTGCGCTGGCGCTGGCTGCGGGCTGGTTGACCGCTCGCCTGTCGCGGCCGGCAGCCGCCCTTGCGACGCCGCGGCTGGTGGTCATTGCCGTGGTCGGGGTGATGCTGGCAGTCGGGGCGGTCTCGTTCTTCGCCGCGCCGGCGGGTGCCCGCCTGCAGGCGCTGCTGGGCCATTCCTGGCTGAGTTGCCCCTGGAACGTGCTGGCGCTGTCGTTTCCGGCCCTGGCAGCGTCGCTCTGGTCGGTGCGCGGGCTGGCGCCGACGCGGCCCCGTGCTGCAGGCTTCTCGGCCGGCCTGATGGCCGGCTCGGTCGGGGCCTTCGGCTATGCGCTGGCCTGCCCAGAAGCTTCTGCCGCCTTCGTGGCGGTCTGGTACACGCTGGGCATCGCCCTGACCGGCGCCGCAGGCGCGCTGCTGGGCCCGAAGGTCCTTCAGTGGTGACCCTGGCCAGGTCGAAGCTGAAGGTGCACGGCGGGTCGCGGCGCTGGATGCTCTCGCGGCTGTCGGCGGGGCTGGCTGCCCTGGGCCTGGGCCCAGCGGCTGGCCGAGCCGGCACGGACGACTTGAAGCCGGTGCCGCTGAGCGACGTGGCGCGCGTGGATGCCGCTGGCGGCGAAGGCTGGCTGGCCCGCGACCACGGCGGCCGGATCTGGCAGGTTCTGGAAGACGGGCAGACGCGTCAGCTGGCCGAGGGCCTGGCGCCCGAAGGCGCGCTGGACGTGAGCCACGGGCGCATCGCCGGCCGGGGCGCCGACGGACGGCTGTGGGTGCGAAGTGACGGGGCGGCGGCCTCGGCCGTGCAACGCTCGGCCGCCCGGCTGTCACCCCACGGTGGCTTGTGCGGCCTGCCGCTGGCGGTAATCGGGCTCGTCGACCAGGACGGCCAGGCGCGGTTGGCACGATTCGAACCCGATGCGCAGGGGCAGTGGCAGATCGTGGCGCGCAGCGAAGAAGCGGTGCTGCCCGACGCCCAGCCTGTACTCGCCGACCTCGACGGCCGCGGCGACGGCGGCCATCTCGCGGTTCTGGCCGGCCCCGACCGGCAGCGCTACCCCCACGCCGTGCTGGGCGACGACATCGAGGCGACGCGGGTGCTGTGGCTGGAACGGCACAGCCTAAAACCCCTGCGCAGCCTGCAGCTGCAAGCGCCCGAAGTGTTCGAGGACCGGCAGCTGCGGCCCTGGCGGCTGCCCGACGGGCGGGCCGGGCTCGTCACCATGCGCTCGGGCCCGCTGGGGGCGCAGCTGGCCGTCGTTGCGGCATCCAGGCAGGAAGCCGTTTCGCTGCAGGTCGCCATGGCAGGGCCCCCCATCGGCACGCGCAACCGCTGGATGTCGGCCGCCAGCGTCGACCCCGCAAGCGAGGAACTCTGGGCGGTCCACACGCCGCACATCGGTGGCGTGCTTCATCGCTATGTCGCCCGGGGCGGGCAGCTGGCGGCCGAGCGCGTGGCCAGCGGCCTGAGCAACCACCGGCTCGATGCCCGCGATCTCGACGTCACGGCACGGATCGGCCGCTGGCTGCTGCTGCCTTCGCAAAACTGGCGGCAGTTGCAGATCTTCGACCTTCAAGGCCGGGCCGTGGTCTCGTCCTTGGACCTGCAGGCAACAGTGCAGCAGCTGGTCGCAGCACCGGGTGGGCGTGCCGTGGCGGTGCTGACGAGCCGCGGGCTGTCGATCTACCGCCGGCCCTGAGGCACAGCGCGTTCGCACGCCCCGGGCTCGCACGCCCGCCGACCCCGGGCCGGCTACTTCTCGACGAAGGCGCGTTCGATGACGTAGTCCCCCAGCTCGCCCTGGCGCGGGCTGATGCGCAAGCCGCGGGCGTCGAGCAGGCGGCAGCTGTCGGCCAGCATCGCGGCGCTGCCGCAGATCATGGCGCGGTCCAGCGCCGGGTCCAGCGGCGGCAGGCCGGTGTCGGTGAACAGGCGGCCGGACTCGATGACTTCGGTCAGCCGGCCCTGGTTGCGGAAGGGCTCGCGCGTGACCGTGGGGTAGTAGACGAGCTTGTCGCGCACCATGTCGCCCAGGAACTCGTGCGCGGGAAGCTCGCGCGAGATGAAGTCGGCATAGGCCAGTTCGCTGACCAGCCGCACACCGTGCACCAGCACCACTTTCTCGAAACGTTCGTAGGTCTCGGGGTCCTGGATGATGCTCATGAAGGGTGCCAGCCCGGTGCCGGTGGACAGCAGATACAGGTTGCGCCCCGGCCGCAGGTCGTCCACCACCAGGCTGCCCACGGGCTTGCGCCCGACGATGAGCTCGTCGCCCGGCTGGAGGTGCTGCAGGCGCGAGGTGAGCGGCCCGTCGGGCACCTTGATGCTCAGGAACTCCAGGTGTTCTTCATGGTTGGCGCTGGCCACGCTATAGGCGCGCAACAGCGGCTTGCCTTCGACTGGCAGGCCCAGCATCACGAAGTGACCGTTGCAAAAGCGCAGCGCCGCGTCGCGGGTGGTGCGGAAACTGAAGAGGGTGTCGTTCCAGTGGTGAACGCTCAGCACGCGTTCGATGCCGGTGTTGGACATGGTGTGTTCGTCGTTCTTGTCAGGGTGTGCCCAGTTGGCGCAGATAGGCCCAGGGGTAGATGCCGCGGTCGTGGCCGTCACTGAAGCCCAGGTTCAGCCCGTGCTCGCCCACGGGCTCGATTGTCTCAAGGCGCAGCCCAGGGCTGGCGGGCGGGTTGCCTTGACCCTGCCGGCGCTGCTGCTCGCAGGCGGCACAACGGCACTGTTCACGCAGCAGCGCGTGACCCAGGCGGCTGCTTTTGCCATCGGTCCAGGTGATCTCCAGCACCCCGCTGTGGCGATGATCGGTGATGTCGGTGGGCCAGGCCGGGTTCATGCGGGGTTCTGGCCACTTCGCGGCCTAGACCAGCTGCTGCACGCCGGCCGGGCCGACCTCGGTGGCAAAGCCCTCCAGGCCGCCGGCATCGAGCTCGTGGCCCATGGCGGCCAGGCTTTCCTCGCGGATGAGGTTGCGCAGCTTGTGCAGGATCTGGGTGAATTCGACCGAGGACATCATTTCGGCCGTGCGCGGGCGCGGCAGCGGGATGGCGACCTCGGCCTTGATGCGTCCGGGCCGGGCCGTCATCACGTAAACGCGGTCCGACAGGAAAATGGCTTCTTCGATGTCGTGGGTGATGAAAAGCACCGACAGGCGAAACTTCTGCCACATGTTGGTCAGGATCTGCTGCATGACCACGCGCGTCTGCGAGTCCAGGGCACCGAAGGGCTCGTCCATCAGCATCACCTGCGGGCTGGTGGCCAGCGCCCGCACGATGCCCACGCGCTGCTTCATGCCACCCGACAGTTGGTCGGGATAGTGATTTTCGAAAGCCAGCAGGCCAGCCAGGCCCAGCAGGGTGCGCGCCGTGGTCTGGCGCTTGCTGGCGGGCACGCCCTGCATCCTCAGGCCGAATTCGACGTTCTTGCGCACGCTCATCCAGGGGAACAGCGAATACTGCTGGAACACCACGCCGCGCTCGGGGCCCGGGCCCCTGACCGGCACGCCGTCCAGCAGCACCTGGCCTTCGCTGGGCGGCATGAAGCCGGCCACCACGTTCAGCAGCGTGCTCTTGCCGCAGCCCGAAGGCCCGATGATCGAAATGAACTCGCCCGGTGCGACGCTGAGCTCCACCGCCTGCACCGCTTCGACCCGGGCCGCCCCCTGGCCGAAAGACATCGACAGGCCTTTCAGCTCGATGTGGCCGCGTCCGACGGGCGCCTGCACGCCCACGGCGCTGGCTTCGGGGCGGGGATTCAGGATCGCGCTCATGCCTGCCCCGCCGGCTTGCTGTAGACCAGCCAAGGCAGCGCCAGCCGGCTGACGGCCCGGATGAGCCAGCTGCAGCCCAGGCCCAGCACGCCGATGGTGATCATGCCCAGAACGATGTCGGCATAGCTGATGAGCGAATAGGCTTCCCAGGTGAAATAGCCCACGCCGAACTGGCCCGAGATCATCTCGGCGGCGATCAGGGACACCCAGGCCACGCCCATGCCCACCGCCAGGCCGGTGAAGACCTGCGGTGCGGCGCCGGGCAGCACGACATGCCACATCAGCTGCGGTTCGCGCGCGCCCAGACACTGGCCAGCCCGCAGCAGCACGGCGTCGACCGCCTGCACGCCGGCCACGGTGTTCAGCAGGATGGGGAAGAAGGCCCCGATGAAGGTGATGAAGACGATGCTGACTTCGTTGTCTGGCCACAGCATGATGGAGATCGGCACCCAGGCAATGGCCGGAATGGGCCGCAGCGCCTCGATGGCCGGGAACAGCAACTGGCGCAGCAGCTTGTAGCGGCCGATGGCCAGGCCCAGGCCCACCCCCAGCACCGTGGCCACGGCAAAGCCGATGGCGATGCGACGCAGGCTCATGCCCACGTTGGTGATGAACTTGGGGTTGTCCATGGCCAGGCCCAGCTGCGTGGCCACTTCCAGCGGCGTGGGCAGGTTGGCGAATCGGATGTAGAAATCCCAGCGGTAGGTGGTGGCCAGGTGCCAGAACAGCACCAGGCCCCCCAGCGAACAGGCGCCCAGCAGCAAGGCGGTGGCCTGGGCACGCAGTGCGCGCCAGAAGCGCATGGCCGCACCCGCTTCGGCCCTGGGGCGAGGGGTGGACGCGGCCAGCCGGGTTTGGGCGGCGGCAGCGGGCACGGCGGTGAGAGTGCGCGCGTCTGCAGCCTCGCCAGGGGAAGCCGGGCTCGGTGCGTCGGCGCTGCCGATCACACGCAGGGGAACTGTCGACATGGTGGCGGCGCTCCGGTGGGCTGCAAAAGGGTGTCGAGCGGCGGGCTGGCAGCCTCAGGGCGCCATGTCACGGGCCAGCGCCAGCACCTCGGCGTAACTGGCCAGCTTGCCCCCCTGGCTGCGGGCATGGGCCTCGGCGTCCTTCCTCAGCAGGAAGGGTGTGACGCTGGGTTTCTTCGGGTCGCTGGTGTTCAGTGCGAAGAAGGCCTTGTCGGCGAAGACCTTGATGCCCAGCGCCTTGTCGTACACATACGCCACGTTCACGGTCTTGCCGCTGGCCTGCGCCCGGTTCACCGCCATCAGCGTGCACAAGGGGCTGGCATGGGGCGTGGGGCTGGCCGCGCCTTCGACCCACACCTCGCCGGCTTCCCTGGGCCTCGTGATGGGCAGCCTGCACACGGTGTCGGTGCCGCTGATGTCGTAGTTGGCCAGGGTCTGCTTCTGGGCTTCGTAGTCCAGCTTGTTTTCGGCGAAGGCCTGGCGCACGAAGCGCTCGTCGACCCAGGCGTTGATGTCCAGGCCCTTCACGCGGTTCAGCCGGGTCAGCACCTCGTGGCCGATCTTGATGGTGTCCAGCCAGCGCGGCTTGATGCTCGGGTCGAGCGTGTGGATGCCGCCCGGGCCCAGGTACAGGTAGGCCACTTCCTTTTCGATCTTGGTCCACTCCTCGATCTTGGCCGCCGCCGCGGCCGGGTTGGCGCGCACCCAGGCGTTGGCTTCCATCAGCGCCTTGATGTAGGCCACCACCACTTCCGGGTATTCGGTGGCGAAGTCCTTGCGCACGACCACGCCGTGGAAGGTGGGCACCTTGGTCTCGGCGCCGTCGAAGATCTTGCGGGCGAAACCGCGGTAGGGCAGCAGATCGGCAAAGGGCACGAAGTTGGCGTGACCGTCGATCTTCCTTTCCTGCAGGTTGGTGGTGCCGACCTCGGGGCTCTGGCTGGACAGGTTCCAGAAGTTCTCAGGCCAGCCCCGGCTTTGCATGGCCTGCAGCACCATGCCGTGCGCTGCCGAACCGAAAGGCACCGAAACGTTCTTGCCCTTCAAGTCGGCCAGCTCGTAGTAAGGCGAGTCCTTGTGCACCACCAGCCCGTTGCCCGATCCGAAGGCGTTGTAGGCGATCACCGCCACCAGGTTGGTCTCGTTGCCGGGCTGAGTCTGCCCGGTCGCACCCGCCACCAGCAGCGGGTAGTCGCCCATCATGCCGATGTGCAGTTTCCTGGCCATCATGCCGTTGGTGATGGGCGGGCCGCTGGTGAAGTTCTGCCAGTCCAGCTTGAAGGTGATGTCCTTGTACTTGCCGGTCCTGGGCAGATGTTTTTCCAGCAGCTTCAGTTCTTTCAGCACCACGCCGCCAGTGACGGTGTTGGTGGTGGTGTTCTGCGTACCGATGCCGATGACGACTTCCTTGGCGGCATGCGCCGCCAGGCTGAACGCAAGACCCAGTGCCAGTGCGGCAATTCCTCGAAACAAGAGTGGCTTCATGAAAAGGTTCCCCGGTCAGGTGAATGGACAGTAGTGAGGCCTTTTGTCTCCGGGTATCGCAAGACCGATGCCACTGACTGTGGTCTGCGGTGCGCCCTTGGCGCGTGGGTCTTGCCGAGCATGGCGGGCTCGTGGTGCTGCTGGTTGCGAGCTAGGCGGACTCGACCAGATGTTCAAGCTTGGCGGGCACGCTGGCCCAGTGTTCAGCGTCGGGCAGCGGCTGGCCTGTCCTGGAGATCACGGGCCATTGCGCCGCCAGCCGGGCGTTCAATTCGAGAAAGGCAGCCTGCGCTGGCGCCAGGTCGGTGTCGGCCACGATCGCATCGACCGGGCATTCGGGCACACAGACGGCGCAGTCGATGCACGCTTGTGGGTCGATGACCAGGAAGTTGGGCCCTTCGTGGAAACAGTCGACGGGGCACACCGAAACGCAGTCGGTGTACTTGCAGCGGATGCAGGCTTCGGTGACGACGAAGGTCATGGCTGGGCTCCCGCGGCTTGCGCCTTCTGCGCCAGGCCGATGGCGGTCAGGGCCAGCCGGGCCAGCTTGCGCACGTCGGGGTCGGCGTCGGCCAGCGCGCCTTCCAGCGGCGCGATGGCACGGGTGTCGCCGATCTCGCCCAGGGCGATCACGGCTTCCTTGCGCAGGTTGCTGATGCTGTGGGACAGCGACTCCACCAGCGAAGGCAGGCCGGCCTCGGCCTTCAGCAGGCCCAGGCTGCGCGCGGCCTTCACACGCACCTGCCAGTAGTCGTCCTGCATGGCCTTCACCAGGTCGGGCGTGGCCAGCGCCAGGCGCAGCTTGCCGATGACCTGGGCCGCTTCGTCGCGCACCATCCAGCCGCGGTCGTTCAGCGCCCGGGTCAGGGCCGGCAGCACGCTGACGTTGCTGGCATAGCCCAGCGCGCCGACGGCGATGCGGCGCACGTCGACGTCGGGGTCGTTGGCGGCCACCTCGGCCAGGTCACCAATGGCTGCCGGGTCCTTCAGATAGCCCAGCACGCCCACCGCTTCGCGCCGGACCGCGGCGTCGGCGTCGCGCAGCGCGGCCATGGCCGGGGCGAAGGCCAGCGGCGAGCGCAGCGCACGTATCGCGCGGAAGGCCAGCGCGCGCACCTCGGCCGTGCCATCGCCCAGCAGCGGCAGCAGCGGCCCGGCCGAGGCCGCCTCCTTCATTTCGGCCAGCACTTCACCTGCCACCTTGCGCACCGCCGGGTCGGCGTCCTGCAGCATCGGCGCCAGGGCCTGCACGACGTGCGGCTCTTCGAAGCCTTCCAGGCCGCGAACGGCTTCGATGCGCACCAGCGCGTCGCTGTCGGCCAGGCAGGGCAGCAACAAGGTGACGGTGTCGTCCTCGTCGCTGTAGGGCAGGTCCATCACGGCCAGGCGGCGAACCGTGGCGTCGGCGTCGGTCAGGCGCTGGCGCAGGGTCATGGCGTTCGTGTTCAAGGCGCGCCCCGCTCAGCGCAAAAGGTAGGGAATGTCAACGGTGATGGCACCCGTGGGGCAGTCCTGCTCGCAGGGCAGGCAGTACCAGCATTCGTCGAATTTCATCTGCGCCTTGCGCGTGACATGGTCGATGACGAGCACGTCCAGCGGGCAGACGTCGACACACACGGTGCAGCCCTTTTCGGCAATGCACTTGGCGTCATCGACGCGGACAGGCACTTGGGACAAGGTGGCAGCCAGGGGCATGGAAGGGTCTCCTGAAGACGAACGGGTGATGGGCAGCCGCGTGGCGGCCCGGGGGGTTCAGGCCGTTCAGGCGGCCTGGGCGCTGGTAGCCACGCGCAGGCGCTGGTAAGCGGTGCGCTCTTCGTCGTCGACCGGCACGATGTAGGGCTCGACAGCCTTCTTGCGCAAGGCCATCTGCCCCTGGTCATCACGGCTCAGCAGCGAATGGCAGAACCAGTTCTCGTCGTCGCGCTGCGGGTAGTCCACGTAGTGGTGATACAGGCCCCAGCGGCTTTCGGTGCGGAACAGCGAGGCATGGGCCGCCATCTCGGCGCAGTCCAGGATGGAATGCGCTTCCATCGCGCGCATCAGTTCGTGCGGGTCGGCGGCCGACATCGAGCCCAGGTCCTCGCGGATCTCGGCAAAGCGGCGCAGGCCGATGTGGAACTTGCTGGTGACCTTGGGCGGCTGAAGGTAATCGTTGACCAGTCGGCGGGTCTTGTATTCGATCTGGAAGGGCGTCAGGCCGCCCTGGCGCTGCAGCGGGGCCAGGATGCGCGCACTTTCCGCGGCCTGGGCATCGGCGTCGTGCGGCGTGTGGCCGGTGCCGGCGCAGTAGTCGGCGGCGTTCTCGCCGCAGAGCTTGCCGTAGACGAAGGCGCCCAGCATGTAGTTGTGTGGCACGCTGGCGCAGTCGCCGGCTGCGTAGAGGCCCTTGATCGACGTCTCGCCACGAGCGTTGACATGGATGCCCGAGGCGCTGTGCCCGCTGCAAAAGCCGATCTCCGAGATGTGCATCTCGACCAGGCTCTTGCGGTAGTTCGTGCCCCGCCCTTCGTGGAAGCGGCCGCGGCTGGGGCGCTCGTTGCTGTGCAGGATGGTCTCGATCTCCTGGATGGTTTCCTCGGCCAGATGGTCGAGCTTGAGGAACACCGGGCCGTTGCCGCTGAGCAGTTCGTTGTAGAACTCCTGCATCATCTGGCCGCTCCAGTAGTCGCATTCGATGAAGCGTTCGCCCTTGTTGTTGGCGGTGTAGCCTCCCAGCGGGCCGGTGACGTAGGCGCAGGCCGGGCCGTTGTAGTCCTTGATCAGCGGGTTGATCTGGAAGCATTCCAGGTTGGCCAGGTCGGCGCCCGCGTGAAAAGCCATGGCGTGGCCGTCGCCGCAATTGGTGGGGTTCTCGTAGGTGCCCATCAGGTAACCCGAGGCCGGCAGCCCCAGCCGGCCGGCCGCACCGGTGCAGATGACCGCGGCCTTGGTACGGATGAGCACCAGTTCGGCCGTGCGGCAGTCGAAGCCCATCACCGCAGCGACTTCGCCGTTCGCCCCGGTGAGCACCCGCGTGACGACGACGCGGTTGGTGATCTCGATCCGGGCGCGCTTGAGCTGCCTGTACAGCAGGCGCTTCATGTGATGCCCTTCCGGCATCGGCAGCACGTAGGCGCCCAGGTGGTGCACCTTGCGCACCGAATAGTCGCCGGTCTCGTCCTTCTCGAACTTCACGCCCCAGCGGTCGAGCTGCTGGATCATGTCGAAGCTGCCAGCGGCGTAGGCCATCACGGCTTCCTGGTCCACGATGCCGTCGTTGGCGACGGTGATCTCCTTGACGTATTGCTCGGGCGTGGAGTGGCCGGGAATGACGGCATTGTTCAGCCCGTCCATGCCCATCGAGATGGCACCACTGCGCTTGACGTTGGCCTTGTCGATGAGCAGCACGCGCAGCTTCGGATCGCGTTCCTTGGCCTTGACGGCGGCCATCGGGCCACCGGTGCCACCGCCAATGACGACGAGGTCGAAGTCCATCTCGATGGTCTTCACGGGAAAGGGTGCGGGAATCTGCATGGGAGTGGTCCTCAGGTGCGGTCGATGCGCAGGCGGTACTGGAAAGCGTCGCCGCGGTAGTAGAGATATTCGAAGTCGATCGGGCGCTGGTCGGCGTAGGTCAGGCGTTCGATGCGCAACAGCGGCGATGCTTCGGCGATGCGCAGCTGCCGCGCCAGCACCTCGCTGGCCGAGATGGCTTCGATCTGCACGTCGGCATGCGTGAGATGCAGGCCGTAGTCGTTTTCCAGGATGACGAAGATGTCGCGGGTGGGCAGGTCTTCCAGCGCCAGACGCTGGCCCAGTGCCAGTGGGAAGTAACTCTGGTCGACCGAGATCGGCTCGCGGTTCAGGAAGCGCAGTCGCTGGATCTCGAAGACCGCGGCACCGGGCTTGACCTGCAGGTGGCGCGCCACCGCTTCGCTGGCCGCCACGCGGCGCGTGCTCAGAACCTGGGAGAAGGTTTCGTAGCCCGAAGGCGACATGGCCTCGCCGAAACCCTGCAGGCGCGACAAGCTCTGAAAGGCCTTGGGCTTGGCCACGAAGCTGCCCTTGCCGGGCACCTTGAAGATCAGCCCCTCCTTCTGCAGGTCGCCCAGCGCCTGCCGCACGGTGATGCGGCTGACCGAGAAGGCCTCGATCATCTGGCTTTCCGAGGGCATCTGACTGTGCGGCGGATAGGTGCCATCGAGCACGCGCCGGCGAATGATTTCGCGAATCTGCGCGTGCATGGGCACCGACGACATCGGCACGACCCGGGTTTCGGGCTGGCTTGGCGTGGCGTTCTTGCGGACGGCATTCATCGGGGGAGCCCAACCTGTTATGTCAGGTCATAATGAGCAAGCCGCATGCCACGCCAGGCCGCCAGCCGGGTTGAGCCACGCTACCGAGGTGAAGCCAGGGACTTCACCCCCAAAGCAGGCGTCGCAGCGGCGCTGCATCGGGGTGCGCTTGCGCTGCCGGCCGCACCGGGCGGGGGCTGCGGCAGCCTTGCAGTGCACCGCGATGAGGAAGCGGCACCGGCGTTCGTCGGCCGACCACGGCGGCGCCGAGTCGAGCAAAATCCGCGGATGGAAACACCCGGCAACCTCTTCTGTGTGGCTGCGCCCAGCGGCGCAGGCAAGTCCAGCCTCGTCAAGGCCCTGCTCGAACTCGACTCCCGGCTGGCGGTGTCGGTCAGCCACACCACCCGGGCGCCGCGCGGGCAGGAACTCGATGGGCGCGAGTACCACTTCGTCGACGAAGCCAGTTTCCGCGCCATGGTCGACGGCGGCGAGTTCTTCGAGTACGCCCAGGTCCACGGCAATTTCTACGGCACCAGCCGCCGGGCCATCCAGCAGCGGCTGGACGGCGGCGAAGACGTCGTGCTGGAAATCGACTGGCAGGGCGCGCTGCAGATCAAGAAGCTGTTTGCCCACGCGGTGTTGATCTTCATCCTGCCGCCGAGCTGGGAAGAGCTGATGCAGCGCCTGAACCGCCGCGGCGAAGACTCGGCCGAGGTCATTGCCCAGCGCATGGGCAACGCCCGCACCGAAGTTGCGCAGGCGCGACACTTCGACTACGTCATCGTCAACGCCTTGTTCGAGACCGCGCTCTTCGACCTGAAGACCGTGGTGCACTCACAGCGGCTGAAGTACGCAGCGCAGCGGCGTGCGAAGTCGCAGGTTTTCGCCTCTCTGGGCCTGGGCTGACGCGCCGGGTGCGCTGCACGGTTCTGCAAGGCTACAATCCGCGGTTGCTCAGAAGGTTGCGCACTCCCGCGCCAGCCGACAGGGCAGCCAAGGAAGCGCTCATGGCCCGCATCACCGTCGAAGATTGTCTCGAGAAGATTCCGAACCGTTTCCAGCTGGTGCTGGCCGCGACCTACCGCGCCCGCATGCTCAGCCAGGGGCACGCACCCAAGGTCGACACCAAGAACAAGCCGGGCGTGACCGCCCTGCGCGAGATTGCCGCGGGTGAGATCGGCATCGAGATGCTGCGCAAGGTGCCGGTCTGAACCTGATTTGAAGCGTCCGCGAGGACGCCTTCGGGTGCCACGGGCGCCGGTGTTCCTGCAGGGAACGCCGGTGCCCGTTTCCCTTGTGGGGTCGGGTTCGCGCAAAGCACGATAAATTCCGGGGAATGAGTCTTCGTTCCCTCGCCGCCGAACTTCTGCCCGCTGCTCTGCAGGGATTGGGCCGCGCGCCCGTGGTGGCCAGCGAACCCGCCACCGAAGCCTCGTCCTTCGCCGCCCTGGCCGACAAGCTGGGCTACCTGGGCAAGGCCGAACTGAAGCTGGTGCGCGAGGCCTACCGCTTCGCCGACGCGGCTCACCTGGGCCAGTTCCGCCACAGCGGGCAGCCCTACATCACCCACCCGCTGGCCGTGGCCGGCCTGTGCGCCGACTGGAAGCTCGACGCCCAGGCCATCATGGCCGCGCTGATGCACGACACGATCGAGGACCAGGGCGTCACCAAGTCCGAACTCATCGAGAAGTTCGGCGCCGCCACGGCCGACCTCGTCGACGGCCTGACCAAGCTCGACAAGCTGCACTTCAGCACGCGCGAGGAAAGCCAGGCCGAGAGCTTCCGCAAGATGCTGCTGGCGATGGCGCGCGACGTGCGCGTAATCCTGGTGAAGCTGGCCGACCGCCTGCACAACATGCGCACCATGCAGGCCATGGCGCCGAGCAAGCGCGCCCGCATCGCCCGCGAGACGCTCGACATCTACGCCCCCATCGCCCACCGCCTGGGCCTGAACCAGACCTACCGCGAACTGCAGGAACTCAGCTTCGAGCTGTTGTCGCCCTGGCGCCATGCGGCACTGGCCAAGGCCGTGAAACGAGCGCGCGGCACGCGGCGGGACATCGTCGAGCGGGTGAAGACCGACGTCGAGAAGGCCTTCAACCAGCAGAAGCTGAAGGTGCAGGTCAGCGGCCGCGAGAAGACGATCTACTCCATCTACCGCAAGATGCGCGAGAAGCACAGCGGCTTCACGCAGGTGAACGACATCTTCGGCTTTCGCATCGTCGTGCCCACGCTCACCGACTGCTATATCGCGCTGGGCGTTCTGCACCAGCTGTACAAGCCCGTGCCGGGGCGCTTCAAGGACTACATCGCCATCCCGAAGGCCAACGGCTACCAAAGCCTGCACACCACCCTGGTCAGCCCGCTGGGCACGGCAGTCGAATTCCAGGTGCGCACCGACGCCATGCACGCCGTTGCGGAAAAGGGCATTGCCGCGCACTGGCTGTACAAGGCCGGCGGCAAGGAGAACTCCACCGCCGACGCCCAGCGCCTGTCGTCGATGTGGCTGCAGAGCCTGGTCGACATCCAGGACGAGACCCGCGATGCGGTCGAGTTCCTGGAACACGTGAAGATCGACCTCTACCCCGATGCGGTCTACGTCTTTACCCCGCGCAGCAAGATCCTGGCGCTGCCGCGCGGCGCTACTCCGGTGGACTTCGCCTATGCCATCCACAGCGACGTGGGCGACCACATGGTGGCCGCCAAGGTCAACAACGAACCGGTGGCGCTGCGTACCGAACTGCGCAGCGGCGACGTGATTGAAATCATCACTGCCCCCGGTGCCCGCCCCAACCCAGGCTGGCTGAGCATGGTGCGCACCGGCCGTGCGCGCAGCAAGATCCGCCACTACCTGAAGAACATGGAGGCCGAGGAGTCGCAGGCCCTGGGCGAGAAGATGCTGGCCCAGGCGCTGCGGGCCGAAGGTCTGCCCATGCCTTCTTCCGACCCTGGCGACGCCCAGGCCACCAGCCTGTGGCAGCAGCTCACGCGCTGGAGCGGCAACCGCCAGCGTGCCGACCTGATGGTCGACATCGGCCTGGGCCGCAAGATCGCCGTGATCGTGGCCAAGCGCATGGCGCATTTCATGGGCGAACGCGGCATCCGCCCCGACGCCGTGATGCTGACCCTGGGCCGCTATGGCCAGGACGACAGCGCCACGACCCAGGGCATGGTCTTCGTCGACGGCAGCGAGGGCGCGTCGATCCAGCTTGCCACCTGTTGCCGGCCCATCCCCGGCGACCAGATCGTGGGCTACCTGGGCCGCGGCGAAGGCCTGCTGGTGCACACCGGCGAATGCCCCGTGGGCAAGCGCCTGTTCGAACGCGACAGCGAACGCTGGATGCCGGTGGAATGGGCCGACGAGATGACCCGCGCCTTCGAGACCCAGCTGGACGTGCTGGTGAAGAATGGCAAGGGCGTGCTGGCCGAACTGGCCAGCCGCATCAGCAAGTCGGAAGCCGACATCATCCACCTCGACATGGACGCCGAGACGCTGGACGAAACCGTGGAACTGCGTGTGCTCGTGAGCGTGCGCGACCGTGTGCACCTGGCCGAGACCCTGCGCGCGGTGCGCCGGTCCACCGGCGTGCAGCGGGTGGCCCGGCACAAGCCGGCACACGCCTGAACAAGGCCCCTGCGCGCTGGCGGGCGGGGCGGGCCGGATCAGGCCGGCTTCGGGTAGCGAACTTCCAGCACCTCGATGCGTTCGCTGCCGCCCGGCGTCGTCAGCGTCACCTCGTCGCCAACCCGCGACTTCAGCAAGGCGCGGGCAATGGGCGCGATCCAGCTCACTTCGCCCTGCAGGCTGTCGGCCTCGTCGATGCCCATGATGGTGATGGTGCGTTCCGTGCCGTCGGCGCTGGCATAGGTGACGGTGGCGCCGAAGAAGACCTGGTCCTTGCCGTGGTGGGCCGAGGGGTCGGCCACCTCGGCGATGTCCAGCCGCTTGGTCAGGAAGCGGATGCGGCGGTCGATCTCGCGCAGCCGCTTCTTGCCGTAGAGGTAGTCGCCGTTCTCGCTGCGGTCGCCGTTCTTCGCCGCCCAGGACACCACCTCCACGATCTTCGGGCGTTCGTCGTCCAGCAAGCTCATCAGCTCGGCCCGCAGCCGCTTGTAGCCAGCAGGCGTGATGTAGTTGCGCGTGCCCGGCGGCAGCGGTGGCAGGCCGACGCCGGCCTCGTCTTCGTCGTCGTCGCCGTCGGTTTCTTTGGTGAAGGCCTTGTTCATGATGCTGCCGCGGACTGTAATGCCCGCTGCGCCGCCGCGACCCAGCGAGGCGGGCCGGTGCAGCCGGCCCGCCCCGCAACACGAATCCGATGCACCCCTGCCAGGCACGCGGCGAGGTCCGCGCCTTGAAGCCACATCACAGTCCACCGCTGAGCATCGTCATGCCCGTACTCGACGAAGCGGCCACCATCGCCTCGACGCTGACGGCCCTTGCGCCGCTGCGTGCGCGGGGCGCCGAAATCATCGTCGTCGACGGCGGCAGCCGCGACGGCACGCCCCTGCTTTGCCAGGCCCTGGCCGACCAGGTGCTGGACGGCCCGCGCGGCCGCGCGCGGCAGATGAACCACGGCGCGGCCGCAGCGCGGGCCGACACCTTGCTGTTCCTGCACGCCGACACCCGGCTGCCGACCGGTGCCGACACCCTCGTCGAAACCGCGCTGGCCGCGGGGGCCCCCTGGGGGCGTTTCGACGTGCAGATCGACGGCCGTTCGCGCTGGCTGCCCGTGGTGGCCTGGATGATGAACATGCGCTCGCGCCTCACGGGCATCGCCACCGGAGACCAGGCGCTGTTCATGCGCCGTGATGCCTTCGACCGGGTGGGCGGTTTCCCGGACCAGTTGCTGATGGAAGACGTCGAGATCTCGCGCCGGCTGCGCGCCCTGGGACGCCCGGCCTGCCTGCGGCCCTGCGTCGTCACTTCAGGCCGACGCTGGGACGAGCGCGGCGCCTGGCGCACCATCGTGCTGATGTGGCGGCTGCGCTGGGCCTATTGGCGCGGCGCCAGGGCCGACGACCTGGCCAGGCTCTATCGTTAGCGGCTGATGGATCCATTGCCCCCCTGCCCCATCGTCGTGATGGCCAAGGCCCCCAGGCCTGGCTATGCCAAGACGCGCCTGATTCCGGCACTCGGCGAACAGGGCGCCGCTGCGCTGGCACAACGGCTGCTGCTGCACGCGCTGGACCAGGCCCTCAGCGCGCGCCTGGGAACGGTTGAACTGTGCTGCGCGCCCGACACCACCGACCCCCTGTGGAAAGCCCTGGCCCGCCCTGGCCTGGCCTTCAGCGACCAGGGCGATGGCGATCTGGGCGCCCGCATGCAGCGGCCCTTCGCACGCTGGCTGCCGCAAGCCGGCCAGCTGCTGATGACGGGCACCGACTGCCCGGGCCTGAGCAGCCCCGTGCTGCGCGAAGCCGCAGGCGCGCTGGCCCGGGCCGACGCGGTGTTCGTGCCGGCCTTCGATGGCGGCTACGCGCTGATCGGTCTGCGCGGCCCGGCTGTCGATCGCTTCGCGCCGCTGTTCGACCAGATGCCATGGAGCACCCCGGGCCTGATGGCCGCCACCCGCGAGCGGCTGGCCGCCGCCGGGCTGTGCCATGTCGAACTGCCCGCCCTGCACGACATCGACGAACCCGCCGACCTGCAGCACCTACCCCCGGGCTGGCAAGCATGAAGACGCTGCTGCTGATCGGCGCCGGCCACGCCCACGCCCAGGTGCTGGCCGACTGGGTCCGCGCGCCTGTGGCGGGGGTGCAGCTCGTCGTCGTCTCGCCCAGTGCCCTGGCACCGTATTCGGGCATGGTGCCGGGCTGGCTGGCGGGCACCTACCGCTTCGAGGAGATCTGCATCGACTTCGCTGCGCTGGCCGCAGCGGCCGGCGCGCGGCTGCTCATCGACGAGGTGCAGGCCGTCGACGCCCAGGCGCGCCAGGTGCGGCTGGCCAGTGGCGCCACGCTGGGCTGGGACCTGCTGTCGCTGAACGTCGGCTCGACCCTGGTGCCGCCGGCCGGTCTGCCCGGGCGCGTGTTGTCGCTGCGTCCGCTGGGCCGGTTGCGGGCGGCCTGGGACGAGGTGCTGGCGCAGCGGGCCACAGGTGCCGGACGCATCGGCAGCGTCACGGCCGTGGGCGGCGGCGCGGCCGGCGTCGAAGCCCTGCTGGCGGTGCTGGCGCGGCTGCGGACGCTGCAGCCCGGCCAGTCCATCGGCGGGCGACTGGTGACCCGCGGCGAACTGCTGCCGGGCCTGGCCCCGGGTGCGGTGCGTGCGGCACGCGCTGCGCTGCAGCGCGCCGGCGTCCAGGTGCACACCGGCACCGGCTTCGAAGCCAGCCAGGCCGCGCCCGACGGGCTGCTGCTCTGGGCCACGGGCGCACAGGCCCACCCCTGGCAGCGCAACAGCGGCCTGGCCACCAGCGAACGCGGCTTCTTCCGGGTCGACCAGCAACTGCGCTGCGCAGGACAGGGCCAGGCCTTCGCCGTCGGCGACTGCGCCGAGTGGGCCACGCCCCTGCCCAAGGCCGGCGTCTATGCCGTGCGCATGGGCCCGGTGCTGACGGCCAACCTGCGTGCCACGCTGGCCGGCCAGCCGCTGGCCGACTACAGCCCGCAGCACCGCTTCCTGGCGCTGCTGGCCACCGCCGACGGCCGCGCCATCGCCGCCCGCGGCCGCTGGTCGCTGCAGGGCCGCTGGCTCGGCCGTGCGGCCTGGCACTGGAAGGACCGCATCGACCGGGACTTTCTCGCCCGCTTCAGGCCGCCCCTGCGCTGAGTCCGGGCCGGGCCTTCGACCAGCACCCGCGGCGGCTACAGTTGCCGTGCACTCTGACGGCTCATGCTGCACCTTCATCTGTCCAACCGCTTCGAAGTGCTGGCCGCGCGCCTGCTGAGCGAACTGCAGGCCCCTGCGCCCGGCGGGTTGGCCGCGGTCTTCGAAGCCCGTGAAGTGGTGGTCCCCAGCCTGGCCGTGCGCCGCGCACTCTCACTGGAGCTGGCGCGATTCGAAGGCGTGTGCGCCCAGGTTCGATTCGACTTCCTGGCGCCCTGGCTCTGGTCGCGTCTGGCCGGGCCGGGGCCGAGGCAGTCGCCGTTTGCTGCAGCAGGGCTCACCTGGCGCGTCCATCAGGCGTTTTCCGAGCCTGAGTTTGTCGCCGCGCACCCGCGCCTGAGGGCTTACCTGGGTGGTGCCGACGCGCTGATGCAGTTCGAGCTGGCCGGCCGCTGCGCCGCACTGCTGGAGCAGTACACCACCTACCGCGCCGACGGCCTGCAGGCCTGGTCGGCCGGCCAGCCCTGGCCCGAAGGCCAGGAGCACGTGGACGCCGGCTGGCAGGCCGCACTGTGGCGGCGCGTCGCGCTGGCCGTGGAACAGCACGAAGGCCTGCCCACCGACCCGCTTGCCCAGGGCCTGCTGCGCAGCCTGCCGCAGCGCGCCGCACACGGGCCGATGGCGGCTGCGCTGGCCCGGCCTGCCCATGTCTTCGCCCTGCCCACCATCGCCCCGCTGCACCTGCAGTGGCTGCAGCAGCTGGCGCGGCACGCCGAGCTGCACCTGTACGTGCTGAACCCCTGCCGGGAACACTGGTTCGACCTGGTCGACCCGCGCCGGCTGGCGCAGCTGCGCGCGCGCGGGCAGGCCGAAGGTTTCGAGGTCGGGCACCGTCTGCTCAGCGGCTGGGGCCGGCAAACCCAGGACCACCTGAATGCGCTGCTCGAAGCCAGCGGCAGCGGCGACTTCCCCGGCGCCGCCTACCCGCCGGCCCCTGGCGGCCACCTGCTGGCACAGCTGCAGAACAGCATCCTCGAACTGCGCGAACCAGCGCCCGGCAGCTTCACGCTGGCCGACGACGACCGCAGCCTGGAAGTGCATGTGTGCCATTCGCTGACGCGCCAGCTCGAGGTGCTGCACAGCCATCTGCTGGGCCTGTTCGCCGACGCCGAAGCACGCGGCAAGCCGCTGCCGCCGGGGCGCGTGCTGGTGGCCGTGCCCGACCTGGAGGCCGCTGCACCCTTGATCGACGCCGTCTTCGGCACCGCGCCGCGCGAACGCCTGCTGCCCTACCTGGTGACAGGCCGCGCCCGCAGCCTGGACGACGCACCCGCGCGGGCCCTGCTGGACCTGCTGGCGCTGGCCGGTTCGCGCTGGGCCGCCAGCGAGGTGTTTGCCGTGCTGCAGCAGCCGCTGGTGGCGCGCCGCTTCGGCCTGCTGAAGGGCCAGGACGATTCCGCTCTGCAGCAGGTGCGCGACTGGCTGCACGACGCCGGCATCCGCTGGGGCGAAGACGCCGCGCACCGCAGCGCGCTGGGCCTGCCGGACAGCGATGCCCACACCTGGGCCGACGGCCTGTCACGGCTGTTGCTGGGTTATGCCATGCCGGGCGAGACCCTGGGCAGCGCGGGCGCCAGGGCGGGCGCGTTCAGCGATGCCCCCAGTGCCGGGTTCACCACCCCCTGGGCCGGCCTGCTGCCCGCCGGCCGGCCCGAAGGCCTGCAGGCACAGTCGCTCGGCGGGCTCTGGGCTTTCCTGCAGGCCCTGGGGGCGCTGCGCGCGCAGACCCTGCAGCCGCTGCCGCCCGCCGCCTGGGGGCCGGTGCTGCAGCGGGTGCTGCCCAGCTTCCTGCAGGCCGAGCCCGGCGAAAGCGACGGCAGCACCGACGCGCTGCTGGCGCTGCAGGCGGCCATCGCAGAACTGTCGGCGCGCTGGCAGGCCTGTGGCCTGGTCACGCTGCTGCCCCTGGCCGTGGTGCGGGCGGCGCTGGCCGAACAACTGGACGCCAGCGCAGCAGGCGGTGTGCCGGGCGGCGCGATCACGTTCGCCGCGATGGCATCTCTGCGCGGGCTGCCCTACGACGTGGTGTGCGTGCTGGGCCTGGACGACGGCGTCTGGCCCAGTGCGGCCAGGCCACTGGAATTCGACCTGATGGCCGCCCACCTGCGCCGCGGCGACCGCCAGCGCCGCAGCGAGGACCGCAATGTCTTTCTCGACCTGCTGCTGGCCGCACGCCACAGCCTGTTCCTGGCCTGCACCGGCCGCAACCTGCGCGACAACGCCGCACTCACGCCTTCGGTGCTGCTGACCGAACTGCTGGATGTGCTGAGCAACGCCACGGTGGCCAGCCCGGCCGAAGCCCTGCAGACCGCTGCCCGGGCCCGCGCTCGGGCGCGGCTGCTGGTCGAACATCCGATGCAGCCCTTTGCGCTGGCCGCGTTCGACGCCCGCCCCGGCGCCGACCCGCGGCTGCGCAGCCGCGACGCCGACCTGGCGCAGGCCCTGCGGGCCAGTCTGGGCAAGGCGGCCGAGGCGGCGTCTGCGCAGACAGACACCGCCGGGCTGTTTGCCGTGAGCGCCCCCAGCGCCGATCACGGCCAGGGCAGCATCGAACGGAACAACACTGACAGCAGCGAAGACGATCTCGCCGCGGCAGACCCGCAGCCCCCCTTCTTCACGCGCCCCCTGCCCGCCCCGGCCGATGCCGAACGGCAGCTCGAATGGCCACAGCTCGTGGCCTTCTTCCGCCACCCCAGCCGGGTGCTGCTGCGCCAGCGGCTGGGCATCGTGCTGGCCCGGCACAGCGAGGAACTGGCCGACGACGAGCCCTTCGTGCCCGACCCCGAAACCCGCCGCGCGCTGGCGGCCCAGTTGCTGCCGGCGCTGCTGGCCGGGGCCAGCCCGGCCCAGGCCGCGGCCATCGCCCAGGCCGGCACCGCCTGGCCTTCGGGCGAACTGGGCGCCGCGGCCCTGGCCACGGAACTGCTGGCCTTGCAAACCTACGCCGAGCGGGTGCGCGCCGCCACCGGTGCGCCACTGCTGCCCCCGTTGCGGGCCACGCTCGAGGCCCGCATCGACGGTGCCGAATGGCGCTTGAACGGCGCGCTGGCCGACCTGCGCCCCGGCGGCCTGGTGCGCTGGCGCCATGCCCGGGCCAACGGCGCCGACCTGCTGGACGCCTGGCTGCACCACCTGCTGCTGTGCCTGGGCCTGCAGCAAGGCGGCCGCAGCGACCTGGCCGCAGGCGACGCCACCACCACCTGGCTGGCCGCCGACCGCGACTGGGTCTTCGAGCCCGTGGCCGAGCCGCACACCCACCTGCTGGCGCTGCTGCAGCTGTACGCCCAGGGTCAGCAGGCGCCCTTGCACCTTTATCCGCGCAGCGCCTGGGCCTGGGTCGACAAGCCCGGCACCCAGGCGGCCCGCAACGCCTGGGAGCCAGGCCGCTTCAACCCTTACGCCGAAGGCAGCGACCCCCACCACAAGCTGGCGCTGCGCGGTGTGGCCGACCCGCTGGACTCGGCCTTCGAAGCCCAGGCCGAAGCCGTGTTCGGCCCGCTGCGCCAGCACCTGCGCGGCATTGCCACCGTGGAAGACGCCGATGACGACGCCTGAAACGAAGTCCACCCCGCTGGACGTGTTCACCGCCGAACTGGACGGCTGCACCTTGGTGGAGGCCTCGGCCGGCACGGGCAAGACCTGGGCCATCTGCGGCCTGGTGCTGCGGCTGCTGCTGGAACAACGCCTCACGGTGCAGCAGGTGCTGGTGGTCACCTTCACCAAGGCGGCCACGGCCGAGCTGAAGGACCGCATGCGCAGCCGCATCGACCAGACCCTGCAGCGCCTGCGCCAGGGCCCGCCCGCCACGCCCGACCCCGACACCTTCGTCGACGACTTGCTGGCCCGCCTGCACGGCCTGGGCCTGGACGACGCGACCCTGGCTGCGCGACTGGACCAGGCGCTGCAGGACTTCGACGACGCCGCCATCTTCACCATCCACGGCTGGTGCCAGCGCGCGCTGGGCGACACGCCGCTGGCCACCGGCCTGCCGCTGCGGCAGGAACTGCAGGCCGACGACTCGCTGCTGCGGCTGCAGGTGGCGCAGGACTTCTGGCGCCGCCATGTGGTGCATGCCGGCCTGCCGCCGGAACTACTGTCGCACCTGGCACAGCGCGGCGACAGTCCGCAGGGCTTTGCCGATCTGCTGAAGCGAAGTCTGGCCAAGCCGCTGGCGCTTTTGAAGTGGCCCGAAGGCATTGAGCATCCGGCGACTCAGGAAGACATTGAGCGCGATGCCGCGGCCGCAAGTACCCTGGACCAGGCCTTCGCCGCCGCCCGCGCCGCCTGGGCCCCCGGCCGCGACGGCTTCCTGGACCTGCTGCAAGCCGCCCGGCCCAGCCTGCACAAGACCCAGTTCAGCGAAGCCAACATCGCCGCCGCCACGGCCGAATGGGACCGCCTGCTGGCCGGCAGCGACCCCTTGGCCGAGCCCGCGGCCGACCCGAAGAAGCCCCATCTGCAGCGCTTCGCAGCCAGCGCCCTGAAGCCCAAGAAAGGCATGCCCGGGCTGGCGCCACACCCTTTCCCGGGGCTGGCCCAGGCGCTGGTGGAGGCGCGCAGCGCCGTCGACGAATCGCTGGCGCTGGCGCGGCTGCGGCTGGTCAAGCAGTGGCTGGAAGCCGGTCCCGAAGCACTGCAACAGGCCAAGCGCCAGGCCCGCGTCCTGGCCTACGACGACCTGCTGCTGAACCTGCACCAGCGCCTGCACGGCCCGCACGGCGACGCCCTGGCCCAGGTGCTGGGCCAGCGCTACCCGGCTGCGCTGATCGACGAATTCCAGGACACCGACCCGGTGCAGTACGCCATCTTCAGCCGCATCTACCTGCAGCCGGCCGCGCCCCTGCCGCTGTTCCTGGTGGGCGACCCGAAACAGGCCATCTACAGCTTTCGCCACGCCGATTTGCGCACCTACCTGCGCGCCCGCGACGCCGCCACGCGCCAGGCCACGCTGGCCGACAACCAGCGCTCGGTGCTGCCCCTGGTGCAGGCCTGCAACGCGTTGTTCGGCCGCCACCCGAACCCGTTCAGGCAAGCCGGCCTGCACTTCACGCCGGTGGGCGTGGGCCGCAAGCAGCGGGCACTGCTGCAGACCGAAGGCGCGGCGCTGGCGCCGCTGCAGTTGTGGGCCTTGCCGGGCGACGCACCGCTGTCGAAGGCCCGCGCCGAAGACGCGGTGGCAGCGGCCACCGCCGCCGACATCGCCGGGCTGCTGGCCAGCGCGCAGGCCGGCCGGCTGCGGCTGGGCGGGCGGCCGTTGGCGGCCGGCGACGTGGCCGTGCTGGTGCGCAGCCACCGCCAGGGCGCGCTGATGCGCCAGGCGCTGGCCGCCTGTGGCGTGGCCAGTGTCGAACAGTCGCAGGCCAGCCTGTGGGACAGCAGCGACGCCGAAGAACTGCAGCGGGTGCTGGCCGCCGTGCTGGCACCCACCCACGCCGGCAGCGTGCGCGCCGCGCTGGCCACCGCCCTGCTGGGGCTGGACGCCAGCGCCCTGGCCGCGCTGGCCGACGACGAAGCCGCTTATGCCGGGCATGTGCAGACGCTGAACGACCTGCGCCTGCTGTGGGCCGCCCGCGGTGTCGGGGCGATGCTGCGCCGCCTGCAGGCGCGGTACGCGGTGCCCCAAAGGCTGCTCGCCCGGGCCGATGGCGAACGCCGCATGACCAACCTGCTGCACCTGGCCGAATGCCTGCAGCAGGCGGCCAGCGAACACCCTGCGCCAGAAGCCCTGCTGCGCTGGCTGCAGCAGCAGCGCAGCGACCCGGCCCTGCGCGACGCCGAAGCCACCCAGCTGCGGCTGGAGTCCGACCGCGAGCGCGTGCAGATCGTCACCATCCACCGCAGCAAGGGGCTGGAGTACCCGTTCGTCTACGCCCCCTTCCTGTTCGACGGTGCGCCGGGCGGAGGCGGCGCACGCCTGGAAGGCCGCGAAGGCTTCGACGAGGCCGGCCGGGCCACCATCGACTTCCGCCCTTTGCCCGGCAATCACCCCGAGGTCAAAGACTGCAAGGACGCGGCGGACGCCGAACGCCTGGCCGAGAACCTGCGCCTGGTCTACGTGGCCCTGACCCGCGCCGTGCAGCGCTGCACCCTGGTGGTGGGGCCCTACTACACGCTGCACGGCAGGTCGCCCACGCCCAGCTTCAAGCAGGCAGCAGGCAGCTCGCTGCAGTGGCTGCTGACGGGGCTGCCCGACGTCAAACCCGACCCTGCCGCGATGGCGCAGCACTGGCAGGAATTCGCCGCAGAACTGGGCAGCAGCCAGCCCGGGGCCGTGGAACTGCGCCCGCTGCCCGGCGCCGTGGCGACCCGGCTGCAGGTGCAGCGCCCAGCGCCAGAGAACGTGTCGGCCCTGCCCGGCCCGCGCCAATTGCCCGTGGCCTGGCGCATGGGCAGCTACAGCAGCCTGACGCAAGGCGCGCGGCACGAAGCGGCCGCCGTCGACCACGACCGCCGGCTGCTGCCCGAGGCCAGCGACGTTCCTGCCCTGGCGCCCGCTGCGAACAGCAACGACAGCAGCATCGGCAACAGCGAGGACAACGACATCCTGCAGTTCCCACGCGGCGCGGCGGCCGGCGAATGCCTGCACGCGGTGTTCGAACACATCGACTTCGGCGACCCGACAACCTGGCCGGCCGCCATCGCCCAGGCACTGGCCCAGCACGCCGCCGAACTGCCTGGCGCCAGCGCCGCCGCGGTGCAGGCCATGCTGGCCGACGTGCTGCACACCCCGCTGCTGCAGGGCCCGGCGGGCCCCTTGACCTTGGCCCAGGTGCCCACCACAAGGCGCCTGAACGAACTGGAATTCACCTTGCCCGCGCCTGCACTGCAGCCCGGCGCGCTGCAGGCCCTGCTGCAGAGCCAAGGCCTGGCCGGACCGGTGCTGTCGTTCACCCCGCTGCACGGTTACCTGCGCGGCTTCATCGACCTGGTGTTCGAACACGGCGGCCGCTTCCATGTGCTGGACTGGAAGAGCAACCACCTGGGCCACACACCGGCCGACTATGCGCCGCCTGCCCTGGCGCTGGCGATGTCGGCGCAGGGCTACCACCTGCAGCTGCTGCTGTACACGCTGGCCCTGCACCGCTTGCTGCAGCAGCGGCTGCCGGGCTACGACTACGACACCCATGTGGGCCCGGGCCTGTACCTGTTCGTGCGCGGCGTGCGGCCGGGCTGGCAGGCTGCCGGGGGCGCGCCCTGCGGCGTGCACGCCTGGCGGCCCAGCCTCGCTCTGGTGGAAGCCTTGTCGGACCTGCTGGGCCAGGCCGACCCCAGCCTGGGCGGGCCCAGCCTGGAAGAACTGCTGGCGGAGACGGTGCCATGACCTTGCCCCGCCGTTCCGAAGGCCAGCACAACGTGCGCCGCGCCAGGACTCGCCCATGACCCCTTTCGACCCCGCCCAGGCCCTGGCCGACGGCTTTGCCGCGCAGGTGCAGGCCTGGTCGCGCCAGTTGGGCGCGCCGGCCGAAGCGGTGCAGGCCGCACACCACGCCGCCCAGGCCCTGAGCCTGGCCAGCAGCCAGGGCCATGTCTGCTGGCCACTGGCCGAAGTGGCGGCCGCGCACCCCGGCCTGCTGCCTGACATGGCGGCCTGGGCCCAGGCGCTGCACACATCACAGGTCGTGGGCCCGGCCGCGGCGCCGTGCAACCGCCCGCTGGTGCTGGACGACGAAGGCCGCCTGTACCTGCATCGCGACTTCGAGCATGAACGCGCGCTGGCGCGCCGGCTGCTGCAGGCCGCGCAGCGCGACGCGCCCACCCGGTTGCCGCCCGAGGTGCCGGCCCTGCTGCAGCAGCTGTTCCCGCCTTCGGGCGATGGCCGGCCGAACTGGCAGCAGCTGGCCGCCGCGCTGGCGCTGCGCCAGCGGCTGCTGGTCATCAGCGGCGGGCCGGGCACCGGCAAGACCACCACCGTGGTGCAGCTGCTGGCCCTGCTGCTGGCCGGCCAGCCCGGCTGCCGCATTGCCCTGGCCGCCCCCACCGGCAAGGCCGCAGCGCGCATGGCCGAAGCGCTGCAGGCGCGCGCTTCCAGCCTGCCCGAAGCCCTGCGCCGGGGCCTGCCCACCCAGGCCAGCACGGTGCACCGCCTGCTGGGGGCCACGGGCACGCCGGGGGTGTTCAGGCACCACGCCGGCCAGCCGCTGGCGATCGACGCCCTGGTCGTCGACGAAGCCTCGATGCTGGACCTGGCCCTGGCCCGCCGCCTGCTGGACGCAGTTCCCGCGCAGGCGCGCATCGTGCTGCTGGGCGACAAGGACCAGCTCTCGGCCGTCGAGTCGGGCGCGGTGTTTTCCGACCTGAGCGCCAACCCGGCGCTGTCGCCTGCGGCACGCGCCGACCTGGCAGCACTGTGCGGGCTGCCGGCCACGGCCATCGTGCCGCCGGCCCCGCGGCAAGCCCACGAACCGGCGCTGCCCGACAGCGTGGTCTGGCTGACGCAGAACCACCGCTTCGCCGCCGATTCGGCCATCGGCCAGCTGGCGCAGGCGGTGCGGGCGGGGCAGACCGCGCCGGTGCTGGCGCAGTTGAAGGGCAGCCAGGACGAAGCACTGCGCTGGCTCGCACCGGGGCTGAGCCTCGCGCTGGACCAGGCCGAAGCCGGCTACGCGCCTTTCATCGACAGCCTGCTGCAGCAGCCGGGCGACGCCGCAGCGGCGCACGCCGCGTTCAGCCGCTTCCGGCTGCTGTGCGCGCTGCGCGAGGGCCCCAGCGGCGTGCACGCCTGCAACACCCGGCTGGCCCACCATGCCCGCGAACGCCTGGCCGCCTTGCAACCCGCAGGCAGCCACCCTGCGGCAGACAGCTTTGCCGGCCGTCCGGTGATGGTGCTGCGCAACGACCCGACGCTGGGGCTGTTCAACGGCGACATCGGCATCACGCTGCCGGCTCCGGGCAGCGGCGACCTGCTGGTGTGGTTCCCCGATGCCAGCGCCAGCAGCGGCTACCGCGACATCGCCGCGGCCAGGCTTCCAGCCCACGAGACCGCCTTCGCGATGAGCGTGCACAAGGCCCAGGGTTCGGAATTCGACACCGTGATGCTGCTGCTGCCCGCGCAGCCCAGCCGCGTGCTGACCCGGGAACTGCTGTACACGGCCATCACCCGGGCGCGCCAATCGGTCTGGCTGGCAGCCGGTGCCGACAGGGTGGCCGAGGCCGTGGCTACGCCGACGCAGCGGCACTCGGGCTTGCAGGCGCGGCTGAGGGAGGCGGCCGCGGCGCTGCCGCCAGGGACTGCCGACGGCGGCTGACCGTGCTGGGCAGTCGGCCGACACATTCGGCAACAGGCGCCCTGGGATCGACCCCAGCCTAGGCACGATCCCAGGCTGACGCCGAACCTGCGCTGACTGACCATCCTGCCCATGAGTCGCCAGCAGCGACCGGCAGGGAGCAACGCATGGCCATCCACCTCGAGCAGTCGTCGTCCGGGTACGGCGCGTTCCACATTCACCCCGTGGAGCTGCCGGAGTTCGAGTTTCCTTCGGTGGCACCCGAGCCTGTGCAGCCACCCGAGCTTGCGCCTGCGCCTGAACCTGAGACCCCGCCAGAGACTGCCTCCGGCCCCTGGGTGCAGAACCTGCCGGCCGCCGACTTCGGCCCCCCGGCCCCGGACCACGGCACGCCGCCGGGCCCCAATGCCTTGAACGACCTGCCGCAGCCGCCGGTGCTGGCCACCACGGACGTGGCGCCGGCCACCAGCGCAGCCCCTGCAGCAGGCCCCACTGCCACGCCGGCGGAAATCGCCGCGCTCGAGCTTTTCCTGGCCGACCCGCTGAACCGCGAGCTCGTGCATGTGCACGGCGGCGCCCTGCCCGTGCTGGACAAGGGCGAAGTCACCCAGGGCCAGGTGGCCCGCTACGGCGCCGACCTGACGGCCCGGCTGTCGCAGCTGGCCCAGGCCAACACGGCGGTGCGCAACCTGTACCTGGAAGCGATGGACCAGGCCGCCCGCAACCTGGGGCCCGGCACCCCCGGCGCCGTGTTCGTGCCGGGCGGCTGGGGCGGCGGCGAGAGCGACTTCGTGGCCGACAGCTGGCGCTTCGACCCGGTGGCCTTCACCCAGGCCTATGCCCAGGCCGGTGCGCAGGAAGGCGCACCGCTGGCCCAGCGCGCCTTCGCCGCGCTGTACGGCCCGGATGCGCTGCAGGCCTGGGAACGGCGCCAGGGCGGCGGCAGAGGCGAGGACAACACCCTGCGCGGATTCACCCTGGCCGGCAACTTCGAGCTGACCGCGCCCACGCTCACCGACTCAGAGGGCAGCAGTGTCCATGGACGGCTGAACTGGGCCGGAGCCAGCCTGAACCCCGACAGCCACGAACTGCGCCCGCTGTCTCTGCATGCCCCGCCCGATCTGCACGACCGGCAGGCCGTGTGGTTCGACGCCACCTTGGGCTGGGTGACGCACGGCGACAACGTCGTCGTCCGGCAGGACTTCATGGACAAGGCCATCCCGGTGGTCGCAGCCATCGCCGCGGCCTGGGCCGTGGGGCCGTATGCCGCGAAGCTGGGCGCCAGCGCTGCCGCGGGCGGCAGCTTCGCGGCCGGCGCCGTGAAGGCCGGGGTGATGGCGGCCGCCGGCAGCGCCGCGATGCAGATCGCAGGCACGGGCACGCTGGACTTCGGGCAGTTGGTGAAGACCACCCTCAGCGGCGCAATCACGGGCGGGCTGGTGCAGGGCCTGGGCATCGCCCAGAACCTGGGGCATGCCAGCTTCAGCACCCGGGTGATGGCCATGACGGCCCAGGCCACGGTGCAGGGCGCCGTGCAGGAAGTGATGGGCGGGCGCTTCCGCGACGGCTTCACCAGCGGCATGGCCAGCGGGCTGGCCGCCGAGATCACCCAGGCGCTGAGCCACAGCCTGAGCCAGGCCGGCCTGAGCCCCGCGCAGCACAGTGCCGCCACGGTGCTGACCCGCGCCACCGGCAGCGCCATCCGCGCACTGGCCGGCGGCGACGACGCGCAGCGCGACTTCGCGCTGGACTTCCTGGGCGGCTTGGTGGGCAGCGGGCTGGACGAAGCGCAGGCCTGGGCGGGGACGCGGGACCAGTCGGCTGCTGAAAGCGCGCGGCTGACGCGGCAGAACGACGTGCTGGCCGCGCCGGCTTCCAACCCACTGCACACAGCGCACGAACAGGCGCTGGCCCGCGTCAACGCCCGCTGGCGCGTGGGCGAGGAGCGCGATCCACAGGCACCAGCGGCCGGGCCTGATCCAGGCACAGGCGTGCCAGGAACGAGCTTGCCGCCTGTGGAGATCGTCGGCCAACGTCGTACCCAGTACGCCAAGGATCTGGCTGAGGAGGTCGGCGGCGAACTCGAGTCTCTGCTCTCACGCAGCCTGCAGACCGCCGCCGGGGTGCTCGACGCACTGGAAATCACGCCGCTGACCAACACCAAGGCGCAGATCCAGGCCTACCTCGACGCCCGGGCCGAAGCCGGGCTGAGCGAAGCCGAGATGGTGGTCCTGGGGGTGGCTTATGCAGCCATCGAGGTGGCCTTCCCGACCTCGATGCTGGACTTCGCGGGCGGTGGCCTGGGCAAGGGCGTGGCCGCCGTGGGCGCCGTGGTGATCAAGCAGAGCGGCAGCGTCGACGAACTGGCGGCCGCCGCGCGGCTGGAAGTTCGCTCCACGCGGCTGCTCGACGACTGGTTGCAGCGAGAAGTCAAGTACGTGAAGACCGATGGAAGCTGGCTGCGCAAGCCGGCGGACGCTCAGGACGCAGCTCCGCAATTAGCGGCCAGCCTGGAGCGCGCAAGGCGGCCAGGGCCGGCTGGATATCAACCGCATCATGTGGCTGGGTTTGGGGACGCCCAGGAAGAGACCCAAAGGCTATTGACGAAGCTTGGTATCAGCCCCAACGAAGCAACCAATGGAATCTGGCTCAGCCCGGAGATGCACCAAGCCACTTACGGCCCTGCATACAAGCGCTGGGTCGATGCCCAGTTCGAACACGTGTCTACAGCGGAGGCTGCGCGCGCAACACTGGTCAGTATTCGAACCACACTGGCCGAAATTGAAGGCAAACTGTTGGCGAACCCAGGTAGCCAGGTACAAGTGCCGTGGAAGCCTTGAGGACCCAACACCATGAACGTTTACGAAGTACGACACGACAGTGACTGCTACGAGTGGCTTGTCGCTTCTGGCACGGACGGCGGCAAATGGCTCGACTTCACGCGATTCAAATCGCTGGGGGAGTACCTTGCGCCCGAGTGGGCCCCGTTGAGATTCAGATCGCCAAGCATTGATGCGGAGGACTACCCCGTTGCCCTTCCGAAGGGTGACTTTGTCGCCCTGGGCACTTTGCGCTTCGCCCTGGCACCGCGGGCGATGACAGCCGTTGGCGGACTCATGTCGCGCTACGGCGAACTGCTTCCCATCGAACACATCGGACATCCCGACCCTCTGTACTGGTTCCACTGCACGACGATCATCGACGCCATGGACGAAAGCCTCAGTTGCATGCGACGCTTCCCTGACGGCAAAGTCAGCAACGTCGACAGACTCTGGGTCTACCCCGAAAAACTGAGCAACGCCATGCTCTATCACATTCCGCAGAACGGCTCCTTCCTGTTGTGCACCGACACCTTCAAGCAGCACATCGAAGCCCTGGGCCTGACAGGCCTGAAGTTCGTGCTGAAGTGGAGCGACGAGCCTGCCGGCATGAAGTACATCAGCAGCCGTGAACCGAGGGAGTTGTACAAGATGCCGCCGTTTCCCGTGTCGATACCTTGACGCACCACTGACCCAGGCGACTACGGCCGGCGCATTGCGCGCCCTGGGAAGCCCCGACGGACTCGAGCGTGCCTTCGCCCCGGACTGCGGGGCACCCTGGTGGGCAGCGGGCTGGACGAACCGCAAGCCCGAGCCAGAACACTGGACCAGTCGGCTGCAGAAACCGCCCGGCTGACGCGGCAGAACGACGTGCTGGCCGCGGCGGCGGCATCCAACCCGGTACAGATTGCTCGTGACCTGGAATGGGCCGCGCAAAACGACGCGATCCTGGCGCGCTGGGGCGGTAGCGGTGGCGATGTCGACGAAGCCAGTTCGACCTCGGCCACCGGCACGCCAGAGCCTTCGCCTTCACGCACCCCCGATGCCGATGCATCGGACAGCCCGAGCACGCTGACCGTCATCATCACCGGCAGCCGACCTGCAGGCACCGCCTTTGACGTCACTCTGCCAGCAGGCGACGATGAGGCTGCGGACATCACCCGGGCCGGCACGCCTACGCAGCTTCTGACCGGCAACGCCGCGGCGGCGGCGCTATTGCGATTGGGGGTCCCGACGACCGGGGTCGAGGCCCTGGTCGCGGCCGCGGGGCGCCTGGTGCTGTACGCCGGCGAACGAGCAGTGGGAGTGCTGGTTCCGGGCGTCGGCCTGCTGGTCACTGCGGCCTTGGCCCACGACCTCATCCACAGCGGTACGCAGCAAGCCCCGGGGGACGCGTTCGAAGGTGCCGATGGGAACCTGTACCGCCCCACACCGGCCGCTGATGGCGGCCGCGACTTGCAAATGCGGGTGCCGCAGACGCAAGGGTCGCCGGAAGAAGCTGGCGAAACCTGGGTCACCGTGGGCCGCTTCGTGCCGCTGAGCGACGAAGAGCGGGCGCAGCTCTTGCGGCCGATCGCGACGCCGCTGCAGCCGCAAAGGCCGCAGAGCCCACCCCCGCTGCCAGCACATCCTGACCGGATGGAGCCACTGCCGGGCTATGCGCCGGAGCAGGAACAGCCCGGCGTGATCGGCACACCAGCACTGCCGCAGCCGAGTTGGGAAGACCTGATCATCGAGGCCAGCAATAGTGAAAAGCTGGGGCAGAACCTACGTGAAGCGGGCCGCACGCCGCCGCTGGACACTTCCGGTAAAGAGTTGCAAGGCTACAGACCTCACCATATGCTGCCTTCGGAGAAGTGGCCTGGATTGAACGACCTGCGTAGGCAGTTCGCTGCTTGGAACATTGACCTCAACAGTGCGGACAATGGTGTCTGGCTGCCGGGCTATCGTTCGCCAACTGACGCGCCCGGCTCGTACCATGAGAGTCTGCACAATGGCGTATACCGAGACGCGTTTAGAGATGCATTTGACGGGATAACAACGAAGCAGGAGGCTCTGGGTGTACTGGCCAGCATCAGGTCGCAGTTGGAGAAAGGTGAGTTTCCCGGGACGCGCCCGCGTGGGCCTTGAACTGGAGTCACAGCATGAAGATATTCAAGTACTGGGGCCCACCTGAGCCGTACGCCCGGTTTATGACCACTACCTCTACAAAAGACCAAGAGATGTGGGGACGTCGCCTGTTCGGTGAACCCAGATCGACCGACTGGGAGCCCATCGAAATCGTTCCAGCCGAAGAAGACCCCGGCGTGCCCCTGCCGCTTGAGCCAATGGCCGACATCACAACGGTCAATGACACAAGCCGAAACTGCGTCTGGGGCCCGCGTGCCCGCGCCGCGCTGGAACCCCATGTTGGACGCTGCGGTGAGTTTCTCCCACTGCGCTGCAAGGAGGCCGACTGGGTTCTGTTCCATGTCACTCGCATCATCGACGCGCTTGACGAAGAGGCCAGCGAGATCATCTACTTCCCCGACGCGCGTCGCAAGGTACTGCGCTTCGTGAAGATGAGCTTCAGGCCGCAGATGCTCGAGGGCGAATTGATGTTCCGCATTCCACAACGCAGCAGTGCCGACGTCTTCGTCACCGATCGTTTCGCCCAGCTTGTCGAGCAGCATGACTTGATCGGCTTCAACCTGAAGCTCGTGTGGGACAGCGAGTCGGACAAGCCGCAACGCGCCTGATCGGTCCCCCCCTTGCCTGCCGCGCAAACCATGATCCCGTGGCTGTTGCTGGACCCATGCGGCGACTGATTGCCGGCATGGCGCTCAGTAACGGGACACCCGCGGCCACCCCGTGGTCAGCGACCTCACGTTAAGGTCGCCTGTTTCCCCTGGCCCGGACGAACGCTCGATTGCTATTGATCCGGCACTAAACCTTTGAACTTTCGGCATGCCGTAGAGTCAGATCGAGTATGGACAAGATCGACTCCCGAACGCTGCCGGTGGATGCGCTCAACGAGCGCCGCCGGCGTGCAGTGAAGATGCGGCTGGATGGCACGAGCCTGAAGGAAACGGCAGCGCAGTGCGAGATGTCGCGAACGACGGTGATCGCCGCCGTGAAGGCTTTCGAGGCCGGCGGCTGGAAGGCGGTAGACGTTGACCGGGGCGGCCGTCCTGTGGGCAGCGGCCGCACGTTGACGGCCGAGCAGGAGCGCGAGGTTCAGCGCTTGATCCGTGACCGCACGCCCGACCAGTTGAAGATGGTCTACGCGCTGTGGACCCGCCAGGCCGTGGCCGAGCTGATCCGCGACCGCTACGGCATCGAGCTGGCCGTTCGCACCATGGGTCTGTACCTCGGACGCTGGGGCTTCACGCCGCAGAAGCCGATGAAGAAGGCCTACGAACAGTCGCCTGCGGCGGTGAAGAAGTGGCTGGACGAGGAGTACCCCGTCATCGCCGCGTGCGCCAAGGTCGAAGGCGCTGAGATCCACTGGGGCGACGAGACCGGGCTGCGCAGCGACGACGTGCGCGGCCGCAGCTATGCGCCGCAGGGCCAGACACCTGTGGTGCGGGTCAACAACAAGCGCCACGGCCTGTCTGTGATCGCCACCGTCACCAACAAGGGGCAAATGCGCTGGAAGGCCTTTGACGGCGCGCTGAACTCCGACATCCTGATCGACTTCCTGCGCCGCTTGGTCAAGGATGCCGGGCGCAAGGTCTACCTGATCCTGGACAACCTGCGGGTGCACCACAGCAAGCCGGTGAAGGCCTGGCTGGCCGAGCACAAGCACGAGATCGAGGTCTTCTACCTGCCCAGCTACAGCCCCGAGCTCAACCCCAACGAGATGGCCAATGCGGACCTGAAGCAGGCCATCACGAAATTGGCCCCGGCGCGCACGAAGCTGCAATTGGTGAAAGCTGCCGCGCGGCACCTCAGCAGCGTGCAAAGGCAGCCCGAGCGGATCAAGAGCTACTTCCAGCATGAGCCGGTGCGATATGCGGCTTGAGTCCAATAGTTGAGTGCCGGGTCAATAGTTCAGCACGATCAACATCGGCCAGTCCGGGGCTTGGAACAGAGGAAAGCCATGAGTTTTGTACTGTACGTATTGCTGCCAGCGCACGTGCCGCCGCTCTCGGCTGTAGCGTTGCTTGTAAGGGCCAAGTCTGCATTCGCAGACAGTAAGGGTTGGTCTGCAAGCCTGGAGAGGCAGCCATTCTCGGATGACATGTCGGTGCGGCTGCAGTGGGATGATGGATGGTCGGCAAATCTGACCTTGAGCGCAGGTCCCGACGTCCGGAATGACTCTGCTGAGATGTCCCGACGGCTCGGTGACAAGGCGCCCTCTGGTCTTGAACGCATCGATCGACGTATTCATGTCTTTCTTGCCGACGATCCGCAGGGCTTGCACACCACCCAGATGGTGGACTTGATGCAGTTTCTTGAAGACATCGAAGGCGCGATCGTTTTTGATCCGCAAAAGAACAAGCTTTTGAACCAGTCGCCGCATTGACTTGCGAATTGCCATCGTCTGGCTCTCCAGCATTCGCGCTGGTGATCTCGGCGACCTTGGCCGCCGAACCGGGTCCGTAGTAGCGCGAGCCGATAGTGTCAACTTTTGTGTACCGAGAAGTGCCGGGTTTCTCGCTTCCGAAGTTCGGCCTCAGTGTTGGCTGGGGCCAATCTGGTGGGAATCATCAGATCATGGTGCCGAACTCTCGTGACACCATTCCCGCCGGGGACCTAATCTTACTGTGTCACTAAAAGCATGACATCATACGCATCTCTTCTTTCTTCACATGAGGAACGATGGGTGCGAGCGAACGGTTCGATAGG
>LNFM01001680.1_pt1 | contig 51685 bp, 49 predicted proteins | sample 596031 | NCBI WGS metagenome assembly LNFM01 (sample SAMN04254537, study PRJNA301005) | activated carbon metagenome | isolation source: dual media filters at the Ann Arbor, Michigan drinking water treatment plant | place: USA: Ann Arbor | reverse complement strand
AGAGCGTGTGATCGCGGCCAAGGCCGACGTTGGAACCGGGATGGAATTTGGTGCCGCGCTGGCGCACGAGGATCTCGCCGCCATTGACGGTCTGCCCGCCAAAACGCTTCACGCCAAGGCGCTGACCCGGCGAGTCGCGACCGTTGCGAGAGCTACCACCAGCTTTTTTGTGAGCCATGACGCCCTCTTATTCCTTGTCGGACTTGCCGCCGATGGCGGTGATCTTGATGTGGCTCTCGGCCTGACGATGACCGATCTTGCGGCGATAGGTGTTGCGGCGGCGCTTCTTGAACACCGTGACCTTGTCGCCCTTTTTGGTCTCGACCAGCGTGCCGGTGACGGTGACGCCGTCCAGGTCCTTGCCGAGCTTCAGGCTCTTGCCGTCGCCGGCCATCAGGACGTTGTCGAACGTGATCTTGCCGCCAGCCTTGCCGTCCAGCTTTTCGACGACGATGACGTCGTCCTTAGCCACCCGGTATTGCTTACCGCCCGTCTTGATAACCGCGAACATCGGACTGCTTCCAATAAACTAGTCACGCCCGGACGAAGCTCGCCCGGGCGGGGAGCGGGGATATAAGGGAACGCCCGGGGGGCCGTCAATGCGGGTCCGGGATGTTTTGGCCGCCGTTTTGCCGTCTTCTTCACCCCTGCGCCCTCCGGCGGGCCGGGCAATTGGCGCAGGCGCCCCGGAGCCGTTAAACTTTCTCGAATCGGGCCCAGGTCTTCGCTGGGTCAGCCCCGACCAGACCGGCGGACCTGTCATGAAGCTCGCGGACAATGAGATCATCGCCTGCCTACGCGACGGGCGCATCAGCATCACGCCGAGCCCGGCCGAGACCGCGATCAATGGCGCCTCGGTGGATCTCCGCCTCGGGCCGAAATTCCGCGTCTTCTCAATGCACACCGGCTCGCACATCGATCTGGGCACTTCGCGCGCCGAGATCAATGAAGCGATCGAGCGGACCATGTCGGACGAGATCACGCTCTCCGAAGACGAAGTGTTTTACCTCCACCCCGGCGAACTCGCGCTCGGCGCGACGCTGGAACGCGTCGAACTCGCGCCAGACATTTGCGGTTCGATCAACGGCCGCTCAAGCCTGGCGCGCCTGGGTCTGATGGTGCACTCGACCGCGCATTTCGTCGATCCGGGCTGGCGCGGCCAGCTAGTGCTCGAATTCTACAATTGCGGCCGCCTGCCCTTGGGCATGCGCCCCGGCATGTCGGTGTGTGCGATTGCGTTCGAGCCGCTCTCCTCCGCCGCGACGCGCCATTACGGCGCGAGGCAGGACGCGAAATACGCCGGCCAAACCGGCGCCACCGCCAGCCGCTTCGGCAGCGAGCGCTCCTAAGCCGCGACCGACCAGAACGTCACTTGCGCGATCGCCATGCCGGGCGTCACCCGTATCGGCAACATTGGGAGCAACTGAAACTGAAAGTGATCGACGACGCCCACGTCGACCAGTTCGCCATTAATGTGCACGAACATACCCGCGCGCGCGATGTTCGATTTGCCATGAACGATGGGCGCATAGACGCTGCTGCCAAAGCGTTCGCGGCTCGGCGCCAAATAAAGCGAGCCCGGCTTCAGCAAACGCCCTTCCGGCGCCAGCGCTTCATACGGGGGCAGCTGCGTCGAAGCGCTACCATCGGTGATCTCGCATAATGCGTCGCCAAGGTGCAGATCAATGCTGTTGGGATTGAGCTTGTCTTCCGCGAACGGATCGAACTCGATCGTGCGATCGAGGATGGCCTGCTTGATGGCGTCGCCGGTGAGGATCACTTCTTGTACCCCATGTGCAAAGTCGATCGCATCGGCGCATCGCTAAAGCCAAAGGCGCCGCGATAAAGCGACGGCTTGCCGGTTGTCTTCCAGAACGACGCCTGCCCGATCGGACGATGCGGAAACACCCGCGTTGGCACGGCCGCGATCAGTTCGAGCGTCCAGCGATGCTTCGCGCCTTGATGTCCAAGATCGGCGGTCACCTGCACGAACAAGCCCGGATAGCCCAGAGCGGGTCGGCCGGTGAGCCGGACGGCGAATGCGTCGCTGCCAATGCGCTCGGTGGTCGTCGCCAGATAGAGCTTCTTCGGCTCAAGCAGCCACGACCCGTCCACCAGCTCAACGCGCCGCCAGTCAAACAGAAACCGATCCTCGGCCTGAGTCCAAACAACCTCGAACAACTCGTCCGCAATCGAAAACGTGTAACTCGCGGCATTCACGCGCGCAGCGTCAAACGGATCAATCAAGATCTCTCCGGATCGAACTGCCGCTTCGATCGAAGCGCGGGAAAGGATCACCGCCCCGCCTCCGGTCGCGGGGGTGCGAGGTGCAACTGGCGGAGAGGGAGGGATTCGAACCCTCGATACCCTTGCGAGTACTCCAGTTTTCGAGACTGACGCCTTCAGCCACTCGGCCACCTCTCCGGAGGCCCGCTTAATGGCGAGGCACGAGCCGGCTGGCAAGCCCAGTTGCAAGCCTGGCGCCGGGATTTGCTGTCACGGGCGGACGGTCGAGACCACGAACGCGGCGTCGCCCTGCTGGATGGCGGTGCGATCGGCTGGGCGGCGCGCGATGAGGGCGATGCTTTCCGGCGACGTGAATCCCGGGGTTTGGCCGGCGATCAGAATGTCGCCCGGTTCGCCTGCGATGGCGAACGTAAGTTCTAGGCTGGCGCCATCGCAGCTGCGGCCGTTGCAGACGAGGGTGGCGAAATCGTCGCCCTCCCCCGGTTCAGTGAACGCCACGGCGACGCCGTTGAGGCTGGCGCGCACAGCTTGAGCGGCGCGTGGAATGCGCAGGATGATGCGCGCGGCGCCGTTGGCGGCGATGCGAGCGTTGAGCGTGCGTTCGTCGACGCCTTCGGTCGGTGTGAGTTCAGTCAGGCGCGGCGTTGGCGCCGGGTGGACGGCGGCCGGCGCCATCCAGGTTTCGCTGGTGTCGCCGGGCAGCAAGAACGCAGCGGTGAAACCGTCGAAGCCCGGCGGCAGAGCGCGCTCGGCTGTGCCGGCGATGACGTGCGCAGTGTTGGCGTCGGCATCGAGGAAGTAGCTGATGTTGAGCGGCAGCGGACGCGCGGCGCTGGAGCTTGGCGCGAGATAGGCGGCGCCGATCGCAGCGAGCGCGGCCGCGCCGGTGACGGCGGCGGGGATGCGCCAAGTCGCGCCGCCATTGGCGCGTGCGAGCAGACCGAACCACGTCAGTATGACGATGGCGTATAGCGCGGCGGTGGCGAACGGATACTCGAAGCCGAGGCCGAGTTCGGTGAGATAAAGCGCCGGGGCCCAGACGACGAGTGCGACCAGCGCAGCGATGGCGGCGCCGATCGCTTGCGCCGCTTTCCAAACCAAAGCGACGAGGCAACCGAGCGCGTAAGCCACTGCGGGCAGCGCGTAGAGAATGGTGATGCCGCCGAGCAGGAAAGTTGTCGCAAAGCCCAGCAGCGTGAACCAGAGCATAGCAGACGCTTCCGCGAGCGCTGGCGCGCGCGAAGCGCGGGCGAGAATCAGTACGAGCAGTGCTGCGACGAGCGCGATGAGGATGCACCAGGCGCGCGTCGGTTCGGGATGCGCGAAGGCGTAGGCCTCACCAGGGCGCAGGAGCGAAAGCGCAAAGCCTGCGCCAGCAGCGAGAACGCCAGCAAGGATCAAAGCGAGTGGCGGCGCGGCAAAGGCGAGCCAACGCCCTTCCCTGCCAGCGCGCCAGAAGGCGGCGGCGGCGATCAGCAGCGCGACGCCAAGCGCGATTTGGGCGGAGAGTTGCGGCGCGCTGACAAAGGCGCGCGCGGCGATGTCGGTGTAAACGTAATCGGCGGCGTCGTCGCGATCGGCGCTGCTGGCGAAAGCGCGCACGGTGTGGAGAGCGATGTCGCCCGCGTGTTGCAGGCTGGCGGGATCGAGCGAGGCGAGCGAGTCTTGCGGCGTGTGATAATCTTCGAGGCCGTCGAGGAGCGCGAGATTCACGATGTCGAGATCGGGGCGAGTCAGCGCGCTGACATCGGTCGAATTGGGCAACAGCGCATAGACGGCGGCCATCACTGAGTTAGCGATGCCGTGCGGCGCGCCAGCGAATGCGGCGATCGCATCGGCATTGGGCCGATTGGTTTCGAAGAACACGGCAGGGCCGCGCGTGCCGCGCGCTTCGACATTCACCAGCGCTTCGACCGATTGCATGAGCGGGTCGCTGGCGAACACGTGCGCGCCGAGCAGGCCGGGCTCTTCGCCGTCGCTGATCAGAAAAATGATGCGGCGCTGAAGCGGCTGATCGCGCACCAAGCGGGCGATTTCGAGCAGCACGCTTGTGCCCAGGCCATCGTCTGCCGCGCCGGGCGCGGCCGGCACGCTATCATAGTGAGCGGCGGCGAGCACGGCGGGGCCGTCTTGCGGGCCGGCTTGGAAGATAATGTTGCGCACACGCGCGCAATCGATCTGCGGGCGGCTCTGATTGGGGCGGCAGGCGAATTCATCGCGCAGGTCGGGCGTGAAGCCGAGCGCGCGGATCTCGATCAGCAGGCGTTCGCGCACGGCGTCTTGCGCGGCGCTATCGACGGGGTGCGGAGTTTCGTCTCCAAGAATCCGGACGAGGCGCGCATGAGCGGCGTTTGCGTCAAACGCATCAGCGCTGTTCGTGGCGCGCAACGGCGGCGGCGCGACGGCGATGCCAGCGCCCATGAAGCTTACAAAGAGAAGCGCCAGCAGCGCGTAAATCAGAAGCGAACGAAACCCAGCCATGCGAGGCGCATAGCATCAGACCGCGCGCCGCGCATCCTGGTTCGCCCTATTCCGTGACCGCCGGGCCGCCGCCGAAGGCGCGGTAAGTGGCGATGGCGGCGCGCGCGGCTTGGGCCTCGGCGTCGATGCGCGTGAGTTCGGCGTCGATCAATTGCTGCTCGGCGCGCAGCCTGTCCGAGAGGCTTTGGATGCCGGCGTCGAAGGCGGCGCGCGAGCCGCGTGCGGTGACGCCGGCCGCATCCTGCGCGGCGCGCGCCGAGACGAGACGCAAGCGGCCCTGGTCGAGCGCCACGAGCGCGTTGGAGGCCTCCGCGATGGCTTGGATTACGGTGAGGCGATACTGGATCAGGGATTGATCGAATTGCGCATCGCGCTGACGCGAGACGGCGAAACGCCGGCCCCAATCGAACAGAGGGATCGAGATGAAGGGCGTGCCTGTCGCCAGCGTCGTCCCTGCCCCGGCAGGGCTGCCGATCAATGCGTCGGTGACGTTGATCGAGCCGGTTAGGTTGAGGCGCGGCAGCAGCTCGGCGCGCGCCGCGCCGAGCGTGGCGGCGGCGGCGAGCGTGTTCGCTTCGGCGCGGGCGACGTCGGGTCGCAAGCGCAGAAGGTCAGCTGGCGCGGCGGGCGCCGACGCCAATTCCAAATGCGGGACGGATGCGGATGCGTCAGCAAATGCGGCCTGCAGCCCAGGATCGTCCGTGCCCGGTGCGCGGCCACGCAATACGGCGAGCACGTTTTCCGCGCGGCGCTGTTCGATGACGAGGCCCGGCAAACGCGTGCGTGAGCTTTCAGCGAGACGGCGTGCATCGGCGGCGTCTGCTTCCGATGCAAAACCGGCGCGGACGCTGATACCGAGAATGCGCGCGAGTTCGTCGGAGACTTCGATCGAGCGCGTGAGCGCGGCATGGCTCGCATTGGCTGCGCGCAGATCGACATAAGCTTGCGCAACGTCGGCAGCGAGCGCGACTTGCGCACCGCGCCAATCGGCCAGTGCGCCGCGATTGCTGGCGCCGGCGCCAGCGGCGGCGGGGCCGATGCCGAACAGCGGCAATTCCCACGAACCTTGTACACCGTAGGCGCCGGTCATTTCCTCGCGATCGCCGACGATGGGCGCATCGCTTTCGACGACACGCGAATATTGGCCGCTGCCGGTGGCGAGCAATTGCGGAAGGAATTGGGTCACGGTCGCCCAGGAGAGCGCGCGGGCTTCGCGGACGCGCGAGGCGGCGATCTGGATTGTGGGGCCGTCACGGAGGGCTTCATCGACCAGTTGGTTCAACGTGGGGTCGTTAAAGCCGCGCCACCAATCGGTGACCGGAATGGTCGCGCCGACCGGGGCGTCGCGCCAAGTGGAGGGCAGCGGCGGCGCTTCGGCGCGCTGGCTCGGCATGGTCGCGCAGCCGGCGGCAGCCAGGGCCGCCGCCAAGGCGGCGCCGCGCGCCCAAGCGCCCGATGCGGACGGGAAAGCTGCCATATTCCGAAGACTCCTCAGGGTCTTAGCCAATCCTTCAGCCGATTCGACTGAGGATTCGTTGCGTGGGTCAGGACTTGGGATTGCAGCTTGACGCCGTCCACTCTTAACATTTATAGAACGAACATTCGTTTTATATGCAATGCAGCGTAGGGCCGCAAGCCCTGATTGTTCTGAGGACCCCCTTTGGCCCGTCTCGCCGATCCCGAACTGGCTGACCGCCGGCGCCGGCAGATCCTGGACGCTGCGATCGCATGCTTTCGCCGCCGCGGGTTCCACCAGGCGACGATGCAGGAGATCTGCGCCGAAGCGAGCATGAGCGCCGGCGCCCTCTACCGTTATTACGCGTCAAAGGCCGAGATCATTGGCGCCATCGCCGAAGACAAACACGCCGAGACGGACGTGATGTTCCTCGACGCCGCCCGCAAGGGATCGGCGGTGGATGCGCTCTCACTGGTCGCGCGCGACTTCTTTCAGAAGTTCGCTGATGGCGATGGCGCGCTGATCGCGGACATCTTCGCCGAGAGCATTCGTGACGACGCCATCGCGGAAGCGTTGCACAAGATCAATGCCCGCAGCACGGCCTATTGCATCGAAGCAATCAAAACCGGCCAAGCGCGCGGCGACGTTGATCGCAACCTTGATCCTAAACAGGCCGCCAACGTCTTGTTTGCAGCGATCGAAGGCATAGGTCTGAGGCGCGCGTTCTTGCGCGAAAGCGACCCCGACGCCGCGCTCGCCGATTTCCGTGAACTCGCACAACGTTATCTGAGCCCTCCCCATGAATAAGCCCGAGCGTCCCGAACTCTTCAATCGCGCCGGAGGCTTCTTTAAGCGCGCCGCCGATGCTGGCGGACGCGCAGTCCAAGGCGCGCGCGACGCTGGCCAAGGCGCATGGGACAAAGCCAATGAAGGCCAAGACGAAGCCGGCCGGCGCCGGCGCGTTCTGATCCTGCTCGGCCTCGGCATTGTCGCAGCGATCATCGTAATGTCGGTGCTGAGCCGCTTGGGCGGCGACGGCGCGGTGCGCACCGAAACGCCGACGGCGCAGACGGTGTCCGTCATCACCACCGCGACGCAGACCTTCAATCCAACGATCTCGCTCGATGGCGAAGCGCGCCCGGTGCGCGACATTCAAGTCGCCGCGCCGGCATCTGGCGTACGCGTGCTGCAGCTTTTGGTGGACGAAGGCGAATATGTGCGCGTCGGGCAGCCAATGGCGCGGCTCGATACGAACTTGGCCCAAGCGCAAACACGCGCCGCGGAAGCCAGCGTCGCGGAAGCGGAATCCGCCGCTATCCGTGCGCGCGGCGAATATGAGCGCGCTGAGTCCATCCGCGACTCCGGCGCGCTTTCGACTGAAGCCATCGAACAGCGCCGCGCCGCCGCGACGGCCGCTGATGCGCGCCTCGCGGCTGCGCGCGCGCAATTGCAGGAAGTGAACGCGCGTTTGGGCGGCGGCTATGTGCGCGCGCCGGTTGCGGGTCTCGTCATCGATCGCACGGCGGAAGTCGGCCGCTCCGTGGATGGGCAAGTGCTGTTCCGCATTGCCGCCGGCAACGATCTCGAAGTCGCCGCGCAAGTGGCGGAAGCGGATGCGCTGTCGCTCGAAGTGGGCCAAACGGCGACGTTCACGTTGATCGACGGCAGCACGGTCGAAGGCCGCCTGCGCCGCGGGCCGGCTTCGATCGACAGCCGCACGCGCACCGGCGAAGCCTTGTTCGCCCTCCCCTCCGGCAGCCGCGTTCGCGCCGGCATGTATCTGCGCGGGCAAGCGCAGCTCGCGCCGCGCGACGTGATCGCGGTGCCGCAAAGCTCAATCCTCTACGATGACGGCCAAGCTTATGTGCTGGTGGTCGATGACACGAGCCATGTGCGGCGCGTGAACATCGCGCTCGGCGCACGCAGCGGCGATCAGGTGGAAATCACCTCAGGCATCGATCTCAATCAGCGCATCGTCGGTTCCGGCGCGGCGTTCTTGCAAGACGGCGACGAAGTGCGCGTGCTGGCGCCGCAAGCGCCGGCTGCGCCCGAGACCGAACACAGCGGCGGCGAGCTTCGCGGCCGGGAAGGCTAAGACATGGCCTGGAATATTTCCGCCGGCGCGATCCGCAACCCGATCCCGCCGATCCTGCTGATCTTGACGCTCGTGTTCGCAGGCTGGACCGCCTACGGGCGGCTGCCGATCAACCAATTGCCAAACGTGGACTTCGGCGGTTTCACCGTCACAGTCGCGCAAGGCGGCGCAGCGCCTGCGGAAATGGAAACGCAGATCACGCAGCGCATCGAAAGCGCGCTGACGTCTGTCGAAGGCGTTGACCGGATCAATTCCACCATTTCGCCCGGCGTTTCGACCACCGTGGTCGAGATGGAGAGCGGCGGCGACCTCGGCCGCGCCGTCGAAGACGCGCGCGACGCAATCAACCGCATTCGATCGGAATTGCCAGCCGACGTCAGCGAGCCGGTGATCACGCGCATCGACGCGGCCAGCCAGCCAATCGGCTATTACGCGGTCGAAGGCCAAGGCATGTCGCCCCAGGATGTTTCCTGGTTCATCGATAACGAATTGCAGCGCGAATTGCTCGCGGTCCCAGGCGTCGCGGGCGTAACGCGAACGGGCGGCGTTGACCGCGAAATCCGCATCGAGCTCGATCCGGCGCGCATGTTGGCGTTCGGCGTCTCGGCCGACGCGGTGAACAACCAGTTGCGCGCGCTCAATGTCGATTTGCCCGGCGGCCAGGCGCAGATCAGCGGCCAAGCACAATCCATCCGCGCGCTCGGCGGGGCCGAGACGCTGGCGCAGCTGGAAAACCTGCGCATTACCGGCTCGGAGGGCCGCATCGTGCGTCTCGCCGATCTCGGCACCGTCACTGATGCGTCCAGCGATATGAACGCAATCTCGCGTTATAACGGCCAGCCGGTTGTGGGCTTCGCCGTGCTACGCTCGCGCGGCGCCAGCGAAGTGCAGGTGTTCGACCTGATGGACGAGCGCCTGGCGGAAATCGAAGCCGCGCGCCCTGAGATCGAAGTCCGCGAAATCTTCTCCACCGTCGAATTCATCCGCGGCATGCACGAAAGCTCGATCCACGCGCTGATCGAAGGCGCGCTGCTGGCCTGCTTGGTCGTGTTCCTGATCCTGCGCGACTGGCGCGCCACCTTGATCGCCGCCGCCGCCATCCCGCTCTCGATCTTCCCGACTTTCGCGGCGATCGAAGTGTTGGGCTTTACGCTCAACATGGTGACCTTGATCGCGCTGGCGCTGGTGACCGGCGTCTTGGTCGATGACGCCATCGTCGAGATCGAAAACATAGTCAGGCACATGCGGATGGGCAAAGCCGCCTACCCCGCAGCACTTGAAGCCGCCGACGAAATCGGCCTCGCCGTCGTTGCAACGACCGGCGCCATCATCGCCGTGTTCGTGCCGGTGAGCTTCATGGAAGGCGGGATGGGCGTCTTCTTCAAGGAGTTCGGGCTAACCGTCGCGTTCGCGGCGTTCTTCTCGCTCGTCGTCGCGCGTCTGATCACGCCGATGATGGCGGCGTTCTTCCTGAGCGACAAAGGCCATGGCGAAGAAGCCAAGCCCGGCACGCTCACCCTCGCCTATCGCGACACGTTGAGCTGGTCGATCCGCAATCCGTGGAAGACCATTCTTGGCGGCCTGCTCGTCTTCATCATTCCGCTCGGCCTCTTATTCTCCGGCGCTATCGCCGCCGTCGTTATTCCGCGCTTCGACAACGGCGTCATTCAAGCGCGCGTCGAAATTCCACCCGGCACGCCAGTGCTTGAGTCAGACCGCGTGCTACAACGCATGGCGCTCAGCATTCGCGAACGGCCGGAAGTCGAGGGCGTGTTCACGGCGATGAACGGCGCCGCCGGCTCCGCGTCGAGCGCCGACTTGTTCGTTTCGCTCGTGCCGCGCGACGAGCGCGATATTTCGGCCTACGCGATCCAGCAATTGCTGCGCCCAGTGATTTCGGACTATCCGGATTACCGCGCCTCGTTCGTGCAGGATCAAGGCGGCTCGCAAGGCTCGGACATTACGGTGCAGTTCGTCGGCTCCGATCCGGTTGCGGTGAACGCGGCGGCCGACCGGCTCGCCGCCGCCATGGGCCAACTCGACATGCTGGCCGACGTGCGCTCCACCTCCGCGCTGCGCCGGCCGGAGCTGCAAATCCGCCCACGGCAAGGCGATCTGGCGCGGTTGGGCGTCAGCGCGTCCAGCCTCGCCTCAGCGATCCGCATCGCGACAAGCGGCGACGCCGAACAATTCCTGCCCAAGTTCGATCTCGCCGATCGGCAAATCCCGATCCGCGTGACGCTGCGCCCCGATCGCCGCTCCGATCTCGACGCCATCCGCTCGCTGCCGGTGCAATCCACCAATGGCGACCCTGTGCGCCTCGACGCCGTCGCCGACGTGACCTTCGCGCTCGGTGAATCGACCATCGAGCGGCGTGATCGCGAGCGCGCAGTGACGGTGGGCGCAAACGTCGTGCCCGGCACCGAGTTGAGCGTCGCGCAGGAAGCGGTGTTCGCGCTGCCGGAAGCGCAGAACCAACCTGGCGCGCGACTCGCGGCCGGCGGTCAAACCGAAGACTTCGCGGAAATGACGGCAAGCTTCGGCAGCGCCATGCTATGGGGCGTGATCCTGATCTACATCGTGCTGGTGCTGCTGTTTAAGGACTTCTTTCAGCCGATCACGATCATGACGGCGCTACCGCTCTCGATCGGCGGCGCGTTCATCGGCCTCGTCGTCGCCGCACAACCGCTCTCGCTCTTCGCCTTCATCGGCTTGCTGATGCTGATGGGCCTCGTCACCAAGAACTCGATCCTGCTGGTCGATTTCGCGGTCGAGCGCATGCATGCCGGCATGACGCGTAATGCAGCGCTCATGGAAGCCGGCATGCAACGGGCGCGGCCGATCATCATGACGACGTTCGCCATGTCCGGCGGCATGTTGCCGGCAGCGCTCGGCTGGGGCGTAGACGGCACGCTGCGGCAAGGCATGGGCGCGGCGGTGATCGGCGGGCTGATGCTCTCGACGCTGCTCAGCTTGGTGTTCGTGCCCGCCATGTTCGTGCTGATCGACCGGCTCGAACGCTGGGTGCAAGGCTTCCTGCCCAAGCCGCACGTGCCCGACGCTGGCGATCCGGTGCGGACGCCGGCGGAGTAATCATCATTTCAAGCGGGACCCCAGTGGTCTCGCTTGCCTGCGACGATATTTCATATATAAAGCTTCCATGCGTATCGCCTGCGCTGGCGGCGGGCCTGCCGGTTTAGTCTTCGCCATTTCGATGAAGCTGCGCGATCCGCGGCACGATATCGTCGTGTTCGAGCGCAACGATCCGGGCGACACGTTCGGCTGGGGCGTCGTCTTCTCCGACCAGACCATGGAAAACCTTCGCGCCAACGATCCCAAGAGCGCCGACGAGATCGAGGCCGGCTTCGCGCACTGGGACGACATCGACGTCCACATCCACGGCCAAACCATCACCTCCTCCGGTCACGGCTTCGTCGGCATCGGCCGCAAGCGGCTGCTGAACATCCTCCAGGATCGCGCGCGCGAACTGGGCGTACGGCTCGAATTCCGCACCGAAATCGAAGCCGACCCGGCTTTGCTCACGCAATACGATCTCGTCGTCGCCTGCGATGGCGCCAAATCAAAGTGGCGCACGCTCTACGCCGATCACTTCGGCGTCGATATCGATCTGCGCCCGAACAAGTACATCTGGCTCGGCGCCAATAAAGCGTTCGACGCCTTCACCTTCGCCTTCGAGCAGACCGAGAATGGCTGGGTCTGGGCGCACGCCTACAAGTTCGACGACGGCGCCTCCACCTTCATCGTCGAATGCAGTGAAGCGACATGGCGCGGGCTCGGCTTCGATGCGATGAGCCAAGACGACACCTGCCGCGCGGCCGAGGCGTTGTTCGCCAAATATCTCGACGGCGCCACACTCTCGACCAACGCCAAGCATTTGCGCGGCTCAGCCTGGCTCAATTTTCCGCGCATCGTCTGCGACACGTGGCACAAGGGCAATCTCATCCTGATGGGCGACGCCGCGCACACGGCGCACTTCTCCATCGGCTCGGGCACCAAGCTCGCCATCGAAGATGCGATCAAGCTCGCGCAGGTGCTGCATGGCGGCAAGCCGATCGAAGCGGCCCTGTCCGAGTATCACGCCGAGCGGCAGGTTGAAGTGTTGAAGCTGCAGAACGCCGCGCGCAACTCGACCGAATGGTTCGAGCACATCGATCGCTACGCGACGCTAGAGCCACTGCAGTTCACATATTCTCTGCTCACCCGCAGCCAGCGCGTGAGCCACGAGAACTTGCGTGTCCGCGATCGCGCCTTTCTTGAGCGCGTCGAAACGTGGTTCGCGGGCAAGGACCGCGGGTCTTCAGACCCGCATCTTCAAGCCCCGCCGCCAAGTGCGGGTCTGAAGACCCTCGGTCCCGTGCCACCCATGTTTGCACCGCTGAACCTCTGCGACATGCAGGTCGCCAATCGCGTCGTCGTCTCGCCCATGTGCATGTATTCCGCCGAAGACGGCACAGTCGGCGATTTTCACCTCGTCCACTATGGCGCGCGCGCGATGGGCGGCGCGGGGCTCGTCTTCTCTGAAATGACAGATGTAAGCGCCGATGCGCGCATCACGCCCGGTTGTGCGGGCATGTATAAGCCCGAGCACGTCGCGGCTTGGAAGCGCATCGTGGACTACGTCCATACGCACACCGGCGCAAAGTTCGCGCTGCAGCTGGCGCATGCGGGCCGCAAAGGGTCAACGCGGGCGCCGTGGGATGAGGATCACGCCGACCAGCCGCTCGTGAGCGGAAATTGGGAGATCATCGCCCCCTCGCCGCTTGCTTGGTCCGAGCGCAACGCCACGCCGCGCGCGATGACGCGCGCCGACATGGACCACGTCAAAGCTGACTTCGTCCGCGCCACGCTGATGGCCGAGGACGCCGACTTCGATATGATCGAACTCCATTGCGGCCACGGCTATCTGCTCTCTTCCTTCCTTACGCCGATCAGCAATCGGCGCGATGACGAATATGGCGGCAGTGTCGAGAACCGGTTGCGCTTTCCGCTCGAAGTGTTCGAAGCGATGCGCGCGGCATGGCCGCAGCACAAGCCGATGAGCGTGCGTATCTCGGCGACCGACTGGCACGAGGATGGATTGAGCGCGGAAGATTCGATCGCCGTCGCGCAAGCCTTCGCCAATGCCGGCGCCGATTTGATCGATGTCTCCGCCGGCCAGACCACGCCGGATGCCCACCCCGTCTATGGCCGCATGTTTCAAACGCCGTTCTGCGATCGCATCCGCAACGAGGCGCGCGTGAAGACGATGGCGGTCGGCAACATTTTCGAGCCGGATCATGTCAACTCGATCCTCGCCGCCGGCCGTGCCGATCTCTGCGCGCTGGCGCGGCCGCACTTGATGGACCCGAACTGGTCGCTTCGCGCCGCCGCGGAGCTCGGCTATGGCGGGCTCGCCGGCCCCAAGCAGTACCGCCCCGGACAACAGCAGATGCAACGCAACCTCGCGCGCAAGGGAGAGCCATGAGCCACCACGTTTTCATCACTGGCGGCGGCACCGGCATCGGCCTTGCCACCGCACGCGCGCTGGCGCCGACGGGCGCACGTTTCACGCTGGTGGGCCGCGATGGCGCGCGCGTTGAGAGCGCCGCGGCGGAGTTCGAGCATGCACAGGGTTTCTCCTGCGATGTCGCGGACGAAGATTCCGTCGCTACTGCGTTTGCTACGGCGCGCGATCGCTATGGCGCCATCGACATCCTCATCAACAATGCCGGCATCACGCCGTCATCGCCGCTGCACAAAACGACGCTGGCGATGTGGAATCAGACGCTGGCGATCAATCTGACCGGCGCATTTCTTTGCACCCGCGCCGCCTTGCCCGACATGTACGATGCGAAGTGGGGCCGCATCGTCAACGTGGCGTCGATCGCAGGCCTGATGGGCGGCGCCTATATCGCTGCGTACTGCGCTTCCAAGCACGGCATGATCGGCATGACGCGTGCGCTCGCGAAGGAAGCGGCGAAAAACGGTGTCACCGTCAACGCCATCTGCCCCGGCTACGTCGAAACCGACATTGTCGCGCGCGCAGCCGAGACCATCGCCGCCAAGACCAAGCTTAGCGAAGAAGAAGCGCGTGCTTCGCTCTATGCCGGCAATCCGATGGGGCGGCTGATCAAGCCGGAGGAAGTCGCCAGCGCCATCGCTTGGCTCTGCAGCGATGGCGCTGCGGCGACAAACGGCGCGGCAATCCCGATGTCGGGCGGCGAGATTTGAGCGACGCGGTTCGCCTCTCGCTCCGCCTGCTCGCCGCCGGCCGCCTGATCGAGCGTGAGGTCGACGCCTTGATGCGTGCGCGATTTGATTCGACCATCGCCCGATTCGATTTTCTTTCCGCGCTCGATCGACACGGGCCGCTGACGCTCGGCGAGGTGTCGCAATACCTGCTTGTGTCCAACGGCAACGTCACGCAGTTGCGAACGCGGCTCGAAACGGACGGGCTGATCGCATCGGAACAGGACGCCAACGACCGGCGTGTGCAACGCGTGCGATTGACGCGCGCCGGTGAAAGCGTATTCAAGCGCATGGCCAAGGCGCACGCGGCTTGCGTCGACGCGCTGTTGCGCGATCTCGGCCCAGCCGACAAGAACGCGCTGATGCGCCTGCTCGACGCCGCGAAGGCGTCGCTCAGGCGCTCGCTGTCGAAGGGAGGAGCCGCGGCATGATCGGCGATGCGTGGAAGAGCGCGGATTACGCGGCGGAGCATTTCTTGTGGCGCGTCGAAGATCGCGTCGCCACCGTCACGCTGAACCGGCCGGAGCGGAAAAACCCGCTGACGTTTGAGAGCTATGCCGAGCTGCGCGATCTCTTTCGCCAACTCGTGTATGCCGACGATTGCCGCGCGATCGTCCTCACCGGCGCCGGCGGCAACTTCTGCTCCGGCGGCGACGTGCACGACATCATCGCGCCGCTCACCAAAATGACGATGCCGGAGCTCATGCGCTTCACGCGCATGACTGGCGATCTCGTCAAAGCCATGCGCGCCTGCCCGCAGCCGATTGTGGCTTCGGTCGAAGGCGTCTGCGCTGGCGCGGGCGCGATCCTGGCGATGGCGAGCGATATTCGCTTCGCAGCGCCCACCGCGAAGACCGCATTCCTGTTCACGCGCGTTGGCCTCGCCGGTTGTGACATGGGCGCGTGCGCGATCCTGCCGCGCATCATCGGTCACGGCCGTGCGAGCGAATTGCTCTACACCGGTCGCAGCATGAGCGCCGAAGAAGGTGCGGCTTGGGGCTTTTACAACCGCGTCGTGGACGCGCCGCTTGCCGAAGCCCAGGCGTTCGCGCGCGATCTCGCGCACGGACCCGCGTTCGCGCATTCCATGACCAAGAACCAGCTCAACATGGAATGGAACATGAGCCTCGAGCAGGCGCTCGAAGCAGAAGCACAAGCGCAGGCGATTTGCATGCAGACGAAGGATTTCGAGCGCGCTTACGTTGCCTTCGCGGGCAAGCAGAAGCCGGTGTTCGAAGGCGATTGAGATGAGCGGCCATGCCGACACCTTCGTGCGCGACAATCTCCCCCCGCGCGATCAATGGCCGGAGCTGCGCTTCACACTGCCGGAGCTGCAGCTTCCTCAAGCATACAATGCTAGCGCCATGCTCGACGCCGCAATCGCCGGCGACCACGGCGGTCGCAACGCAGTGCTATTCTCTTCGGCGACGCTCACTTACGAAAACCTTCTACAGGAAGCATCGCGCATCGCGCATGTGCTGACGCATGACTTCGGCCTCGTTCCCGGCAATCGGGTGCTCATTCACGCTTCGAACACGCGCCACTCGATTGCCGTTTGGTGGGGCGTGCTGCGCGCCGGCGGCGTGGCCGTGGGCACGATGCCGATGCTGCGCGCGCATGAGCTTGCTGTGATCCTCAACAAGGCGCAGATCAGCCACGCTATCGTTGATGCGCACCGCACGGCCGAGTTGGAGCAAGCGCGCGCCGACGCGCCGGTATTGAAGCACATCATCTCGACCGACGACCTCGATCGACGTATGGCCGCCGCACCTGTCGCGTTTGCCGCCGTGCCCACCGCCGCCGACGATCCGGCGCTGATCGCCTTCACCTCCGGCACGACAGGCACGCCGAAGGGCTGCGTTCACTTCCACCGCGACATCGCCGCCATGGCTGAGACGTTTTCGCGCCACGTGCTTCAGCCTAAAGCAACAGACGTCTTCGTCGGCACGCCGCCATTGGCATTTACGTTTGGGCTTGGCGCCGGCGTGATTTTCCCAGCAAGCGTCGGCGCGGCGACGGTGATCTGCGACAAGCCCGGCTTCGAGGTGCTGGCCGACACCATCGCGCAGCACAAAGGGACCACGCTCTTCACCTCCCCGACCGGCTATCGCGCGCTGATGAAGCAGGACCTGAGCAAGCTCGCATCGCTGCACACCTGCGTCTCAGCCGGCGAACACTTGCCGCAAGCGACATCGGACCAATGGTTCGAGCGCACAGGCGTTCGCATCATCGACGGCATCGGCGCGACCGAGATGATCCACATCTTCATCTCGGCGCGCGGCGACGAGATCCGGCCGGGCGCCACAGGCAAAGCGGTGCCGGGCTACGAGGCGACCTTGCTCGACAAGAACGATCGGCCGTTCGAGGGCGAAGGCGAAGGGCGTCTCGCCATTCGCGGGCCAACCGGTTGCCGCTACCTCGCGGACGAACGGCAGAAGGCCTACGTCGTCAATGGCTGGAACGTCACCGGCGATCTCTATCGGCGCGATGCGGACGGCTATTTCTGGTACGTCTCGCGCGCTGACGACATGATCATTTCGTCTGGCTATAATATTGGCGCGCCGGAAGTAGAGAACGCTTTGCTCACGCATGATGCCGTGGCCGAGGCGGCGGTGATCGGTGTCCCCGACGAACAGCGCGGGCAGATCGTGAAGGCGTTCATCGTGCTCAGAGCCGGGGCTGACGTCAGCGCAGAAGCGCTGCAGGATCACGTCAAGCAAACGATCGCGCCGTACAAATATCCGCGCGCCGTCGAATTCGTCGCCGAGCTGCCAAAGACGCACACCGGCAAGCTGCAACGCTTTAAACTCCGCGAGACCCCATGAACCCGTTCACACGTGACGTTATCGTTCGCTTCGAGCACTGCGACGCGGCCGGCATCATGTTCTATCCGCGTTTCTTTGCGCTGGTGAACGAAGCGATCGAAGATTGGTTCGCGAGCTTGGGCTTTTCGTTCAAGGCGCTGCATATCGATCAGCGCAAGGCCGTGCCAACCGTGCGGTTCGAGAGCGAATTTGTCGCGCCGGTGCGCATGGGCGATGTGCTGCGCCAGAGCTTAGGCGTGCAGGCGTTGGGAACATCGTCATTGGAGTTGCGGCATCTAGCGGCGGTCGGAGATCGCGCGGTGGCGCGCTTCGACCAAACGATCGTGTTCACGGATCTTGCGAGCATGAAGGCCGAGCCTTGGCCGGCCAATCTGCGCGCGGCGATCGCCAAGTTCGCGGAAATCGCATGAGGACGCTCCTCCCCGCCGGCTGGCCGCGCCCCAAGGGTTATTCAAACGGCATCGAAGCGGACGGGCGTATCGTGTTCGTCGCTGGCCAAATCGGCTGGACGCCAGAGGGCGCATTCGAAGCAACGACACTGCCGGCGCAATTCGTGCAGACGCTCGACAACACGCTGGCTGTTCTGCGCGAAGCAGGCGCAGGGCCGGAGCACGTCGCGCGGATGACCTGGTATATCACCGATAAGCGCGCCTATCTCGGTGCACTGGCGGAGATTGGCGCGATCTGGCGGGAGAAGATGGGGAAAAATTATCCGGCGATGGCCGTAGTCGAGGTCAAGGCGCTGATCGAGGATGCGGCCCTCATTGAAATCGAGACAACGGCGGTCGTCCCGCGCTAAACGACACACAGGAGCACCCAATGGCGGACCATAGCCTCTTTATCTTTGTGCGCGTGCAAGGCGCGACGCCGGAAGCGGTCGGCAATGCGCTGCGCGACGGCAGTGACAAGATCATGGATATCTACTCGATCATGGGCGAATGGGATTTGCTCGTGCGCATCGAGCACCCGGATCTGAACACGATTCAAAACGTCGTCACCGAGACGATCCGCGCGCACCCGAACGTGGCGCAAACTTACACGATCCTCGGCTATCAGCTCTACGGCTCGAAATGGCCGGGCTTCGACTTTCCTGACGAGGAATGAGCCTCGATCTCGAAGCCGAGTACAACAACCGCGCCCGCGTGCCCGAGCATCCGGCGATCATTGCGGGCTGGGCAAAGGATGCGGCGGCCTATCGTGAAGCGCGACCGCCGCGCGTAGTGCGCTATGGCGATGGCGAGCGGCACACGTTTGATTTGTTCGAGGCGGGCGCCGGCCCTGCGGTGATGTTCATTCACGGCGGCTACTGGCAAGCGCTAGACAAGAGCTTCTTCTCGCACATGGCGGCGGGATTGAACGCGCTGGGCGTCAGCGTTGCCGTGCCGAGCTATGATCTTTGCCCGAACGTGCGCGTTGGCGATATCGTCGAGCAGATGCGCATGGCGTGCGCGCTATTGCATCGAGAAACCAATGCACCGGTCATCGTCAGCGGCCATTCAGCCGGCGGGCATCTTGCCGCGTGCTTACTGGCGAGCGAAGCGCACGTGCCGGCGGCGTACGCGATCTCCGGCCTGTTCGAATTGGCCCCGCTCGTGCCGACGAGCCTCAACACCGCGCTGCGTTTGGATGATGCCGAGGCGGAGGCGTTGAGTCCCCTCACCTGGCCCGGGCCAGAGGGCAAGATCCTGGACGCCGTCGTCGGCGCCGATGAGTCGAGCGAGTATTTGCGCCAGAGCGCGGCGATCGTGGAAGCCTGGGGCGCCGAGGGCGTTGCGACACGCTACGAGGCGATCGCCGGCACGAACCATTTCACGGTCATCGCGCCGCTGACGGATGCCAGCAGTGCGATGTGTGAGCGTCTTCTTGCTTTAGTGCACGCCGCTTAGTTCGGCTGCACCACCTCGATCGGCAGACCCAAGGCTTCCAGCTGTGGGCGCACCACGGATGCATCTCCGACAACCACCCAAACGAACTGCGCCGGATCGACGACGCTGCGTACTGCATCGTCCATCTGGCCTGCCGTCATGCCGCGATAGCGGCTGGCGATACGCTCCCAATAATCGTCGGGGCGATTGTAGAGCGCGTTGCCGCGCAGCGCGCCGAGTACCGAGCCCGCAGTTTCGTATAGGCCCGGCAGCTGGCGGATGTTGCCGTTGATGACGCGCAGATGCTCAGCGTCGGTGACGCCATTGTCGCTCCGGAAGCTGTTGATCTGCTCCATCAGCACGCGGATGGAGTCGCCCGTGCGGTCGGCTTGCACCGGCGCGTTGATCACGTACGGCACGCGGCCTTCACGCAATTGCACGACGCCGGAGAGGCCATAAGACCAGCCGCGCCGCTCACGGATTTCCGTGTTGATGCGCGAGAGGAAATTGTTGCCCAACACTTCGTTGCCGGCATTGAGCGTCACCGTGTCGTCGCGGCCGGTGATCGGCAGAACGGCGCCGGCGGAGATCACCGATTGCGGCGATTGCGGGCGGTCGACAATGACGATGCGCGATTGCGGCGCGGGGATCGGCGCGGAAAAATCCTTGCGCCCAACCGCCACGTCCGCAGCACCCCGCCACGTGCCGAAGCGCGCGTCGAGCAGGCGTCGGACTTCCGAGAGCGGACGATCCGACACAACGAAGATGCGGGCGGTTTCCGGTCTGATCCAGGTTCGGTGGAACGTGACCAGATCGTCGCGATCGAGCCCGCCAACAGATGCTGCGCTCCCGAGACCGGAAGCTGGCCGCCCGTAGGGATGGCTGGCGCCATAGAGCAAGGGCGGCAAGGCGCGGCCCGCCAAACCGTTTGGCGATGTCGCTTCGGAGGAGATCGCCGCGAGCTGTTGAGCACGCTGGCGCGTGAACTCGGACTCGGCGAAATCTGGCCGCTGCACGATGTCGGCCATAAGGTCGAGCGAGAGCGCGAGGTTGGCTGACAGAGCCGTCAGCGTGACGGCAGAGCGATCGAGACTGCCGCCGGTCGAGATGGTTGCGCCGAGGCGTTCTTGCTGTTCGGCGATCTGCATCGCGTCCATGCCATCAGCGCCATCAGACATCAGCGACATGGTGAGCGTCTGCAGGCCGAACGCGCCTTGCGGATCGGCGGCGATGCCGGCGTCGAAATCGATCGCCACGAGCGTCGCCGGGATGGCGGCGCGGCGCGCATAGACAACCTCGATGCCATTGGAGAGACGCGCGCGCTCGACGTCCGGGAAATCGAGATCGGCGATTTCGCCGAGTGGCGGCATCGGATCACGCGGCGTCACGGTTGGCGGGCTGTTGTCCGGCGCCGGGCGATTGGTGGCGGTGGCTTCCGGATAAGGCTCACGCACGCCGGGATCGACGCGTAGTGAATAGACCGGACGCGTGAGCCAACGGCCCATGGCGTCGCGCACGCTAGCGGGCGTGATGTCACCATACGCGAGCAGATTGCGGCGGAAGAAGCCGGGATCGCCCGCGATCACGGCGCCGTTGGCGAGCGCCACGGTTTGACCGTTAAAGCCGCCAATTTGCTCGATCGCAAACAACCCAGCAGCAACCTGCCCTGTCGCAACACGTTGGATTTCATCCTCGGTCGGGCCGGAAGCGACGAAGTCGCGGATAATGCCGTCGAGACGATCGGAGACCGCTTGCACGTCTTGGCCGGGCGCCACGTCGGCGGTGACGAAGAAGAGGCTCAAGCGCTGGAACGGCAGCACGGACGCGGTCACGGAGACAGCCGTCTGATCGGCGCGCACCAATTCGCGATCGAGCCGCGAAGTGGCGAGGCCGCCGAGCACTTGCGCCGCAGCGTTCAAGTCCTGCTGGTCTTCGTCGGCAAGGCCCGGCACGGCCCAAACGCGATAGAGACGCGAGTTGGCGACGCGGTCCGTCATCACTTCAGATATTGGCGCTGCCAAAGTCGGCACATCAGCGGCGGCCGGCACGTTTTGGCGCCCGCGCGCGATCTGGCCGAAATAGCGCTCAACCAACGGCCGCGCTTCGGCGGCGTTGATGTCGCCGGTCAGCACGAGCACCGCATTGTTCGGCCCGTAACTATCGCGGAACCACTGGCGCACTTGCTCAAGCGACGCGCCGTCGAGATCGGCCATCGAGCCGATGGTGGAGTGGCGATACGGGTGGCCCTCGGGGAAGAGGCCTTCGAGGATGCGATAGAACGCCAAGCCGTACGGCTGGTTGTCGCCCTGACGCTTTTCGTTTTGGACGATGCCGCGCTGCGCATCGAGCGATTGCTGCGTCAGCGCGCCGAGCAAATAGCCCATGCGCTCGCTCTCGATATAGAGGCCGCGCTCAAGCGCCGGCGCGGGCACGGTTTGAAAATAGTTGGTGCGATCGAACCAAGTGGTGCCGTTCCAATTGGTGGCGCCCATGTCGCGCAGCGGCTCGATCAGATTCGGAATATGCTCGGTGCCGTTGAACAGCATGATGTGTTCGAACAGGTGCGCAAAGCCGGTCTGGCCCGGCGGCTCATCCTTGGAGCCGATATTGTACCATGCCGCGATGGCGACGATCGGCGCCTTGCGATCTTCGTGAACGAGAACGGTGAGGCCATTGTCGAGAGTGAAGCGTTCATAGGGAACATCGACGCCGGCCATGAGCTCTTCGACCGAAGCCGGTTGGCCATTGCCCGCCGCCGGCGCGCCGCCGCTGGCCGTGGCGCACGCCGCGAGTCCCAAAGCCGCCGCCGCCATAAGAAATGTCCGCATAACCCGCTCCCCGTTGACCCGCCATTGCACACGGGCGCGGCGCCCAAGTCCAGCAACTGTGCGACGAGCGACGCCCACCTTTCGGCGGGCGTCGGATTCGAGAGATTGCGGCGGCCAGCCGTTGAGCACGCGCTTCAACTGTTCTCAGCGGAGCGATTCCATGAAAGCACGGAGGTCGGCGGCGGACCGATCGGGCGCCTCCTCCATCGGCATGTGTCCGGTGTCTGGGTAGATCACGAGGCGCGCCCGCGGGATCGCGGCGGCGAGTGCGCGGCTATCCTCCACCGAGATGATGCGATCGTTCTCGCCATGGATCACCAATGTGGCGATGCCGATGCCCGCGAAGTCCTCGGGCGTGAGCGGCGGATCGCCTCGATTGTTGCGGTCGGAGGAAAGCAGCGCGCGATGACCCGGCGCGCGGGCGAGATCGACATAACGCTTCACCACTTCGTCGCGCACCATCGACCGGTCGTGATAGGCGGAAACGAGGCCGCGCTCCGCGAAGAGACGCGGATTGACGTAGCGCAGGATCCCGCGGCCGATCGGATTGCGCAGCAACTGAAAAGCGAGCGGCGTGCGGCCGCTGCTCTGCTGCTCACGCGGCCAAGCAGCGGCGGCGACGAGCACGAGTGCGTCGAGCTTTTCCGGATGCGCCAACGCGTAACGCACCGCGACGGCGCCGCCCATGGAGTGCCCGACGAACGTGAAGCGTTGCACGTTAAGCCGCTGCGTGAGTTCTTCGATCAGCTGCGCGTTAGAGCCGGCGGAGAAACTGTAGCCGGACGGCGCGCGCGTGAGGCCATGGCCCGGCAAGTCCACGCTGATGATGCGGTAGTGGCTCTGCAGCCGTTCGACCCACGGCTCCCACGTGTGCACCGAGGCGCCAAAGCCATGCACCAGCACGAGCACCGGCGCCGCTTCGGGGCCGTGCACGCGATAATGCATGCGCACGCCGTCGGATAAGTCCATGTACAGCGATGCGCCGTTGGCGTAGCGGCTCTCGAGCGTCGCGTACGGGATGTCGCGGCTGAACGGCGCGCACGACATCAAGCCCATCACCGCGACCATCACGCCCAAGACCCACAAGCGGCGCATCGGCCATCCTTATCTGTTCGCTAAAGTGTGCGGCAAGGACGGCGCGGGCGCTACTCTTGGTTTACACGCCCGGGCAGATTCCCCTCTTCCGCCAGCCGCACCAGGGCGGGCAGTTGCGCATAGTCCGAGAATGACGCTGCGGGAGCGAGAGCATCGAGCGGCTCGGCGCGATAGCCTTCCGCGTAGAGAAAGAACATCGCGCCTGTCGCTTTACTTAGGGCCGCATCGACCGAACCATCGCCGACATAGATGATCTCATCGATGCCAGCGCCGCAACCATGGGCGGCGCTGACCAGCACGCGCGGATCGGGCTTGCGCACGGAGAGCGTGTCGCCGCCGACCAGCATGCTGAAGAACTCGGCGATGCCGAGTTTTTGCAGGATGGCGCGCGCGTGGGCCTGGTCCTTGTTGGTGCACAGGCCCAATTGATAGCGGCTGGCGAGGTCGCGCAGAGCAGCGAACACGCCGGGAAAGAGACGCGTGAGCGGATAACCTTGCGCGGCATAGATACGTTTGAATTGTTCGATCCGCTCGGCAAGATCTTCGGGCGCGACGCCGGCGTGAAGATAGCTCCGCGCCACGAGCGCGCCGATGCCATCGCCGATAAAGCTCTCCACCGCGCGCAGAGTGATGGGCGCGATCCCTTCTTCCGCGAACAGCAGATTGACGGCGGCATGCAAATCTTCGCCGCCGTCGATCAGCGTGCCGTCGAGGTCGAAGATGATGGCCTTGATCACGGATCGGCTCGCTTCTTGTCACTGGAGAGGCCGCCGCTGAAGACGCGGCTGGCGCGGAAGTCTTCGCTGTCGAGGGTTGAGAGCGCCGCGGCGTCCTTGATGCCTTCACGCCGAAAGATCTGATCGAACGTGTGCTTGACCGTGCTCGTGCCTGCGCCGGAAGAGCCGACGACCGAGATGACGGGATGACTCACAGACATCGCCGCCTCACGATTTAAACAGGCCGCGCTGATGAAACAGCGGCGCAGCGTCTTGGGCGTAAGCCGGATCGACGTGATAGTGGCGGACGGACTCGACGTCCTTGGCCGAGCCGAACACCAGCGGCGTGCGCTCGTGCAAGCTCAGCGGCGTCTTCTCCAGAATCCGCGCGTGACCATCAGTGGCGGCGCCGCCGGCTTGCTCCATCAGCATGGCGACGGGCGCTGCTTCATAGAGAAGACGCAGCCTGCCCTGCTCGAACCCCTGGCGCGCATCCGCCGGATAGAGATAGACGCCGCCGCGCAGCAAAATACGGTGCGCTTCCGCCACCATCACCGCGAGCCAGCGCGCGTAACAATCGACGCCGCGCGGGCCCCCTGCGCCTTCGATGCAATCGTCGACGAAAGTGCGCGTCGGCGCCGGCCAGAAGCGGCGGTTCGACATGTTGATGGCGATATCCGCTGCGCTGCCGGGAACGCGCAAGCTCGCTTCGGCGCGCTTGAAAGTTTGATCGTCAGGATCGAGCACGAAGAGATCGACGCCCGCGCCAACCGTCAGCACCAGAAGCGTGCTGCTCCCGAAAAGGAAGTAACCGGCGGCAAGTTGATCGGCGCACGGACGAAGGAAAGAAGCCTCCGCCGTTTGCGCAGCGGGCAAAATCGAAAAAATCGCGCCGACAGTGAGATTGACACTGACATTGCCAGAGCCGTCGAGCGGATCAATCGCGACGGCCAACGCTGCGCCTTCGCGCAACGCGATCGGCGCGTTGCTTTCCTCGGATGCTAGAAAGGCTGTCGGTGTGTGCTTCAGCGCCGCAATGAAGATATCGTTGGCGACGACATCGACGGTCTTTTGGACGTCGCCATCGGAATTCGTCGCGCCGGTTGCGGCGGAGATATCGCCCGCTAGCGCACCGCGCGCCAAAATGGCCGCCAGATTCCGCGCGCCCGAGGCGAGCCCCACCACCACTTCGGCAATGTCGCTGCGCTGACGATTGGCGCCGGCCCACGCGATCAGGACGTCGCCGAGATGGTCCAAGGGCGGCGGGGTTTTCCCCTTTTTCACGACCATGTCCGCGCCCTTCGAGGTCGGGCCGAACACCCGTTCAAGGGAAAGCCTTGCGCGGGGGAACGAAAAAGAAAATGTTAAAAGAACGACGCTACCGAAAGAAAAACTAAATGTCGGATCTCCGTGGGCTCTCCATTCGCCAACTTCGGGCGTTCTCCGCAACGGTGCGGCTGGGCTCGATCACAGCGGCGGCCAAGGCCCTGCACGTGACCCCGCCCGCAATCTCCATCCAACTGAAATTGCTCTCGAAACAGGCTGGCGGCGATGTGCTCGAACGTACCGCTAGCTGGTTTGAGCCGACGGCGCTGGGCGCGGAAATCCTCGAAGCCGCGCACGAGATGGACGGGCTGCTCGACCGCCTGAGCGATCGCATCAACGCTCTTCACAGCGGCGCGGCTGGGTTGTTGCGGCTCGGCGTCGTCAGCACCGGAAAATACTTCGCGCCGCGCATCGTCGCCGGCTTTCAGCGGGCGCACCCAGGCATCGTCGTGAAGCTCGTCATTGGCAATCGCGGCGAGATTCTTACCGGGCTTAGGCAACGCAATTTCGATCTCTGCATCATGGGCCGCCCGCCCGAAGACGTGCCTGTAATCCGCGAAGAACTGGGCGACCATCCGCACGTGCTGATCGCCCCGCCCGACCACCGGCTCGCTGGCCGCCGCGATATCGCGCACGCCGAATTGCAGCAGGAGACCTTCCTGGCGCGCGAGGAAGGATCGGGCACGCGCATGCTGATGAACCGGTTTTTGGACCGCGTTGGCGCAGAACGGCCGGTTCAATTGGTCGATATGGGCACCAATGAAACCATCAAGCAGGCGGTGATGGCGGGGCTCGGCATCGCCATTATCTCCGCCCACACATGCGCTGCGGAACTGGCGGAGGGGAAGCTCGTTGCACTTGATGCGCGCGGTACGCCGATCGTGCGCCAATGGTACATCATCCATCGCGCCGACCATGAATTGTCCGTGGCGGCGCAGCACTTTCAGAGCTTTGCCGCAGCGCACAAGAACACGCACTTTCCAGAAGGGTTCGGCGGCATGAACCGGAGCGAATAGCGGGACGTATAATCGTAGGTGGCCCCACTCGCAGTTTTTGGCGCTGGACGGTATTGGTTGTCGAAATATCTTGACAGTCGCGCGCCCCGGGCGTCGGAGTAGCGCGAATTAGACTCTTCGGGAGGAGCTTGAATGCGTTCATTGATTGGTGCGGCCGCGCTTGGCTTGGTGCTGGCTGCAGCGGCATGTTCGCCGGCCGCGGACAATTCAGCCGAAGCGCCGCCGACGACGACCGCTGAAGCGCCAGCTGAGGCGCCGCCCGCTGCTGAAACGCCCGCCGGCCCGCCGGCCGCGACACAGATCGCACTGAGCATCACCGACGCAAGCGGCGCACAGCTCACCGGCGACACGGCGCGTGGTCAGCGCATCTTCGCACAATGCGCAACCTGCCACTCGCCCGAGCAAGGTGTGAACCGCGTCGGCCCGTCGCTCTATGGCATTATCGGCCGTGAATCGGGAACGATCCCGGGCTTCCGTTACTCGGCGGCGAACCAGGCCTCTGACATCGTCTGGACCGAGCAAGAGCTCTTCACGTACCTGGAAAATCCGCGTGCGAGAATTCCGGGCACGACCATGGCGTTCGTTGGCCTGCGCAATCCGCAGCAACGCGCCGACGTCATCGCCTACTTGAAGGCGAACGCCGAATAAGAACCCTCGTAAAGCATAGCCTCAAGGCCGTCGAAGCCCTGCTTCGGCGGCCTTGTTGTATTCAGGGCTGGCGGCGGAAGATGAGGGTGCTGCGGCCCAATTCGAACCCGAACTTGGTGACGCGGGCGACGTTCAGCAGCGTATCTTCCGCCGTCTGCACGAAGGTGTCGTGGAAGCGCACCCGCATCCGCCGCGCACCGAGTTTCAGGGAAAACAAATACGACCAGCGCAGCACGCCGCCGCGAACGGCGCCGCGGGCGTCGCCAATCATGTCGTCTGCGTTGGCGCTGTAGCCGCCGGCGCCGATCGGCGTGATGCGCCAAACGCGTTGTTCGGTAGCGCCATCGTCGAACAGGAAATGCTCGCTCAATACCAGCGCGCCACCATCCAGGCGGCCATCGAGCTGGATGGCGAAGCGGCGGCGGATGCGGCCGGTGAAATCCTGGAACACGCCCTCGGCGCGCGAGCGCCCGAGCAGAAAGCGCTCGATCCGCGGGTCCCCCGCAGGCAGTGGATTTACCGCCGGCGCATGAGATCGATCAGGTGAAACGGAAACGACGCGGCGATCAACAACGCTACCCATGGCCAACCCGCTCCAACCAAAGCCGCCCTGAGCGCCAACAGCAGCATGACGCCGGGCATTAACGCAAAGAACCAAGTCACCGCCGCGCGCGTGCGCTGTTCGCGCGCGAGGCTGACGAGCACGATGAACTCAATCGCGATCACCAGCAGAACGACATCCACGGCGCGGCCACTGAGTACGAAGTCCTGCACGGCGCGCTGCTCCGATTACGATCAGCCGAACGGCCCGTTCAGTCGCACCACCTCGTAATTGAGTACGGCGGCCAACGACACCCAGATCAAATACGGCGTCAGCAAAACACCGGCGAGACGCGAGTGCCGCGCGGTGAAGATGATCAACGCGACGATCGAAAGCCAAAGCGCGACGACTTCGATCAGCGACCAGTCGGGTCGCTGCAAGCGGAAGAACAGCAAGCTCCACAGCACGTTCAGAAAACCGTTCAACGCAAAGAGGCCAATCAACCATTCGCGCTCAGCGCCCTTCGGTGCGCGCCGCCATGTGATGACGGCTGCTGCTGCTGTCAGCGCATAGATGGCTGTCCAAATCGCGCCGAAGGCGGGACCGGGCGGTTGCCAGTCCGGCTTCTGCAAGCCTTGATACCAAGCGCCAAGATCAGTGACCGTGCTGCCGAGCGCGCCGACAAACACCGCCGCGGCCGCCGCCACCGCAATCGGGCGCAGCCGCTTCCAGTTCACGTCGGCGACATGCCGAGCAAGTGTCCCATGTCCTTCATGAAGATGCGCATGTGCGCGGCCGGATCGGCGCGGACGAGTTCCTTGTTCATGTAGGCCTGCCACGTGAGGCGCTGCACGTCGGGATCGTCGCACATGGAGACGAAGCGTTCGCGGCGCTTGTCGCTGCGGTACCAGAAGTGCTGCATGATGCCCAAGATCCAGAAAACTTGGCCGTGGTCGCGCATGAACGTCTTGCGCGCGCTGGCGAGGCTTTGCGGCTTGCCAGTGCTGAGAAACGCGTCCGCCGCTTCGGCCGCAACGCGTCCGCCAATCATGGCGTAATAGATCCCCTCGCCCGATGCCGGCGCAACGACGCCGGAGGCGTCGCCGGCAAGCACGACGTCGCGACCATTGTCCCAACGCGCCAGTGGCTTCAGCGGAATCGGCGCGCCTTCCGTGCGAACGGTCTCGCAACCCGAGAGCCCGGAGCTTTCGCGCAGGGCGGTGACAGCGCCGCGGAGCGAGAAGCCTTTATTGGCGGAGCCGACGCCAATGCTGGCTGTATCGCCGTGCGGGAAAATCCAGGCGTAGAAATCAGGCGAGAGCTTGCCTTGATAATAGACGTCGCAGCGGCGGCCGTCGAAGCCGGCTACGCCTTGCGGCGGTGAGCGAATGATTTCGTGATAGGCGAACACGCATGGCATGCGGTCGGCGCCTTTCACGGTTTGCTGCGCCACTTTCGAGCGCGCGCCGTCGGCGCCGATGATGACGCGGGCGCGCACGCGGCGGACTGCGTCTTTGTCGGTGTCCTTGTCGTGGTAGCAAACGACTGCAACGCCATCACCGTCATGCTCGATGCGCAGGAACGAGCCGGCGAGCCGCTCGGCGCCGGCGCCGGCGGCGCGCTCGCGCAGCCATTCGTCGAAATGTTCGCGGTCGACCATGCCGACGAAGCCGCCTTCGATGGGCATGTCCACTTCGCGGTCAGACGGCGCCACCATGCGCGCCGAGGTCGCGCGCGCGACCAAAAGATGATCTGGAATTTCAAAGTCGCGAATGAGCCGCGGCGGGATTGCGCCGCCGCACGGCTTAATGCGCCCGGCGCGGTCGAGCAGCAGCACGGAATAGCCCGCGGTCGCGAGATCGGTGGCGGCGGTTGCGCCAGCGGGGCCGCCGCCAACAACCACAGCGTCATAGGTCAGCTTGGGTGTCATGAGCGCACTCCTTCAAGCACGCTCGGCGTGCTCTCTACGCGCGGCGCCGCGGCGCCCATCAAATCAAGGCGCGCCGCAAGCACGGCGGCGCATACAAACAATCCAGCTTCAAGCGAAAAGACTATTCCGAATGCGCTTGAGGTTTCGGGCAGCAGGACACGCAGCGCGTCCACGCCGGCAGCGCCGGCAAAGCCGCCGCATGCGAAGGCAATGGCTTGCGCCGCGCCCCACACGCCCATGCGTACGCCTTCGCGCGAACTGCGTCCCTCCCCGGCCAAGCCCATCATCGAGCCGATGGCGGAGACGGCGAACACACCGTTGGCGAAGCCAAGCACGAACACTGTCGGCTGCAGCGGCCACGCCGGACCAACGAGTGCCGCGCAAGCGAGTGCACCGAGCGCCAGCGCCGAGCCTACGCAGCCGGCGATCGTCCATTGCCGCATCCACGCGCGCTTCTTGTCCCCGAGACGCGCGCCGAAAGCGCCGACGAGAATCATGCCGAGCAAAACGCCGCCATGCTGGATGCCGGCCATTTGCGTCGATTGGCCGGGCGTCATGCCGAAGACGAGACCGGCGAACGGTTCGAGGATGAGGTCTTGCGCGCTGTAGGCCAGCATCGACACGAAGACGAAAATCGTAAAGCGCCGCGCGAGCGGCTCAGCCCAGATTTCGCGCAAGACTTGCGCGAATGGCGGCTTCTGCTCTTGCGTCTCGGGCTGGCGCTCGGGCTCCCGCTCAACGCCCCAGACGGCAAACAACGTGACCAGGAACGCTACGCCCGCGACGCCGGTTGCGACGAAGGCCAAGCGCTGCGGCGAAAACGGATCGAGGAGCGAGCCGGCGACGGCTGCTGTGATGACAATACCGACGATCATCATGATCCAAGTCGTCGCCGCAGCAGCTGGACGGCGCTGCGGCGCTGTGCGCGTGGCGAGCAAGGCCAGCAATGACGTGCCGCTCGCGCCAACGCCTGCGCCGATCATCGTGAAAGCGAGAATGCCAAGCAGAATGCCGAGCACCGGCGAAGACGCCATCAGCAGCGTAGCATCCGTCGCCAACACGCCGCCGAGGCAGAGCACGCCCATGCCGCCGATGATCCACGGCGTGCGGCGATGGCCCATGTCAGAGCCGTAGCCCCAACGCGGGCGCGAAAGCTGGATGGCGTAGTGCCAAGCCACCAGTGCGGCGGGCAACATGGCAGGCAGAGCGTATTCCACCACCATGACGCGGTTTAGCGTGGAGGTCGTGAGCACGACGATGGCGCCTAGTGCGCTTTGCACGAGGCCGAGGCGAACGATGCCAAGCCAGCTCAAGTGCGGATTATTCATGAGCCGGCTCCGGCGAGGCCGCCGAGAGCGAACGCGCTCACCAGCATGCCCAAGACATAAAGAAGAACGCCCGTGCCGTTGAACCACGGCGCGAGTTTGCGCGGATCGGTGATGAGCCGCGCCATGAGGTAAATCTGGATGCCAAACGAAACCGTCACGGCGATGGCGTGCAGCGGCTGGCCCCAGGCGAGCAGAAGCGCGATCACGACGGCCTGCGGCGCCAGCATCACGACGCACGCAAGTTTCGCGGCCTTCTCGACACCCAATTGAACAGGCAGCGAGCGCACGCCAGTCTGACGATCGCCTTCGATCGCCTTGAAGTCGTTGAGCACCATGATGCCGTGCGCGCCGAAACTGTAGAGCGCGGCGATGATCAGAATTTGCGGATTGGGCAGCGCCGCCAGCATGACGGCCGCGCCTGTGAACCAGGTGATGCCTTCATAAGAGAGCGCGCACGCGGCTGGGCCCCACCATCCGCTTTGCTTCAGGCGCAAAGGCGGCGCGCTATAAATCCACGCGAGCGCCATACCAACAACAGCGGCGCCGAAGACCCAAGGGCCAAGCGCCAGCGCCCAAAGCATCGACACGATGGTCCAGCCAATCGCGATCCAGAGCCCCCAGCGCCCAGGGATGCGCCCCGAAGGGATTGGACGGTTCGGTTCGTTGATCGCGTCGACGTGGCGGTCGTACCAATCGTTGACGGCTTGGCTGGTGGCGCAAATGAGCGGGCCGGCGAGAACGATGCCGGCCAAGGCCATCGGCCAGCGCGCGCTCAAATCTGCGCCAGAGGAAATGACGCCACAGCCGAACGCCCACATTGGCGGAAACCAGGTGATCGGTTTGAAGAGCTCCAGCACCGCGTTGGGCGCGGGGAAGCTTCGAAGCGTCACGGCGGCTGTGGTGGGAGCCATGCCGAACGCTACAAATGACACTTCAGACTGTCAATTAAAGTTGACGGTCGGCGTCACTCGCTCGTGTTGAAATCGCCGAGGCCGTATCTATGCAGCTTCGAATAGAGGCTCTGGCGGCTGAGGCCGAGGATTTCGGCGGCCGACGCGCGATTGTTGCCGGTCAGCTCGAGCGCCGCTTCTATGCAGAGGCGCTCCACCAAATCGGTCGTTTCGCGCACCAATTCCTTGAGTGTCACACGGCCAACGAGATGAGAAAGTTGCTCGACTGAGCGCGGCAGCTCACCGGCCACGCTCGGCCGCGGCGCCGGTGTGCGCACCACGCTGCGAATGGTGAAGCCAAAACACGGCGGCTCGCCATCGGCGACGTGTACGGCTGAGACTTCCACGTCCTCCTGCTCGCCAAGGCGGGTGCGGAGGATGGTGGCGAAGTTCTTGAGCGAGCCGTGCTGGCGCAGGCTGGACACCAGGATGTTCCGGTCGATCTCCGGGCGGCCAAGAAAGCTATCCAGCGATTGGCCCTGCGCCTGCTCTTTGCTGGCGAGACGCGTGAGATCGAGGAACGCGCTGTTTTCGGCGATGATGCGGAGACTTTCGTCCGTCACCACGAAGGCATCAGGAATGCGTTCCAGAACATCGATCAAGCGCTGCGCCGACTCAGGCACTTGGCCAGCATCCCCATCGCGCGCGCTCAACCGAATCAGAAATAGCGAGGCGCGGTCTTGCCGGAAGAGCGATGCCGCCACATTGAACGAACGTCCCTCCGCCTGCAGCGTCGATTGCGCCGTGAGATTTCCGCCACCGTGCGCCATCGCCAGCAACGACACCGCAGCGTCGCGCGAAGTATTGTCAAAAGCTGTTGAAAACGTGCGTCCAATCAGCGGCGTCGAGACGCCGCCGATCAGCCGCTCAGCGGCCGGATTAGCTTCAATGATCTTGCGCGACGCCGCATCGACGACGATGACGGCTTCCGACGCGAGTTGAAACAAGAGCCGATAGCGCGACTCAGCTTCGCGCAGACGCGTGTAGTCGCGCTCCATGGTTTGCTGCGCTTGGATGAGGCGCTGTTGCAGTTCGGCGGTGGCGCGATGATCGCGCCCGATCGCAATGACGCGGCCATCATCGCCCGCATTCACGGCGATGTAGCGCACCGCTACCGATGCGCCGCCGGCTGTGGGGTGATTGATTTCGCGCCAGCGTGCACCGCTATCGTTTGCGGCGTCGCGGAGCATTTCTTCGATCTTTTGGCGGCTATCGCTGGTGACGGTGTCGGCCCAGCGGCGATCGAGCCAGCCTTCGAAGCCGTCATTGACCATGTCACGATTGTTGACGGCGAGATCTCTAATGAAGCCGCCGCGATCGATGATCATGGCGACATCACCGCCAGCGGCGACAACCTTCGCTGCTACCTTGCCGTCGAGCGCGCCCAACAAATTGCGAGCGAACCTCGGTTCGATGCGCTCAGCAGGAGACATATGGATCGTCATCGGAACTCGCACTCGCCTCTACTTCCGGCGCCGCCACGGATCAGTGGCGTGCGAGTTGCCTCACTGCCACCTCAGCCTTGAGCACAGCCTCTTTCGCGTCGGTCGCCATAGCGTCGGCGCCGATTGTTGCTACGAGGCCTGGCTGCTCCAGGAAGAGTCGTCCTCCGACCATGACGGTAATGTCTCGGTTCCTTGACGCTCGCCGAATGGACATAATCATTGGCGCGATTTGATCAAGCCGCTCACCTGAGCTGGCTGTCATGCCGAACAGATCGAACCTGTGAGCTTGCACGGCGGCGAGGATTTCCTCGATCGCGCCAGACAATTCCGTCCAGGTGCGCCAGCCTGAGCGGCGGAAGAATTCTTCTATAATGACAAGCCCAAAGGTGTGCTGCTCGCCTGGAGCCGGTGCGAACAAGGCCGCGCGGCCATTGGCTGCCGCGCCTGAATCGACTGGCCCATGCAGGCTGAGTTCGCGCACGATCTGCTGTAGCTTGCCGAGCGCGATCGTGACGTCCGCGAACGAAACTTGGTCGTCGCTCCAGAATTCCCCTAACCGGCGAGCGGTGGGGCCGAGCAAATCGAGGTAGATCGCCTCCATAGAGACGCCCTGCTGAAGCAGCCCGCCAATGATGGCCAGAAGCGATTCCTGACCCGATGAAAGCGTATAAAGTGCAAATTTTTCAGTAGTTTCGGGCCCAAGGGCGATGGCGGCAGGCCGCCGCTCTTCGACGTTTGCTTGGCTGTGCACCAGCATCAAGCGAGGGATAATCTCTCCCTCGACGAGCCGGGCGAGCTGATCAGATTGTTCGCGCTTAGATTGCGCCCGTTCGCGACTGCTTCGACGTCGCCCGCTCGCGGACTCGAGCTGTTCCGGTTCTTCGCCGCATAGATCGAATGCCGGCGACTGCGGAAGGCTGGCCATGCATGGGCCCCTTCTACCTGCGGAGTGTCCCTAGTCACGCAGCTCCGCGCCACGCTGCTCCCGCACGCCGGACCCCTTCGATGAGGTTCGTTGGCAGGCGTTTCCCTCCCAAGAGCACGCCCTCTGACGAGGATCTTTGTTCTCGGTCCTTTACGGTAAGCAGACTTAACGACGACTGGCGAGCATTAATTTCGTCAAAATCGCGCATCTGTCCATTTTGTTGGACGTTCCATTTCCTTGACAACTCCGATCGCACGGATACGCTTCTGAAGCGACGCGATTATCGGGAGGTCGGCGGTGCACGAAAAACGACCGCATTCCGGAGGCGGCAGTCTTCGCATTTCCAGCCGGGGCGCCGACAACGTCCAACGGCCAGCGAATTTCATCGATCACTGGATCGACTCAATCGCGCCATGCCCCTGGCCGTCGCACATCGGCTCGCACATTGAATCACGTGAGAAGAGCGATGCTGGAAAAGCGGCGCTCTACACGCCTGAGGAGCGCGCCAGGCGCGATGCGTCGCCCTGGACTTTGGTGCAGGCGATTCTTGCGCCGCTTCAGTTCGTCGTCTTCGCCATCAGCCTTGGGCTGGTGATCCGCTTTTTGATTACGGGACACGGTTACGAGCTGGCGACCGCGTCGATCCTGGCGAAAACCTTCCTCCTCTATCTCATCATGATCACTGGTTCGATCTGGGAAAAGGAGGTGTTCGGCAAATACCTCTTCGCGCGCGCCTTCTTCTGGGAAGACGTGTTCAGCATGTTAGTGCTGGCGCTGCAGACCGCATATTTGGCGGCGCTGTTGATGGGTTGGGGTTCGGCGCAACAACAGATGATGATCGCGATCGCCGCATACGCGGCTTACGTGATCAACGCCGCGCAGTTCTTGCTGAAACTCCGCGAAGCTCGGCTTGAGGCCGAGCGCACTGGCCTGAGACCCCTGACAGCGGGCCGGCAAGCCGCATGACTCCAGCTACTCCAAACACCGGATGCGACAGCGACGCCGCGCCGGTGCTTCGCGAACGTGGTCAACGCGAAGTGTTTTGCGGTTTGACGGGCATCGTCTGGCTGCATCGCAAGATTCAGGACGCGTTCTTCCTCGTCGTCGGCTCGCGCACCTGCGCGCACCTGATCCAATCGGCCGCTGGCGTCATGGTGTTCGCGGAACCGCGATTCGCGACTGCAATCATGGAAGAGAAGGATCTGGCGGGTCTTGCAGACGCGAATGAAGAGCTTGATCGCGTTGTCGATCGCCTGCTCGAGCGCCGGCCGGATATAAAATTGCTGTTCCTGGTGGGCTCGTGCCCTTCCGAAGTGATCAAGCTCGATCTGTCGCGCGCCGCCCAACGGCTTTCGACCAAGCACCAACCGAACGTCCGCGTGCTTAACTATTCGGGCAGCGGCATCGAAACCACATTCACACAAGGCGAGGATGCGTGCCTCGCCGCCCTTGTTCCGGAAGCACCGAGCGCCGGCGAAGATGCTCTCCCTTCTTTGCTCATCGTCGGCGCGCTTCCGGACGTCGTTGAGGACCAGTTCGCGCGCCTGTTCGCGGAACTGGGCATCGGGCCCGTCGCGTTTTTCCCGCCACGGCGATCGGGCCAAATCCCGGCAGTTGGGCCGAACACGCGCATGCTGATCGCGCAGCCCTTTCTGGGCGACACGGCGCGCGCACTCGAAGCGCGCGGCGCAAAGCGCTTGCCGGCGCTGTTTCCGTTCGGCGCCGAGGGCACGACGCACTGGCTGAAAGCGGCCGCCGATGCGTGGGACGTGCCGGAAATGGATTTCCGCCGCGTCGTCGCCCCGCACCGCGAACGCGCCAAACGCGCGCTCGCGCGCTCCAAGGAAGTGCTCGACGGGCGCAGCATCTTTTTCTTCCCGGACTCACAGCTGGAGCCGCCGCTGGCGCGCTTCCTCGCCGAAGAACTCGGCATGCGTCCGATCGAGATCGGCACGCCTTATCTCAATCGCGATCTGCTCTCGGAAGAAATGAAACGCATCCCGGAAGGCGCGCAGCTCAGCGAAGGCCAGCACGTCGATAAGCAGCTCGATCGCTGCCGCGATGCGCGGCCCGATCTGGTTGTGTGTGGCTTAGGCCTCGCCAATCCGCTCGAAGCGGAGGGCATGACCACGAAATGGTCGATCGAACTCGTGTTCTCGCCCGTGCACGGCTTCGACCAAGCGGGCGATCTCGCCGCTCTGTTCGCGCGCCCGTTTGCGCGCCGCTCCGTGTTGAGGGTCTGACGCGATGCAATTGACCGTCTGGACCTATGAAGGCCCGCCCCACGTTGGCGCGATGCGGATCGCGACGGCGATGAAGGGCCTACACTTCGTGCTGCACGCGCCGCAGGGCGATACCTACGCCGATCTGCTGTTTACAATGATCGAGCGTCGTGATGCGCGCCCGCCGGTGACCTACACAACCTTCCAGGCGCGCGATCTCGGCGGTGATACTGCAGAGCTCTTCAAGAATGCCGCGCGTGAAGCGTATGAACGCTTTCAGCCCGAAGCGATGATTGTCGGCGCCTCGTGTACGGCTGAACTCATTCAGGACGATCCAGCCGGACTCGCCCGCGCGCTGAAACTGCCGATCCCAGTGATCCCGCTCGACCTTCCCTCTTACCAAAAGAAAGAAAACTGGGGCGCGTCGGAGACGTTCTACCAATTGGTGCGTACCTTCGCGCCGAAGATCGAAGGTGCACCTGTACGCACGCTAGGCCCGCGTCCGCGCTGCAATATCTTGGGACCGACCGCGCTCGGTTTTCGTCACCGCGATGATGTTGTCGAAGTAAAGCGCCTGCTCGCCAGCCTCGGTGTAGATGTGAACGTCACCGCGCCGCTGGAAGCGAGGCCATCAGACCTCGCGCGCCTCGCAGATGCTGACTTTAACGTCGTGCTCTACCCCGAGATCGCCGATGTCGCGGCGCGCTGGCTGGAGCGCATTCACGGCCAGAAAATCGTCCGCACCGTGCCGATCGGGCAGAATGCAACCAAGGATTTCATCAACGAGATTGCAGCACTCACAGGCATCGATCCAACGCCAATACTGAACGACGCGGATGCGCGCCTGCCCTGGTGGTCGCGCTCTGTCGATTCCAATTATCTCACCGGCAAGCGCGCCTTCATCTTCGGCGACGCAACCCACGCCATCGCCGCCGCTCGCGTTGCGTCAGAAGAGCTTGGCTTCGAAGTTGTAGGGCTCGGCACCTACGCCCGCGAGTTCGCACGCGATGTCCGCGCCGCCGCCGAAAAGCTCGGCCTGACCGCGCTGATCACGGACGATTACCTCGAAGTCGAGAAAGCCATCGCTGAGCTGCAGCCCGAATTGGTGCTGGGCACGCAGATGGAGCGCCATATCGCCAAGCGACTCGGCATTGGCTGCGCCGTGATCTCGGCGCCGGCGCACGTGCAAGATTATCCCGCGCGCTTTTCTCCCCAGATGGGCTTCGAAGGCGCGAACGTGCTGTTCGACACCTGGGTGCATCCACTGGTGATGGGCCTCGAGGAACATTTGCTCGCGATGTTCCGCGAAGACTTCGAGTTCAACGACGCGGCGGGCCCTTCACACCTCGCTGCGCATCAGCCGGCGCCAACTCCAATCGCAGCGCCAGCCGAAAGCGACATCACCTGGTCCAAGGAAGCGGAAGCCGAACTGGAGAAAATTCCGTTCTTCGTGCGCGGCAAAGCTCGCCGCAACGCTGAACGCTTCGCCACCGAACAGGGCCTCGCCATCATTCAGATCGAAACTTTGTATGACGCTAAAAGCCATTACGCACGCTGAGACGCCTCCCGTCCGCGTCGTGATTGTCACGCTCGACAATCACCTCGCCGGAGTCGTGCGTCGTGCGGAAAAGGCGCTGGCGGCGGAGATTCCCGGGCTCTCGCTTACGCTGCATGCATCGACCGATTGGGGCGACAATCGCGCCGCTTTGGATAAGTGCATCGCCGATATCGGCCGCGCCGACATCATCATCGCGACCATGCTGTTCATGGAAGATCAGGTGCAAGCGGTGCTGCCGGCGCTGGAAGCGCGGCGCGATGCTTGCGATGCGATGATCTGCGTAATGTCGGCCGGTGAGATCATCCGGCTGACCAAGCTCGGTCTGTTCCGCATGGACGGCTCGCAGACAGGTCCGATGGCGTGGCTGAAGAAGCTGCGCGGCTCGAAGACGAACTCATCAGGCGCCGGCCAAATGGCCATGTTGCGCCGGCTGCCGAAAATTCTGCGCTACATTCCGGGCAAGGCGCAGGATCTGCGCGCTTACTTCCTCACCATGCAATATTGGCTCTCCGGTTCGCCGGAGAACGTCGCCGACATGGTGCGTTTCCTGATCGGCCGTTACGCCGAGGGCGAGCGCCGCGCCCTGCGCGAACAGATCAACGCCGCCCCGCCGCGCGATTATCCCGAAATCGGGCTTTACCACCCGCGCGCGGCGACGAAGATTGTCGAACTGATCGAAAGCCTGCCGCCTTCAACCGGCAAGACCGGCGTTGTCGGCGTGCTGGTGCTGCGCTCTTATGTGCTCGCGAGCGATGCCGGGCATTATGACGGCGTGATCGACGCGCTTGAGGCGCGCGGCCTGCGCGTGATCCCGGCCTTCGCTTCGGGATTGGACGCGCGTCCCGCGATCGAGCAATATTTTATCGAGGACGGCGCGCCTGTCGTTGACGCGGTCGTCTCACTCACCGGCTTCTCCCTCGTCGGCGGCCCCGCCTATAATGACTCTGCCGCAGCGGAGGAGATTCTCGCGCGGCTCGACGTGCCTTACATTTCCGCGCAGCCGCTTGAGTTTCAGAGCCTGGAGCGCTGGGGCGCATCGACGACCGGGCTTTCTCCGGTCGAGTCGACCATCATGGTGGCAATCCCCGAACTCGACGGCGCCACCTCGCCGATTGTGTTTGGCGGACGGTCCGACGGTTCGGGCGAAGCGTGCAAAGGCTGCGCGCGCGGCTGCCGGTTCGAGACGCAAGCTGTCGCATCCAAGATGTGCGCCTGCCCGGAACGCGCGGAGATGCTAGCGTCGCGGGTGGCGCGCCTCGTCTCGCTCCGCCGCAGCACGGCGCGCAACCGCAAGATCGGGATCGTGCTGTTCAACTTTCCGCCGAACTCCGGCGCTGTCGGCTCAGCCGCTTACCTCTCTGTCTTCGCCTCGCTGCACAACACGCTGCAGGCGCTGAAGTCCGGCGGCTATGACGTTGAAGTGCCGGCTACGGTCGAAGACGTTCGCGCGCGCCTGCTCGAAGGCAACGCCAAGCGCTACGGCACGGACGCCAACGTTCACACACGCATCCCCGCCGACGATCATGTGCGCCGCGAACCGCATCTGGCCGAGATCGAAGCGCAATGGGGGCCAGCGCCTGGGCGTCAGCTGAGCGATGGACACTCGATCTTCGTATTGGGCGCGCAGTTCGGCAACGTGTTCGTGGGTCTGCAGCCGGGCTTCGGCTATGAAGGCGACCCGATGCGGTTGATGTTCGAGGCGAGCTTCGCCCCGACGCACGCCTTCTCCGCTTTCTATCGCTGGCTGCGCGAAGATTTTGGCGCCAATGCCGTGCTGCACTTCGGCACGCATGGCGCGCTCGAATTTATGCCGGGCAAGCAAGTCGGCCTCACCGGCTCGGACTGGCCGGACCGGCTGATTGGCGATTTGCCGAACTTTTATCTCTATGCCGGAAACAATCCGACTGAAGGCATGATCGCCAAGCGGCGCTCATCCGCCACGCTGATCAGCCATTTGACACCGCCGATCGCGAAATCCGGCCTCTATCAGAGCATGCAAGATCTGAAAGCGCTCATCAGCCGTTGGGATGCCGCTGCACGATTGGAGCGCGACACGCTCGCCGCCAGCATCCAAGACGCCGCCGCAAGCTTGGAAATGGCCCCCGCTGCTCCCGCTTGGACGAACGAAAGCAGCGCCGAGGTCGCCGCGCTCGCAGTGCGCGTCACCGAAATCGAAGACGCGCTGATCCCCAGCGGCCTGCACACAATTGGCGTGCCGCCAGATGCGGCGGAGCGCACCGACCTCCTGATCGCGATTGCCGAAGGCAAAGGCAATGCACCGCCGCACGCAGCGATTGAAGCGATGGTCGACGGCGCGTCGCCGGAAGCTGCCCTTGGCCGCGCCGGCAAGAAGTCGCGCGCCTTGCTCGAAGCGATGCGCGAGTTGCAGGCAACTGATGCGCTGCTTGCGTGCGACACCGAACTTGAGGCGATCTTGCGGGCGCTCGATGCGCGCTACATCCGCCCTGCGCCGGGCGGCGATCTCGTGCGTACGCCAGCTGTGCTGCCCACCGGGCGCAACATGCACGGCTTTGATCCGTTCCGCCTACCGAGCGCGCTTGCCGTGCACGACGGCGCGCTGCAAGCCAATCGCTTGCTGACCGCGCACGCCAAGCGCAGCAACGGCGCCTACCCCGAATCCATCGCGATGGTTCTGTGGGGTTCCGACAATTTGAAGAGCGAAGGCGGGCCGATCGCGCAGGCGCTGGCACTCATGGGCGCCCGCCCGCGCTTTGATGGTTACGGCCGGCTCTGCGGCGCAGCACTGATCCCGCTGGCCGAACTGAAGCGCCCGCGTATCGATGTGGTGATGACGCTCTCCGGCATCTTCCGCGATCTCCTGGCGCTGCAAGTGCGCATGCTGGCGGAAGCAGCGCATCTCGCTGCTGTCGCTGACGAGCCGATCGAGCAAAACCACATCCGCAAGCACGCGCTTGAGCTGCAAGCCCTACATGGCTGCGATTTGGAGACCGCCGCGCTGCGTGTGTTCTCCAACGCTGACGGCGCCTATGGCGCAAACGTCAACCAACTGATCGATTCCGGCGTTTGGTCCGAGGAGGACGAACTCGCCGACGCGTTCGAGAGCCGCAAGTGTTTTGCCTATGGCCGCACGGGCGCAGCAGTCCGCCAGTCCAAGATGCTGCGCAGCATCCTGAAGGGTGTCGACTTCACGTATCAGAACCTCGAGTCAGTCGAACTCGGCGTCACCAGCATCGATCATTATGTCGACACACTAGGCGGTATCAGCCGCGCCGTGCGGCGCGCGCGCGGCGTCGCGACGCCGGTCTATATCGGCGACGAAACGCAAGGCGAAGGCAAGGTCCGCACCCTCTCCGAGCAAGTCTCGCTCGAAACCCACACGCGCACGCTTAATCCGCGCTGGTACGAAGGTTTGCTGAAGCACGGCTACGAAGGCGTTCGCCAAATCGAAGCGCAGGTGACCAACACGATGGGTTGGTCCGCCACCACCGGCCAAGTTGAGCCGTGGGTCTATCAGCGCATCAGCGAAACATATGTGCTGGATGACGCAATGCGCCGCCGGCTTGCGGCGCTGAACCCAAAAGCCTCGGCGCGCATGGCGAACCGCCTGCTCGAGGCGCACGAACGCAAATACTGGCGCCCGGATGCAGCGACACTCGATGCGCTGCGCAACGCCAGCGATGAACTTGAAGATCAATTGGAAGGCATCGCCGCACCAGCGGCGTGAGGAAAAGTATGACAACGCTCGATCTACCTAGAGGCCTTCCCAAACGCCCAGACGGCGAAGGCAGCGTGCAGGTTCTCATGGATCCCACCATGAAAATCGAACGCGCCAAAGTATTCGCCGTTTATGGCAAAGGCGGCATCGGCAAGAGCACGACGTCGTCGAACCTTTCGGCCGCGTTCTCGCATCTTGGCAAGCGCGTGCTCCAGATCGGCTGCGACCCCAAACACGACAGCACTTTTACGCTCACCAAGCGCTTGGTGCCGACGGTGATCGATGTGCTCGAAGGCGTGGAGTTCCACTCCGAAGAACTGCGGCCCGAAGACTATGTCTATGAGGGCTACAATGGCGTCATGTGCGTCGAAGCCGGCGGCCCGCCGGCGGGAACAGGCTGCGGCGGCTATGTCGTCGGCCAGACAGTGAAGCTGCTGAAAGAGCATCACCTGCTCGAAGATACCGACATCGTCATCTTCGACGTGCTGGGCGATGTGGTCTGCGGCGGCTTTGCAGCGCCGTTGCAGCATGCCGAACGCGCGCTGATCGTCACGGCCAACGATTTTGACTCAATTTTCGCGATGAACCGCATCATCGCGGCCATCAAGGCCAAGTCCAAGAACTACGACGTGCGCCTCGGCGGCGTGATCGTGAACCGCAGCGACAGCACCGATGAGGTCGATCGCTATAACGCCGCCCTGGGGCTGGAGCGCATCGCACACTTCCCGATCCTCGACGAGATTCGCCGCAGTCGACTGAAGAAGTCTGTGCTGTTTGAGATGGAGTCCACGCCGGCGCTTGAGGCGGTGAAGCTCGAATATATGCGCCTCGCCGCGTCGCTGCTGGTTGGCGACAAGCAATACGATTGCGTGCCGATGAAGGACCGCGACATTTTCGATTTCCTGGGTTATGAATAAAATGAGCATTGCTGACACCCAGCGCCCAACCGCCGCTTATGTCGAACGTCGCGGCCGGCTTGAGACTTACTTCGACCGCACAGCGCTCGATGCCTGGACGCAGCTGACCTCTGACGCGCCGGTCAGCCGCATCCGCGCCACCGTCCGCGCGGGGCGCGACAGCATGCGCGACGCGCTGTTGTCGTGGTTGCCACAGGATATGCGAACAACATCCCTGTTCGATGCTGGCTGCGGCACTGGCGCGTTGTCGGTTGCAGCCGCTCGTCGCGGCGCACGCGTGACGGGCGTCGATGTGTCAGCCAGCCTGATCGAACTGGCACACGAACGCGCGCCGAAGGACGTCGCCCCCGGCTCGCTCGATTTCGGCGTCGGCGACATGTTCGATCGGCGCTTCGGCCGCTTCGATTACGTCGTGGCGATGGATTCGCTTATCCATTATCCGTCAGTGGAGATTCTGCGTGTGCTTGGCGCCTTCGCCGCGCGCACGGATCGGGCGATCTTGTTTACGTTTGCGCCGCAAACGCCGGCGCTGTCGCTGATGCACGCCGCCGGCAAACTCTTCCCGCGCGCCGATCGTGCACCGGCGATCGAGCCGGTGAGCGAAGCCGCGATCCGGCGCGGCATCGCCGCTTCGTCGTCATTCACCGGCTGGAAAATCGGCCGCAGCGCACGCATCTCCAGCGGCTTTTACATGTCGCATGCGATGGAGTTGGTGCGCGCATGAGCGAAAGCGCTCGCCCCCAACCGATGACGTGGCGCCAGTTCTTGGCGACACTGCTGCCGTTCGCGGACTCGGCGACGACGGAGTTGCCGCTCGGGCAGCTGTTGCGCCTCGCATTGTTCCAAGTTTCCGTCGGCATGGCGGCTGTGCTGCTGACGGGAACGCTGAACCGCGTGATGATTGTCGAGCTCGGCATCTCCGGCTGGATCGTGGCGCTGATGGTGTCGCTGCCGCTAGTGTTTGCGCCATTGCGCGCACTGATCGGCTTTAAGTCCGACACGCATCGCTCGGTACTTGGCTGGCGCCGCGGGCCGTACATCTGGTTCGGCTCGATGCTGCAGTTTGGCGGCTTCGCCATCATGCCGTTCGCGCTTTTGATCCTCTCTGGCGACACGCACGGACCGATCGTGGTCGGCGAGATTGCCGCCGCCCTCGCCTTCCTGCTCGTCGGCATCGGCATGCACACGACGCAGACGGCGGGCCTGGCGCTTGCCACCGATCTCGCGCCGCCGGAAGCGCGGCCGCGCGTTGTGGCGTTGCTTTATGTCATGCTGCTTGCCGGCATGATGATCAGCGCGCTGTTCTTTGGCCTGCTGCTCGCCGACTTTAGCGCGCTGCGTTTGATCCAAGTGATCCAAGGCGCGGCGGTGGTGACCATGGTTCTAAACTGCGTCGCGCTCTGGAAGCAGGAAGCGCGCAACACCGCGCTCACCGCACCGGACCGCGACCACGCGCCGTTTGCTGAACATTGGCGCGCACTGATGGCGGGCGGCCGCACCAGCCGCCTCTTGTGGGCGGTCGGGCTCGGCGCCGCCGCTTTCAGCATGCAGGATGTTCTGCTCGAGCCCTATGGCGCGCAAGTGCTTGGGCTTTCCGTTGGCGCGACGACCGCGCTCACCGCGCTCTGGGCCTGGGGCGCGCTCGCAGGCTTTGCACTCTCGGCGCACCGCCTGGGTGAAGGCGATGAATGCCATCGCCTCGCGGCGTACGGCGCCCTCTTTGGTGTGGTCGCCTTCTCACTGGTCATCTTCGCCGCGCCGCTCAACGCGACCGCGCTCTTTTGTGTTGGCGTCGCGGGCATCGGCTTTGGCGGCGGATTGTTTGCTGTTGGCACATTGACCGCTGCGATGGCGCTCGCGCGTGATGGACAGTCGGGGCTTGCTCTGGGCGCATGGGGCGCGGTGCAGGCGACGGCCGCAGGCATCGGAATCGCTCTCGGCGGCGCCTTGCGCGACATCGTCGGCGGGCTTGCAGAAAGCGGTGCGCTTGGACCCGCGCTCACCGGACCTGCGACTGGGTACGGCTTCGTCTATCATCTGGAAATCGGATTGCTCTTCGCCGCGTTGATCGCGATTGGCCCGCTTGCGCGCCACGCCTCGGCGCATCCTCAAACCACCACGACCAAATTCGGCATGGCCGAGTTTCCCACCTGATCCCCGCCAGGAGTTACGGCAATGGATGACCAAGTTTATAACGGAGGCCTCGATGTGGCGGAGTGGGTGCTCTATGCCTTCTTCCTCTTCTTCTTTGGCTTGATCGCGTATCTGCGCCGCGAAGATCGGCGCGAGGGCTATCCGCTCGAAGACGATGTGAGTGGCCGGCATGAACCTTCAGGCGGCTTGTTCTTCACCGCGCAGCCGAAAGTGTTTCGCCTGCCGCACAATGGCGGGACGATCACCACGCCAATCAAGGCGCGCGACTCCGGCGACTTGAAAGCGCGCCGCACCGCGCCTTGGGCCGGATCACCGTTGGAGCCAGTCGGCGATCCGCTGCAGGCCGGCATCGGCCCCGGCGCTTACGCGCAGCGCGCCAAGACGCCTGACCTCATGCTCCACGGCGCGCCGCGGATCGTGCCGCTTCGCGTCGCCGAGGACTTCTATCTCGACAAGCGCGACCCCGATCCGCGCGGCATGCCTGTGATCGGCGCCGATAACGCGATCGCCGGCACGGTGACCGACGTGTGGGTGGATCGCTCGGAATACCTGATCCGCTATTTGGAAGTGTCGCTCACCGATGGGGGCAAGCGCATGCTGGTGCCGATGCCGATGGCTGTGATCCAACGCGGCCGCAAACGCGTGAAGGTCGTCGCGCTGCTGGCGTCACAGTTTTCGGGCGCGCCGACACTGGCAAGCCCCGACCAAATCACGCGCGACGAAGAAGAACGCGTCAGCGCCTATGTCGGCGGCGGCATCCTCTACGCAACACCGGCCCGCGCGGAGCCCTGGCTATGAGCGAGCACGATTTCGAGCCCGTTCGCGGTTTGCCAGCAGAACTGCCGGCTGGCGAGCGGCTGGTCTGGCAAGGCGCGCCGGATTGGTGGCCGCTGGCGCAGCGTGCATTTCACGTGCGCTCGGTCACGGCCTATTTCGGGGTGCTGATGGCTTGGCGCGGCGTGGCGACGGCGCTTGAAGGCGCCACCCTGCTCGCATCGCTTCAATCTGCGCTGCACGTGGCGCCGATCGCCATTGCGGCGCTGACCCTGCTTTGCGGCTTGGCGCTGCTGACGGCGCGGACGACTGTTTACACGATCACTACAAAACGCGTGGTGCTGCGCTTTGGCGTTGCTTTGCCGAAGGCGATCAACATTCCGTACACGATTGTCGAAAACGCCGCGCTCAAGAGCTTCAGCGACAAAACCGGCGATCTCGCGCTCACGCTGACCGAGTCGAACAAGATCGCCTACTTCCTGCTTTGGCCGCACGCGCGCCCATGGAAGCTGGCCCGTCCGGAGCCAACGCTGCGCGCCGTGGCGGACGGTTCAGTGGTGGCGGCGCGGCTCGCGGAAGCGCTGAAGGCGGCGCACGGCGAACGCGGCGCAGTGATCGCGCCGATCCACACGTCAGAACCGGCACAGGCGCCGCACGGCGCACTGAGCCCGGCTTGAGGATTAGGTCATGAGCAATATCGACAACGAACCATTTCCACGCTTCGCGCTGATCGCCGCGGGCATTCTGATCGCCGGTTCGATCACGGCCGCCGCCGCGGCGCGCTTCTCGAACACGCAGAATGCTGAATCGGCGGCGTCCGAAAGCGTGCAACCGCTGGCAGCGCGTGATCTAACCTTCTTCGATATGGAGGATGGATCGGTTCAGGTTCGCGACGCGGCGGGCGCGCAAGTTGTGTTCGTCGCTGCGCCTGGCACCAACGGCTTCATTCGCGGCGTCATGCGCGGCATGGCGCGTGACCGGCGCTCTCGCGGCATCGGCCAGGAGCCGGCGTTTCGCCTCGCGCAATGGCCGGACGGGCGCCTCTCGCTCGAAGATCTCGCGACGGGTCGACAGATCGAGCTCAGCTCATTCGGCGGCAGCAATCGCGCGGCATTTGCACAACTGCTCTACCCCCAAGCAGCGAGCGTCACCTGATGAGTCCCTTCGCCCGCCAAGCGCATGACACGCAGTGCACGATTGAGATCGAGCACAGCGAAGACTATCTGCACGCGCACGTCGAACTGGACGACCAGTCCGATCTGCGGCCTGGCGACCGCGTCAAGGTGCATGGCGCGCCGATCCGCGTCAGCTTCGGCCAGCGGCTAACACTGCGCCGCCCCGCCACTGTGGAGCGCGCCGGCTGGCTTGAGCGGCAATGGACGCGCCTGACGGGCCGCTTCGAACTCAGCGAATTGTATGAAGTTAGCTTCACGCCACGGAGACTATTGTGACCACCGCGACCCTCGACGCGCCGGCTTCTAGCGCTCGGCCGATCAACGAAACGACGCGCATCGCGCAAGAAGACACGGTCTTGAGCCCGCGCTTCTACACGACCGACTTCGAAGCGATGGACCGCATCGATGTGACGCCGGTGCGCCGGGAATGGGATGCGCTGATCGCGGAACTGGCCGCCGATCCGAACAAGAACCACTTCAAGCGCACCGAAGCGTTCACCGACGCGTTGGAAGACCTTGACCCGGAACTGCGCAAGGAATGGATCGACTTCCTGGTCAGCTCGATCACCGCGGAGTTTTCCGGCTGTGTGCTCTACGCCGAGATCGCCAAGCGTGCGAAGAACCCCGACATCCGGGCGCTGTTCAAATATATGAGCCGCGACGAGTCGCGCCACGCCGGCTTCATAAATGAAGCGCTGAAGGATTACGGCATCGGCGTCGATCTGGGCTTCCTGACGCGCACCAAGAAGTACACGTTCTTCAAGCCGAAGTTCATCTTCTACGCGACCTACCTCTCCGAGAAGATCGGTTACGCGCGCTACATCACGATCTTCCGTGAGCTGGAGCGCAACCCCGAGCGCCGCTTTCATCCAATTTTCAATTGGTTCAAGGAATGGTGCAACGACGAGTTCCGCCATGGCGAAGCCTTCGCCGTGCTGATGCGCAATGACCCGAAGCTGCTCACCGGCGGCAATCGGTTCTGGATTCGGTTTTTCCTGACCGCCGTCTACGCCACCATGTATGTGCGCGATCACGCGCGGCCCGCGTTTCACCGCGCGCTCGGCGTCGATCCGACCGATTACGACTATCGCGTGTTCCGCATCTGCTCGGAAATCACCAAGCAAGTCTTCCCGTTCACGCTCGACACTGACAATCCGAAATTCCGAGCCACGCTGGAACGCTTGCGTCAGCTGGCCGATGCGATGGGTGAAAACGCGGCGCGCGGCGGCATGTTCGCGGGCTTGCGCAAGATCGGCCTGACTGCGCAGCTTGCGGTTACGGCGATCAGCCTCTTTCTGCATCCGGTGATCGAACACGAGATGCCGCGCGACGTGCGCATGGCGCCGGCGTGGTGAGGGGCGACCGCCGTTCGTGACGTTTCTCGCGATCACCGCGCCGCTCCTGTTTGCGGCTTTCATCTGGTGGTTCTCCACCGGCGCGATCCTCTGGCTGGATCGGCGGCCGCGCGAGACGTTCGTATGGAGCTTTGCCGCGGCAAGCGTCATCGCCGTAGGCGCGCTGATCGCGCTGTTTGTGAGCGCCAGCTCTGAGAGCGTGACCGGCGCTTACATCGCCTTCAGCGCTGCAATCGCTATCTGGGGCTGGCATGAGATGAGCTTCCTCATGGGGTTCATCACCGGCCCGCGCCGGCGGCCGCTGCCGGCCGGCACAACGGGCTGGCGGCGCTTTTCGCTCGCCACCGCCACCATCATCCATCACGAACTCGCGCTAGCGCTAACTGCGGCGGCGTTCGTGGCGCTGACTTGGGGGCAGCCCAATCAGATCGGCACGATCACATTCCTCGTGCTGTGGGCGCTGCGTTTGAGCGCGAAGTTCAATCTTTTTCTCGGCGCGCCCTATCGCGCAGAGGAAATGCTGCCGCCACATCTGACGCACCTGAAGAGCTATTTCCGCAATCGGCGCATGAACGCCCTCTTCCCGCTTTCGATGGCGAGCGGTGTGGCGCTCGCTTGCATGCTCGGCGGATTAGCTTTTGCGCCCGACGCGACGGCGTTTACGCAGACGGGCTTTTCGCTGGTGCTGACCCTGACCGTGCTGGGCGTGATCGAGCACGTGTTCTTGTTCGTGCCGCCGCCGAACGCCCTGCTCTGGGGCTGGGCCGGCGCGAAAGCGGCAGAACGGAACGCGCCGCTCAGCTAGAGACCGAGTTCGTCCCAGCGATCGAGATAGATTCTAAACCATGGCGCGAACGTTTCTGGTTCAGTGCGCAATGCGCGTTGCAGCTCAAGGCGTGTCATCCAGCGTACGGCGCTGACTTCAATCGGATCCGGCGCAAGGCGCAGCGCTTCGCGCTCGACATCGCCGCGGAAAACGTGGACGCGCTCATGCTCGCGCAGGCCATTGGTGACGTCAGCGGCGTAGTCCACCACGTTGCAAGCACGCAGGCGCGCGCAAATGCCGAGTTCTTCTTCCAAGCGGCGGTGGGCGCTATCCGCCGGCGTCTCGCCCCAGGCAGGATGCGAGCAGCAGGTGTTGGCCCATAGGCCGCCGCAATGATATTTGCCCGGCGCACGTTGCTGCAAAAGCAGCGCGTCGCCCGAAATGATGAACACCGACACCGCTAGGTGCAGCGCGCCGGTGCGATGCGCTTCCATCTTCTCAAGCGGATAAAGCGAGCCGTCTTCGGCAATGCCAGGGATGATCAGCGGCGCAAGCGCCGCATCCGGCGCGCGCGCCAAGCTGGCGTGCGTTTGCCTCATGCGGCGATGACGGAGCGGCTCAGCGCGCACTGCGCCCAGAGCTCGGACAATGCCGTGACCAGGCGATCGATATCCTCATCGGAGTGCAGCGGTGACGGCGTGATGCGTAGCCGCTCGGTGCCGCGCGGCACGGTCGGATAATTGATCGGCTGAATATAGATGCCGTAGTGATCGAGCAGCCAATCGCTGATCTGTTTGCACTTCACCGGATCCTTCACCATCACCGGGATGATGTGGCTCGGGTTTTCCATGCAGGGAATACCGAGCCCTTCAAGCTTGCGGCGAACTTTGGCGACGCGCTCTTGATGGCGCAGCCTCTCGATCTGGCTTTCCTTCAGATGCTTGATGCTGGCCAGCGCGCCAGCGGCGACCGCCGGCGGCAGTGACGTTGTGAAAATAAAGCCCGAGGCGAAGCTGCGGATGAAGTCGCAGAGCGCTTCAGATGCTGTGATGTAGCCGCCGAAGACGCCGAAGGCTTTGCCAAGCGTACCTTCGATCACCGTGAGGCGATGCATCAGGCCTTCGCGCTCTGCGACGCCGCCGCCGCGTGGGCCATAGAGGCCAACGGCGTGAACTTCGTCGAGATAGGTCATGGCATTGTGTTTTTCGGCGACGTCGCAGATCGCGGCGATCGGCGCCATGTCGCCATCCATAGAATAGACCGACTCGAACGCGACCAGCTTCGGTCGTGACGGATCGATTGCAGCGAGCTTACGATCCAGGTCCTCGGGATCGTTGTGCTTGAAGACGATGCATTCGGCGCGGCTATGGCGGATGCCTTCGATCATCGAGGCGTGATTGCCGGCGTCCGACAGAACGACGCAATTCGGCAGCTTCGACGCCAACGTGCTGAGTGCTGCCCAGTTCGAGACGTAGCCCGACGTGAACAGCAGCGCGGATTCTTTTTGGTGCAGGTCGGCGAGTTCGTGCTCGAGCAGCACGTGATAGTGATTGGTGCCGGAAATGTTGCGTGTGCCGCCGGCGCCGGCGCCGCAGCGATCGAGCGCTTCGTGCATGGCCGAGACCACTTTGGGATGCTGGCCCATGCCGAGATAATCGTTGGAGCACCAGACCGTCACCTCGGCCGCGCCATCCTTGGTGTAACGCGTCGCGCGCGGGAAGTTGCCCGCCTTGCGCTCAAGGTCCGCGAACACGCGGTAGCGGCCCTCTTCGCGCAGTGCGGCGAGTTGGTCCTGGAAGAAGGCTTCGTAGTTCATTCGCGTGCTCACTATTCGAATTTCGTTGGAGCGGCCGGAGGATGACCCCCGGCCGCCCGTAGTTCAGCTCAGTTGTTCGGCGTCGGGTCAGACGGCGGCGGCAGCTGATCCGGCGAGGTCGTCGGCGCAGTGCCTTCGATCGGTAAGCCGCCTTCAGGCACGCTCACTTCCGGCGTCGGGATGATCGAGCCATCTGCCGGCGCGGGCGTTAGCGCGCCTGAGCCATCCATCGGGACCATCGGTTGATCCGGCAGCGGCAGCGGCGGCCCGACATAGCCAGCGCTGACGTCGTAACCAGGCGCGAAGTTGTGCTCAACAGCCCAGAGGTACCAGTTATCGACGGCCGTGCCGGTGAGCAGAATGCCGATGCCGCCGGTGAGCGTACACAACACTGCAAACCACCACGCCCAGCGGTGAATGGATTCCATCGAGGCGTTGAAGCCCATGGTCCAGCGCCAGAACAACGCAGCGCGCTCTGAAGCCGTGCCGCGATCGGTGATCTGCTCGATCTCGCGCTCGCCGCCGTAGCGGCTGACAGCGAGAATGGTCGCGCCGTGCATTGCAAATAGGAGCGCTGCACCATAGAGGAACGCGATCGAGAGTGCGTGGAACGGGTTGTAGAACAGATTGCCGTAGGTGATCGAGAACGCACCGGTCCAATCCAAGTGCGGGAAGATGCCGAATGGCACCGCCTCGCTCCAGCTGCCCATCAGGATCGGGCGGATGAAGCCCAGCACCAGATAAAGCCAGATCGCCGAAGCGAATGCCCAGGCCACATGCGTGCCGAGGCCGAGCGAGCGCGCGCGGTTGTAGGTGCGTATCCACCAAAGGATGATGGAGGTGGTGAGGAAGAAGCCAGCCATGAGCCACCAACCGCCTTGGTTGAGCGGCGGCATGATGTTGAGCCCCTGCTCCGGCGGCGGCGGCTCAAGCGCGAGCCACGGCAGCTGGCGCACGAACTCGATCGGATCCCAGCCCACCGAAGCCCACATATTGAGCCCAATGATTTCGATCGCGATGAAGCCGGTGAAGAGCGACGCAACGCCGGTCCAACCCAGATAGATCGGGCCGAGCTGCGCGTTGCCGATCCAACCGAACAGGCGAACGAACATCGGATCGCCCGACCGCGGTTGATCACCCACAGGAAGTGGCACGCCCGCTTCGTATGGTCCGCGCACTTGAACTTGCGTGAAGATGTTTTGATAGGCGGTCATGGCGCCACTCCCACGTCCGAGCCCCAAATCGGCAGGTTGAGCCACCAATTCCACCACTCGGGCCAGCCGAG
>LNFM01005764.1_pt1 | contig 51710 bp, 48 predicted proteins | sample 596031 | NCBI WGS metagenome assembly LNFM01 (sample SAMN04254537, study PRJNA301005) | activated carbon metagenome | isolation source: dual media filters at the Ann Arbor, Michigan drinking water treatment plant | place: USA: Ann Arbor | reverse complement strand
CAGGTGCCGTAGGGTCAACAGCGGCCCACTGAGCAGCGCCACCATCACCATGCGCAGGACGCGGACCGCGCCGCAGCCGCAGCGCATCGCTCAGGCCGCCGCGCCGCTCACCTCGTCGGCGGTCACGCCATCGGCATCGCCTGGCGCAGCGCGGCCGATGTTGCCGTCCGCGACGTGACGCCCAGCGCCGTGCGCTGCTCGTCGATGCGCAGCCGATAGCCGTAGCCGCGCACCGGCTCGACGTCGATGCCGGCCAGCGCCAGCTCGGCCAGTCGAGTGCGCAGGCGTGACACCAGCGTGTCCACGCGGCGTAGCGACAGCGCGCCGTCCGCTCCATCGGCGCCCCGCACGCCGATCGCCGCGGCGATCTGCGCGCGCGCCAGCGTCTGCAGCGGCGCCCCCGCCAGCGCGTGCAACACCTGCACCTGGGCGCGCGTCAGCGCCAGCGGGCGGCCGTCGCGGCGCGCGGTCAGCGTCTCGCTGTCCACCGCCAGGGGGCCGATCCACACGCGGGCGCCGCGTCGCTGCGGCGCGCCGCGCGAACGCAGCAGCGCCTCCACCCGCGAGCGCAGCAGGCGTGCGGGCAAGCGCGCCGGCGTGACGTCGCGCCACACCGCATCGAAGCCCGCCTCCAGCAGCACCAGCTCATCGCTGTCGTCACGGCAGGCGCCCAGCATCACCACCGGGCACGGCGCGCGCTCGCGCAGCAGCACCAGCCAGCGCACGCGCTCGGCCAGCGGCGCCTTGCTGGCGAACAGGATGATGTCGGGCTCCCAGCGCAACGCGCGTGTGAGCGCCTCGGCCTCCTCCTCCACCGGCAGGCAGAGCAGTCCACCCCCTTCGAGCATGCCCAGCAGTGCGCGTTCGTCGGCGCCGATGGTCGCCGCCACCAGCGCCACGCGGCGACGCGGCGTTGCGCTGGCGGCCACCGCGGCGGGCAGGTCGATGCCGGCCAGCACGGATACCGGCATGCCGTCGCGCGGCGCGCTCACGCCTCCTCCCGCAGCAGGCGGCCGCTCGCACCGAAGCAGCGGCGTAGGTGCCGGTACATCGTCCAGCGCGTACCGAAGCCGACCGTGGCGGCGATCTCGTTCAGGTCGACGTCGCTGGCATCGAGCAGGCGGCGCGCCACCTGCGCGCGCTTGCGTTGCAGAAACGCGTGCGGCGTCACCCGGTGCACCTGCTTGAACAGGCGCACCAGGTGGAACTTGCTCAGCGTGGCGGCGGCGGCCATGTCGTCCAGCGTGATCGGCTCGGCGTAGTTGCTCAGGATGAAGTCGGCCGCCCAGTGCACGCGGCGCAGCAGTTCGGTGCGCGTGGCCGGCCGCACCGAGCGGATCGCATCGGCGTGCTGCAGCAGGCGCCGCTCCGCGGCGATCACCGCGGCGAGCAGCTCCTGGCAGGCCTCGTCGGCCCACAGCGGATCGCTCTGGCCCGCGCGCACTGCGGCGTGCATGTCGCGCAGCCGCGGCGATACGACGCTGTCGTGCGCGCGCAGCCGCTCGGCGACGGTGAACCGACGTGGCCGCTCGCCGCCGGCATCGGCCGCACCGTCGAGCGTCATCGACATCGCGCCAAAAACCTCGGCCGGCAGGCCGCGGCGGAAGAACACGCACAGCGCGTCCATCTGCCGTTCGCTGCGCCAGGTACCGGCGTAGGTGCGGTCCTCGTTGATCACGAGCCAGCTGTCGTCGTCGATCACCAGCCGCCGGCCATCGAGCGCGGTCTCGGCCACACCGCCCCAGACCGACTTGATTGTCATCGGCTGGCAATTGATGCCGATCTCGCCGGTCCGCATGCGTGCGCCGACGATCGTGTTCTCCTTGCCCCAGCGCGAATAGAGCCAACGCCGGAACGCCGCATTGGCCGCCGTCTTCGGCCGCGGCGGCACGTCGGGAAGCTCGCGCAGGATCATGCTGGTGACTCGACAGCGGCCGCGGACAAGTCTTCCGCGCACTATCGATCGTGCGGTGTCAGCGGTTCGCGATCAACGCGCCGACGATCAACGCGCACTGGCTGCGACGAACTGCCAGATGCGCGGCATGAGTGGAGCGGCCGGTGCAGAAGTTGCACGCCGCGCGCGACGGCGCTGGCGGGCCGGTCGCTCGCAGCGTCGTGTTTCGGCCCGACGCGAGCCGCGTGCGACTGCGGTCATTTCGTAGAGCGCAGCCTCTTGGTGGCCGGATCGGCAGCTCCGTTCCGTATGTCCAAATGCACGGGCGCGGACCCCCGTGCCTGCTGAAAGCCACCATGACCTCTCCCGTAACGTCAACCGCACGCATGCTGCGGCGAACGCGAGCTGCGCAAGTACCGGGTCGAACCGCTGCACGACTCGCAGTTCGCGCCGCCGCCCGGCTACAAGCGCAGCAACCCGTAACGTGCGCGGCTCAGTGCCGTGCTGCCGCGAGGAACCGCTGCAAGTCGGGCGTCAGCGTTCACGGCGGATCGCACCGCCCGGACCTCCGCGGGTCGAAGACACGCCTTGATGTTGGTGCCAGCGACGCTGGCCGCGATCAACCCGGCCCGGACGCGCGGTGGATCGGATCGACCCAGGCCACCGCTTCGGGCTTTTCCGCCGGCTCGATGTCCAGGTTGACCACCACCGCCTCGTTGTCGGAGCGCACCAGCACGCACTCCAGCGGCTCGTCGGTGGAGGCGTTGATCTCCTGGTGCGGCACGTACGGCGGCACGAAGATGAAGTCACCGGCGTTCGCCTCGGCGACGTACTCGAGCCGCTCGCCCCAGCGCATGCGCGCCTTGCCGCGCACGATATAGATCACGCTTTCGAGTGCGCCGTGATGATGCGCGCCGGTCTTCGCATTGGCGTGGATGGTGACGGTACCGGCCCAGATCTTCTGCGCACCGACGCGCGCCGCGTTGATCGCCGCGGCACGGTTCATGCCGGGTGTCTGCGCGGTGTTCGGATCGAGCTGATCGCCACGAATAACGCGCACGCCGTCGTGCTTCCAGTCGTGCGCATGGGCAGGGGCAGGGTCGTGCATGGCGGATCCTCCGGCTGAGGTCGCCAGCATCGCGCCCCGGCTGCCTCGCGGCAAGCGCGGATCGCCGCGGCGATGCGCGAACCGGCTGCGCGATGCCCCTACTGCGCACCACGGCATAAGCTCATCACCACGCCACCTACCCGCGGCCGCGCGGATGGGGCACGATGCGCCCCCGCGGCGGCCTTGGCGCGACCGCCGGTTTCCCTTGGAGAACATCCGATGCGTACCACCCTTCGTTCCTGGCGCTGGCTCACCGCCCTGGCTGCCTTGCTGCTGCCGCTGGCGGTGCTGGCCTCGCCGCTGCTCACTCCCGATCAACTCGCCCAGCGCCTCGCTGATCCGACGCTGCGCGTGATCGACATCCGCGACGGCAAGGATGAGAACGGCCGCACGCCGTATGAGCTTGGCCACATCGCGGGCAGCGTGCCGGCGCCGTACTCGCAGTGGCGTGGGCCGTCGTCCAACCCCGGCCTGGTGCCGGCGGAAGAGAAGCTGACCAACCTCGTGCAGTCGCTCGGCATCGGCGCCGAGACGCCGGTCGTGATCGCCTATGCCGGCAACAACTCGACCGACTTCGGCGCCGCCGCGCGCGTCTACTGGACGCTGAAGGCCGGCGGGGTGAAGAACCTCGCCATCCTCAACGGCGGCATCAAGGCCTGGACCGCAGGCGGCCAGCCGCTCGTGACCGATGCCGCGCCGCAAGTGGCCAAGAGCGATTTCGTGGTGCGCCTGGACCCGCGCTTCGTCGCCACGCGCGACGAGGTCAAGCAGGCCGTCGCGAGCAAGCAGAGCACGCTGCTGGACGCGCGTCCGGCCCGGTTCTTCACCGGCGAGACGCGCCATGCGGCGGCCGCCACGCCAGGCACCATCACCGGCGCGAAGAACGTCGACAACGCGGTGTGGTTCGCCAAGGGCAGCGCCGCCGTGCTTGATACGCCCACGGTGCAGAAGATCGCGCAGGACAAGGGCATCGATCTGTCGCAGCCGACGGTGTCGTTCTGCAACACCGGCCACTGGGCCGCGACCAACTGGTTCGTGCTGAGCGAAGTGCTGGGCCAGAAGGACGTGAAGATGTACCCCGAGTCGATCGTCGACTGGTCCAATGCCGATGGCGAGATGGACAACGTGCCGAGCCGCCTGTACCAGTTCTGGCTGCAAATCAAGGAAGCGACCGGCAACCTGTAACGTACCGACACGTCACGGCGCGCCGCACCTGCCGCGCTGGCCCGTGCGGTCCACGGGTCGGCGCGGGATCGCTGACAGACGCGGGCAGGATCGCATTCTGCCCGTCGTTCTCTTGCCCACAATGTGCTGGCCTGCCGCGCGCGCCTCACCCTGCCCATGAGCGTCATCACAGCTTCGCCCGCTTCCCCCGCCGCGACCGCCGCGTCACCGGCGCGCTCGCTCGCGTCCCTGCTGCCGTGGGTCGTCGTCGGCATCGTGCTGTGGGCGGCGGTGACCTGGCTGGTCGGCCTGCGCCAGGGCGCGCTGTTCGTTGTCGGCATCGGCTTCGGCGCGGTGCTGGCGGCGGTGTCGTTCGGCTTCACCACCGGCTGGCGGGCGTGGATCAACGATCGTGACCCGACCGGCCTGCTGGCGCAGTTCCTCGCGATCGCGTTGGCGATGGTGGTGAGCATCCCGCTGATCGCCGGCGACGAGGCGCTCAGCGGCGCCGTGGCGCCGCTGTCCGTCAGCCTGGTGATCGGTGCGTTCGTTTTCGGCGCGGTGATGCAGGTGGCCGATGGCTGCGGCTCGGGCACGCTGTACAAGGCGGGGCTCGGCAACGTGTTCAGCCTGGCGGTGCTGCCAGGCTTCATTGCCGGCAGCTTCCTCGGCGCCGCGCACCTGGATGCGTGGCTCGCCCTCGGCAGCCTCGATCCGGTGGCGTTGCCACAGGTGCTCGGCAGCGCATTCACCATTGCGCTGCAGCTGGCGGTGCTGGGCGCGATCGGTGCCTGGGTGTGGATGCGTCGCCGCGCCACCGACACGCGCTGGCGCGGCCGCGCGGTCTATATCGGTGCGATCTGGCTCGCGCTGTTCGCGATCCTCAACCTCATCATTGCCGGCCAGCCCTGGGGCATCGTCTATGGCCTCGGCCTGTGGGGGGCGAAGGTGGTGAGCTGGTTCGGCGTCGACCTCGCCGGCAATGCGTTCTGGGGCCGACCGGCGCAGCAGACGCACATCGCGTCGTCAGTGCTGGCCGACGTCACCTCGATCACCAATCTGGGCCTGCTGTTCGGCGCCTTCGTCGCCGCCAGCTGGCGCGGCACCGCCTGCCCGACCACGCGCGCCAGCGCCAGGCAGTGGCTCGCAGGCATCGTGTCGGGACTGCTGCTGGGGTATAGCGCGCGCCTGGCGTTTGGCTGCAATGTCGGCGGCTACTTCTCCGGCATTACCACCGGCAGCGTGCACGGCTGGGTCTGGTTTGCGGCAGCGTTCGCCGGGTCGCTTGCCGGCGTGCGGCTGCGTGCGGCGCTGGGGTTCAAGGCATGAAGCGCAGCACGGCGTTCGCGCTCGCCTTCTGGGTGCTGCTGGCGGGCTTCATCGCACTCGACTGGGTGCGCGCCACGCCGCACAACCGTTTTGATGAGCCGCCGCCGTGGGCATTGCGCCAGCCGGCGGTGGCAGGCGCCGGGCACTGCGCGGCGCCGCTCAAGTAGGCGGCGGCGCCTTCCTGAACCCTGGCGCGTCAGGCGTGGTCCGGCGTGTGGATGGTGTTGCGCGGCGCACAGGTGGAGGCGATCTCGTCGAGCGGCTCGAGCGTGGCGAGGGTGCCGTTCAGGAAGGCCAGCACCGCGCGCTCCGGATCGATCTCGCGCGTGATGACGCCACGGATGCCGAGCCCGGCGAGGCGGTCCACCAGGCCGCGCCCCATGCTGCCGCTGATCAGCACGCTGATGCCCTGCAGCGCCGCGGGCATCGCGATGGCGGCGTGCAGCGTCTCAGCCACGGCGATCTCGACGATCGAGCCATCGATGATGCGGCGATCATCGACCTCGTAGATCCAGAAGCGCCGACATCGACCCGCATGCGGCGTGATGGTGATGTTGTTCTGGCTACTGACCGCGACTTTCATCTTCGCTCCTGGGGGGTGAGGCCTGTTCGCCGGCCTCTTGCGATACAGGCGCCAGCCCGAGGGCAGCGCGCAGGGTGGCCGCATCGCGCACGATCTGGATGTCGCGCACGAGGCGGTCGGCTTCGAGGTGGATCACCGTGACCGCGCCGGCTTCGCGCGGAACGTCGGCCAGCGCGGCGGCGGCGGCGTCATCGCGCACCAGCGCCACCGCGAAGGGCAGCTCGCGCATGCGCGGCACCGCGACCAGGCGCGAAATCATCGCCGGCATGCGGCTGATGTCGGCCACGTAGACGCCTTGCATGCGCGCGAGCACCCCTGCGGGTTCTGTCGCCAGCACGCCGGTGACGAGGTCGCTGCCGGCCATGCTGGCGGCAAACAGCACGCGCCGCACGTCCGGTCCGATCGCGACCGGCTTGCCGTGTGCGTCCTCCAGCGTCACGGCCGGCAGCTGCACGCCCGAGGCGAGCGGTCCGGCTTGCACGCCAACACACGCCAAAAGCGCGGCGGCCCACAGCAGCGCCGCGCGACGTCGGAGCAGTGAGGGCGCGGTCGGCATCGTCTGCGTCGCCTCACAGGTGATCGGCGAGCGAGATGCCCAGGCCGATCGTGTTCTGACGCACGTTGTAGTCGATCAGGCTCTCGCCATAGCCGCTGAACACCTGCACGATGCCGCGCACGCGCCGCGACAGCGGAAAGGTCCAGTGCCCCTGCAGCGCGCCCTTGCCGCTGCCGATGTTGACGCGGCCGGTGAGCGACAGTTGATGCGCGCCGGGCGCCCAGATGAACACGGTCTCGCCATGCCCCAGGTAGCGCGTCAGATCCGGGTTGTCATCCTTGACGCCGGTCTCGCGGATCCGTAGCCACGGCCGCACCAGCACCGCGAAGTCGCCGCGCTCCACCCCCAGCTGCGCCACCACCCGGTTCCAGCTGCGCGACAGCGGCTCGGCGCGGCCGTTGGACTGGTGGTTCAGGCCGAGCGTGGCCAGGCGCCAGCGCCAGCCGAGGATGTCGATGTCCGGATGCATCGCCACCATCAGTTCCGGTTCGTAGTTGGTCTCGCGAAACGGACGCGATGTCGCCGCGTTGTAGACCTGCCAGCTGCTCTGCTGCGTGTAAGCGGCCCAGATCGCGAACGGCCGCTTGAGCTCCTTGCCGAAGTCGGCGAGCTTGACCTTGAAGCTCACCTGGAACTTGGCCTCGGTGGCATCGAGGTCCGCCGCCTCGGGCGGAACCGCGAGCGGCCGCGTCGGCGAGGTCGGCGTGCGATTCGGGTTGTCGCTGTAGCGACCGAGCAAGAAGTAGCTTGGCCGGTGGGCGCGCAGGTCGAAGCGGCTGTCGTCGGGCGAGGCCCCCAAACCCCAGCGGTCGCCGATCAGCGAGCGTCCTTCGGCAGCCGGGCGCGGACTGTCGAGCAGCAGGGCGCGCGCTGCGGGCGAGGTGTCTTCCTTCGCAGCGGCGGCTTCGGCGGCAGCGTCATAGCAGGCGAGCCGCTGTGCGCTGTCGGCGATCAGCCGGCAGCGCGCCAGCTCGGCGGCCGGCTCCGCCGTCGATTGCGCGTTGCTGGCGACGGGCAGCGTCGCCATGCACATCATGGCGAGCAGCGCTGAGGACCAAGCAGAACGGACGACCATGCGGACATTGTGCCAGCGGCCCTTTTCTGCGAGTGAGCGTCAGATCACAGTGTGATCTTCGCCATGACGCTGCCGCGGACCATCGGGCCCCGACTTTCGCCCGCGCCGAAGGACGGACTGCCGATGTCGACCGCGTCACTGCACCGACGTCCGCCGCGCGGGCCCACACATGCAGTTGGGCACCGCGCTGGCACAGAACGCCTGCTCGGCCGCCATCGGTGGCGCAATCGGGAGCGCCATGGCGGTGGACTTCGGAACTCCCGCGAGCGCGCAGAACTCCCGCGACCGTGGATGCCGTCCCCTCGGTGGCAGCTCGCGACCTGGGTCCCTTCGACTTCGATAACGACCGCGCTGGCCGACTGGGCTGGCCGGGCCGCAAAGAAAACGGGGCGAAGGATCGACTCCGACGCCCCGCATAGTCCGGCTCACGGCACCCTGACGGGTGCTTGGTGCAGCCGATAGGTGACCTAGCAACCGCCTTTGACCTTCTTCTCTTTCTTCTCGTCTTTCTTGGCTTCCTTCTTGGCCTCTTTCTTCTCCTCTTTCTTCGCATCGGCAGCGAAGGCGGGAGCAGACAGGGCAAACAGCGCGGTCATGGCAGCAGCGGCGAGCTTTTTCATCAAGGCAACTCCTCAGGGGTCAAGTGCGTCACGGTACCAGTGACAGTTCACGTCACGGGGCTGCGCAGCGTAATCGCGCGGCGCAGATGTCGTCCGTGACACAGATCAAAACGCCGTCAACCCTCCCGCGGTGGACAGGCTCGCTCCTAATTCGACGTGATGGCGAACGGTCGTGATCGACGAGGCCAGAAACAGTTCGTTCAACAGGAAACCTGCCCTGGGCGCCGTCCCTTGAGGTGACTTTGGCATTCTCATCGGGATGGCTCATATCGAGGATGGCGGCCAGAACGATGGGCCGCCCCTCCAACCGCTCGGGACTGCGGCCGTCGGCGCTGCAAGTCGGACGCGGCGCCGGCCTTGTACGCAAGGCGTCAGCCGCCGCCTGCCGCCACGCTGACGATGCTGCTTGCCTGTCCGGCATTGACCATCACCCAGCGCAACGAGTATCCGCCCACCAGCACCAGGATCGCCGGCACCACGGTGTGCGGGATGCGATGCGACAGCTCGAGCAGCTGCATCACGATCGGCACCACGATGCCCACCGCGATCACGCCGACCCAGAAGATGAGACCGAACTTGCCGCTGAACAGCAGCTTGGCCGCCTCGATGTGCGACAGCGTGGAGGTCGCCAGCGACAGCAGCATCAGCGCGATGACGACGAACTCGACGGCCAGGAGGACCACGTCGGCACGGATGAGGCCGTTGACCGTGTGCTTGGCTGGCGACTCACCGCCCAGCGGTTGTGTCATGACGGCGAAGGCACCGCCGATCAGACCGCGGGGTGCCGGCCGCCCCGGGAACACCACGTGCGCCAGGTGCAACGCGGCCGCCGCGGCCGACAAGCCCGACACCAGGAACAGCAGCGGCAGGATCGAGGTGTTCCACAGCGGCCGCGCGACCATCGTGTTGAGCAGGATGCCGGTGTAGATGCCCAAGCCGATCCCGAACGCAATGTTGGCGACCCCGAGCACACGCAGGCGTGACGGCGAGCTGGTGAACCAGTCGGAGGCCTGGCGAAGCACCGGCACACGTTCGCCCAGCCACGGCCAGGACTCAGGCAGCCGCACCAGTGCCGACACCATCAGGATGGCGTAGACAACCAGCAGCACCCACGAACCCCAGGACATCGGTGACAGCGGCTCGAACGTGATGAACAGCGCCCATGCATACAGCGGGTGCGACAGGTCGAGCAGCAGCGCCACCATGCCGACGTTCAGTGCCATGAAGCCAAGCAGCGGCGTCTGGATCGAGAAGAAGCTCTTCGGATCCTCGCCGCGCGCCAGGCGCAGCATGGCCCAGCCGGCGAACACCATCATGCCGGCGACCATGCCGCCGACGAACAGATACAGCGGGATCTCCCAGCCCCACGCATGCAGCGCCGGATCGATGCCCGGGTTGTGGCGGGTGGAGGTGAATTCCAACATGGTGCGAGCTCCTTACGTCAGATAGAAGACCCGCGGCTTGGTGCCCGCCTCGGGTAGCAGCGTGTGCCATTTGCGCGAGCGCAGCAGCAGGCTGACCTCGCTCTTCGGATCGTTCAGGTCGCCGAAGTACATGCAATGCGTCGGGCACACCGACACGCAGGCCGGGTCCTTGCCTTCACGCAGCCGGTGATCGCAGAACGTGCATTTGTCGATGTGGCCCTTCGGATGCACATAGCGCGCGTCGTACGGACAGGCGGTGATGCAGGCCTTGCAGCCGATGCAGCGGTTGGCGGTCACCTTCACCAGGCCGAGGTCGTTGACATGGCTGGCGCCGGTGGGGCAACAATGCACGCACGGCGGGTTCTCGCAGTGATTGCAGCGTTCGGTGCGGATCTCCATGGTGAGGTTGGGGTACTCGCCGCGCACCTCGGTGGCGATCCAGTCGCGCGCGTAGCCGATGGGAACATCGTTCTCGGTCTGGCAGGCCACCACGCAGTCCATGCAGCCCACGCACTTGCGCGTGTCGATGACCATCCCATAACGAACCTTCGTAGTCATCGCTACGCCTCCTTCACGATCGTGACGAAATTGCTGTGGATGCTGGTGCCACCCATCAGCGGGTCCGTCTTGTAGCGGGTGGTCAGCTGCGCCACGCTCGCCCCCTTCAGGTAGGCGGTCTTGCGCATCTTGTTGGTATGGCCGAATCCATAGACCATGTAGAGCGTGTCGGGCCGGATGCGCTGAGTGACCTTGACCTTGACCGGCTGACCAACGACACCGTCCTGGTTCTTGAGCTTCACCACCTGGCCATTCTTCAGGCCCAGTTGCGCGGCCGTGGCCGCATTGACCCACACGTCGTTCTCCTTCATCAGGTCGGCGAGGAACGGATTGGACTGGGTGCGGCTGAACGTATGCACCGGTGAGCGCCCGGTGATCAGCGGGAAGAACCCTTCCGGCGCCTTGTCCGGCGGCGTGTAGCGCGGCACCGGGTCGAAGCCATACTCCTTGAGCTGGTCGGACCAGAACTCGACCTTGCCCGACGGCGTGTCGAACGACAGCTCCACGCCTTCGTCGACGTAGATCGGCTTTTTCGGACCGAGGATCACGCCCTCGGTCTTGAGCTTCGCGTAGCTCATGCCCGACTTTTCGACGCGCGCGACGAGGTACTCCTCCATGTCCTTGAACGGCATGCACTCCGGAATGCCGAGCTTCGCGGCCATCTGCTTGGCCATCCACCAGCCGGGCTTCTGGTCGTGCGGGGCCTCGACCACGGGCTGACGCAGCGCGACCCAGCCCTGCCGACCCCAACCGGACACCAGTTCGTCGTGCCGCTCGAGGAACGTGACTTCCGGCAGCACCACGTCGGCATAGCCGGCGATCTCCGCCGGCATCGTGTCGACCACCACCATCAGGTCGAGCTTGTCGATCGCCTTGATCGTCTCGTCGGAGTTGGGCAACGCATGGATCAGGTCGGTCGAGTACACCCACCAGGCCTTGATCGGATACGGCTTGCCGGTCAGCGTGGCATCGCGGATGCCGGTGGTCACGGCCTCGTGCGCAAACGGATACCTCTCCTTGTTCGGGTTGTCGGCCTTCGGCTTGTCGGAGGTCGGGTACTTCGGCAGCGGGTAGCCGGCGACGTCCATGTGCGTCGACATGAAGATGCCGCCTTTGCGACCCCAGTTGCCCAGCAGCGCGTTGAGCAGCGCGATCGCGCGGCTGCGCTGGGTGTCGTCGCCATTCCAGTTCACGCGCCGACCCGGGTGAATCAGCGTGGCGGGCCGCCGACTGGCGAACTCGCGCGCGGTGGCGCGGATCACCGCCGCCTCGATGCCGGTCTCCTTGGCCGCCCACTCGGGAGAGTAGGTCTTGATCTCGCCGACGAACTTGTCGAACCCGTGCCCGTACTTGCCGACGAACTCGCGGTCGTACAGGCCTTCGGTTACCAGCACGTTCATCCACGCCAACAGCAGCGCGATGTCGGTGCCCGGCTTGATCGGCAGCCAATGCTTGGCCTTGCTCGCCGCCACCGAGTAGCGCGGATCGACGACGATGATCGGCACCCGCCGTTCGACCGCGCGGGCGAACTCCTGCACCTGGCTGTTGTGCATGTTTTCGCCCAGATGCGATCCGATCAGCACCAGGCAGTCGGTGTTCTCGATATCGGTCGGCTCGGGCGACCCGAGATCGGCGCCGAAGGTCAGCATGAAGCCGACATCGCGCGGGCCGCGACACTGCGCGAACGACGGACCGGCGAAGTTGGTGCACCCGTAGCTGCGCAGCATGTGCGATGCCGTGGTTGAACATGGCGATCGACTCGGCCCCGTGCTCGGCCTTGATCTTCTTCATCTTGTCGGCGATGAAGGTGAACGCCTCGTCCCATGAGACCGTCGCCCACTCCTCCTTGCCGCGCTCGCCCTTGCGCAGCAGCGGCTGGCGCAGGCGGTCCGGATCGCTGACCGCGCCGACCGCACCGGTGCCGCGCGGGCACAGCCGGCCGCGACTCTGTGGGTCGATCGGGTTGCCTTCGAACTTCCACAGCTTGCCGTCGCGTACGTGGGCAATGCCGCCGCAGCGCCAGAAGCACATTTCGCACATCGTGGGGATCGTCTTGACGCTGCCGCCGCCGACGGCATCGGCCGCCTGCGACGCCAGCGGTGACAGCTGCCCTGCAACCGCCCCCGCGCCGAACGTGGCGCCGGTGATCTGCAGGAAGCGCCGCCGTGTTAACGCCTGTGTCATCTTGAATCACTCCTGGGTGTGTCGGGCCGATCGCAGGCGATGCGTGCACCTAGCCCCGCTCGCCACCGGATGGCCCGGCGTCGCGCCGATTGGAGCGCCCTCAAGGGTCTGCGAACTTGACGGTCGACAACGTCGCGGCCGACCTGCGGGGCGAGCCTTGGTCTCGATCAATCAACCGTCCGCGCCTTCCCTTGTGTGCGCGCGATCACACGCAAGTCGCGCTATCTAGCGAACGTTCGTTCAATTTCGCGGCGATCCAGATCTGCGCCGTCGGCGTGTACGCCGGCCAGCAGCATCGTCTTGCGCAGTCGAACGTCAGACCTTTATCAACCGGAGAGTGCTATGTCGTTCATGAAGAAATCGATCGCTGCGGCGATCCTTGTTTCCGCCAGCATGCTGCTGCCGGGTGTGGCCACCGCGCAGAACTACCCCGACAGCGTCAAGCAGATGGTCGGCGCCGCCAAGAAGCAGGTGAACACGATCAAGCTGGAGCAGTTCAAAGCCGCCTTCGACGCGAAGAAGCTCGGCACGATCGTCGACGTGCGCAATCCCGACGAGTACGCCGAGGGCTTCATCCCGGGCGCGGTCAACGTGCCGCGCGGGCTGCTCGAGTTCACGATCTGGTCGCACGTCGGCTATCCCGACAAGCTCGACATGAACAAGCAGCTGACCCTGTACTGCAAGTCGGGCGGCCGCTGCGCGCTTGCCACCAAGACGCTGAAGGACATGGGCTTCACCAACGTCACGTCGGCCGACATGACGTTCGAAAGCTGGGTCAAGGCCGGCCATCCGGTCGCCAAACCCTAAGTGACTGAGGCGGTCCGTACGAAGCGGGTGGCGCGCCACCCGCTTTCTTTTCGCCTCCGACGGGCCGATACGCGCCGCAGCTCAGTTGCGCTTCAAATGCGCACGCGGCAGATCAGCCACGCGCCAGACCTGATCCAGCTGAGCCCGCGCGGCGTCGGCCTGCGACACGCGACCCTGCCGCCGCAGACTCGGATCCAGCACCGCCAGCGCCCAGCCGTTGTCCGGAAAGCGCGCTAGATCCTCGCGCACGACCTGCTCAGCTTGCTTGGCGCGGCCGGCACGCAGCAGCACCGCGCCGAGTTCGACCCGGGTGGACATCGCCCACGGCGGCGGTTCCTCGCTCTCCAGCGCGTTTTCGAGTTCGACGGCGCGCGTCAGTGACGCAATCGCCTGGGACCATTGACGCCGTGCAGCGAACGTCTCGCCCTCCAGCGAGGCCGCCGCGATGTCCACGAACGCGCGCAATTCGTCGATGCCCTTGAGCAATCGGTCGTCCAGGCTCGCGTCATCGCGCAACGCGCGCAGCGCGGCCAGCTCGCGCCCGGCAGCCTCGGCGTTACCACGTCGGGCCTGGGCGATGCCGCGCGCCCAGTGCCACATCGCCTTCGGATACACGGACGCGCCAGCCGGCGCCGGCATCGCGTCGATTTCCTCCCAGCGCGCGAAGCGAACGCGCGCAAACAGCGGCAGCGCCAGGAAGTAGTCGTTGCCGCCGCCGAAGGTCTCGGCGCCGCGCGTCGCGGCCTGCGCCACGCCGTCGGCCGCCGCAATGGCCACCGCGCCCTGACCCGCCAGCGACGCCGACGACCACAGAAAGTGCAGGTGATGCGACGGCATCGCGATCGGCTCGAAACCCTGGGCGTGCATCTGCGCGGCCAGTGACTCATCGGCCGCGATGGCCGCCTGGTTGGCCGCCACCGCCTCGGCATAGCGTCCCTGCCGCATCCAGATATGTGATGGCATGTGCACCAGGTGCCCGGCCTGCGGCGCGAGCGCGGGCAGGCGCTGGGCCGCGTCGACCGCCTTCTCGGGGGTGGGCGACTGCTCGTAGGCGTGGATCAGGTAGTGCAGCGCGCCGGCATGGTCGGGCGCACGCGCCACCACCTGCCCCAGTTGCGCAATCGCCTCGCGCGTGCCGTCGTTGGGCTCGCCCTGCTTGGACCACCAGTCCCAGGGCGACAGCATCATCAGCGCCTCGGCGTGCAGCACGCCGATGTCGGCATCGTCGGGATACTCGAAGGCGACCCGCGCCATCGCCTGCGCGTAAGCAAGGTCGGCCGGGTCGGCGTCGCGCGGCACGTTGGTCACGCAGATCGCGCCGGGCGGTAGCGGCACCTCGCTGGCTTTTGCGGCCGCCGTCGACACGGGCAGCGACGGATCGACACCGACCCGGATCGCCTGCGCCCGGATCAGCGCGCGCTCGCGCTCGCTCGCCCCCGCTGCCAGCTGCAGCGCGCGCTGAATGTGCGCGCGCGTGCCAACCAGGTCATCGCGTTCGGGCCGGTTGACATAAGGGCCCATCACGTACGACAGACCCCAGGCGCAGATCGCGCACACCGGGTCGAGCCGCAGTGCTTCGGCGAACGCGCGTTGCGCCTCGCCATGGTCGAACGCAAAGGCAAGCGACAGGCCCTGGTTGAAGAAGGCGCGCGCCTGCGGCGACTGCGTGGTGACGGCAAAGTCGCTGCGACCCACGCCTTCCAGTCGCGCCGCGACGGGCGCACCGAGAGGCGCGGCCGACGCAGGCGGCGTGGAAGCACGCTCACAGCCGGCGAGTAACGCGAGCGCCATGGCGAGCGTGGCGATGACCGTCGACGGGCGGGAGGCCTGACTTCCACGCCCTTTGCCCGCGAGGTGACGCCGCGACTCAGAAACCATAGCGTCGACGCAAGGCCGCCAGGTGCAAGTCCGACTGCTGCCGCTCGCCGTCCATCTGGCGCGCCGTGCGTGCAGCCACGTGTGGCGCGATCAGCTTCAGCGGCTGGCCGGTGCCCATGGCGTGCACCTGGTGCATGCAGGCGCGTTCGAGGTAGTACAGGTCATCGAACGCCCAGGCCACCGTCGGCCCGATCACGATCACGCCGTGATTGGCGAGGAACAGCACGCGCGCGGCAGACAGCTTGCGGGCAATGCGCTCGCCCTCTGCGTCATCGAGCACCAGACCGTTGTACTGATCGTCGTAGGCGACCGCGTCGTGAAAACGCAGCGCATTTTGGTGCGCCATCAGCAGGCGCCCGCCATCGAGCATCGACAACGCGGTCGCGTACGGCATGTGGGTGTGCAGCACGCAGGTCGCCTGCGGCGCGACGCGATGAATCCAGCCATGAATGAAGAACGCCGTTGGCTCCACCGCATGGCGGCCCGCCAGCTTGTGGCCGCCGGCGTCGATGGTGACGAGATCGTCGGGGGTGATCTCGCGCCAGTGCAGGCCCTGCGGATTGATCAGAAACGAGCCATCGGCGAGCGCCAGCGAGAAATGGTTGCACACGCCCTCGCCAAAACCATAGTCGTCGGCCGCACGCAGCGCGCAGGCCAGATCGATCCGCGCCTCGTCGGCCAGGGTGGTCACCGTGGTGCCCATGGTTCGCCTGCCTCGCTATTGCACGCCGCGCGCCTTGCGGTAGACGGGCTCGATCTCGTCGACGTTGTCGCGCAGCATCTTGTCGTACTCGCTCGCGTAGTAAGCCACCGCGGCGTCGAGCGACTGCTCATGATCGGCCTCGCGCGTGACCCAGACGAAGGCGTTGTAGCGCGCTGCCGCGTACATCATGACGGCGCGCACCCATTCGCGCGGGTACTTGTCGTTGTACTTGTTGGCCAACTGGACGAATTCGTCGGCGGCATCGAGGAACTCGGGCGGAATGTTGTGGCGCGTTTCGGCCATGGCACAGGCACCTTCACGGCAGGGTTTCGGTCGAACGCGGTCGACGACCGTCAATCGGCGCGGCACCGCTGTCGGTATCTTCGCATCCGCGCGCCAGCCTCCGCTGGCCACGAACGGATCGACATGGACCGATTGTTCTTCTCCCTGGGCGCCGTCAGTGGCGCCGTCGCAGTGGCGGCCGGCGCCTTCGGCGCGCACGGGCTCAAGCTGCGCCTGACGCCCGACCTGCTGGCGATCTTCGATACCGCTGCGCGCTACCAGATGTTCCATGCGCTGGCGCTGCTCGCCGCAGGCTGGGCGGTCAGCCGCTGGCCTGGAACGTCCGCGCGCGCGGCCGGCTGGTGCTTCATCGCCGGCACGCTGGTATTCAGCGGAAGTTTGTATGCGTTGTCGCTCAGCGGCGTCCGCGCGCTGGGCGCGATCACGCCGGTCGGCGGGGTACTGTTCATTGCAGGCTGGCTGCTATTGGCAATCGCCGCCTGGCGGCGCTGACGGCACTGCCGACCTACCGCGCCGCCTGACCCGCGCTCAGGCCGCGGGAAACTGCAGCCCGAAGGTCCCCGGCTTGGACGGTTCCTTGCGCGGGGTGACCACCAGCAGCGCGCTGGCGCCCGGCACGAGCGCGCGCGCCCGATGCGGAATGCGCGAATCCAGGTACACGGAGTCGCCCACATCAAGGACGAAGCGCTCGTGCCCCACCTGCCACTCGATGCGACCGCGCAATACGTAGACGAACTCCTGCCCATCGTGCTCGAAGAATGCGTGCGGATCGAAGTCGGCCGGAAACTGCAGCAGATAGGGATGCATCAGCATCGCCGGCTCGCCCTCGATCAGGCGGTCGTACTCGTAACCGAACGCAGATTCCGGGCGGACTTCGCGCTTGTGTGCGCCGGCACGCAGAACCCTGAAGAAGGGCGCCGACTCCGCGGCAGCGGCACGCTCCTCCGACAACAGCGCGTTGACGTCGGTCCCGAGTGCACGGGCAATGCTTGCCAACGTGTCGAGCGGCGGTGTTTTCTTGCCATTTTCGATGCGCGACAGGTACCCCTTGGAGAAGCCGGTTCGCACTGCCATCACGTCAAGCGTGACACCGCGCTGGTTGCGACGCGCCTGAATCCGTCGGCCGAGCGCTTCGATCTCGGCCGGGCGGTTAACGTCGTCGCCATTGACAACCGAGTCATTCATGGCCGTCCCCGCCCGCACTTTCGCGCCGCCATTGAGCAAGACCATTACCCACGTACTGTCCCCCCGCAACCTGGGCCCGTCGACGGGCCACGCTTGTTCCGCCGCGCCTCGTCGTCAGCGATGCGGCACCGTAGGGGTGTTTAGTAGCACGCAGCCGCGAGGCTGAAAGTGACCCATGCGCGGGCACTCGAATGTGAAAATTCGACAGGGCAATTTCGAGGCAACGGCAGGCGAGAAGCGGGCACCTCCTCAGCCAAGCGCGAAGTGATGCCCGCCCGGCAATAGGCGCCGCAAGCTCGGCGCGATACCGCTCACAACCTCAATGGGGTCGGCCAGTTGGTCAACGATGTTGACCGCGAGGCAACACAGCGGTGTCGCCCGCTGTAGCGTGCCAGCAACGCTTATCGGGGTGCTTCACAACCCCCATATGAACAACGCCGACGAAGACTGCTTTAGCGGTTCGCAACCACCCGGGTTGGCGCAAGCAGTCGGACGCGGCGCTCGATCGCCTCGGCCAGGCACAAGGCCGCGGCGTCGGGCTCGTCTTGCACGTCATGCCGCGCCTGCCGTGCCTGCCGTGCCTGCAGGCAATCGCGCAACTCGTCCCAGCGACCACCGTTGAGCCATCGGCGTTCGTCACTGGCGAACTGGCGACGCTGATCGCTGGGCAGTGACACATACACCTGCGCGTAACGCTCGCTCAGGACGAGCTGCGCTCGCTGCGCCCGCAGCTCGGACGCGGTCGGCTGTGCGACGGCAGCGCCGGCAAGGAGCGCGGCGCAAGACATAACGACAAACGGGGCAATCTGGCGTGGCTTCATCGGCGCGGCTCGGTCTCAGCGGTGTCAGGCAAGCAGGACCTCATCGTAGGGAGGCACTGCGGCGGCAACGGACCGTCTCGTTATGCCGTTATGCGCGAATGACGGTCCTCACTTTCCTGGCCGGGCGGCGCCTGCACATGACGGCGCGGGCAGAATTGCACCGATGAGCCCGCGCGCCGCTGCCTGCCCCGCATGAACCGTTACGGCGCGTACGCACTGCTCACGCTGTCCATGGCGCTGGTCGGCAGCTACGTGGCGCTGTCCAAGCCGCTGCTCGTCGTCTTCCCGGTGCTGGTGCTGGCACTGCTGCGGTTCGGCATTGCCGCGGTGGTGATGCTGCCGTGGACACCGCGCGCACGCGGCGAAGCACCGCTGTCGCGCAGCGAGCACCTGCAGCTGTTCCTGATGTCGTTCTTCGGCAACTTTCTCTTCTCGCTCGCCATGCTCAACGGCATTGCGCGCACCTCCGCCACCGCCGCCGGCGTCATCCTGGCCACGCTGCCCGCGGTGGTGGCGATTCTGTCGTGGCTGCTGCTGCGCGAGCGCCTGTCGTCGCGCGCCTTGCTCGCGGTGCTGCTCGCGGTAGTGGGCATCGGCGTGCTGCAGTTTGCGCGCGCCGCACCTGACTCGGGCGCAGCCAACGCCTCGCTGCTCGGCAACGCACTGATGCTCGGTGCCGTCGCCTGCGAGGCGACCTACGTGATCTTCGCGCGCCGGCTCGCCCGCCGGCGCTCGCCGCTGCGCGTGTCGGCGCTGATCAACCTGTGGGGACTGGTGCTGATCGCCCCGTGGGGCCTGTGGCAGATGAGCCGGATGCCCGCCGACGCGTTCACCTCCATTGGCGCCGGCCTGTGGGGTCTGCTGCTGTTCTATTCGCTCGCCGCCAGCCTGGTCGCGGTGTGGCTGTGGATGGCCGGCATGAAGCACGTGCGCGCCAACGAGGCAGGCGTGTTCACGGTGGCACTGCCGATCAGTGCGACGCTGGTCGGCGTGCTTGCACTCGGCGAGCACTTCACGCTGCTGCATTTGCTCGCGCTGGCGTTGGCGACCGCCGGCGTGTTGCTGATCGCGTCGGCGCCGGCCGCACCGCCACCCTAAACGCAAGCGGCGATCGCGTATCTTCGCCGCCCATGACCTTGTTCTCGCTGATCGATGCCGAACTCGCCTTCGGTGATGTCCCCCTGCTCGACCGCGCCGCGCTCAGCGCAAACGAGGGCGAGCGCATCGGCCTGATCGGCCGCAATGGCACCGGCAAGAGCTCGCTGCTCGCCGTGCTCGCCGGCCGCCTGGCACTCGACGACGGCGAACTCAAGCGCCGCGACGGCCTGCGCGTGATCAGCGTCGAGCAGGAACCCGAGCTGCCGCACGCGGCGCACATCCACGACAGCCTGCTGCGGCGCGGCCACATCCCGGCGATCGCCGACGAGCGCGAGCGCTGGCGCGTCGAGGCGCGCCTGACCGAGTACCTGCAGCGCTTCGGCGTCGACGGCGCCGGCGTGCCCGAGTCAGCCTCGGGCGGAGAGCGCAAGCGCGCCGCGCTGGCGCTGGCCTTTGCGCTGTCGCCCGATCTCTTGCTGCTGGACGAACCGACCAACCACCTCGACGTACAGGCGATCGAGCGGCTCGAGGACCTGGTGATCAAGGCCCCGGCGGCAATCGTCATCACCCACGACCGCGCCTTCCTCAACCGCGTGGCCACCCGCATCGTCGAGCTCGATCGCGGCGTGCTGCGCAGCTACCCCGGCAACTTCGCCGCCTATGAACAGCGCAAGGAAGAACAGCTGGCAGCCGAGGCGGTGACGCGGCGCAAGTTCGACAAGTTCTGGGCGCAGGAAGAGGTGTGGATCCGCAAGGGCATCGAGGCGCGCCGCACCCGCAACGAAGGCCGCGTGCGCCGCCTCCAGCAGCTGCGCGGCGAGCGCGCCGAGCGGCGCGAGCGCCTCGGCAAGGTGAAGCTCACCCTCGATGCCGGCGAGCGCAGCGGCAAGCTTGTCGCCGAGCTGGAAGGCGTGTGCAAAGCGTTCGGCGGCCGCCCGATCGTGCAGGACCTCGACCTGCGCGTGATGCGCGGCGATCGGCTGGCACTGATCGGTCCCAACGGCGCCGGCAAGAGCACGCTGCTCAAACTGATCCTCGGCCAGCTCGCGCCGGACCGCGGCACGGTGCGCCTGGGCACCAACCTGGAGGTTGCCTACTTCGACCAGATGCGCGCCCAGCTCGACCCCGAGAAGACCGTGGCCGAGACCATCGCGCCCGGCTCCGACTGGATCGAGACCGGCGGCGGCCGCAAGCACGTGATGAGCTATCTCGGCGAGTTCCTTTTCCCGCCGCGCCGCGCGCAGGCACCGGTGAAGACGCTATCGGGCGGCGAGCGCAACCGGCTGCTGCTGGCGCGCCTGTTCGCCCGGCCCGCCAACTTGCTGGTGCTAGACGAGCCCACCAACGACCTCGACATCGAGAGCCTGGAACTGCTGGAAAGCACGCTGCAGGAGTACCGCGGCACCCTGCTGCTGGTCAGCCACGACCGCGCGTTCCTCGACGCCATCGCCACTCAGTCGCTGGTCAAGGAAGAGACCGCCGCGGGTGAGGGCCGCTGGAAGGAGTACATCGGCGGCTACAGCGACTGGATCGCGCAGCGGCCGGCACCGGCAGAGCCGGCGGCCGCAAGCACGCCGGCGCCCGGCGCGGCCAGCGCACGCCCGATCAAGCGCGCCAAGCTGAGCTACAAGGAACAGCGCGCGCTCGAGTCGCTGCCGGCCGAGATCGAGCGGCTCGAAGCCGAACAGACCGCGCTGCACGAGACCATGGCGCGCGCCGACTATCACCTCGCTGGCGCCGACGCGATGGCGGGCGATGCGCGCCGCAGCGAGGCGATCGAAGCCGAACTGGCCATGCTGCTGGAGCGCTGGACCGCGCTGGAAGACAAGGCACGCTTGGCAGCGGAGGACGGACGCGGTGCCTGATGCGGGTGCGCCTGCCGACGACGACCGCCCGGCGCAGCAGGCGATCGCGCAGCTGCTCGCAGCCACGCACGCCGCCGCCGAGCGCGACGCCCAGGCAGCACTGAGCGACGCCGCCGCACGCGAAGCGGCGGCGCGCGCATCCGGTCACGAGCACGAACTGGCCGACGCGCAACTGTGCTGCGGCGTGCTGCACCAGCGCATCGGTCGCTACGACTTGGCGCTTATCTCGCTGCGCGCCGCGGTCGATCTGTACCAGCGCCAAAGGCGGCCGGCCGGGCTCGCCGCCGCGCGTCGCACACTTGGCCACGTGCACGACGAACTCGGCGAGTATGCGCAGGCGCTGGCCGAGCACATGCACGCGCTGGCGCTGGACGACGCCAGCGGCAACACCAGCTCGCGCGCCAACACGTTGCGCACGATCGGCGTCATCTACTCCAAGGCGGGCGACCCCGAGCAGGGCCTCGGCTTCTACCGCGACAGCCTGGCCCTGAGCCGCCAGCTCGGCGACCCGATCGGCACCGCGCGCTCGCTCAACAACATCGGCATCAACCAGAAGAACCTGGGTCGTCTGCCGCAGGCGCGCGAGGCGCTGGCCGAGGCACTCGAGCTGTTCCGCGCGCAAGGCAGCAGCGCGGGCCTGTCGGGTGCGCTGTCCAACCTCGCGCTGGTGCACGACAAGCTTGGCGAGCTGGCCGAGGCCGAGGCGCTGATGCGCGAGGCGCTCGCGCTCGCGCGCACCGCCGGCTACCCGATCGCCGAGGTCAACGCGCTGCGCGGCCTGGGCGAAGTGCTGCTGCATGGCGGCGATCTCGCGCAGGCGCAGGCGGTGCTCGACGAAGGGCTCAAGGTGGCCGAAGCGATGGCATCGCGTCCCGAGTGCGCGCGCTGCCATCGCGCGCTGGCCGACGTCTACAAGGCACAGGGCGATCCTGCGGCCGCGCTCGCACACTTCGAGCGCTTCTACGAGATCGAGCGCGAGCTCTTCAACGAAGCCTCCGACCGCAAGCTGCGCGCGCTGCAGGTCACCTACCAGGTCGCGCAACTGGCGCGCCAGGGCAGCGAAGACGGCCTGACCGGCGCGGCCAACCGCCGCCACCTCGACGAACGCCTCGCCATCGAGTTCAGCGCCGCGCGCCAGCGCGACCGCCGCCTGGCGCTGGCCCTGGTCGATGTCGACGACTTCAAGCAGGTCAACGATCGCTGGTCGCATGCTGTCGGCGACGCGGTGCTGCGCCGGGTCGCCCGGCTGATGCGCGCGCTGTGCCGCGACGCCGATCTGGTGGCCCGCTATGGCGGCGAGGAGTTCGCGCTGCTGCTGCCCGATACCGACGTGCTGCGCGCCGCCACCGTGTGCGAAAAGCTACGCGCCGGCATTGCAGCCCACCCCTGGGCCGAAATCGCGCCAGCGCTGCAACTCACCGTATCCATCGGGGTATCCGACGACGCCGGACAGGCCGATGTGGCCGCCCTGCTCGCCTGCGCCGACCGCCGCATGTACGCCGCCAAGCGCGGCGGCAAGAACCGTGTGATCGCGACGGACTGAGACACTGCGCTGCCCGACGACGCCGACGACGCCGTCCGGACTGCGTCGCCCTAGTGCGCGACTCGACGGCGTACTCGACGGCGCCTCTCGAGTGCGTACTTGATGCGTACCCGACCGCGCTACTCGGCCGCGCTCTACTCGACCGGCAAAAAGCCCTCGATCGACAGATACCGCTCGCCGGTGTCGTAATTGAAGCCGAGCACCGTGGCACCGGCGGCGATCTCGGGCAGCTTCTGCGCGATCGCCGCCAGCGAAGCGCCGGACGAGATCCCCACCAGAACGCCTTCCTCGCGCGCGGCACGCCGCGCCATCTCGCGCGCTGCTTCTGCCTGCACCTGGATCACGCCATCGAGCAGCGCCGTATCCAGATTCTTCGGAATGAAGCCGGCGCCGATGCCCTGGATCGGGTGCGGTGACGGCTTGCCGCCGGAGATCACCGGCGACGCTGCCGGCTCCACCGCGAACACCTTGAGTTGCGGCCAGCGCGGCTTGAGCACGCGCGCCACACCGGTAATGTGGCCGCCGGTGCCCACACCCGTGATCAGCACATCGATGCCCTGCGGAAAGTCGCGCAGGATCTCCTGCGCCGTGGTCTGCACGTGCACGTCGATGTTGGCCGGGTTGTCGAACTGCTGCGGCATCCACGCGCCCGGCGTCTCGCGCACCAGTTCTTCGGCGCGGGCGATCGCGCCCGGCATGCCTTTCTCGCGCGGCGTCAGCACGAACTTGGCGCCATAGGCCAGCATCAGGCGCCGGCGTTCGATGCTCATGCTTTCGGGCATGACCAGCACCAACGGATAGCCCTTGACCGCCGCCACCATCGCCAGCCCGATGCCGGTGTTGCCGGAGGTCGGCTCGATGATCGTGCCGCCGGGCTTGAGCTTGCCGCTGCGCTCGGCGTCCTCGACCATCGACAGTGCAATGCGGTCCTTGATCGAGCCGCCCGGGTTGGCGCGCTCGCTCTTGATCCACACCTCATGCGAGGAGCCGAACAGGCGGTTGACGCGGATGTGCGGCGTGTTGCCAATGGTGTCGAGAATGCTGTGGGCTCGCATGGCGGTTCCTGGAAAGGTAAGAGTCTGCTGGGATGCGCGTCGCGCCATCGTGGCACTGAGCGAGGCGGCCTAGACGCGGGCGACGGCATGACGTCAGCACGGAAAGTGATGACGCGGTGCCGCGCAGGCACACCGCCTGCCGCCACCCCACGTCAGCCGGCGCGCCCGGCCTCTACGAGGATCTTCCATGAAGCGCAACAAGCCCGACGCTGCCGCCGCCGACAAGCCCAAGCCACTGCCGCCGCTCACGGAGCGCAAGCACAGGGAGGCCGGGGTCGACGAGGCACTGGTGGACGAAGCGGTGGCCGAGACGATGCCCGCCAGCGATCCGATCTCACCCTATTCGCACGAGGCCAGCAAGCCAGTGGACCTCAAGAAAGACGAGCGGCCGACCGGCGGCAAAGACACCGAGCCGCCCGCCAAGTGGCAGGGCTGGAAGCGCGGCGAATGAGAGGTGCGGGCTCGGGGACGTGCGCTCGATGTCGTGCGCTTGGCGACGTACGTATCAGCGGGCCAGCGCCGAGCCAGCGCTGACCCGCCGTGCCGTGAGAGAGCGTTGAATGAGCAATGAGCAGCGCGCGTCGAGCGCTGCGCCGCTCCCTCAAAGCACGCGGGCGAGCACCGCGCCGAGCGCCAGCAGCGCAGCGAACTGCAGCTCGGTGACAAACGTGCGAAACAGCAGCCCGTTGTAGGCCAGGCCGGGCGCGCAGCGGGCAAAGTCGCGCACCAGGCGCAGCACCGTTGGCAGCAACACACCCGGCAGCAGCAGCCACGCCGACTGCGCATGCCAGGCCAGCGGCAGCAGCAGCACCATCGGCACCAAGACGCCTGCCGCATACAGGCGGTCCATCGCCGCCCGGCCAGCCACCACTGCCAACGTGCGGCGGCCCACGTCACGGTCATGTTCCCAGTCGCGCGCGTTGTTGACCATCAGCGCCGCCGCGGCGATGCCACCCAGCGCAGCGCCGGCCAGCCACAGCGCCGGATCGCTGGCGGTGCCGGTCAGCGCATAGTCGGTGCCCACCACCGCGACGAAGCCAAAGAACACCAGCACCGTGAGTTCACCCAGCGGCGTGTAAGCGATCGGCCGCGGCCCGCCCATGTACGCCAGCGCCGCCAGGATCGATGCCAGCCCCAGCAGCATCACCGGGACGCCACGCGCCTGCACCAACGGCCAGCCCAGCACCAGCGTCAGCGCGATCGCCGCCGCGATCGCCAGCTGCACCTGGCGTGGCGTGAGCAATCCGATCGCGGTGGCGCGCGGCAGCCCGACGCGGTCACCGCGTCGCTCGGCGCCACGCAGCGTGTAGCCGACGTCGTTCTGCATGTTGGTGATGAACTGCATCATGACCGCGGCGGCGAACACCAGCAGCGCGTGCTGCAGGTCGATCGCATCGCCGCGCGACCAGATCAGCGCGATCGCCGTGATCACCGGGCTCACTGTGATCGGCAGCGTGCGCGGCCGCATCGCCATCAGCCAGGCGCCCAGCGAGCCGGGGGCGACGCCGGCTGTCACCGGGGCCGATCCGGATGCGAGTGCGCCACCGCGCTCGACGAAACCATTCATGTTGTTCCCCTCACCCCAGCCATCGCCGCGACCGCCACGGGCATTCTGCATCGAAAGCGGCAGCACCTGCGCGCAGGCGGCGGATGCCGCACATCGAGCGGGCCGCCGAAGGTAGCGGCCGCGTCGCCGGGCGATTTGATACGGCGCAAGACGCGTGGCTTCCATGACCCTGCCATCGCCGAGGCGAGCATGACCGCCATCGAATCTGGCCTAATCGCGTCTTCGCGTCCCCGGTCGGCGAACCGCCTTCACCACATGGTCACTCAGTCACAGACCCGCACCGCCCGGCTCGGCTGGATCGCCCGCCTCGTCGGTGCGATCAAGGGCAGCAGCGCCGCCGTCACGGTGGCGCTCAGCACCGTCATCCTGTTTTCGCTGATGATCCCGCTCGCGCTGGTCAAGCTGGTGCTGCCCTGGCTGCCGGTGCGCCAGGTGTGCGACCGCTGGCTCAACAGCCTGGCGACCACCTGGATCGCCATCAACAACGCCTGGATGGCGCTGGTTGGCCGCACCCACTGGGACGTGCGCGGCGCCGACAACCTGAACCTGCAGGGCTGGTATCTGGTGATCAGCAACCATCGCAGCTGGGTCGACATCCTGGTGCTGCAGAAGGTATTCAGCCGTCGTGTGCCGCTGCTGAAGTTCTTTCTCAAGCGTGAACTGATCTACGTGCCGGTGATCGGGCTGGCCTGGTGGGCGCTGGACTTCCCGTTCATGCACCGCAAAGGCGGTGCTGCCGGTCGCGACGACCTGGAGCGGACCCGGCAGGCCTGCGAGAAGTTCAAGCGGGTGCCGACCTCGGTCATCAACTTTCTTGAAGGCACCCGCTTCACCCAAGACAAGCATGACGCGCAGAAGTCCCCCTACCGCAACCTGCTCAAGCCGAAGGTCGGCGGCGTGGCCGTCGCCCTGGCGACGCTCGGCGCGCGCTTCGATGCGCTGCTCGACGTCACCATCGTCTACCCCGACGGCTCGCCCACCTTCTGGGACCTGTTGACCGGCCGCGTGGCGCGCGTACGCGTGGAGGTGCGCCAGCTGCCGATCCCGGTCGAGCTGACCGACGGCGACTATGCGCGCGATGCCGGCATGCGTGCGCGGGTTCAGACCTGGGTCAACACGCTCTGGCAGGACAAAGACGCCTTGATCGACACGCTCACCACCGCCGCAGTAGACCGGGTTCACCCGGCCGGCTCGTAATCTTTTCGGCAGAAAGGGGCGCAGCCCCCGCAAATGCGCGAGCCGAGATTTACCGGCAATTCGTTTGTGGCTGCATGAAACTTCTCGGCCTGCAACTTCGCAAACCCTCGTCGCAAACCTTGACCCTGTCGGCAGCGATCACGAGGGATGCTCGACAACCTGCCCGGCGGCACCGATGCGATCACCGCCGCCGAGGCACTGATCGCGATCTTCTGGGGCACGCTATGCAGCGCGCTCGGCGTGCAGTTTCGCCAGCCGCGCGAGCTGGCGTTCTTCGCCGGCGGCTGCGCGCTGCTGCTCGCGTGCTTGCACGCGGTGCTGTTCCTGTACGGCGGCTGAGCCGCAGCGCGTTGCCTACGCGCTGCGGTTGAACGCGGCGCTACACGACGCACGCTCCGGCGCCTGCGCCGGCAGCTTCTCGCACACACCGTTGAGCTGCTGGCGCAGCCGCGCCAGCACCGCCTCGTGGCGGCCGTCCTTGTTCCAGTCGTTCAGGCGCGTGGTCAGCCGGCTGAGCACGTTGCGATTGCGGCCGTCGAAGCTCTCCGGCGTGGCGGTCAGCTCGCCCAACACGCTGCGCGCGGCGCGCTCGATGCGTTCGGCATCGTCGGGGGCCAGATCGATCAGCGCGCGCACATACGACGCGCCCCATTGCAGCCGCGTGGCCGGCCCCTTCGAGGTGGTGTACGCCTGCTCGTGCCAGCGCACCGCGGCCGCGTTGTCGCCGCGCTTGCGCGCGTTCGAAGCCAGTCCGAGCATGTGGTAGAACGGCGTCGCCGAGCGCTTGAGCTCCGCCTGCAACATCGCGTCGGACTCGTCGAGCAGGCCGGCATCGGCCAGCAGCGACGAGGCGCTGGTGATGATCGCCTCGCGCTCGTAGCGATCGGTCACCTCGCGCGTGGCAAGCAGCGACACCGCCCGCACTTCGGTCTGCAACGCCATCGGCAGCGCGCCCTTAGGCACCTCCACCCGCGCGAGGCCGACGCGGCCGTTCGCCGCCGCCAGCCGGTCCAGGCGCGACAGTCCGCCGTCGCTGGCGAACTGCGTCAGGCGCTGGTCCCACTCGCGCAGCAATTGCGCGCGTGCCGGCGTGCCGGCCTCGGTCAGGTAGCCGGGCAGGCGCTCCGCACCCCAGGTGAGTTCGGGAAAGTTGGCGCGCGCCACGCGCGCATCGGCCAGTGCGGCCCGCACCCGCTGCAGCGCGGCGGTCTTGTCCAGCGTGGCCTTGCTGTCGGAGGCGCCGACCATCGCCGCCTTCAGCGCCAGCCGCGCCGACGCCTCGGGCGCGGCGCGCTGCGAGCGCTGCGCAAGCTGCCACAGCGTGGCCACCCGGTCGGCACGCGGCAGCAGCGCCTGCTCGTCGGTCTCCCACGAGTAAAAGCCGAGCAGCTGCCAGTCACTCGCGCTCAGCGCCTTGCCGGCGCGCGCTGCCGCCAGCAGGCTGCGCACGTCGCGACCGCCGGCCAGTCCTGCCTGCAGCACCTGCATGTAGCGCGCGCCATCGACCTCGCCCGGCAGGCGCGTGACCTCGCTGCCATCGGGGCGGAATAGGATCATCGTCGGGTAACCGCTGGTCTTGAAGCGGCCGCCCAGCGCTTGCGCCGCCGGGGCGTCGCCGTCGATGTACACGGGCACGAAGAGCTTGGCGCGCTCGATGAAGTCGCTGCGCGAGAACACCGTCGCCTTGACCTGATTACACGGCGGACACCAGACCGCACCCCAATACAGGAACAGTGGCTTGTTCTCCTTCTTCGCCTGGGCGAAGGCGGCGTCGACCTCGTGCGCCTGCTTCCACGCGATACCGGCGGGCATGGCGTCGGGCGCCGCCTGCGCGGCAGGCAGCAGCGCCAGGGCGAGCGTGATGAAGGCGGTCGGCAGCAATCGGTCCATGAGTTCACCGGGATGGCAAGGTGCGCAAGGGTAGCGAGTCCGACCGCCGCCGTCATGTGCCGATCATGCGGGCGAGCCCACTGCGCCGTGACGCGACGCGAGCGCCATAACGCACACAGACGATAGTCCGGCTCGACGCGCATGCTAGGTTGACCGTCCGCCGGCTGCCGCACGCCGGCCCATGACAAGACTTACGGGAGACCTACATGCAAGACCTGTCTTTCGCGCGCGCATTGCGCGCCGGCGCCGCCACCATCGCGCTCGGCCTTGGCCTGTCCACCGGCGCCATCGCGCAGACGCCGCCGCCGCCGGAGCTGCCTTCGGGCTGGACGCCGAAGGAGATCGCCTACGCCAAACACGACATGATCACGGCGGCCAATCCGCTCGCGGTCGATGCCGGCCGCTTCATCCTGGCGATCGGCGGCTCGGCGATGGACGCGGCGATCGCGGTGCAGATGGTGCTCAACCTGGTCGAGCCCCAGAGCTCGGGGATCGGTGGCGGCGCCTTCCTGCTGCACTATGACGCACGCCGCAAGCGGGTGGAAAGCTACGACGGTCGCGAGACCGCGCCGGCCGAGGCCACTCCCGACCTGTTCATCGGCCCCAATGGTCAGCCGCTGGGCTTTGCCGCGGCAGTGATCGGCGGCCGCTCGGTCGGCGCGCCCGGCCTGCTGCGCATGCTCGAACTGGCGCACCATGAGCATGGCCGGCTGCCGTGGGCCTTGCTGTTCGCGCCCGCGATCAAGCTCGCCACGGAGGGTTTCGAGATCTCGCCGCGCATGGCCAGCTCGCTCGCTGCGGACCGCGCCAATATCTGCTCGCAGGTGCCGGCGAAAGACTACTTCTGCAATCCGGACGGCACCACCAAGGCAGAAGGCACGCTGCTGCAGAACCCGGCGCTGGCCGACACCTTCCGCCAGATCGCCCGCCGCGGCGCGCGCGCGTTCTACACCGGTCCGATCGCACAGGACATCGTCAACCAGGTGCGCAACCATCCGACCAACCCGGGGCTGCTCAGCCTGACCGACCTGCAGGGCTACCAGGCGAAGAAGCGCGACCCCGTATGCGGCGTATACCGCCTCACCTGGACCGTGTGCGGCATGGGCATGCCCAGTTCGGGCGGGGCCACCGTGCTGCAGACATTGGGCATCCTGGAAAACTTCGACGTCGCCGCGCTCACGCCCGAAACGGTGCCGGCGGTACATCTGATCAGCGAGGCCTATCGGCTCGCCTACGCCGACCGCAACAAGTACATGGCCGACAGTGACTTCGTCTATGTGCCGATCGACGGCCTGCTCGACCGCACGTACCTGAACCAGCGCGCGCAGATCATCGACCTCACCCGCTCGATGGGCGTGCCGCAGGCAGGCACGCCGCCCGGTGCGCAGCTGGCGCGCGGCCTGGACAATGCGCTCGAACTGCCCTCGACCAGCCACATGTCGATCATCGACCGTCGCGGCAACGCGGTGTCGATGACCACCACCATCGAGACCGGTTGGGGCAGCCGTCAGTTCGTGCGCGGCTTCCTGCTCAACAACCAGCTCACCGACTTCTCGTTCACCGCCACCGATGCGCAGGGCGTGCCGATCGCCAACCGCGTCCAGCCGGGCAAGCGCCCGCGTAGCTCGATGTCGCCCACCATCGTGCTCGACCCGCGCAACGAGCTGAAGATGGTGACCGGCTCGCCCGGCGGCGCCACCATCATCCAGTACGTGACCAAGACGCTGATCGGCGTGCTCGACTGGAACCTCGACGTACAGCAGGCAATCAACCTCGGCAACTTCGGCGCCGCCGCCTCGGCCACCACCGCGATCGAGCGCGGCAGCCCAGTCGGCAGCACCGCCGTCGCCGATGGTTTGCGCGCGCTCGGTCACGTGGTCTCGGTCAACGATCAGAACAGCGGCCTGCATGCCATCACGGTGCAGCCGCGCGGTCGCGGCAGCGATCCGAAGAAGCGCCTGGCCGGCGGCGCCGATCCACGCCGCGAAGGCGTGGCACGCGGCGATTCGTTCCCGCTGCGCAAGTGGTTCGACTGGGACGAGCGCGGCGGACCGCGCCAGCACTTCGAGCGCTACGACTGACGCTGCGCGCGTACTGACAACGGCGCCCCCGTGGGCGCCGTTTTCGTTCGTGCCCGGCCTGCGGCGCCGTTCAGCCACCGATGTGCAACTGGTACAGCGCGCCCGTGGAGAACGTGCAGCGGCCGGTGCCCTGCGACATCGTGTTCATCGTGTACTGGCAGTTGGCGTAGCTGCCCCTGGCGCCGAACGCGCTTGCCACGCCCTGGCGCGAGCCGCTGCCGCTGCGCGTGGCCTCGCCGCTCATCTTCTCGCCGCTCACATGCAGAGTGAACGTGCCCTTGCCGTTCAGGTGGCTGGTCACCGAGCCGCTCACCATGCCGGTGGCGGCCGCGGCCTCGTTGGTCGGGTACAGGCGCACCGGCAGCGTGAGCGATGTGGGGGCGGCAGGCACCACCACCGGCGCCACGCCACCGGCGACCGGTCCCTGGTACAGGCTGCCGTCCGGATTGACCGGAACCACCACGCAGGCCGACAGCACCAGCGCCGCGGTCGCGCCGGCAGCGCTTGTCAGCAAACGAATCGGAAGTGCGGACATCGCAAACCTTTGGAAGGACGCCGGCACGTGCCGGCGGAACGCAGGGTGTGATAGGCGCCTGGCGACAGCCAAGCACGCGCCGGCCCCGCATCGCCAGTCGCTGCCGGCCGGTGCATCGTGCGATACCGGCGTCGGGCGCGGCGATGCCGACCACGGTGCGTGGCTTGGCGGCAGACGAGCGCTGCCAATGCCGACGACGCGCGCGCGGCATCGCCGACGGCGCGACGCGCTTGTCGCTGCACTCGGCTGCTGCGTCGCGTTCTTGCTGGGCCGATAAACGGAACGCAGCGCCGGCAATCGCCGCCACCGGTAGCGGGTCGCGATACCGCGTATGGCGCGCTCGCCGACGAGGACGCCGACCGCGACCATCCGGGCCGTCATCCACTCGCCTGCGGTTCACCATGGTCGCCCTCGGATTCGCCGTTCTGATTTTCTGCGTGTTCGGCCTGATGCTCGCCTGGGAAGCGCCCACCGGCAGCGCGGCGCAGCTGCGCCAGACCGGCCTGTGGCGCTGGCTCGTGTCCGGCAACTGGCCGGCCAAGGTCGGCGCGGGCCTGCTGCTGCTCGGCGTGGGTGCACTGATGCGCTACTCGATGCTCAACATCGACGTGCCGGCCGCCCTCAAGCTCGCCAGCGGCATCGGCGCCGCGATCGCGTTGGGCGGTGCGTCATTCGCGTTGCGCTCCTCGCCGCGCCACCGCGCGCTGCACGTGGCGCTGGCCGGGGCGGCGCTCGGCGTGTGCTACCTCACCGCCTACGCCGCCTACGGCTTCTTCGGTTACGTCACCAGCGTGCAGGCGCTGGCGCTGCTGGTGCTGGTGGCGGCGGTCGCCGGCGTGTTCGCGGTGACGTCGCAGGCGATGTCGGTGGCGGTGCTGGCGCTGACCGGCGCCTTCCTGGCACCTGCCTTCGCGCTGACCGACCCCGGCCCGCTCGCCGTCTATGGCTACTACGTCGCCGTGTCGTTGCTGGCGACGGTGATGATCCGGCTGCGCGGCTGGCGGGCGCTGATCCACCTGAGCTTTCTGTTCACGCTGGCCGGGGCGCTGTTCTTCGGCTGGACCCGCGGCTTCTATCAGCCGCAGCACTACGCGCTGATGCAGCCACTGCTGCTGGCGCTGGTGGCGATCCAGCTGGCGATGCCGCTGCTCGAGGCACGCGCGCTGCGCGGCCGCTGGCTGCTGCGCGCCGACCGGATCCACGTCGTGCTGCTGCCGCTGGTGGCGGTCGCGCTGACGCTGACTATCGCGCCACACGCCGAGGTAGAAGGCGCGCTCGGTACGGCACTGCTGTCCGTGCTGTGGAGCGCGGCCGGCCTCTTCCTGTTGCGTCGTCCCGGCCGCGCGGCGCTGGCGCACTTTGCGATCGCCGGCCTGCTGTTGGTGACGGCCGCGCTGCTGGCGCTGGCCGACGTGCCGTGGCTGCTGATCGCACTGGGTGGTGCGGTGGCCCTGCTGAAGCTCACGCCGCGTCTGGGCGGCGACACCGATCGCACCGAAGGCCTGACGCTGCTGGTCGCGGTGCTCGGCGCGCTGCACGTGATCGACGCCGTGCTGGCGCCGGTGTCACCGGTGATGTTCCTGCATGGCCTGTTCGGCGAGCGCGTGACCGGCGCGGCGCTGATCCTGGGCGCCGCCTGGATCGCGCATCGGCGCAGTGGACGCCATGCAATCACGGTCGGTGTGCTCGGCGCCGGTGCGCTGCTGCTCGCCCTCGCCGCCGAACTCGCCAAGCTCGACCTGCCGGACCTGCCCTACTACGCGCTCGGTGCGGCGCTCGCGGTGCAGCTGGGCTGGGCCGCGTGGGCGATGCGTCACACCGCGCGCAGCTGGATGGTCGGCGCCACCGGCGCGCTGGTGATCGGCGCCAGCTTGTGGGCCGCACAGCAGCCGGATGCGGTGCTCACGCTGCCGGCCATCGCGCTGACGCTCGCGGCGGCGGCGCTGGCGGCGCTCGCCACGCTGCGCTCGCCGCAGGCGGCGGCCGCTACGCGGGTCGGGTCGCTGGCGCTGATCGTGCTCGTCGCCCTGCCGTGGCTCGGCGCGGTCGCGCACCTCACCGGCAGCGATGGCAGCGGCGGCATCACGCAGGCGTTGCTGTTCACCGTCGCAATCGCGCTGAGCTTTGCCGTCGGTCGCCGCCTGCCTGCGCACGACGCCAACTGGCACGGTGGCGCGGTGCCGCTGCTCGCATCGATCGCCACGCTGGTGCTGCTGGTGCTGACCACGCTGCACATCGAGCGCTCCGCGGTGGCGGTCGCGACCGAACTGGCAGCCCTCGCCGCGCTGTGGCTCGCCGCGCTGCCGACCGCCCAGGCGCCGCCCACCGCGCGCGGCATGACCTCGGCCGCCGCCTTCGCCGCGTTGATCGGCGCGGTGCTGATCGTGCAGGCGATGATCCTGCGCGCCTTCGGGCCTGCGCATGACCCGCTCACGCTGCTCGACCTGGCGGCGTTGCAGTTCAAGGCGATGGTGTCGTTGATGTGGGCGATCCTCGGCGCCGCGCTCGCCGGCTGGGCCAGCCGCCGCGGCAGCCGCAGCCTGTGGTCGGTCGGCGCGGTGCTGCTGGTGCTGGCGGCACTCAAGGTGGTGCTGGTGGACTTCAGCGGACTGGCCGAACTCGGCAACATCGTCGCGGTGATCGCCGCCGGCCTGGTGTTCCTTGGCGTCGCCTGGCTGGCGCCGATGCCGCGCGCGGATCGCGACGCCCTGCACGCCGACGAGTTCGCGCGCAATGACGCCGAAGCCGCGACCACGGCGCCGCGACGCGGCTGAAGCACGGGCAGCGCGGGTAGCGATCAGCCGGCGCGCAGGGCGTCGACGATCTGCATCCGCGCCGCCTTGATCGCCGGCAGGAAGCCGCCGACAAAGCCCATCACCAGCGCGAAGATCGCACTGTTGATGATGATGCTGGGGGTGAGCGAGAACGAGAACGCCAGTTCGGAGAACGACGAGAAGTTGGTGGTCGAGATGGTGATCGTCTGCAGGAAGCTCGCTGCCGCCAGCCCGATCGCGCCGCCTACCAACGCCAGCAGCAGCGACTCCAGCAGGAAAGCGAGCAGGATCGCGCGCCGGCGAAAGCCCAGCGCGCGCAGCGTGCCGATCTCGCCAGTGCGCGTAGCGACACTGGCGTACATCGTGATCGACGCGCCGATGATGGCGCCCAGCGAAAAGATCACCGACAGGAACACGCCGAGGAAGGTGATGAAAGTGGCCAGCGCGCGCGATTGATCCTCGTAGAAGCGCCGCTCGGTGCGCACCTCGGTGGTGAAGCGCGGTTCGGCTGCGACCGCGCGTTCCAGCGCGGCGAACTCGTCCGGCGCGGCCATCTGCGCCAGTACCGACGAGAAGTTCAGGCGCCGGAACGCCTGCATCATCTGCTCGGCATCGCCCCAGATCTCGGAGTCGAACGCGGTGTTGTCGGCATCGAACAGCCCCACCACCAGCCACTGGCGCTGGGCAAAGGTGAGCGTGCGGCCGATCTCCACGCCGACGAACTGGCGCGCCACGCTAGCGCCCACCACGATCTCGGTGCTGCCTGGACGGAACATCCGCCCCGTGGTCAGCTTGACCTGCGGTCGCAGGTCCCATCCCCCCGGCGACACGCCGCGGATCGGCACGTTGCTGCGCGTGCCGGTGGCACGCTTGGTGAGCGAGTTGAGCACCAGCACTTCGCGCGACACGCGCGCCTGCCCGCTCGCATCGCGCGCGATCTGCGGCAGGCTCTCGATCAGCGCCGCCTGCTCGCGCGACACCGCACTTTGCACTTCGGTCTGCGCGCCCTTGCCGATGAAGAGCACGTTGTCGGCCGAGCCGCTCGCCACCAGCGTCGCGCGCAACCCGGCGGCAAGCATCAGCACCGCCGCGAACACGAATACCACCAGCGCCATGCCGCCCGCCGTGAGCACGGTAGTGAGCCGCCTGACCCACAGGTTGCGCGCGATGTATGACAGCGGCAGAGCCATGAGGCTACGCGCGCGCGGAGTACGCGACGGCTTGCGCCGTCGCACGTGCACCGCGCACGGAATAGTTAGTGGGCCGGCCTTCGGGCGGCCGGGCGGCCGGCCCATTCACAAAAGCTACGAGGCCTGCTTCGCAGGCCGGCAGTGGGCGCGGTGGGGTGCGAACCGCTTGCGTCGGCAGCGCTCGGCGCGAAGGACGACGGCCGCTTAGCGTCTGCCACGGCGCCGAAGCCCCACCCCCCGCGCGCGAAGCGCGCGCCGTGTCCCATGTGAATGGGTTCGTCGCCCGGCCGCTCCGAAGACGAACCCACCGATCAAACCGCACGAGGTGCACGTGCAACGGCGTAGCCGTTGCGTACACCGAGTGCGCACGGTTCGTCACCCGGCCGCTCCGAAGACGAACCCACTGATCAAGCCGCGTGCGATGCACGTGCGAACGTGCAGCGTTCGCTTACATCGCACGCGATCGCACCGAGCGCGCTCACCCCACATGCCGCAACCCCTCCACAATCCGCACGTTCGCCGCGCGCACCATCGGCACCAGCGCGGCAATGGTTCCGACCAGGAACGCGAACACCAGTTGCCACACGTAGGTCATCGGGTCGATCTCGAACACCGGGAACGCGTTGATGCCGGCGCTGGCCAGCGCGCCCTTGAAGGCGGCCGCCACCCCCGGCATCAGCGCCACCGACAGCACGCCGCCGAGGGCCGCGATCACCAGGCTCTCGGCCAGGATCAGGCGCGCCACGTACCACGGCCCGTAGCCGAGCGCCTTGAGCGTCGCGTACTCGCTCAGCCGTTCTCGCGCGGTCATCGCCATCGTGTTGGCAGCCACCGCGAGGATGATCAGCACGACGATGTACGACACGGACTGGATCACCTGCACGATGGTCTGCAGCATCGCCACGAACGACAGCTGGAACGCCTTCTCGGTCTCGGTCAGCGTCTCGGCGAGCGAGTTGGCAAAGGTCGCATCGATCTTCTGCGCCACCTCGGCCACGCGCGCCGGATCGGCGACGTCGACGATGAACACGCCGGTCTGGTTGGCGCGGCGCGGGAAGCGCACCTTTACATACTCGTTGAGGTAGTCGTAATGGAAGTACAGCTGGCGCGTGATCACCGTGTCATCGGTGCCGTCGAAGATCGCGCGCACGATGAATTCCCAGTTGCCGGCGTAAATGGTGCCGCGGATGGGAATGCGGTCGCCGACCTTGAAGCCGTACAGGTCGGCCAGCTGGCGGCCGATCGCCGCACCGCGCCGGTCGCGCACGAAGTCCTGGTACTCCTGCGGGTCGAAGCGAAACTCCGGGTACATCGGGAAGAAGGTCGGCACATCGACCGCGAACTGCGCGAAGAAGCTCTTCTCGTCGCGCCAGATGCCGCCGAACCAGCTCGATACCGACACCCCGCGCACGCCCTCGATCGGACGGATCTGGTCGCGGTAGTACACCGGCACGGTGAACACCAGCGAGATCGCGTTGCGCGTGATGAGCCGCGTGCTGGAGGCCGAGTCCACGCCCGCGTACCAGGCCTTGACCACCGTCTGCAGCAGGCCGAACGCGGTCAGCGCGATCACGAGGCCCAGGATCGTCAGGCCGGTGCGCAGCCGCGCGCGGAACGCGTTGCGGATGACGAGCTTCAGGAAAAACATGATGCTCGGCTACGCCTCTCGATGATGCGCGCTGCGCGCGCCGATGACGGCTGCTGAGCAGCCGATGAGCGCCTGCGGCGCGCAGCGACTCTCATAGGCCGCCGCGCGGCCGTCATCGCCGCCGCGGGCGGCGTCATCCCTCATGCGCCATGCGCAGCGAACGGCGAGGTGTCCGTCAGCTGCCCCTTGTCGAGGTAGATCAGGTGGCGCGCCGCCTCCGCCGCGCGCGGGTCGTGGGTCACCATCACGATCGTCTTGTCGAGCTCCTCGTTGAGCCGGCGCAGCAGGGCCAGCACCTCGGCAGCCGAGGTGCGATCGAGGTCGCCGGTCGGCTCGTCGGCGATCAGCAGCAGCGGATCGCTGACGATCGCGCGCGCGATGGCCACGCGCTGCTGCTGGCCGCCGGACAGCTCGTTCGGCCGGTGGTCCATACGGTCGGACAGGCCCACCAGCGCCAGCGTCATCTCCACCCGCGCGCGCCGCTCGGCGCGGGAGAGCGCGGTCAGCAGCAGCGGCAGTTCGACGTTCTCGAACGCATTGAGCACCGGCATCAGGTTGTAGAACTGGAAGATGAAGCCGACGCTGGCCGCGCGCCAGCCGGCGAGATCGCCTTCGCCCAGCTGCGTGATGTCTTCGCCGTTGATGGCGATTTGCCCGGCGTCCGGCTTGTCGATGCCGGCGATCAGGTTGAGCAGCGTGCTCTTGCCCGAGCCCGACGGCCCCATCAGGGCGACGAACTCGCCGCGGCCGACATCGAGGTTGATGTCGGTGAGCACCGGCACCACCTGCTCGCCGCGGGTGTAGCTCTTGCTCACGTGGCGGATCTCGATCAGCGGCGGACCGCTGCCGGCCGAGCGAACGCCGGCGGGCCGCGCCGACGCGGGCGCGGTTTGCGCGCCACTGGCCGCACTGTTCATTTCTTGACCGGCGCCACCAGGTGATCGGCAGCGAGCGACGCCGGCGGGTTGATCACCACGCGCGTACCCGGCGCCACGCCGCTGACCTGCACCAGATCGCCCACCTTGCCGCGCACCTGCACCGGTGTCGGCTGCACGCGGCCGCGCGTGATCTCCGCGATGCGCGCGCCGCCCTTGGCCACGCCCGCGGCAGGCGCAGCGGTGGATGCAGCGGCCGGAACATCGGCCACCCCATTCGCCGCACCGTTTTCCGGCTGCACCACGAACACCAGGTCGCGCCCGTCACGCTGGACGATCGCTTCGGGACGCACTGCGGGCACCGAGGCGCGCTCATCGGCGCCGAGCGGGCGCGACAGGAACGCCACGCGCGCGCTCATGTCGGGTAGCACCCGTTGATCGGTCTCCTCGAACTTCACCTTCACCAGCAGCGTGGCCTTGCTGCGGTCCACCGTGGGCACCACGCGCGAGACCGAGCCCGCCAGCCGCAGGTCGGGAAAGGCATCGAGCTGGATCTCGGCCGGCTGTCCGACCTTGATGCCGGCAATCGCGTTCTCCGAGACGTCGGCCTCGACCTCGAGCGTGCTCATGTCGGCCATCGTCACCACCGCGCCGGTGGTGCCTGCGGCGGATGAGAACGGCGTGACGATGTCGCCCACGTTGGCGCTCTTGGTCAGCACGATCCCGGCGAACGGCGCGCGGATCAGCGTCTGGTCGAAGGTGACGTTGGCGGCCCGTAGGTTGGCCTGCGCCACGCCGATCTGCGCCTTCAGCGTCTGGATCGTCGCGCGCGCCTTGTTGAAGCGCGCCTGCGCGGTGTCGACGGCAGCGGCGGTGATGAAGTTCTGCGCCGCCAGCTCCTGCGCCCGGCGCAGGGCCGCCGCAGCGTCGTCCAGTTCGGCCTCGCCCTGCACGAGGTTGGCCTCGGCGGCCCTCAAACTGGCGGCCACCTGCTCGCGCTGCGCGGCAACGTCGCGATTCTCCAGGCGCGCGATGACCTCGCCCTCCTGCACGCGCTGGCCCTCCTGCACGCCGAGCCACTCCAGTCGGCCGGTGCCCTTGCTCGACACCGACGCGCGCCGCGCTGCCACCACGCGGCCGGTGGCGTTGAGCACCGCGATCGACTGCGACGGCCAGGCCGCGGTCACCGCGCCGATCTCCACGGGTGTGGGCCGACCACGCTGCGCCAAGAGCATCGCCACCCCACCGACCACCACCAGCACGATGAGCCACAGCCACCAGCGCTGCCACAGCGGCTTGCGCCGTCGCAACCGGGCGGACGTGCCGCGGTCGATCGACAGCTTGGACAGTGACTCGGGGGCAGTGCTCATGGGGTGCGCGCAGGCAGGTGGCGGCGGCGGTTGCCGTGGCGGCATCGTAGCGGAGCAACTTCGGCGCCCCGGGGGCGGCGCCGACACGGGTGATGTGCGCAAAAATGAGCCCGCGCGCGGCGGGCTCGAAAGCTCCTTCGGGCAGCCGGCGGCGCCGGCTTGCCTAGCGGTGAAGAACTAGCCGGCGTCTCAGTCGGGAATGATCACCGTGTTGTTTTCGAAGCGGATGGTGTCGCCCGGCGCCGGCTGCGGCGCGATCGCGGGCAGGTTGCCGCCCGCGAGCGCCGGCGCGCCGGTACCGCGCGGCAGCGTGCGCACCACCTGCGAGACGGGCAGCGGCGTGCCGTTTTTCAGGTGATCCCACATCAGGTCGAGCGCCTGGATGTTGTAGTAGTGCAGCGGCACGAAGCGTTCGTCGAATCCGGGCACGCCCAGCAGCGCATCGAAGTGCTGCGCATTGGTCACCTCGATATAGCTCAGTCGCGAGGCCGCACCTTCCAGCAACTGGTTGGCACCGAAGTAGGTGCGCGAGCTGTGGTTGGGCGGCACCAGCGCATCGGCGCGGCCATGCACGATCAGCGTCGGCTTGCCCTGCAGGTTGCCGGTGGCCAGCACCTCGGCTACGCCCTGCTGCAGGCGCTCGGCGAGCGAGCCGGGTGCCGGGTTCGGCGTCCGTGTGCGCCACAAGCCGCGCAGGCACTGCGCACCCTCGAAGGCGAAGGTCGGATGCAGCCGGTAGTTGCGCGGGCCGCCCTCGTTCATCGGGATCGCGTTGTAGACCAGCGCCACGCCACCGGTGGGCGGAATGCCGTTGCCGACGCCGAAGATGGTCGGCATCACCGGGTTGGCCGGCGCGGCCGGCAGGCCGTTGGCGTCGACCGAGGCAAAGTTGAAGTCGCACAGGTCTTCGTTGGCGGCGGCGCGCGCGTAGCTGTTGTTGTAGGTCACCGCCACCGCCATGGTCGCATCCGAACCCCACTGCCAGGCGTGCAGCAGGTCGCTCTCCGGCTCCCAGCCGCCCAGTCGCAACGCGGCCAGCGCCGCATCGGCACGCAGCTGGAACGTGGTGTTGACGGTGCCGTCGAGCAGGCCCGCGGTGACGAGAGCGTCACACCGCGCTTCGGCCTGCGCCGCTGGCACCAGCGCCTGCAACGGCGCGCCCGCCGCAGAGGTGGCATACGCGGCGCACGGCTGGAACAGCGCCGCCGTGCCGACGTAGTGGATCAGCGGCTTGCCGTAGCTGTTGGCGGGCAGTGCTGGCCCGGCGCCGCGCTGGATGCTGAACTGCGGCTGCGGGAAGGCCACGTTGACGCTGACCTGCGGCTCGCCCACCACCACGGCGTCGATCCAGCCGGCGCTGTCCTGCTCGGCGGCGCGCAGCGAGGCGCCACCTCCGTTGGACACCGCAGCAGCGATCACCACCGTGTTGGCCGGCACGAACGACTTCACCCGCGCACCCTGCGCATCGACGGCGCCGAACTTCTCGTTGATCGCATAGAACGCGAACTCGACTGCCTGCAGCGTGTTCAGGCCCCAGTCGCGCTCCGGGTTCTGCTGCGAGTGGGCGTGCTTGAACGCGTAGCGGTTGGGCCGGTTCTGGCCGGTGACGAGCAAGGTGGCGGTGAACAGACTCGCGGTGCCAGCATCCATGGCGCTAGAGATCGTGCCGTCCACCAGCGTGACGGTGTCGGTGGCCAGCTCGTGCGCGCCGCTACCGGTGCCCTTGTCGGTGTAGGCCACTGCACAGCCGCGTTTGAGTCCCCACTCACCGGCGGCGGATACCGCGCCGTAAACGCCGCGCGAGCCGGACGACGTGGCGGTGACGATGCACGGGTTGGTGATGTCGAAGCTGTCGGGCACCTGCGCCATCAACGTCACATTCTGGCGGCCGGTGCCGTCGTCGACGACGGCGATCACCTCGGTACCGGCGATCTTGCCGGCGCCGGCATCGGTGACCGGGGCGCCGCCGCCGAGCGGCACGTTGGGCCCGTAGATGCGCCCATAGCCACCGGCGGTGCTCATGTCGACCAGTGCGCGGTAGTTGGTGAAGATCGCCAGCCGGCGCAGCTCGGCCGCGGTAGGCGTGGCCGACACTGCAGGCGCGCTGGCGCTTTGCAGTCCGTCCCAGCCGAGGCCCGCAGTCAACAGGTCATCGCTGGTGCCGTCGTATTGCACCGAACGCAGCGCACTGGCGAAGGCCGGCGGCGCGTTGAGCTCCGTCGACGGCGGCGGCGTCGGCGTCGGGGGCGGAGCCGGTGGTGGAGCTGGCGGTGGCGGCGGCGGTGGGGGGGGAGGGGCCGGCGGCGGCGTCGGCGCCGGGCTTGGGGCCGGGGTCGGCGCCGGCGGCGGCGGGTCGTCGTCGCCGCCGCCACATGCGCTCAGCACCAAACCGGCAGCGATCACCGGCACGAACAACAGGGCTCGATTCATCTGTCTCTCCTTTGATTTGCGGCGCCGGGCTCGCATCGCTCGCGAGTCGCAGCGCGGTCACGCAGTTCAGGCCTCACCGCACACGGCGCGCGGGGCAGCAGACAGTGCGTGGGCGAGTCGAGCGCAGCTAGCGGGATGCCCGTAGCCCCGCACAAGGCCGCAAGCCCGTGCGCATCGAAGGCGCAGTGAAACCGGACGCCCGATACGCGAGATCGCGTGCTGGCGCGCCAGCGTGGGACGCTTCATGCGCGCAAGCGCGATGCCGACTGCGTTGCGCCGCGTACGGCGCGCGATTGCTGCGCTGACCGCAACGCAGGCGCGCGGTTGCGCGCGGCAATGAAAAAGGCCCGCTGTGAAGCGGGCCTTGGATAGAGCGGGTGGATACCCGACGCGGCGCTCAGTCAGGGATGGTGAGCGTGTTGCCGGAGAAGGTGATGCGATCGGCCGCCGCGGGGGCGAGCTGGATCGGCGGCACGTTGGCAGCCGTGAGCGCGGGCGCCGCCCCGGCGGTGCCGCCGCGCGGCGTGGTGCGCACCAGCTGCGACGGCGGCAGCGGCTGGCGCTCGGTCAGATGCGCCCACATCAGGTCGAGTGCGCGATTGAAGTACAGGTGCAACGGCACGAAGTTGGTGTCGTAGCCCGGCAGCGACAGGAACGCGTCGAAGTGCTGCGCGTTGGTGACCTCGATGTAGCGCAGCTGGCTGCGCCGCTCGTTGCGCAGGTTCTCCGCCACGTACGGGCGCGACGAGAAGTTCACCGGCACCAGCGTGTCGGCGCGGCCGTGCACGATGATCGCCGGCGTGCCGTTCAGGCGCGCCTTGGCCTGCACCTCGGCGATGCCGGCACGCACGCGCCAGGCGTGGGCGCTGCGCCCGGTAAAGAGCTCGCGCTGGCACACCGCCGCGTCGAACGCGAGGTCGGCGCGGTTGGTCGACGGCGAGATCGCAAAGAGATCGCGCTTCGCACCACCCACCGAGTCGTTGTAGACGACGTTGATGCCGAGCGTCGGCGGCACGCCGTTGCCGAGCGAGAACGACCACGGCAGTTGCGCCGGGGTGGTCGCAAGCACCGCACCCGTTGCCGGATCGGTCGCCGCAAAACTCTGACCGCACAGGTTGTCGGCGACCGAGAAGCGGCCATGCGCATTGGCGTAGGTCATCGTGATCGCGGTGGTCGCCAGCGCATAGTGCGACGCGTGCAGGAGGATCGTCTCCGGCTCCCAGCCATAGGCGAGCAGCTTGTCGAGCGCTTCATCAGCCTGCGCGGCAAGGGTGGTCGTCGACAGCAGGCCGGCCTCGGCCAGCGAGGTGCAGCGATTGACGGCGAGCGCAGCCGGCAACACGACCGCGAACAACGAGCCGGCGGCGCGCGCCGACTGCGCGGCACACGGCTGGTACAGGCTGGCATAGGTGAAGTAGTCGTACAGCGGCTTGCTGCCACCGGTGTACCCCGTGCTGCCGCGGCGGATCACCGGGTCGGGGCCACGCGCCACCTGGATGTTGGGCTCGCTCACCGCCACGCCGTCGATCAGGCCGTGCCGGTCTTCTTCGGCAGCGGCCAGCGCGGCACCGCCGCCGTTGGAGACGCTCGAGGCGATGACGATCGTGTTCGCCGGCACGATGCGCGCCTGCGGCTTGCGGCCACGCTGCGCGGCCGACACCGGGAACTGCTGGTTGAGCACGTAGAACGCGAACTCGACCGCGCGCAGCGTGTCGCGCCCCCAGTTGCGCTCGGGGTTGCGCTGCGAGTGCGCGTGCTTGACGGCGAAGCGGTTGGGCGTGTCAGCGTTGAAGCTCTGCCGCGCCAGATCCGAGATTCGGGCGGTGAAGTTGCTGTCGTCCCCAGCGGTGGCGGCATCGGCTCGCACGCCATTGCGCAGGTTGACGGTGTTGGCCTGCAAGTCGTGGATACCGTTGCCGGTGCCTTTGTCGGTGTAGGCGACCGCGCAGCCGCGTTTCAGCCCCCACTCGCCCGACGAGCCGATCGCGCCATAGACGCCGCGCGAGCCGCTGCTGGTGCCGGTGATGATGCAGGGCCTGGCCGGGTCGAAGCTCGCCGGCACCTGCACCATCATCGTCACGTTGGGGCCGCCGTCGCGATCGTCGGCATAGGCGATGTACTCGGTGCCGGCGATCTTGCCTTCGCCGGCGGTGACGGCGCCGTCGGCGGCAACGTTGGGGCCATAGAGCGTGCCATAGCCGCCATTGGCGCTGACGTCGACGATCGCGCGGTAGTTGGTGTGGATCGCCAGGCGACGCAGCTGGGCCGGATTGGTGGGATCAATGGAGGCAATGGCCAGCGGCAGCGCCAAGCCGCTGCGGCCGAGGCCGGCGGTGAGCAGATCGTCGGTGTCACCGTCGTAGGTGGTGGCGGTGATGGCGCCGAGCCAGTGCGGTTTGGCCGGCAGGCCGCCGTAGTGACGACTGTTGTCGGCCGCGGCCGGCAGCGTGGCGCCAAGCAGGATGAGCGCCGCCAGCGGCAGCGCACGTGCAGGTCTTGTCATGACAGAGTCTCCCAGACGGTTTGAGCGTGTGCTTCTTGTCGTGTCGCACCGAGCGGTGCTCGATGCGGGCCGCGCACGATGCCCCAGTTGCGCGGGCGCGGCAAGACCCGCGCGGGCGCTACTTGCCGATGCAGAAGCGGCTGAAGATGCGCCCGAGCAGGTCGTCGGCGCTGAACTCGCCGGTGACTTCGGCCAGCGCTTGGCCGGCCAGGCGCAACTCTTCGGCAAACAGCTCGAGCTGCGCATTGCCGTAGCCGTGCGCAATGTCGGCGCGCTCCGCCGCCGCGGCCAGGTGCGTCTGCGCCCGGCGCAGCGCATCGAGCTGCCGCTCGCGCGCCAGGAACACCGTCTCGCCGCGCGTATCGGCGTCCCAGCCGGCGACCCGCAGCAGCGCGTCGCGCAATGCATCGAGGCCGGCATGGGTGCGCGCGGACAGGCGGATCGCCGCGCCATCGGCGCCGGCCGCCTCGGCGGTGAGGTCGATCTTGTTGAGCACGGTGAGCAGCGGCACGCCACGCGTCAGGCGCGGCGCGATCTGCGCGAGCGCCTGGGCATCGGCATCGGCGGCCGGCTGCGCCGCGTCCACCAGATGGAGCACGACGTCGGCGCGTTCGACTTCGGCCAGCGTGCGCGCCATGCCGATGCGCTCCACCTCGTCGGCGCTGTCGCGCAGGCCGGCGGTGTCGATGATGTTCAACGGAATGCCGTGCACCTGCACCGTCTGCGCAATGCGGTCGCGCGTGGTGCCGGCAATGGGTGTGACGATCGCCACTTCGTCGCCGGCCAGCGCGTTGAGCAGGCTCGACTTGCCGACGTTGGGCGCCCCGACCAGCACGACGTTCAGGCCGTCGCGCAGGATCGCGCCCTGCTGCGCGCGTCGCAGCAGCGCATCGAGCTGGGCGCCGACGCGCGCCAGCCGGCCGCGCGCATCCGAGGCCTGCAGAAAATCGACCTCCTCTTCCGGGAAGTCGAGCGTGGCCTCGACCAGTGTGCGCAGTTCGATCAGCGCCTCGGCCAGCGCATGCACCTCGCGCGAGAAGCTGCCGGCGAGCGAGCGGTTGGCCGAGCGCACGGCGGCTGCGGTGGAGGCATCGATCAGATCGGCCACCGCCTCGGCCTGCGCCAGGTCGAGCCGGTCATTGAGGAATGCGCGCCGGGTGAACTCGCCGGGCTGCGCCAGCCGCAGGCCCAGCTCGCGGCCCGCCTCCAGGCAGCGCGAGACCAGCATCTGCAGCACCACCGGGCCGCCGTGCCCCTGCAGCTCTAGCACCGTCTCGCCGGTGTACGAGTGCGGCGCCGGAAACAGCAGCACCAGGCCGCTGTCGATGGCCTCGCCCGCCGCATCGGCAAAGCGCGCCAGCAGCGCCTCGCGTGGCCGCAGCCGGGCGGCGCGTTCGGCGCCGATCAAAGCCACCAGCAGCGCCGACAGATTGGCGCAGGCGCCGCCGCTCACCCGCACCACGCCGATGCCGCCGCGACCGGGCGCGGTGGCAATGGCGACGATGGGATCGCGGTCGGAGGGACTCATCGGGGCGGCAGGCGCGCTGCGGCCGGCGCGACGCCTTCGGTGACGGGAGCGTCGGCGCGCGCAGAGGACATCGGTGAAACCTAGCACAGCAGGCCGCGCTGTCGCCCGCGCGACCGCCTCTTACACTGCCCCGCATGCCCAACGACAACGATCCGCTCATCCGGCTGATGCGCCCGCTGCTGGGCGTGCTGGCGGCCACCTTCATCAACGTGCTGATCGCGGCGATGATCGGTGGTGCGCTGCCGTTCGAGTACAGCGGCCGCGCCTGGAGCTATACCGCGCTGGTGCTGTACGTGATCGTGGGCGCCGTGATGATCTTTCGCCTCACGGCCGAAGCCGAGCGCGACTTCTCGCCGGCGCGGGTCGTCAAGTGGGCGCTGTCGATCTGGCTGTGGCCGTTGTTGATGCTGGCGAGCCGGCGCCGGTGACGTCGATCGTCCGCTGTGCCGCGCGCACGCGCCGCCTGCCGCTTACCTGCGCCGCCCACGCCCTCGTCTTGCTGTTGGCCGCGCTCGCGCTGCCTGCGGCAGCCACCGGCGGCGAGCCGCCGGCCGCCGGGGCCGACACCGCGCGCCCTCTCGATCTCACGGTGCCGCGCGAACGTGCGTCACCCAGCCCGTCCGCCTGCACGTCCATCGTGCATCGCGCGTGCGCCGCCGTGCCGCCGGCATCGCCAGCCGCCAGCAGCGCGATGCCGGGCGTGGCCCCGACGCAGACCGCCGATCAGGTGCTGGAACGGGTCGTGATCGAAGGCGAGCGGCTGCGCCGCCCCCCCACCGTGCGCGAGGTGATCGAAGCCGCCACGGCACGCCAGAGCTGGCGCGAGATGGAGTCCGGCGAGGGTGGCCGCTGTGCCTGCGCCACGCCCTGCCCACCGTGGCCGCAGGCCTGCTGCATGTGCACCAAGGGCGGCCGCGACGCCAAGATCCACAACCTCGTGCGGCACTGAGCGCGCCGCGCGCCCCGCCACACACGCGAGGCTGGCGCAACAACGTGCAGCCAGCCACCTGCTTCAGTTTCGTCTGGCTTTGCCAGCGAAACCGAACACTTCCCAGCGCGAGCGGTGCACGGGCGATCCGCGCAGCGGATCGCGTACACCGCGAGCGATCACCCCACCGGTTTCGCGTTCTGGATCTGCTTGGTCACGTACCACTGCTGCGCGATCGAGATGCAGTTGTTGACCAGCCAGTAGAGCACCAGGCCGGCCGGGAAGAAGAAGAACATCACGCCGAAGATGAACGGCATCGCCGCCATCACTTTCGCCTGCACCGGATCCGGTGGGACGGGGTTGAGCTTGTACTGGAACCACATGCTGGCCATCATCAGCACCGGCAGGATGAACCACGGATCGGGCGTGGCCAGATCCTGCACCCACAGCATCCACGGCTGGTTGCGCATCTCCACGCTCGCTAGCAGCACCCAGTACAGGGCGATGAACACGGGGATCTGTACCAGGATCGGCAGGCAGCCGCCGAGCGGGTTGATCTTCTCGTTCTTGTACAGCTCCATCATCGCCGTATTCAGCTTCTGCTTGTCGTTGCCGTACTGCTCGCGCAGCTTCATCAGACGGGGCGTGACTTCCTTCATTTTCGCCATGCTGCGGTAGCTGGCCGCCGACAACGGATAAAACGCCGCCTTCACCATGATCGTCAGCAGCACGATCGCCCAGCCCCAGTTGCCGACCAGCCCGTGCAGGAACTGCAACAGCCAGAACAACGGCTTCGACAGGAAGGTGAGCCAGCCGTAATCGACCACCAGATCGAGCCCGGGGGCGATCGCCACGAGCTGCTCCTGGTCCTGCGGCCCGACCCACAACGTGGCCTTGCTCGAGGCCGTTGCCCCCGGTGCCACCGTATCCAGCGGCATCACGGTGGAGACCGAGTACAGGTTGGGCCCATCCAGCGCGGTGCGAACCTCGCGGTGGCGGCCCTGCTCGGGCACCCAGGCCGACACGAAGTAGTGCTGGATCATCGCGATCCAGCCTTCCTTGGCCTCGCCGATGTGGCTCTGCTTGTTCTTCTCGATGTCGCCGAAGTTGATCTTCTGAAACTTCTGCGCCTCGCTGTACACCGCCGGCCCGGTGAAGGTGTAGTACAGGGCGCTCTCGCCCTCCGGCTTGTTGCCGTCGCGCACAAGCTGCAGGTAGACCGACGGCGTGACGGGCGCATCGCCCACGTTCTCGATGTCGTGCCTCACATCCACCGCGTAGGTGCCGCGCTTGAACACGTAGGTCTTGACCACCTTGACCCCACCGGCGACTGCCTCGAACTTCACGTCGAGCGAGTCCTGCCCCGGCGCCAGCTCGCGCGGCCCGGCCACCGGGGTGAACGGCGGGGCGCCCGCCGGGCCGGTCAAGCCGGTGCGCGCCAGGTAGACGCGGTTCTTGTTCGACTCCAGCAGCACCACTTTGGCGCTCGGATCGTGCTTCTTGCCGGTCACGAGTCCGACCAGTCCGGCGGCGGTCCAGTCCGGCGCCACCGTCTGCTGCAGCAGCTCGACACGCGCGACTACGGCCCCGGTCGGATCGATCTCCACCCGCAGGCGATCGGTCGCGATGCGCACGCGCTCAGCCGGCACGGCCGCGGCCGCCGGCGCCGCCGCGATGGCGCCGGCGTCGGCCGGGGCCGGAACGGCGGGGGCCGAGGCGGCGGCCGGCACCGCACCTGCCGGCGCCGGTGCGGCCGTGCCGCCCGGGGTCGGCGTCGGCACGGCCTTCTGCTCCACGGTAGGCCCGCTCAACATCGACGGCCGACCCTGACTCTTCTGCCAGTTGTCGTAGAGGAACACCAGCGACATGCCGAAGATGATCATCAAGATGGTGCGCTGGATATCCATGTGCAGCTTTCAGCGGGCAGTACCGGCAGGGCGGAGGTCGGGGATGGATCGGAAGCGCGGACGTGCGAAGCGTCACGCCGACGGGTCAGGGTCGCGGGCGGCGGAAAACAGGCGCGCGGCGCCGGCCTCATCGGCGGCGTGCTGCGGACACCAACAGCGCCAGCGGAACTGTGCCGGCACGGGATCCACGCCGCCGCGGCTATACGGGTGGCAGCGTGCCAGTCGCGTCACCATCATCCAGCTGCCGCGGGCGGCGCCATGGGTCTCGATCGCTTCCATCGCGTAAGCGGAGCAGGTCGGCCAGAAGCGGCAGCTGTTGCCGAGCCACGGCGACAGCAGGTAGCGGTAAGCGCGCAGCAAAGCCAGCAAGACGGGCTTCATGGCGCTGCACCCGAGGTCGGCACGCCCGCGGCGTGGCGGCGCAGCGCAACGGCCAGTTGCGCGAGCAGATCGTCGGCCTCCTGGCGCAACAGTTTCTTAAGTTGCGGTCGCGGCAAGGCGGTCTTGTTCGGACACGGCGCCTTCAGGCGCAGCACGATATCGACCTGATGATCGCCGGCAGCGGCATCCAGCGCCGGTGCTGCGTGACGCGCCGCCTCACGCAGCACCCGCTTGATCAACGCGCGGTCCACTGCCAGACGCGCATTGCGCTTGCCCACGGTGATGCCAAAGCGGCTGCGCGGCGCAGCGTCGCGCATGTGAGCAGCCACCGCCGCGGACCGCAGCGGGACAGGCACGTCGACCGCAGGCGACGTCATGGGTGCGATGCGAGCTTGCGCTGCAACGAAACGACGCCCGCTGCGCCAGCGGATTGCCGCGACCGGCTCACCGTCGCGGCCGGCGGTCGCCGCGAACTGCGCTGGCGTGCGCAGCCGGCGGGCAGGCGGGTAATCGACGCGGGCAGCAGACAGCGCTGGCAGTTCAGGCGGCGAGCCGCTTGCGGCCCTTGGCACGGCGCGCGGCGATGACGGCACGCCCGCCGCGGGTCTTCATGCGGACGAGGAAGCCATGCGTGCGCTTGCGCTTCACGACCGATGGCTGATACGTGCGTTTGGTGGCCATGTTTCTCTACCTTTCAATGGAATTCGATTGCGGCATGCAACGGCGCTTCGCTGCGCAGACGCACTGCTTCGCAGGCGCCGACCCGCTGCCGCACCTGACCAACTGAATCACGCGCCGTCAGTCCTGCGCCGATCCGACTGCGTCGGCCACAAGAGACGTGCGCGAGTGATGCCGACTATCAGGTGGTTCTGCCTGCGCCGATACGCCTTCTACACCCGCCCGGCGGCGACGCGAAAAAAGCCTGACATTAGACGCGATCCGTGTCGTACGCGTCAAACGCCGACCTGACAGACGTTCGGCAAGGGTTGTTCGCACGCCCTCCACAGGCAAGCCGCGGTTATCCCGGGTTTATCCACAGGCTTATCTCAGGCAGCCAAATTTTTGGCCTCAGTGAGACGGCCACTCCTGCCGTTTGTTTGCGATCACTGTCTTTCAGATCGTTTGTTCGCAATCACCCCAGCCTGCTCATTCCGTGCGCAATGGCAGATGGGCCTGTGGATAACTACGGTCCGGGACGGTAAACTCGCCGGCTTCGTTGGCTCGTGAGTCCCCATGATGCGTTCCCCCCGGACGCCGCGGGGTCGCCCCGGTCCAGCGACGAGAACCGCGTGCGGCGACCTCCCGATCGGACTGGCTGCATATCCCAAAACACGGAGACGGCACTGATCGAGGTGCCGCACCCCACAGTTATCGGCCCCGGCACCCGTGCCGGGAGTCGACTGGCGGAAGACAAACACATGCTTCACTTCTGGCACGACTGCTCGCGACTTCTCGAACGCGAAATGACCCCGCAGCAGTTCTCCGCCTGGATCAAACCCCTGAAAGCGATCGAGTACGACGCCGCCAGCGGCAAGCTGCGCATCGGCGCGCCCAACCGGACCAAGCTGGATGCGGTGCGCGCGCAGTTTGCCAAGCGCATCCAGGATGCCGCCGCCAACGTGCTGCAGCGACCGGTCGACGTCGTGTTCGAGGTCGAGGCGATCGACGCCGCGCCGGCGACCGCCCCGGCGGAAGCCGCCAACGGAACCAACTTCGCTAACGCCAACGGCAGCGCGGCCAACGGCACGACAGCTGCCCACGCAACGGCCGCGCACGCCACCCAAGGCAACCAGTTCGCCGCACCCGATCAGTTCGAACGTGCGCGCATCAACGACTCGCTGTCGTTCGACACGTTCGTCACCGGCAAGGCCAACCAGCTGGCGCGCGCCGCGGCGATGCAGGTGGCGGAGAACCCGGGCGGCTCGTACAACCCGCTGTTCCTGTACGGCGGCGTGGGACTGGGCAAGACCCACCTGGTGCATGCGGTCGGCAACGCGATCCTCGCCCGCAAGCCCGACGCGCGCGTGCGCTACATCCATGCCGAGCAATACGTGAGCGACGTGGTGCGCGCCTACCAGCGAAAATCGTTCGACGACTTCAAGCGCTATTACCACTCACTCGATCTGCTGCTGATCGACGACATCCAGTTCTTCGCCGGCAAGAGTCGCACGCAGGAGGAGTTCTTCTACGCCTTCGAGGCGCTGGTCGCCGGTCGCAAGCAGATCATCATCACCAGTGACCGCTATCCGAAGGAACTGAACGATATCGAGGACCGGCTGGTGTCGCGCTTCTCGTCGGGCCTCACGGTCTCGATCGAACCGCCGGAGCTCGAGATGCGGGTGGCGATCCTGCTCAAGAAGGCAGAACTGGAAAACTTTCCACTGCAGGAAGACGTGGCGTTTTTCATTGCCAAGAACCTGCGCAGCAACGTGCGCGAGCTCGAAGGCGCGCTGCGCAGCATCCTTGCATTTGCCGCCTTCCATGCGCGCACCATCACGGTCGAGGTGGCGCGCGAAGCGCTACGCGACGTGCTTGGCGCCTCCACCGGCCAGATCACGGTCGAGCTGATCCAGAAGACGGTCGCCGACTACTACAAGATCAAGGTCGCCGACATGTACAGCAAGCGGCGGCCGTCGAACATTGCGATGCCGCGCCAGGTGGCGATGTACCTGGCCAAGGAACTCACGCAGAAGAGCCTGCCCGAGATCGGTGAGCTGTTCGGCGGGCGCGACCACACCACGGTGCTGCACGCGGTGCGCAAGATCGGCAGCGCGCGCATCAATGACAGCGAGCTCAATCACGCGCTGCACGTGCTCGACCAGTCGCTGAAGGGCTAAGCAAGCGCGATGAAATGCCTGTGTGCAACCTGTGAATCAAGGCGGGACAGCCTGTGCAGCACCGCGGACAAGTCGGCCGCTAGGCCGGTCCAGTGGGGTGCATCAGCGCAGTTGTGCAATCGCTCCACAGGCTGTGCGGCGCTGCCGGGCGGCGTTGCCCACAGTGTTTGCAGCGATCCAAGTGGTTGAGCCAAGAGCAGAAATCCCGGTTGTCCCCACGTCAGACGAAGCCTATTAACTACTAGTCCTATTGAGAAGGAAGAAAAACAAATGCAACTCGTCAAAGCGTCTCGTGATGCGTTGCTCAAACCTCTTC
>LNFM01001738.1_pt1 | contig 51713 bp, 59 predicted proteins | sample 596031 | NCBI WGS metagenome assembly LNFM01 (sample SAMN04254537, study PRJNA301005) | activated carbon metagenome | isolation source: dual media filters at the Ann Arbor, Michigan drinking water treatment plant | place: USA: Ann Arbor | reverse complement strand
TGGCGGCCAATCCGGGGGGATTTTTCGACATGACCGCTTACCGCTTGCTGCAAATCCTGTTGGTCGCCTTTGGGGCGGTGTTCTGCCTCGTCGGGCCGCTGGCGATTGTCTGGCCGAGCGGTTGGGCATGGCACGAAGGCCCGCCGATGGCCTCGCAATATTTCATGATGATCGTCGGGGTTTACGCGACGCTGGGCGTGTTCATGATCCTCGCCGCGCGCGATCCGTTAAAGCACGTTTCATTGATCTGGTTCGTCGCCGTGTCGAGCGCGGTGCACGCCGCGATCATGGCGGTGCAATCGCTCAGCGCCCCGATGCACCACGGGCATCTGCTGGGCGATGTCCCCGCGTTGTTGCTGGTGACGCTGGCCCTCGCGGTGCTGCTGCCACGGGCGCAACGCAGCGCGGCTTTCTAGTGTTCCGCATCGCATCCGCGATGCGAAATCCTCGCTCATGCGACCTAAAGGTCGCTTCGCTGCGGGCGGCCAGTCGGCCTTGCGGCGGCTGCGCCGCCGTTTGGGGCGCGAAAGAGCCGCGCGCCTAGCTGTTCTTCATATTCTCCAGCCCCTTGATGCCGCCGGGCTTGGTGCTCGGCTGGCTGGCGTTGAGCTTGGGCCCCTTGTCCGCCTTGGGCTTGCGCGCTTCCTTGCTCTTCTTCTGTTGGCCCTTGGCCATAGGGAGTTCCGATCATGGGCGAAATGCCCGAGCGCGGAGCGTGGGCCTGATGGGGGGAGGTGTCAATGTGGGGGCCACGTTGTCGGCGGCGAGGTGTCCAACCTTCACCTCTACCCCCCCCCGCGCAACATTGAGCAAGTTGATAGAGCGCGTCATCGCCTTCCTCAAACTGAAAGGCTAGCTGCACTGCGCGATCATCGCCAATGGGATGGAGAAGGTGAGCAACATGTATTGGGAGAAGGGGAAGTGCTTGTATTTGCCGGAGGGGTAAGGCAATTATTACTCACGATGTAACGCCAGTAGGGCATAAAGAATGACCATATCAATTGGACTTCGAGCTGCTCCGACCGCAGTCTATTTCGCACTATATGACTCTGACACGCGCGAGATCATTAACGTTGAGAGGCTAAGGGTTCCCGCAGCATTTGAGGTGCCCAACGCTCTCAAATTTGTCCGAGCTAATGTCTTGGACGTCCTCTTAAACTACGACGTCAGGAAGGCGGGTATTCGCACCATTGAGCCAACCGCTCAGACAAAGGACGTGACGCGGATACATATTGAGGGTGTGATCCAAGAGGCATTCGCCAGCAGTGACCTAGAGGGATTTTTCGCCGGGCCCATTGCGGTGATGGCATCGAAGCTTGGGATTGCGCCGCGGGAGTTTAAGCCCATCCGCGACGGCCGAAATGATTTCGATATACCAGGTTGGGGTGAATTTTCAGCTGAAGAAGCGGAGGCAGTATTAGCTGCATTAGGGGCGCAAAATGTTTAAACCCCATACGAAGGCAGACCTCGAATTCGCGAGTATACGAGACATTGGTGGTGAAGGACAAAATGCCACCACACATCTTTGTCACGATGCGCAGATGGACGCCGAAATTGTTGTTAAGCGCATCGAAAAAACGCAGTTAGACACTGCGCAATATTTCGAAGAGGCACGGCTTTTATATAGAGGAAGGCACCCGAACGTCGTCCCGCTACATTACGCATGCCAAGACGACGATGCGATTTACATCGCAATGCCTCACTATGAGCGAGGCTCTCTAAAGACTCTGATGAATAATCGTTTTCTCACGGTCCGAGAGATTATAACGATATCTTGCCAGATACTTACCGCGCTGCACCACATCCACGTGAACAAGCTAGTGCATTTCGACATTAAGCCTGATAATGTTCTTATTTCAAGAAGAGGTGACGCTCTACTTGCTGATTTCGGCCTCGCGAGGGCGGTTGCCGCAAGTGGGAGAGCCGTGCCTTTCAAGCTGTACGGGAAAATTAAGCCACCAGAAGCGATTCGAGGGGGTTACGAATTCAACAACACTTTCGACATCTACCAGTTTGGACTCCTGTTGTATCGAATGTGCAACGGAGATGAAGAATTTTATCAACAATTCGCATCTTACGGAGCTGGTCCGGCTTTCGACAGAGATAAATTCATATTTGATGTCCGGAACGGGCGATTTCCCGAGCGCTCGAAATTCCCTGAGCATATACCCGCGCGGCTCAGGCGTGCTTGCCAACGATGTTTGGAGGTCGACCCAAACGATCGTTTCCAAACTGCGGTCGAGATATCAAATGAGCTCGCGCAGTTGGATGGGCGTTATATGGATTGGGTGTTTGCCCCTGACAACGGTTGCAAAATCTGGAAAAAGAACGTAGAGGGAACAAATTACGAATTTTTGGTGCATCCCGACGAGCGTACGGAGATGTTCAAGACAGTCGGAGCAGGTCAGCGACGGCGCATTGGCAAATATTCTGTAAACCGCATGACGAGCAGAGAAATTCGATCCGCATTAGGAGATGCGTGATGGCGAAGATAAAAAACGACCGCGGGAAGTATCGCACTCGTGCGGCGCTCGTGACAAAAGGTCGTGGTCCAGCTAACCTTGATCAACATTTTCAAGATTATCGCGCCTATTTAATTGAAAATTCCGACATTGATTTTTTCTGCTATGTGGACATGCGGTTTCGTCGTTAGGCTTGGGAGATTCAGGCCGCCCCCTACCGCCCCAACCCCACCAGAGCGGTCCGCCTTGCTGAACGGTGCGGGGCCGCCTCCGATCCCGTCCATTCCGGCGCGCAGGTCGGCCATGATGGCGCGGGTGGCGATGGCTCCGCCGATGCTGGCGCCGCTGAATTCCTCGCCATTGTGCTTCAACACCCGCGCGCCCGCTTTCAGGCAGCGGTCGGCCAGCAATATGTCAGCGGTGATGACCACGCACGTGTTGTTGGGCAGCGCATCGGCGGCCTCCGCAATCCAATCATCCGCCGCGTCAAAGCTGCCCGACACAACCACGCGCTTGATGCGCGGGTGATCCGGGATGCGGAACGGCGCGTTGCTGACCACGCGCACCTCGGCGCGGAAACGCAGCGCGACGCGGTAGATCTCGTCCTTGACCGGGCAGGCATCGGCGTCGATCAGGATGGTGAGCGTTGGCATGGGGTGTGATGGGGGGTCTGATAGGGGGTCTGGCATGGGATCTGACATCGGTTCTGACATGGGGGCCACGCCTATCGCACTTTCCTACGCCCGCCAAACCGCGCCATGCTCGCCGGCGGGTGGCGCACCATTGGCGAGGCGAGTGGCGGGGCGACAATTGTTCTGCATTTGCGCGTGAAACATTGAGAAGCGTGGAAAATCAACGCGATAGGTGTGAAACACCGCGATCCAGCCCCGGTTTAGACCCCCGCTAGCCCAGACCCCCTCCAGACCCCCGCCAGGTCGCGCCAGATTAGGCGTTTGGTGCAAACCGTGCTACATGGCTCCCGCTGACGTCGAAATTTGCGACGGACTTCGAAATTTGCGCTCCGCCGCTTGCCATCGGGCCCCGTCAAACGGCTCCCCACCGGCCCCGGCGTTAACCAGACGACGACTTCCTTTCATCGGACGATACGACGCACTATCCTTCTCGCACGTCGCGGGCGGGCAAATGATTGTTCTTGAAAGGAACATCGCATGAGCAAGACCGGAACCGTAAAGTTCTTCAACACCGACAAGGGCTATGGCTTCATTCAGCCTGACGATGGCTCGTCGGACAGCTTCGTCCACATCACTGCCGTGCAGGCCGCCGGCATGCACAGCCTCGATAAGGACCAGCGCCTTAACTACGATCTCGAACAGGGTCGTAACGGCAAGGAAAGCGCCGTGAACCTTTCGGCAGCTGACTAAGCCACTGATTTCGGGGGCGGGGTGTGAAAGCGCCCCGTCCCCTTATACTCCCGCCTCTCCCTTCTCCCGGCAGGACACCCTGATGGCCCAGACCTACGAATTCTACTGCGAACGCGCAGACGAAGCGGCGGCGCTCGCCGGCAAGGCGACGCTCGACAATGTCCGCGACCGCGAATTGCGCTCGGAAAAGACCTGGCGCGGGTTGGCGGAACAGGCCCGCAAGACGGCGGAAGAACGCGTGAAGGCGGATCTGATCCGTTCAGACAAACGCGCCGCCGAAGCTGCCGACGCCGCAGAAGCAGCCGAATTGGCGCAGGCCGCGCTGGCCGCTTACCCCACCGGTTGAAACCACCGGGCCGGCGGCGTGGTTACGCCTCCTTGCGCCCGAACACCTTGGCCCGCAGACCGCGCCCGCTCAGGCTGGGAAGTCCCGGCTGGCTTGGCGTTGGCGCAATGACCGGGGCAGGCGGCGGTACTGGCGGCGGCGTTACCTCGCCCGCTTCGCCCTTTGCGCGCACCTCGAACCTTCCACCGACGCCTTCGGCCAGCTTGCGTTTTTCCGACCATTCATTGGCGAGCGCGGTTTTCTCGTCCTGATCATCCGGCATGATCGTGGCCGGAAAGGCGCGGTCTTCAAAGACGTTGGCCTCGGGCACATGGTCCGGCGCAACGAAGCCGTGTTCGACATATTTCAGCGGTACCAGCTCGTACATCGGCATGTCGGCGGGTTCTGGCGTAACATAGCCAATATCCGCGCCAACATCGTGGTGCAGCACCCGAAACGACTGGCTGCGATCCTCGGGCCCGAAGGTGTCGCCATCGGGAATGACGTAACCATTGGCCATCGTCGCCACCCGCAGGAAGGCCAGAATCGTCTCGTAATTGGCGGCCCAGGGCAGAACATTCGGCTTGATCAGAATTTCGCGTCCAAGCCAGTGGCGCGCTCCGAACGTGCGGATGCCGACCAGCGACCTATCGCCCGGTGCGGCCTGCGGGCCATAAAGAAACGGGTGGATGTGGAGCGGGCTGGGCGGCTCCATCGCGGCAAAGGCATCGCACTGCTCGCCGCCGATCAGCAAGTCTGACTGAGTCCAGTGGACGGCCAGCGGCACGGCTTGCTCTGCCGCCACTCTGGTCATCAACCCCAGCACCGCAAGGCGCCGCTCGAACTGCACCTGCGTCGCCCCCGACTTGGGGCGTCCGATTGCTGCAAACATTGCGGCGATCTTGGGATCGTCCTCAACCCCAGCCATTACCCCGTGCGACGCTTCGACCAGAATGTGGCTCTGCGTGCGGGCGATGCGCGCGCGGATGTCGGGCGTGGCAAGTCCGGTGAACGACGATGACAGCGCCCCGCGAAACGCATCGACATTGGCCGGGCCGTCGACATATTCGAAGGTTAGCATCAGCTCTTCGGCGCCGTTGAACAGGCGGTAAAAGCGTCCCGGATTGGCTTCGGGAATGTTGAAGGCCGCGCCCGATTTCATGCCTTCGATCCGGGCGAAATCGCGCACGATCGTTTCAAGATCGCTCATGGGACGGTCGAACAGCAGCGCGGCCTGAAGCCGGTTGGGATAGAGCATGGCGCGAGCCCTCAAGCGATGAATGTCGCGCCAGTTTAACCGGTCAAGGTTAATGCCGGGTTGAGCCCGCTACCGCGCCCCAGTGATCCCGCATTCGCGCAAAACGCCGACAATCGCCTTGGCCACGCCGAAGAACCCGGCCTTGGCATGGGGCCAGGTGGCGCGGTTGCAATCGCTGAGCACTGTCACGGCCCGGCCCTTCGCGGCCATTGGGGCGAGATCGGGCCATAAGGCATCGCGCGTCCATCCAGCCGGGAGATAGGGGATCGCGATCCGATCCACCCCTGCGGCGGCGAGCAGCGGCGCGAGGGGTTCGCCCGCGCGCCAATCCATGGCCGGGCAGCCATACGCCGCGGCGGCTTCGGCCATCCCGCCAGCGACCGCATCTTGGGTAAAATCTCGTGCCAGCACGCCCACGTCGCCCGGTGAACGCGCAGCCGGCCGAGCCGCGCCGATTACCAGCGCCGGCGCAGCGGGCAGGGCCAGCGGGGCGTGGTGCGCAGCTTCATCATGCAGCAGCAGCGCGAATGGTTGCGCCAGTTCGGCGGCAGTCACCGGGGCGGGCAGGTCAAGCTTTTGGCGGGCGTACTCATGCGCCTCCTCCAGCGGTTCAGCGTGGTCGGCGATGCCATCGGCAGCAAGCGCACCGCCGGGCCGCCCGGTGGTGTAGCGGGCGATGTTATCGGGCCGTGCCATGTAATGCTTGCCCTTGGTATGCAGCCCCGCGACCCAGCGCCACGACAGTGTGTTCGACGCAGCATCACCGTCCATCAGATGCCGCAGGAAAAAGTCAGCACCGAGCCGCCAATCGAGCTTCAGCGTGAAAATCCAGATGCTGGCAAACCACATCCGCGCGTGATTGTGGAGGTAGCCGGCGGCGACAAGCTCGCGCGCCCAGACGTCGAAGGCTTCGATTCCGGTGCGACCCTCGGTCGCCTCGGCATAGGCGGTGCGGATCCCGGCATTGCGATCTACTGCGGCGAGCGCCGCATCGCGCCCCGCGCAATAATCGGACCAGATTGCCGGGCGCTGTTCAAGGTAGCCTTTGAAGTAGATGCGCCAGAACACCTCGGCGACGAACTTTTCCGACGCGTTCGGGCTGTGCTGGCCCAGCACCGCTTCGATCACCTCAGCCTCGCCCAGCACGCCTGCGTGCAGCCACGGCGACAGCTGCGAGACATTACCATAGGCGCCATCCGCGCCCGGCCCGCCATCTTCGTTGCGGGTGTCGGCGTAGCGCCTTCCTGCGGCAGGAAGGAAGGCGGCAAGGCGGTTTAGTGCTGCGGTGCGGGTGGGGGCAAAGCTTGGGGCGGTGTTCATGGCAGTGTGAACCCGCCGGATTGTGCAAGGTTCCGGCCCAATTGAGTTCATTTGCGATAGTTCGGAACATCCAACGCCCCCGACCATTCGTATGATCACAAGGTGCCGTCCTTCAGGGCGTGCGCTGCTACGCCGCCGATGCACCCCTTCATCGCGGCGAACTCCGGCCTTCGGGCGCAACCAAGGATTACACGCATGAAAATCATCCACTTCACCCTCGCTTCGGTGGCCGCATTGGCATTGGTCGCCTGCGCCGCCGAGACTCCTGCTGAAGACACTGCGGCAGATGCAACCGCCGTCGCTGACGACGCGACCGCAGCCGGCACCATCGTCGAAGTTGCGCAGGGCAATGAAACCTTCTCGACCCTGGTCACCGCCGTGACTGCCGCTGAGCTTGGCGAAACCCTGTCGGGTACTGGTCCGTTCACCGTGTTCGCGCCGACCAATGATGCCTTTGCCAAGCTGCCCGCCGGCAGCGTGGAAAAGCTGACCACCGACGACAAGGAAACGCTCAAGGCGATCCTGACCTACCACGTGGTCGAAGGTTCGGTTGATGCCGCGACGCTGACCACCGCCATCACCGAAGCAGGCGATGCGGGCTACACCGTCGCCACCGTCGGCGGCGGCACGCTGACTGCCAAGATCGTTGATGGCGGCGTTGTGCTGACCGATGCGGCAGGCAACACCTCCAAGGTGACGGCGACCGATGTTGCTGCATCGAACGGCCTGATCCACGTGATCGACACGGTGCTGATGCCCAAGTAAGCGCCAAGCTTATTGGTTGAATAGCAGGGCGGGTTTCGCGCAGGCGAGGCCCGCCCTTTGCTATGGTGCGACGGCGGATTATACTAGGCATTCCGAGGAGTCCCGTTATGCCCGTACGCTTGCAAATATCTTGTCTGCTTCTGCCCATGGCCGCCCTGATGGCCGCCGCCTGCACCCCCAATGGCGACGCGATTGACTCCAAGGGCGAAACCTTCAGCGCCATCGCGCCCGAAGAGGTGGTCAGGCTGACCGGCACCGAACCGTTTTGGGGTGTTACAATCGAGGGCGGGCAGGCGAATTACGCCAACCCCGATCACCCCGAAGGTTTTGACTTTGCTGTGACCCGTTTCGCCGGGAACAACGGCTTGGGCTTTTCCGGCACGCTGGACGGCGCAGCGGTAACCATCAGCCTCACCCCCGGACAGTGCAGCGACGGGATGAGCGACCGGGCCTACCCCTACGTTGCCACTATCGCTTTGGGTGAGGAAACCTTGCGCGGCTGCGGCTATACGGATCGTCAGCCGTTCACCGGCGATGCGGCGCCGTAAGCGGGCGCGACATAGGGGGAGAGACCATGACCACGACCGGAGGATGCCTGTGCGGCAAGGTGCGTTACAGCTTTGAAGGCGATCCGCTGCTGTGTGTCACCTGCCACTGCAAGAACTGCCAGCGGCAGGCGGGCAGCAGCCTGTCGGTGATCATCGGCGTGCCCGAAGATGCGGTCAGCTACGAGGGTGAGGTGACCACTTACAACGACACTGGCGATACCGGCGCGACCGTGCGGCGGCAGTTTTGCGGCACCTGCGGATCCCCGGTCTTCACCCGGGTCGAAACCCCGCCCGGCATGATGTTCATCAAGGCCGGGACGCTGGACGACACCAGCATCCTCAAGCCCGCATTCCATTGCTATACCAAAAGCAAGCAGGACTGGGTCGATCTGGGCGACATTCCCGGGTTCGAGACGGTGCCCCAAGGCCTTTAGGGCAGGCCTTAGAACAGCCCCGGGATATCGAACTGCGCGCGGTTGGGTTCGCGCGGCTGGAGCATCGCACGGTCAGGCAGATCGAGCCCGGCACGGGTGCGCTGCCCCGCATTCGCCCCGTTTTCGCCAGCAGCCGATGCCGTCGCGCCAAAGGCGGTGCACGAACGCCCGGCCAAGAAATCGAGCGCTACCGCAGTGGATGCTTCCTGCGGATCGCCGAACGGGCGAGTGATATCGTCCCCGGCGCGGCAAGTGTTGGGAACGAACGGGCCAAGTCCGAAGAAATAGTCCCCCTGCCCATTGGCGTTGACCGTCTGGAACGTCACCGCGCGTACCCTTAGGTCGCACTCGGCCTGATCAAACGCGAACTGCCCAACCGGTTTGCCCGATGTGTCGGTTCCGATCAGCGCGATATTATTGCCGATGTAAGGCAGCATCGCGTTTATCACCAGCTCGCTCGCCGAGGCGCTGGCCTCGGTGGTGATAAAGGCAATGCGGGTTGGCGCGATCGCGTTGGTTTCGGCGCGGAAAGTGCGGGTGGTATTCTCCGACGCCTTGGACGGGCGAAGCACGGTGCGGCTGAAAACTTGGCCGGTGCGGCCCTGTCCCATCAGATCACCCATCGTTTCGGCCACGCTGACAAGCCCGCCGCCGTTATAGCGCAGATCGATGATCAGCTCGGTCACGCCCTGCGCGGCAAACTGACCGTAGGCCTGACGCAGCTGTGCAGCGGCATCGGCGACGATAAAGGTACGCAGGTTGAGATAGCCGACGCGGCGTCCGCCATCATTGAGGATCTGCGCGCCATAGCGGTTCGAGATCGGATCGAGCGCGAAATCGGTCTTGGTGATGTTGCTTTCGATGGTCGCGCCGCCCGGTTGGACGAACCGCAGTACGCGCGCCGTGCCCGCCGTGGACGGCCCGAGCGCATTAACCACCGCCTGCGCCCCGCCGCTCGCCATCAGGCTGGATACCGATTGCAGGCTGGCGCTGCTGGTGCCGATGGCGGTGATCTCGCTCCCCCGGTCAAGCCCGGCGGCAAGGCCATTTGCGCCTTCGTAAGCTTCGACCACGAACACCCGGCGCGCGGCATTGTCAAAGGCGAGGCGGATGCCGAACCCGGCGCTTGACCCTGAGTTGATCAGCGCGGTTTCTTCCGCGATCGAGGTGGCGAAGGTGAAGCCTTGATCGCGGCCCTGCGCCCGCGCCGGCGCAACGCGGGCATCAAGAAAGCTTTGCACCGAATTGAAGTTCGCCGGGTTGGCCGCAGCCAGCAGATCGGGGAACAGATACCATTCATTGAGCACCGCGTCGGCGAAGTCCTGCTGCGCGCGGACCGAACAGGCGGTCGATACTGGCGGCGGCGTAGGCGCAGGCGTCCCACCCCCTGCTGTGGGCGGTGTGGATGACGATCCGCCACCCCCACAGGCTGCAAGACTGACGGCAAGAACGAAGCTCAAGGCGGCGCGACCGACATGCATGGCAGGCTAGAACTCCGGTTTCGGGATGAATCAGCGGCGGGTGAACGCCCGTCTCTTGTGATGGGAAATGCAATGCCAAGGGGACAAGAGCAAGAACGGAAGCATCCGTTCGGCGCGAAAACGGCTGAAAGCGTGACCTTTTTGCCTGCATTTGCTGGGTTTTCCGCAAAAACCGGCGAAAACCGCCTTGCGAAGTCTCGTTTCTCGGCGCTGGCTGGACTAGCAACACCGGGATGAAGCGACAGAATCATGACTGATTTCCCGGCCTGGCTCTCGGCAAATGTGCCTCTGCCTGCACGCCATCCCGGTCTCGCGGTGGCGATGCTGGGCTCGGCGCAGGCGTTGGCGCGCGGCGGCTTTGCGCTCACTAGCCCGGCATTCGCGGCAGGTGAGGCGCTCGACCCGAGCTTTACCGCCAGCGAAGAAGACGCTGTCGCCCCGCCGCTCGAATGGAGCGCGCCGCCGCCCGGATCGCAAGAACTGGTGCTGGTGGTTGAAGAAGCTTCCGGCTCCCCGGACAATTGGGCTGCCGAACCGGCCTGCCATTGGCTGGTGTGGGGGCTGAAGGGCCAGCGTGGCAAGCTGCTCGAAGGCGAAGTGCCACCGCGCGTTGGCAAAAATGCGCTTCGCAACTCCGAATGGCTGCTGCCCGACCCGCCTGAGGGTGAGACGCGCCATTACCTGTTTCAACTGTTCGCCACCGACTTGCCGCTCGTGCTGATGCCGGGCGCAGGGCGGGCGGAACTGCTCGCATCGCTGCAAGGGACGATTACGGCCTGCGCAGTGCTTCATGCCACCTTCACGGGCGGCGGAGATGATGATGCGGGCTGGGAAGATGCTGAGATTGACTAACCTGCCACTATGATAAGGGAGTAGACCATGGCTGGAACGACCAACGCACTGCAGAGACCAGTGACGCTTACCGCAGACCTCGAAGCGGTGATCGGCAAGGGCCCGATGACCCGCGCTCAGGTAACATCAAAGGTGTGGGAATACATCAAGGCCCACAGCCTGCAGGACACCAAGGACAAGCGCCAGATCAATCCCGATGCCAAGCTCGGCGCGGTGATCGGCAAGGACCAGATCTCGATGTTCAAGATGACCGCTGCGGTCTCGAAGCATCTGAGCTGAGATTGCGCCCCCCGCTGACTTGCGGGGTGCATGACAATCGGCGCGCGGCCTGAATTGGGTCGCGCGCCGTTTTGCGTTTGGGGGGACGGTCAGATCGTGGGCGAGCGCGGATCGCGGCTGACCCACCACGCCAGCCAGATGATCAGCGGCTGCGCAAACATGCGCGGGACGTGATAGGCAAGGCCCAACCCGCCATCAGCGCGCGCCATGTCGATGATGAAGTGGTTGATGTTGGCTGGCCAGACGCACAGGGCATACAGCGCCAGACCCCACCCTGCCGCGCGGCGCAAAGGCTGGGAGAAAGGCTGCAACAGCCCGATCGCACCGAGGATTTCGGCTACTCCTGTCAACAGCACCACGGCATATGGCGCTGGCACCCATGCCGGGGTGATGGTCAGAAACGGTTCGGGCCGGATCAAGTGGATAATGCCAGCCAAGGCATAGAACGCCGCAAGCACCCAACGCAGGATCAAACGGATCATTGACCCGGTTCCCAGCCCTGCGGAGCGAGGGTGAAGCCCGCGAAATCGAACCCTGGCACCACCACGCAGGAGACAAGTGTGTAGCCATGCTGCGGCTCCCCAAAAGGCCGCGCCGCCTGCCATTCGCCGGGCGCGACCACACCCTGCAACGCCTGCCCATTGCCAATATCCGCGCCAAGGATCACCGAACGCACCGGCCCGGCATCGCTCGCCGCAAGCCGCAGTTCGAGCGGATCGCCTGCCTGCCACAGCCACAATTCAGCCGCATCGACCGTGTGCCAATGCGATGCCTCGCCAGCGCGGAGCAGGAAGATGATGGCGGTGCCTGCCGCGCGCCCATCCAGCCCCTCTGCACCCCGCCACGTCTCCCGATACCATCCGCCTTCGGGATGGGCGGCAAGGCCCAATTGTTCGATCAGTCCGGCCGCGCTATCACTCATCCCAATGTCCTTGCCTGCGCCAATATCTCTGGGCGTGGGCGCTCTACCTTCGGGAGCCTTGATCATGCAACTTTTCGCAGCCTCTTTTACCGCTCTAGCCACCGCGCTCCTGCTGGCCAGCCCGCTCGCCGCGCAAGAGATTGACCCTGCCACTGCCACCGCCAATGCCGCGTTGGAAGCTGCCCCGGTGTTCGATGGGCACAATGACGTACCCAACCAGCTGCGCGCGCGGGTCGCCAACCAGATCAACGGGTTCGACTTCGCCGATACGACCGGCACTGGCGAAGGGCATCCGCAAGGCGCGGTGATGCAGACCGATCTCGCGCGGATGAAGCAGGGCAAGGTTGGGGCGCAGTACTGGTCGGTCTATGTCCCATCGAACCCTGATGAAGCCGAAGCGGTGCAGGAGGTGATCGAGCAGATCGACGTCACCAAACGTCTGATTGCGCGCTTCCCCGAAGGCCTGCGCTACGCCGAAACCGCCGATCAGGTCGAACGCGCAATGGCCGAGGGCAAGGTCGCCTCACTGCTCGGTATGGAGGGCGGCCATTCCATCGGGTCGAGCCTCGCCGTGCTGCGCCAGCTCTATGCGCTGGGCGCGCGTTATATGACGCTGACCCATAACAGCAATACGCCCTGGGCCGATGCTGGAACAGATACGCCGGTGCATGGCGGGCTGAGCGCGTTCGGGATGGACGTGGTGCGCGAAATGAACCGGATCGGGATGCTGGTCGATCTCAGCCATGTCAGCGAGGCCACGATGATGGATACGCTCGACGTGGCCAAGGCGCCGGTGATCTTCAGCCACTCCGGCGCGCGTGCGATCAACGGCCATCCGCGCAATGTGCCCGACAGCGTGCTCGCACGGCTGGCTGAGAATGGCGGGATCGTGATGGTGGTGGCGCTGCCCGGCTTCCTCAACGAAGAACGCCGCCAGTGGTTTGCCCAGCGATCAGCCGAAGAAGCGCGGCTGAAGGCGCTGTTCCAAGGGCAGCCCGAAACAGTCACGGCGACAATGGACGCATGGGACAAGGCCAACCCTGAACCTGCCACCGGCATCAAGCACATGGCCGACCACATCGACCATATCCGCAAGGTCGCCGGGGTGGAAAGCATCGGTATCGGCGGAGATTTTGACGGAATGCCGTCTGGCCCGGTCGGGTTCGAGGATGTGCGCGGCTACCCGCTGCTGTTCGCCGAACTGGCGCGGCGCGGCTATTCGCAGGTGGAGCTTGAACTGATCGCCAGCCGCAACGCGATGAGGGTGCTGCGCGCTGCCGAAGCCTATGCTGCCAGCGTGGCAGATATGGCTCCGATCGAAACGCTGATCACGCCGCCCGCGATGCCGAAGTAAGTGGGTACGAAGTAATCAGCCCCAAAGCGCGGGGATGATCCAGATCGCACTCATCGCAATGACAGCTAGGGCAAGACTAAATCCCAGCACATAGCGCAGGCCGGTGTTGGTGACAGCGCCGCGCGCGTCATCATCTTCGATACGGATTGGTTCTTCGTCGTGGGCCATGATGCCTCCTTTTCGTCGCTGATACTCCTGATTGGGGCAGGACGCAAAGGTGCGGCTTCATGTGGGGTGCTTAATCCCGCAGCAGTTCGTTGATCCCGGTCTTGGAACGGGTCTGCGCGTCGACTGTCTTGACGATTACGGCGCAATATAGGCTCGGGCCCATCGTGCCATCGGGCAGCGGCTTGCCGGGCAGCGATCCGGGTACGACCACGGCATAGGGCGGCACCGCGCCCATGTGGACTTCGCCGGTAGCGCGGTCGACGATCTTGGTCGACGCGCCGAGATAGACGCCCATCGACAGCACTGCGCCTTCGCCGACGCGCACCCCTTCGGCCACCTCGGCGCGCGCGCCGATGAAGGCGCCGTCACCGATGATGACGGGTTCGGCCTGAAGCGGTTCAAGCACCCCGCCGATGCCTGCGCCGCCCGAAATGTGCACATTCGCCCCGATCTGCGCACATGATCCCACGGTCGCCCAGGTGTCGATCATGGTGTTTTCGCCGACGTAAGCGCCGATATTGACGAAGCTCGGCATCAGCACGACGCCCTTCGAGATATGCGCCCCGCGCCGCACCACCGCGCCGGGCACGACCCGGAAACCGGCATCGCGGAAACGGTTTTCGCCCCAGCCGGCAAACTTCAACGGCACTTTGTCGAAGGCCGCTTCGCCTGCTGCGCCGCCTTCCATCACGCGGTTATCATTGAGCCGGAAGCTCAGCAGCACCGCCTTCTTGAGCCATTGGTTGACCTGCCAACCGCCGTTCCCGTCAGGCTCGGCAACGCGGGCTTCACCACTGTCGAGCAGCGCGAGCGCATCGGCCACCTGATGGCGCACATCATGGCCGGGGGTGATGTCGGCGCGGTTTTCCCACGCGGCTTCGATGGCGGCAATCAGGGCGTCACTCATGCAAGTTCTCCGGCGCGAAATCAGCAGGTGGCCGCTGCTAGCCGCGCCGGGAGAAGTGGGCAAGCGTTACACATCGGCCCGCAAGGGCCGCAAGGCCGACCGGCCCGCCCGCAGCCGCTCGCGCATAGCGTGAAATGCGGCGAGGAGGCAGGCCCGGAGGGGCCTGCCACAAACCTAGGGATTCATACCGGCGGCGATGGCAAATTCATAAGCCCGCTCAGCCAAAGGCCGAACCCGTTCGCTCATGGCCTGCGCGTGGGACGATGATGCAGTGCCATCGATCACGCGCTTCTTGATGCCCTGCATGATCCCCGCGAGGCGGAACAGGTTATAGGCGAAATACCAGTCCATCGGCGGGACGGGGAATCCGGTGCGCGCCACATAGCGTTCGACCGCCTCTTCCTGCGAAGGGATGCCGAGCGCATCCAGATCAAGCCCCACCAGGCCCGCACGCCCATCGGCCGGGTTATGCCAGTTGAGCATCAGGTAGCTGAAATCGGCAATCGGGTCGCCCAGCGTCGACAGCTCCCAATCGAGCACCGCGATGATGCGCGGTTCGGTTTTGTGAAAGATCACATTGTCGAGCCGGTAATCACCGTGCACCACGGACGATCCATGCTGCGGCGGGATGGTCTGCGGCAGCCATTCGATCAGCCGTTCCATTTCCGGCATCAGCTCGGTTTCGGACAGCTTGTACTGTTTGGTCCAGCGCCCGATCTGGCGCGCGCAGTAATCGGTCGGCTTGCCATAATCGCCCAGCCCGATGCGGTCAGGCTGGTTCAAGTGCAGATCGGCAATGGTATCGATCAGCGCGTTGTAGTGCTCGCGCCGCTCGGCAGGCTCGATCCCCGGCAGCGCGCCGTTCCACAGGCTGCGGCCATCGGCCATGCTCATTACGAAGAACTTCGATCCGATCACGTCCGGGTCTTCGCACAGGCCATAGGTGCGCGGCACCGGGAAGCCGGTCGGGTACAGCCCGGTCATCGCGGTGTATTCACGGTCAACCGCATGGGCGGATGGCAGCAGCTTGCCGAACGGCTGGCGGCGCAGCACGTAACTCGTCGCCGGCGTGTCGATCCGGTAGGTCGGGTTCGATTGCCCGCCTTTGAACTTGGTGTAGCTGATCGGGCCCGCGAAGCCTTCGACATTGGCTTCGAACCATGCGGTCAGCGCCGTCAGATCGAGCGCGTCTTTCTCGGTCACTTCGACCGTGCCGACCATTTCGGTGTCGAAATCGATGTTGGGCGCGTCTGTCATCAGTCGAACACCACGACGGTGCGGGCCGAATGACCGGCACGCATTGTGTTGAAGCCTTCGTTGACCTGCTCAAGCGAAATGCGCTCGGCGATGATGGTGTCGAGATCGAGAAGGCCGCGCAGATAGAAATCGACGAGGCGGGGCAGATCGACCGGGAAGTGGTTCATCCCCATAATCGCGCCCATCAGCTTTTTACCGCCGAGCAGATCCATCGCGCCCAGCCCAACCTTGCAATCGAGCGGCATCATGCCGAGGATCACTGCGGTGCCGCCGCGCCGCAACGAAGCAACCGCGAGATCGGCGGAGGCCTGACGGCCCACAGCCTCGATCCCCCAATCGACCCCGCCGTTCGAAATCGCGATGATCTGCTTGGCGGCATCTTCGGCGAGCGCATCGACCACGTGGGTCGCGCCCAGCACCTTGGCCAATTCGCGCTTTTCGGGGAGCGGATCGGCAGCGATGATCTTGGCTGCACCGGCGATCTTGGCGGCATTGATCGCAGCCAGGCCCACCCCGCCGCAGCCGACAACCAGCACGGTTTCACCCGGCGTCACTTTGCAAGCGTTGAAGATCGTCCCGGCCCCGGTCGTCACCGCGCAGCCGAGCAGCGCGGCGCGGTCAAACGGCATGTCCTTGTCGATCGAAACACAGGCGTGTTCGTGGATCAGCATCTGTTCGCTGAGGGCCGACAGGTTGAGCATTTGATTGACCGGCGAACCATCGGCAAAGGCAATGCGCGAAGCCTCTCCCTTGGCGCGCCGCGTATCGGCTCCCATGCATAGCGCCATCCGGCCAGTGACGCAGAATTCGCAATGGCCGCAGAAGGCGCTGAGGCAAGAGACGACATGATCGCCGGGCTTCACCGTGCGGACTTCCGAGCCCACCGCGCGCACCACGCCCGCCGCCTCATGCCCCGGAATCGCCGGGAGTGCGTGGGGGTAATGCCCATCGATGAAGTGCAGATCGGAATGACACAGCCCGCAGGCTTTGGTGTCGATCAGCACTTCATGCGGACCGGGGTCGGCATAGGTGACTTCGGCGATGATCAGGCCTTGGCCCGGTTGTTCAAGAATGGCGGCTTTTGCCATGAGTTATACTTTCCGTTCGGTTCGAGCCCGCCGCCCGCCGGTCAGGCGGGCGGTCAATTCAAGCACGTCGAGAACCGTTCGTGCCGAGGTGTCTCGACGTCGCTCGACACGAACGGGGATGAGTTAGCGAATTACCGCGCCACGCCCATGTCGCCCGAGCTGAAGCTCTGGGTTTCATTGACGACACGCCCGTGATCCCCGCGCAGCGCGTTGGCCGTGGGGCCGGGACGCGGAGCGTGCTTGGCGAATTCCATGTGCGCAATCGAACGCGCGTGGACTTCGTCCGGGCCATCGGCAAGGCGCAGGGTGCGCTGGTTGGCGTAGCTGCGGGCCAAGCCGTAATCGTCCGACACGCCGCCGCCGCCATGTGCCTGAATCGCATCGTCGATGATCCGCAGCGCCATGTTGGGGGCCTGCACCTTGATCATCGCGATTTCCTGCTTGGCCGCCTTGTTGCCGACCTTATCCATCATGTCGGCTGCCTTGAGGCAGAGCAGACGGGTCATGTCGATATCGATGCGCGCGCGCGCCACACGCTCTTCCCAGACCGAGTGCTTGTAGACGGGCTTGCCGAAGGCTTCACGTTCCTGAAGGCGACGGCACATCTTTTCCAGCGCCTCTTCCGCCGCGCCGATGGTGCGCATGCAGTGGTGGATGCGGCCCGGCCCGAGGCGCCCTTGCGCGATCTCGAACCCGCGTCCTTCGCCCAGCAGGATGTTGTCTGCTGGCACGCGGACGTTGACCATTTCGACTTCCATGTGGCCGTGCGGCGCATCGTCATAGCCGAACACTGGCAGGTGGCGCAGGATGTTCACGCCGGGGGTGTCGATCGGCATCAGGATCTGCGATTGCTGCGCGTGGCGCTGCGCATCGGGATTGGTCTTGCCCATCACGATCGCGATTTTGCAGCGCGGATCGCCAAGGCCCGAAGACCACCACTTGCGACCGTTGATGATGTAGTGATCGCCGTCGCGTTCAATCCGGGTTTCGATGTTGGTGGCATCGGACGAGGCGGTGTTCGGCTCGGTCATCAAGAATGCTGAACGGATTTCGCCATTCATCAGCGGACGCAGCCACGCTTCCTTGTGTTCGCGGGTACCATAACGGAAGAACACTTCCATGTTGCCGGTATCGGGCGCGGAGCAGTTGAACACCTCGCTCGCCCAACCAATGCGGCCCATTTCTTCGGCGCACATCGCATATTCGAGGTTGGTGAGGCCGGGGCCTTCGAACTCAAAGCTGTCGTCGACATGGTGGTGGCTGTCATTGCGCGGCGGCATGAACAGGTTCCAGATGCCGGCGGCCTTGGCCTTGGCCTTGGTTTCTTCGACGATGGGGAGCACCTTCCAGCGTTCGCCTTCGTGCTCTTGGCTGTCATAGACCGCCATGTTGGGGCGCACATGCGCTTCGATGAAATCGCGCACACGGCCCGACCAATAGAGCTGGCGTTCGGTGGGTTCGAAATCCATGGGGGTGTTCCTCTCTCGTCTTTAATTGCAATCGAATCTGGTGGTGACCGTGGCAGAGGCTCGAGCCCCCGCCAAGCTCTCATTTATGGGGCGATGGCATTCCGTCGGTGGCCAGAATTGGCGCATCGGGGGCCGCCCTTACGGCATCGCGGGTGGTCCGGGCCCGCCGCTCGGCCAGCCGGTTGATGCGCGCCTCATGCTCCTCGCGGGTAATCGGAAAGCGCGCCAACCACCAGGCCGAGATCACCGCCAGCACCAGCATTGCACCGCCGTAAGATAGCAGCAGGCTGGTGAGCACGCCTTGTGGGACGCTGCCGGGCACGGCATCCGGGGCAAGCTGCGAAAACGCGATGATCTGGCCGGAAAGGAAGATCCCCGCGCCGGTTGCGCATTTCTGCACCAACCAGTTTCCCGAGTAGAAAGACCCCTCCGCCCGCCTGCCCGTGCGCTCCTCGAAAGCCTCGACAATCTCGGCGATCATCGATGTGGCCGACACCAGCGAGATAATCCCGAGCGCGGTTGCGATCATCGCAAAGCCAAAGAATAGCGCAGCCGAGGCCGTGGTGCCGGGCGAGGGCCAGATACCCAGCAGAAGCAGTGTGTAGGGCACCATCCCCAGCACCGTGCCGACGATCATGCCAAACCCTGCGGTCTTCGCCTTGCCAAGTCGTTGGTGCAGCGGGGCGATCAGCACGAACATCAGCACCACCGCGCCGAGCAGCACCAATGGGAAGAACATCATCTGGCCGCGGGTAAGCTGCAAGACGAACAGGTTGATGTAATTGGTGATCGAGAAATTCAGCCCTTGATGCACATAGGCGGCGAGGCCTCCGACAGCGAAAATCAGGAACGCACGTTCGGAAAATGCCTCGCGGATTTCGGCAAAGGCACCGGTGATGGTGAAAGGAGCCGGCTTTGTCGCGGGCAGGTGGGCCACCAGCTTGTGCTGGCCGACTGCCGAGCCGATCACCGAAACTGCCATCAGCACCGCGCCGAAAATGCCGAATGCAAAATAGCCCTCACGCTGAAGCAGACCCTCCGGCCCTGGCATGAACACGGTGTACGCCAGTATCATCATGCCCAGCCCGCCAATCCATCCGCCCAGTGCGCGGTATCGGAACAAGGTGGTGCGTTCGTCATAGTCGGCAGTGAGTTCGGGGACGAGGCTGATCGAAGGCACCTCGCACGCAGATAGCAGCACGCGCACCGCAATGGCGATGGCGACCAACCCGCCAAAACTCGGCGCTTCGCCTGCGGGCGGGCTCCACATCATAACCCACGCGAATGCCAGCGGGATGGGGGCGGCATAAAGCCACGGCAGGCGGCGCCCCCATCGGGTATAGGTGCGATCCGACAGGTTCCCAAGGATCGGATCAACGACCGCATCCACCAGCAGCGCGATCAGCAGCGCAAAGCTGACCAATGCTGCATCCATTCCAAGCACTTGATTGTAAAAGATCAGCAAAAAGAACGAAAAGCCGTTATCCTTCACGCCGAAAGCCACGGCTCCAAAGCCTTGAATAAGCTTCAGCCGCATCGGCAATTTGCCTGAAATGATCCCCACGCCAGTGCTCATCCGCGCGTGCCTTTGCGGCATCGCAGCCTTACGAATCCGGCCAAAATTTCTCTCCCGCTTTCAGTTTCGAACCTAGACTGATCGCGCTTGGCGTCAATCTCGGCTGGCCTGACGCTACGGCATCTTGGGGGCGTCTGCATTCGGGCGAAGAACGCTTGCGGCCCCCATGCAAATGCCGATAACGTAAGCGTCAAGTGGGAGCTTAATCGAGAGGAGAGTCGGCTTATGTCCGATCTGGAAACATTCCGCAGCGAAACGCGCAGCTGGCTTGAGGCGAATTGCCCGGCCGAAATGCGCCAACCCGTGCGCGATGAGGACGACGTCTATTGGGGCGGCCGCCGTGCCAAGTTCAAGAATGATGCGCAAAAGGCATGGTTTGAGGCCTGTCTGGCCAAGGGCTACACCGTACCTGCATGGCCCCAAGCCTATGGCGGGGCGGGGCTAAATGCCGCCGAAGCCAAGGTGCTGCGCGAAGAAATGGCCCGCATCGGCGCCCGCCCGCCACTCAGCAGCTTCGGCATCTGGATGCTTGGCCCGGCGCTTTTGCATTTCGGCACCGAAGGGCAAAAGCAGCGTTTCCTGAACGAAATCGCGCGCGGTGAAATCCGCTGGTGTCAGGGCTATTCCGAACCAGGTTCGGGCAGCGACCTTGTCAGCCTTCAGACCTTTGGCGAAGATCACGGCGATCACTGGGTCGTTAACGGCCAGAAGATCTGGACGTCCTACGCCGATCACTGCGACTGGATTTTCTGCCTCGTCCGCACCGACAAAGCAGACAAGTATCAGGGCATCACTTTCATGCTGTATGATATGGCCAGCGAAGGCGTGACCACCAAGCCGATCCTGCTGATCAGCGGCAATTCGCCGTTCTGCGAAACCTTCTTCGACAACGTGTCGGTGCCCAAATCCTACGGCGAAGATTGTCCGGCCTATGTCGGCCAGATCAATCGCGGCTGGGATGTCGCCAAGTATCTGCTCGGCCACGAACGCGAGATGATTTCGGGCGCAGGCGGCGGTGATCGCACCGCAGCGATTGGCTCGGCGATGACGCGCGCTGCGGCCAAGACCGGCGACGAGGTTGACCCAGTGTTGCGCGCCGAGCTCGCCATGTTCGATGTCGATGCGCTGGCCTACAGCGCGATGGGCGAAAAGTTCCTCGACGAAATCAAGGTTGGCAAGTCGCACCCCGCACAGCCCAACATGATGAAATATGTCGGCACCGAACTGAACAAGCGCCGGCACGAGCTGATGATGGCGGTCGGCGGGTCGCGCGGTCTGGAATGGGACAGCGAAGAAACCGAAGGCGGCAAAGCGCCGCGCGGCTGGCTGCGTACCAAAGCGAACTCGATTGAAGGCGGCACCAGCGAGGTAATGCTCAACGTGATCGCCAAGCGCATTCTCGACCTGCCGGGCGCGTAATCAGGGCGTCGCCCCGGGCTTGACCCGGGGCCGCTTGCCCGCCGCCACCAAGATCACAACGATCCCGGATCAAGTCCGGGACGACGGTTAGAATTCGGGAGAGGAACCCCAATGCCCCTGTATCACAACGAAGATCAGGCCATGCTGGCCGATACCGCGCGCGGCTTCATCGCCGAGGAAGGCAACATCGCCAAGCAGCTGCGCCATTGGCGTGACCGCGACTGCAAGGACGGTTTCGGCCACGGTCTGTGGAAGCAGATGGCTGAAATGGGCTTCACCGGGATGCTGGTTGGCGAAGATGATGGCGGGCTGGGCATGGGCCATGTCGAAGCCGGGATCGTGCTCGAAGAAATCGGCCGCAACCTGACCCCTTCGCCGTTCCTCACATCGTCCGTGCTCGCCGCGACGGCGTTGCAGCACGGCTCTGCCGACGTGAAGGGCCGCTACCTCCCCGGGCTGATCGCGGGCGAAAGCGTGTTTGCCGTTGCGATTGACGAGACGGCCAAACACCGCCCTTCGCGCATTGCCACCCGCGCCGAGGAATCGGGCAATGGCTTCAAACTGTCGGGCTCGAAAAGCTTCGTTGTCTATGGCGGCAGCGCCGACATGATCGTGGTCGCCGCGCGCACATCGGGCGCGGATGATGATGCGGGCGGCATCACGCTGTTTGCGGTGCCCAAGGATGCCGCCGGGATGAGCCACAAGGGCGTGCGGCTCGTGGATTCGTCGATGGCGACCCACACCAAGTTCGACAATGTCGAATTGGACGGCGACGCCGTGATTGGCGAGATCGATGGCGGCCGCGCGGTGCTTGATGCGATGCTGATGGCCGGCCGCGTCGGCGCGGCAGCCGAAGGCGTCGGCGTCGCGCGCGGGGCGATGGACATGACCATCGATTACCTCAAACAGCGCAAGCAGTTCGGCAAGCTGATCGGTGAATTCCAAGCGCTGCAACACCGCGCCAGCCACTTGTATTCCGAAGTCGAAATCGCGCGCGCGGTGACGATCAAGGCGCAGCAACTGCTCGACGCGGGCAGCGAACAGGCCGATCTGATGACCAGCGTCGCCAAGGCCAAGGTCGCCAAGACCGCGCGCCTCGCGGTGCAGGAAGGCGTGCAGATGCACGGCGGCATCGGCATGACCGATGAATATGATATCGGCCTGTATATGAAGCGCGACCGCGCGCTTGCCGAATTCCTTGGCGATGCGTTCTTCCATGCGAACCGCGTCGCAGAATTGAGCGGGTACTGATCATGGATATTCAATCACTATTCGGCCTCGATGGGCGCATCGCACTGGTCACCGGCGGCAGCCGCGGGATCGGCAAGATGTTTGTCGAAGGCCTGCTGGCCGCTGGGTGCGCCCGCGTCTATATCTCGGCCCGCAAGGTCGATCAGATGCAGGACACGATCGACGAATTCGGTGCGGATCGCGTTATTGGCATCCAAGCTGACCTCAGCCAGATGGATGGCATGATCGCGCTCGCCGAAGAACTGAAGGCGCGCGAGACCCGGCTGGATATCCTGATCAACAATGCTGGTGCGGCATGGGGCCAGCCGTTCCTCGAATTCTCCGAAGCGGGCTGGCACCGGACGATGGACTTGAACGTCAAGACGCCGTTCTTCCTCACCCAGAAACTGCACGGCCTGCTGGTCGAAGGCGGCAAGCAGGGGCGTCCGGCCAAGGTGATCCATGTCTCATCGATTGATGGGCAGCGGATCAACCCGTGGGAAACCTATGCCTATCAGGCGTCCAAGGCGGCGGTGATCCAACTGACCCGGCGCATGGCGGCGCGGTTGATCGACGATAACATCGTTGTCACCTCAATCGCGCCGGGCGCTTTCCCGTCGGAAATGAACAAGGCGGCCAAAGATGCGCCTGACGCGTCGGCGGCAGGCATCCCGGCCAAGCGCATTGGCACCGCCGAAGACATGGCGGCCGCAGCAATCTATCTGTGCAGCCGTGCGGGCGATTATGTGGTCGGCGACACGCTCACCGTGGATGGCGGCGTGGTCAACGCCCACCTGCCCAGCCACTTCGCCGATCCGGGCGGCAAGGGCTAGCGCGCCGATAATCAAGCGATTGCGGCGGATGATGACGTTGCATAGACTGCGGCGTCATCACCTGCGCAAAGGGCCGCGATCATGATCCGATTCTCCCGCACTCTGGCCGCCGCCTGCGGGCTGGCGTTGCTGACCCCTGCCGCGCAGGCACAGGACGCAACGCCCGAAACGCCGCCCACCGAAGAGGAATTCTCGCTCGACGAAGAAACCGCCGCGCCGGTCGAAATCAGCCCGGAAGTGACCGCCGTGCTGGGCCAGATGGACGAGGTTATCAAAGCGCTCGACAGCAAGGCGACGCGCACCGGCAATAGCTGGCAGTTCACGCTGGAAGAACGGGTGATGCTGGTCGTCACCGATGCCACCGCCGGGCGGATGCGGATCATCACTCCGATTGCGCTGATCGCCGACCTGCCCGAAGATGCCATGCAACGCCTGATGCAGGCCAATTTCGATACCGCATTGGATGCGCGTTATGCGGTCGCGCAGGATCTGGTGTGGGGCGCATTCCTGCACCCGCTCGACACGCTGACGCAGCGCGACTTCGCCTCGGGCATTTTGCAGACCCACAGCATCGGCGAAACGTTTGGCACCACCTTTTCCAGCGGCGCAATCAGCTATGGCGGCGGTGATAGCGGCGCGATTTTCGAAGAGCAGCTGAAGGAACTGCTCGACCAGTTGGAGAAGAACAGCACCACGTAATCTGGCGTGGAGGCTTATCCGAAGCCAGCCGGGTCTGGCAGCGGGCGCAAGCGGTGCAATGATTGTCGCGCAAACGAAAATGCGGGAGGCAGATTGCTCTACCTCCCGCATTTCTCAAGTTAACCGGCTTATTCACCCGGCGAGGGATTATTTCCCGCCGAAGGTGATCACCAGACTGCCGAAGAAGGCATTGTCCCTGATGTCTGATCCGAACCGTCCCTGATAGCCGATCCGGCCCGTCACCTTTTCGGTGAACAGCGCGGCTAGGCTGAACCCGGCCATCACCGAATCCTTGTCGGATTGCGGGGATGCGGTGGTGAACAAGGCGTTGCCCGGTGCATCGATGAACCGCTGGGTGGTGTTGAATACCCCCTTGCTATCATTGCGATAGGCCACCTTTGCTTCGGGAACCACGATCCCGAACTTGCCGGCCCATTTCAACCCGGCAAGGATAGAGGTCGCATCCTGGCTCTGGCTGGCAAAGCCAAGATTGGCACCGCCCACCCCTGCTTCATCGAAGGAATTCAGCTTCACGTCGGTGTATTCGATGCCCACGAATGGGGTCACCCACGTCTGGCCCACCGGCAAACGCCCACCTGCTTCGGCATAGATTGACGTCACTCTGAAATCAGGTTCGCTGGTGATGGTGCCTGCCGTGGTCAGGATCCCGATCGACCGGACAGCGTCGCCATCAAGCTTGGAATAGCTGCCGTTGGCGCGGATGTAGAAATCACCCAGGTCAAATCCGGCAAGCAGGCCGAGCTGGTAGCCATTGCTGTTTACCTCACCGCCATATTGGTCGGTTTCGCTGTCCACCTGACGATAGCCGCCAAAGGCGCCGATGGTGAAGTTGCCGATTGTGTAATCGACCCCCAACAGCGCGTGCGCGCCATCGCTGCTGTGGCCGATGCCGTTGCCATCGGTTCGGACGCGGGCATCGTTGATACCGCCGATGGCCCACAGGCGCAGGCCTTCGTCGCCTTCACGGCAGGCTGCGATCTCGCCCTTGTTCACCGCGCAATCGATCTGGTCGGACACCAGCGTGCTGATCTGCAGCGAATTGTTGCGCAGGGCCTGCATGTGTCCGGCGTATTGCGCCCCGCTCAGCTGGTTCATCGCATCAGCATATTCGCTGGCATCATCGATCAGGAACAGATTGGCCAGCAGTCCGCCAAATGCGCCTGTCTGGGTCGGGCTGTAGACCGTCTCGATTGCACCAGCCGCCGCCGCTTCGTTGGACGACAGTCCGCCGACCGCGTTGAACGCCACCCGGGTCAGCCGCAGATCGACATTGTTGGCGGTATCGTAAGACACTGTCGGGGTCAGCAGCACCGATCCGGTATTGGTGGTCACTGTGGCGAACTCGCCAACCCGTGTCTCGGCATCAATGATGTCATCAAACACATAGAGATCATCAAAAAGGCCGTTTGGCGTGTTGACCACCAGCCGCAGGTTGGCCCCCGCAATCGTGGCCGTGTTGGCGTTGACATAGGGGTAGGCCACCTGTGCGTCAGCCGCCAGCGTGCTGCTGGGCAGTTGCAGCTGCAACGTGCTGCCGCTGGCGAGTGTGAAGCTGTCGACGTTCACGCCCGCTGGCCCATCATAGCTGGGGTTGTTGTTCGGCTGATCGACCAGATAGAGGGTCGCACCATTGGCCACCGTCAGGGAGCCGACCAGCGAACCGACCGGGCCAGCCGCGAACACGGCGAACTCTTCCATCATCGGCGCATCCGGGTTGATGATGCCATCCAAGGTGGTCGTGCCGCTTGCGATCGTGATCGTGTCGGTCGCGCTCAGTCGGATGTTGCCATAGACGTTGCTGGCACCGGTGAAGCGAATGTCGACCGGGTTCGGCGCGGCGCTGGTGTCGATTGCCGTGCCGCGGGTGAAGGTGGCGCCGCCGTCGATGCTTTGCCGCGCGATGATGGCACCGCCATTGTTGACGATGGTCATCCGGTCGGTTTCTCCCGGCACCACCGGCGAAATCGCAAAGTCGTCCACCAGAATGCCAACCGCCTGCGAAATGCCGCCGTTGGTGATGGCTGTGGCGCGGATCGTGCCGGTGTTGGTGAACGTGGCGACGTTGGCCGCCGAGCGGAAGTGCACGCCGGTGGCAGTCGCTTCGGCAAGCGGCCCTTCTGTCGCTGTTCCGCCCGTCGCCGTCGCGTTCACGGCCAGCATCCCGCTATTGGCTGCTGCGCCGCTGATGCGATTGGTAAAGCCTTCCCACGGATCCTCGACCTCTTCTTCGCCTTCGCCGCCGCCCATGCCGCCGCCCATGCCCATGCCGCCGCCGCCTTCTTCAGGGGGCAGGGTGGTCGGGTCGATCGTAGCGAAAATCTCCATGCCGGTGGCCGTGGCGATCGCCGCACTGTCGCTGGTTGCAGCCGCGTTGACGGTGAAGGTGCCGCCATTCGACACGTTCAGCGCCAATGGCTCGCTGATCACCTGATAGCCGACCGATTCCGCACTGCCGACTGAGCCGTCAATGCCGCCAGCCACGGTGGACGTCGCGCTGACGGTGAAGGTGCCGGTATTGTTGAACCCGGCATTGAAGCCGCCGACTGAAAGGCCCGTTTGGCGAACACCGCGGGCAAGCGCCGCCGAATTGGCCGCTGCGTCGGTCGAAGTGGCAGACGACACCGAACCGACATTGAATGTCCCGGCGTTGTTGAAGTTCACGTTGGACACGCCGATGATATTGCCGTTCTGCAGCACCGCCGCGCCAATCTGCGACGAGGCATCGGCTGCGCCGGCCGCATTGGCGGTGGCTGAGGCCGAGATATTGATCATACCCCCGGCAGCATTGTTCAGCGTGGCGTTGCCGACCCGACCGACAAAGGTTTCCGGCCCACCCGCTTCAACGACCTGTTGGATCGTGCCATTCGAAATGGTGCTTGCAGTGGCGGTGCCGGTTTCGCCGGTCGATGTTGCCCGCGAGGTGAATGTCGCGGTGATTGTGCCAGCGTTGGTGATGGTCGAATTGGCTGTGCCTTCATCTGCGCCGCTCGCCTGTGCCTGCACCAGGATCACTGGGCCTTTGGTTGTTTCGCCGGTGGAGAAGCCATCCCCGCCCAGCGCGGTGGCGCTGGCATTGCCCAGCGCCGTTGCGGTGGCGCTGGAAGTTACCGTGATGCTGCGTCCCGCATTGTTGACAAGCGCCGCACTGCCGACGTCTGTGCCCGTGCCATTGACCGCGCTGCGGATGTGGAACAGGCCATGTTCGCCCCCGCCAGCACCAGCCAAAGCCTCGGCATCAAGCGCGCTTGAGGTAGCCGTGGCAATGGAGGCAGCGGTAATCGTGCCATTGTTGGTCAGCGTGGTGTTGGCGGTAACGTCGCCGCTGCCGTTGCCCTGCGCGCGCATGAACACGGCTTCTTGCAGTGCAGATGTGGCGCTGGCCGAGTCCGCCGCAGAAGCGGTTGCCGTGGACGAGAAGTTGAAGGTGCCGCTGTTGGTGTGGGTGACTGTGGTGGTGCCGGTTTGGTTGCCCTCAATCACCGCTTCCTGATGCACCCCGCCGATTGCAGACGAATTCGCACGCGCGCCGAATGCATCGCCCATGCCTGGCCCGGTCGTGCCGGTTGCACTGGCCGCAGCGCCGATGTTCAGCGTTCCGGTGTTGACGAAGGCCGCCGACACATCGGTGTAAGGGCCGGCAATATTCTGCAAGATGCCATCGACCAGCGTGGCATTGGCGATGGCCTGCCCGTCGGTATTGGTGGCGGTGGCCCGGGCAAAAATGGTGGTGCTGCCATCATTGGTCAGCGAAGCGGCACCCGTGGTCGCGCCGCCTTCTTCACCCACCACAAGTTGTTCGATCGTACCCGAAGCGACATCCACAACATTGGCTGTGGCCGCTGGTGTGCCGGTGGTGGTGACGCCGGTTTCAAGCGGGGTTTCCCCCGGAATGGTGGCAACCTCAGGCAGGCTCACACCTGGAACTGTCGTGGTCGTCATTTGCGCCAAAGCAGGCATGGTCAGGCACATCGCGGCAGCCGAGGTGCTGAGGGCAAGTGCCGCGCGCTTCGAGTAAAAAGCCATCATTTCGCTCCCTATTTGCAGGGCCCTGAAGGAGGGCCGCCGGCCATCAATCCTACTGATGGTCATTGGGGAGCTAATCTTCCGATGATGATCGGAAAATGATCTAGATCAAACTATGCATTTTTGGTTTTTGACTTAGATCAAAATGAATTGCGTCATGTTCTGGTCGCAAGGTCGGTCGTCTTACTGCATTAACCCGCGCACGAACGGGATCAGCCCGGTCTGGCGTTGGCGCTTCATCCGCTCTGCTTCCAGAATGGCGCGCACCTTTGCAAAACAGACGTTCACATCATCATTGATGATCACGTAATCATACCCGTCCCAGTGGCTGATTTCGGCGCGCGCGCGTTCCATCCGGGCGTTGATCACCTCGGCGCTGTCGGTCGCCCGGCCTTGCAGCCGTCGGTGGAGTTCGTCGATCGAGGGCGGCAGGATGAACACCCGCACCACATCCTGCTGATCCTTCTGATACAGCTGCTGGGTGCCCTGCCAGTCGATATCGAACAGGAAGTCCTGGCCTTCTTTCAGTGCGGCACGGATGATACCCTTGGGCGTGCCGTAACGATAGCCGAACACGTGCGCCCATTCGTAGAAATCATCCTCGTCCACCATCGCATCGAACTTGGCATCGGAGACGAAATGATAATGCACCCCGTCAATCTCACCCGGGCGCGGCGGGCGGGTGGTAGCGGAGACCGAAAGCTTGATCTCGGCGTCCTTGGCCAGCAGCATCCGCGACAAGGTGGTCTTGCCCGCGCCCGACGGCGAGGACAGGATGAACATCAGGCCGCGGCGGTGCAGCTGGTCGGCGGAATTGTGTGAGGTGTCGCCCATAGGCTCCGTTGCACCAACATGGGCGGACAAATCAAGGGGCGGTCAGGATTCGCTTTCCGCCGCCGGTTTCGCCAGCTTGCGCGCGCGGCGGTTCGTTTCCAGCCGCTTGCCGCGATCATAGAGAACCTTGGCTGCCAGCCCGCCCGCCACCACGGCGAGGCCAACCGGCGAACGGGTGGCGAGGCGGCTGGCCCCCCACAACGCCAGACTGGTTGCGACCGAGCGACCATCGACCAGCTTTTCGGCCTTGGCCTTGCCTCCTTCGGAGGTGCCGGAATTGGCGATCAGCAGGCCTTTCGTCATCCGGTTGCGCAACAGGCCGCCCGCTGCGCGCAGCACGATATCGGCAATAACCAGATTGGTCCCGGCAATCGGGCTGGGCAATGGCAAACCGCCGCCGGAGGAGGTGGGCGCTGCATCAACCGGCGCAGCAGGGACCGAGGCGCTTTGCGTCTTGCCCTTCGCTGATCGTCCGGGCCGCTTCATCGCGCCTATTTCTTGCGCCCGAAATCGACCGAAACGACGTTCGAACCATCGCCCGCACCATCAGGATCGGTGCCATCTGGCCCGTCATTCTCGGCATCTTCGTGCGCTTCGGGGGCGAGTTCTTCGACCGCGGCTTGGAATTGCAGCCCGAAATCGACCGCCGGATCAACGAAAGCGGTGATCGCGCTGAACGGGATTTGCAGCTTCGCGGGCACCTGATTGAAGGTCAAGCTAACCGAAAAGCCCTGATCGCCCACTTCAAGATCCCAGAACTTGTTCTGCAAAACGATGGTCATTTCATCAGGGAAACGTTCACGCAGACGCGCCGGGATCGATACGCCGGGCGCGCCGGTTTTGAAGGTTATGTAGAAATGGTGCGTGCCCGGCAGCATCCCGCCGCCAGTTACGATTGAGCCCAGCACCCGGCCCACCACTGCGCGCAGGGCTTCCTGCACGATCTCGTCATAGGGGATCAGGCTGTCGGGTGTGTCTGGGTTCATAGCCTGCAAATTCGTGGCGCGGCGCGCGGGCTTGGTCAAGCCTTTTGCGGCGTGAGCTTGCGATGCTTGTCATGTGGGCCAAGCGGACTATAGCGCGAAAACCATGGAAAACTCCTCCGCCCGCACCGGCTCTGTCCTCCGCAATACGACCGAAACGCAGATTGCGATCCACGTCGATCTCGACGGGACGGGAGCATACGATGTGTCGACCGGGATCGGATTTCTCGATCACATGGTCGAACAGTTCAGCCGCCATTCGCTGATCGATGTGACGATGAAGGTCGCGGGCGATCTACACGTCGATCAGCACCACACCACTGAAGATTCTGCGATCGCGCTGGGGCAAGCAATTGCGCAGGCGTTGGGCGACAAGGCCGGCATCGGGCGGTACGGCGCGGCCTATTCACCGATGGACGAGACGTTGAGCCGCGTGGCGCTCGATATTTCCGGGCGGCCGTTTCTGGTATGGAAGGCCAAGTTCACTCAGGAAAAGCTGGGCGAATGGGATACCGAGCTGATCGAGCACTGGTTCCATTCCGTGTCGCAGGCAGCGGGCATCACGCTGCACATGGAACTGCTGTATGGCAGCAACAATCACCACATCTGCGAAAGCCTGTACAAGGGCTTCGCGCGCGCGATGCGGCAGGCGGTGGAACGCGATCCGCGCAAGGGTAGCGCGATCCCGAGCACCAAGGGGCAATTGGGTGGCTAGCATCTTCATCGCCTCGCTGACCTACACGGTGCCGATCGAGCGGATCGACGCGGTGCTGGCCGATCATCTGGCGTGGCTAAATGCCGGGTATGATGCCGGGCATTTCCTGGCATGGGGCCCGCGCGAACCGCGCGATGGCGGGCTGATCTTTGTGAAGGCCGCAAGCTTGGCCGAGGCAAAGGCGTTGTTGCTGAGCGACCCCTTCATGAGTGAACGGCTGGCCGATCTGACCATCACCCAATGGACTCCGCGTTTCGTCGGTCCGGGGCTGGAGGCTTTCAATGCCTAGCAGCGCCCAAACGGTTGCGCAGCAGCCGCAAGGCCGACCGGCCGCCCGCAGCGGGCGCAGCTTTGCTGCGCGCATAGCGAGGACCGCGCCCGCGGAGGCGGGTGCGGAAAACCAAAATGCCTGAAGTTGTTGCCTTGGTCGATTACGGCGCGGGCAACCTTCACTCGGTCCACAACGCCTTGAGGGCGGCGGGGGCTGAGGTTACCGTCACCGCAGATCCTTATGTCGTGCGCGCGGCTGACCGGATCGTGCTGCCCGGCGTCGGCAGCTTCAAGGCCTGCGCCGAGGGCCTGCGCGCGATCCCTCACATGGTCGAGGCAATGGCTGAGCGGGTGCAGGTGGGGGGCGCGCCGTTCCTTGGCATCTGCGTAGGGATGCAGTTGCTGGCTGACCGCGGTCTCGAACATGGCGAGACGCCGGGCCTTGGCTGGGTGCCGGGCGAGGTGCGACTGATCGAACCGACTGATCCCGCGATCAAGGTGCCGCATATGGGCTGGAACGATGTCGCCATCCTGCCCCACGCCCGCGACCATGCAGTGATCGAGGAAGGCGAGGCCTATTTCCTCCACTCCTATCACTTCGCTGCTACCGATCCGCACCATGTCGCCGCGATGACCGATCACGGCGAAGGTCTGGTCGCCGCCGTCGCGCGCGACAACATCCTTGGCGTGCAGTTTCACCCGGAAAAGAGCCAAGGCTACGGTCTGGCGACGCTCCGGCGCTTTCTGGAGTGGTTCCCATGAGGAGTTTGGCATGATTGTATTTCCCGCCATCGACCTCAAAGGCGGTCAGGTCGTGCGCCTGGCCGAAGGCGATATGGAGCGAGCCACGATCTATGGTGACAATCCGGCTGAGCAGGCCCTGATCTTTGCCGATGCGGGCGCTGAGCACCTGCACGTGGTCGATCTTGACGGCAGCTTTGCGGGTGAAAGCCGCAACCGTGCGGCGGTCGAAGCGATCATCGAAGCCTTCCCCGGCTATGTCCAATTGGGCGGCGGTATCCGCGATGCAGCGGCGGTCGAGGGTTGGTTCAACCTTGGCGTGGCGCGGGTGGTGATGGGTTCGGCGGCGCTCAAGAACCCCGAGTTCGTCAAGGACATGGCCCGCGAATGGGAGGGCGGCATCGTCGTCGCGGTCGACGCGAAAGACGGGATGGTGGCGACCGAGGGCTGGGCGGAAGTCTCCGACGTTCCCGTTGTCGACCTTGCCCGCCGGTTCGAGGATGCAGGCGTTGCTTCGCTGCTGTTCACCGATATCGGCCGCGATGGCTTGCTGAAAGGCGTGAATATCGAGACCACCGTTGACCTTGCGCGCCGGGTGGACATTCCGGTGATCGCCAGCGGCGGGGTGAAGGGGCTGGACGATATCCACATGCTCGCGCTCCACGCCCATGAGGGGATCGAGGGAGTGATTACCGGGCGGGCGCTGTATGAAGGGCGGCTCGATCTGGTAGCGGCGATTGCGATGGGGGCCAAGGTCGCATGACCGTCCGCATCCGCGTCATCCCCTGTCTCGACGTCGCCGATGGCCGCGTGGTCAAGGGCGTCAATTTCGTCGATCTGAAGGACGCGGGCGATCCGGTTGAGCAAGCCCGCGCCTATGATGCGGCGGGGGCGGATGAGCTGTGCTTTCTCGATATCTCGGCCAGCCACGAAGGGCGTGGGACGTTGCTCGACATGGTGCGGCGGACGGCGGAGGTGTGCTTTATGCCGCTCACCGTCGGCGGCGGGGTGAGGAGCGCCGAGGATGCGCGGGCGTTGCTGCTCGCAGGGGCGGACAAGGTCGCGGTGAATAGCGCCGCCGTCGCCCGGCCCGAACTGGTCGGCGAGATCGCCGCTCGCTTCGGCAGCCAATGCGTGGTCGCCAGTGTCGATGCGCGCCGCACGCCGCGCGGGAACTGGGAAATTTTCACCCACGGCGGGCGCAAGCCGACCGGGATCGATGCGGTTGAATACGCAATGCAAGTCGCAGGGCTGGGCGCGGGCGAATTGCTCGTCACTTCGATGGACGGGGACGGCACCCAGCGCGGCTATGACCTCGACCTCACCCGCACGATTGCCGATGCCGTCAGCGTTCCGGTGATCGCCAGCGGCGGCGTCGGCAGCCTCGATCACTTGGTTGAAGGTGTCACCAAGGGCCATGCCAGCGCGGTGCTCGCCGCCAGCATCTTCCACTTCGGCACCCACACCATCGCCGAGGCGCACGCGGCGCTCCGCGCGGCAGGCTTGCCCGCGCGCGGGGTTTGATCGAAAGTAGCGCCATGGACACCCTTTCCCGCCTCGAAACCACCATCGCCCAACGCCGCCTCGCCTCACCAGACGAGAGCTACGTCGCCAAACTCCACGCCAAGGGCCTGCCCAAAATCGCCCAGAAGCTCGGCGAGGAAGCGACCGAAACGGTAATCGCCGCGCTTGCTGGCGACGAGGCTGAATTGGTGGGCGAGGCCGCTGACCTGTTGTTCCACCTGCTGGTGCTGCTCGGCGCGAAAGACGTAAGCCTTCAACAGGTGCTGGCCGAACTCGACCGCCGCGAAGGGCTCTCCGGCCTCGCCGAGAAAGCATCACGGAGCGAATAATGCCGATCGACCCGACCCTGCCTTACGATGACGCCAACATTTTCGCCAAGATCCTGCGCGGTGAGATTCCGTCGCGCAAAGTCTACGAGGATGATTGGGCCTTCGCTTTCGAGGACATCAACCCGCAGGCGGAAATTCACACGCTGGTGATCCCCAAAGGTCGCTATGTGAGCTGGGACGATTTCAGCGCCAAAGCGTCCGACGCCGAAATTGGCGGGTTTATCCGTGCGGTGGGCGAAGTGGCGCGCGCCAAAGGCCTCGTCGAACCCGGCTACCGGCTCCTGGCCAATATCGGCGCGCATGGCGGGCAGGAAGTGCCGCATTTACACGTCCATATCTTCGGCGGTGAGCCGCTCGGCCCGATGATCTGGAAGCGATAAGGCGCGGTTAGCCCGCATTCCACTGCTGTTCATCGACAAAACGCAAGACCCGGCTTTGCAGCGATTCCCCGCTAGGCTAGGTGCGCCTGATGATCTCTCCTCCACTCCCCGGCGGCATCCTTGATGGTGCGCGGCACCTTTATGCGGTGCGGGTGTATTATGAGGATACTGACCTGTCGGGGATCACCTACCACGCGAATTATCTGCGCTGGTTTGAACGTGCGCGCAGCGACTTGTTGCGGTTGCTGCGGATTGATCAGCGCGAAGCCATCGAAACGGGCGAGGGTGCCTACGCCTTGTCCGAGGTGAACCTCAAATACCTGCGCCCGGCCAAGCTGGATGATGACGTGGTGATCGAAACCCGCTGCACGGAACTGGGCGCGGCATCGTGCCGGATGCATCAGGTGGCACGGCGTGGGGACGAAGCCCTGTGCGAAGCCAGCCTTCGGGTCGGCTTCATCACGCTCGACGGCCGCCCGCGCCGCCAGCCTGCCGCATGGCGCGCTGCTTTTCAGACTTTCATGAACGAGGACAATTGAACCCGTGACGCTTGCCATGCTCACCGCCGCCGCTGCCCCTGCCGCCACCCGGCTCGATCCGCTCGAACTGTTCCTGCAGGCCGATATCATCGTGCAGGCGGTGATGCTGGGCCTGATCCTTGCCAGCATCTGGGTGTGGACGATCATCGTCTCTTTCAGTCTACGCCTTGGCGGGCTCACCACCAAATCGCGCGATTACGAGGCCGAGTTTTGGGAACAACGCGACCGGGAGGCGCTGCTGACCAAGCAGGTGCGCAAGGAAGTCCCCTCGGCCCGCGTGGCCGCTGCTGGACTTGACGAATGGAAACGCTCCACCGCCAAGCAGCCGGTTGACCGCGATGCCACGCGCCAGCGGATCGGCGCAGCGATGGAAAGCCAGGTCGCCGAAGAGGCTGACGAATTGGCCGGGCGACTCAATTTCCTCGCCACAGTCGGCTCGGTTGCGCCGTTTGTCGGCCTGTTCGGCACGGTGTGGGGGATCATGAACAGCTTTTTCCAGATAGGCGCGCAGCAAAGCGCCAGCCTCGCCGTGGTCGCCCCCGGCATTGCCGAGGCGCTGTTTGCCACCGCTATCGGGTTGTTCGCGGCCATTCCGGCCGTCATTGCTTACAACCGCTTTTCCGGCTCGGTGAACCTGTACGAGGCAAAGCTGCAACGCTTTGCCGACAAGGTCCACGCCGGGCTAAGCCGCGAGTTGGATCGCGCGTAATGGCGGTGAACCTTTCCTCCTCATCCCGGCGGGGCAAGCGCACGCGGCGCGCGGCAATGGCTGAGATCAACGTCACCCCGCTGGTCGATGTGATGCTGGTGCTGTTGATCATCTTCATGGTGACGGTGACGCTGCCTGCGGTCGGCGTGCCAGTGGAACTGCCCGAAAGCCGCGCCGCGCCGGTTGAGGAAAAGCCCGATCAGATCACCATCTCGATCGACCGCGCGGGCGTGATCTATATCGAGGATGCCGCGGTGCCAGCGGGCGGGCTGCCTGCGGCACTCGAAGCACTGGATCGCGGCGGCGAGCAGCCGCTGGTAGTGCTGCGCGCTGATCGCGCCCTTGAGTATGGGCGGGTGATGCAGGCGATGGGCGAGTTGGGCCGTGCGGGCTTCACCTCGATCTCGATGGTCACCGAAGGTTCAGTTTCGGCCCCATAGTCGGAAAGGCGTGATGGGAGACACAGCGTTCAGGAATGACGAAAAGGTCGGCCTCGCCGCCGCCGTCGTGCTGCACGGCGCGCTGGTGGCGGTGCTGTTGATGCAGACGGTGCGCAGCGAAGTGTCGGTTTTCCCCGAGCGGATGACGGTGAGCCTTGCGACCGATGTCGGCTTGGAAGCAGCCGCGCCCGATCCAGTGGCGGAAAGCCGTGCCGCGATTGCGCCGACGCTATCAGACGAACCCGCCCCCGCGCCCGAGCCTGCGCGGCCCGAGCGCGTTGATCGCACCGCGCCGACCCCGCCCAAGCCCACCGCCCGCACCCCGGCAAGCCCATCCGCGCCCACCCGCGACCGTTCCCGCCCTGACCGCACTCCGCCCAAAGCGGCCACCGCGCCCGCCAAGCCGGCAGAAAAGGGCGGCGGCAGCCGGATCGGCGATGATTTCCTCAGCGGTAGTGGGTCTTCGACCACCACCACAGAAACGCGCGTTCCTGCTTCGCAGATCGGCGCAAGCGCCAAGGCCTCGATCGGGCAGGCACTGGCGCGGCAAGTGAAACCGCATTGGACCGCGCCGCAGGGGTTGGATGTTGACGCGCTTGTCACTCTGGTTGATTTTGACTTGAACCCTGATGGCAGCCTGAAAGGCCGCCCGCGCGTGCGCAGCCAGAGCGGTGTGAACGAATCCAACCGTGCGCAGGCCGCACGCCACGCGGAAAACGCGATCCGCGCCGTGCAATTAGCCGCACCGTTTGACCTCCCGGAAGAGTACTACGAGGCTTGGAAGACTGTTCGAGGCGCTCGATTTGATAGGAATACGTCACGATGAAATCCCTGATGCTTGTCGCCTTGATGCTGACCGCCGCAATGCCCGCCGCCGCAATGGCGCAGGATCTCGGCGCGCCGGTGGGTGAGGACGGCCCGGTCGAAACAACTGCAACCGATCCTTCGCAGGCGCAGACTGAGGAGGGCATTTCCTTCACAGTCACCGATGAATCCGCTTGGTCGGACATCGGCATCGCCATCCCCGCCTTCGCCACCGACCGTGAACGCGCCACGCCAGCCAATGCCGACGGCACCGGCGCACTGGGGCGTGAGGTCGCGCGGGTGATCACTGCCAACCTCCGCAACAATGGGCTGTTCAAACCCGTCGGCCCCGACAGCCTGCCGCAGCCCGCCTTCACCCAGATCACCGCGCCCACATTCAGCACCTGGAGCGGGCGCAGTGCCGAGATGCTGGTTCACGGCTATGTCCGTGCGCGTGATGATGGCAAGCTGGTGGTCGGCTGCTACCTTTATGACGTCGCCTTGCAGGACGAGCTGGTGCGCGCAGGCTGGGTGGTCGGCCCGGCCGATTGGCGGCGCGCGGCGCACAAGTGCTCTGACTTGATCTTTGCGCGGCTCACCGGGGAAAGCCCGTTCTTCGACAGCCGCATCGCGTACATCGCGGAAACGGGGCCGAAAGACCGCCGGGTCAAGCGGCTCGCAGTGATGGACAGCGACGGGGCGAACCACCGGTTCCTGACGCTGGGTAGCGCCACCGCGCTCACCCCGCGTTACTCGCCCGATTATTCTAAGATCCTGTATCTCAGCTACGTTGACGGCAACCCGCGCATCTATGTCTATGACATCGGCACGGGTAAGCAGACGCTGGTGACCGAAAACCGCAGCCCCACCATCGCCCCGCGCTGGTCGCCCGATGGCCGCTCGATCCTGTTTTCGATGGCGGTGGCGGGCAATACCGATATTTACCGCGTGCCGGCCACTGGCGGCACGGTGGTGAAACTGACCGATAATCCCGGCATCGACGTTGGCGGGTCTTACTCGCCTGATGGCAGCAAGGTCGTGTTTGAAAGCGACCGTTCGGGCAGCCAGCAATGCTACATCATGGATGCCGACGGGAAGAACCAGAAGCGCATCAGCTTCTTCGGCGGGCGCTGCGCTACGCCTGAATGGAGCCCGCGCGGCGATCAGATCGCTTTCACCCGCATCGCAGGCGACTTCAACGTCGGCGTGATGAACACCAGCGGCGGCAATATGCGGGTGCTGACCCGCGGCTGGCAGGACGAAGCCCCGACATGGGCCCCCAACGGACGCATCATCCAGTTCTTCCGCACCGAAAAGAACACCGGGCGTTCGGGCATCTGGCAGGTCGATCTCACCGGCCAAAACGAACGCCGCCTACCGACCCCGGTCGATGCCTCTGACCCGGCCTGGGGCCCGATCCGTCCCTGAGTTTCCCCGTTTAGAATGAAAGGAACCAAGCGATGAACACCAAGCTTGCCACGATCCTGCTGCTGGCGTCGGCTACCGGCCTCGCCGCCTGCGCCAAGAAGGCACCTGAACAGCTGCCTCCGCCGCCTGAAACCAACACCGGCGGGAACACCATGCAGCCAGTCACGACAACCCAGCCCACGGGCGCTCAGGTCGGCACACAGCAGCATTTTGCCGGTGCGGTCGGTTCGTCGACCACGATCTATTTCGACACCGATCGCTACAACGTCGATTCGCAGGATGCCGCCGCCTTGCAGGCACAGGCGCAATATTTCGCGCGCTATCCGCAGATCACCTTCACCGTCGAAGGGCACGCCGATGAACGCGGCACGCGCGAATACAACCTCGCGCTGGGAGAGCGGCGTGCGACGGCGGCGAAGAACTACCTGGTCAGCCTCGGTGTGGATGCCAACCGCATTGCGGTGGTGAGCCACGGCAAGGAACGTCCGGTCGCGCTCGGCTCGGACGAAGGCTCGTGGGCGCAGAACCGCCGCGCCGCATCTGTCATTATCAATTGATCAGTTGGCGAGCAGGCCGGGCGCGAGTTCGGCCTGCACCGCATAGGGCGTAGCAACGACCGGCGTATCGGCTCCGGAAAGATCGCGCGCGCTCGTCGCCACGCACAGCCCGGCAAGCGCAAGCACCGAGAACAGGCTGGAGATGGTCAGTTGCGGGCTCATCATGCGGTCTTTCTAGAATAGCGGCTTTCGCAGTGCAACATTTCAGATTGCAACTGGTTCCCGCATTCTCACCGCTTCCCAAGTGGCGCTACGTCGCCTAGACTAGCGGTCACATGCAATCGACCAACACCATTTGCCTCTGCCCGCAGAGCCTGCGCGCATGAGCCGCGCCAAACGTAACCTCGACTGGGGGTTTCCGCGCTGGCGGGCCTATGGTTCCTCTCAGGAAGCCACGCAGGTGCGCATCTGCGACCGGCATGGCTGCCATGAACCGGGCAATTGCCCTGCACCCAAAGCCCCTAACAGCCGCGACCGGTGGTATTTTTGCCAGAAGCACGCGGCGGAATACAATTCCAAGTGGGATTATTTCGAAGGCCTCGACCAGGCCGAGAAGGACGAACGCGCCCGTGCCGAAGGGCAGGAAAACGCAGGTTACGCCGAATCGGCGCATTACGGCTGGGCAAGTTCGGGGGATGGTTCGCGGTCGTCCGACGAAATGCGCGCGCTCGAAGTGCTCGGGCTTGAAGCAGACGCGGATTTCGACGCGGCCAAGAAAGCCTACCGCAACCGCGCCAAGGAAGTGCACCCTGACGTGAAGCCCGGCGATGCCGAAGCGGCCAAGCAGTTTCAGGCGATACAAGTCGCCTACGAAGTGCTGCGCGCCGCCGAGGAACGGCGCGAGTGGCGCGGCTGACCGCTTAGGCAGGCATCTAGTCGGATTGGGGGCCGGCAAACCCCTTCCCGCGCGAATCAATCTGCGGGTCAGGGTTGTCGTTCCACCACGCCACGTCGCTCCACGGGCGCACGTCGACCTCATGACTCCAACAATTGCGCGGTTGGTGGGCGAGGTGCCAGTAGGTTTCGGCCAGCGCCGCCGGATCGATGATCCCACCGCGGCCCTTCTGCGTCTTGAATGCCTCGTAACGGTCACCCAGCAACTTGCCGAGCGTATCGGGGGCGTCGACTGCGCCATCGACCACCACATGCGCGACATGGACGCCCTGCGGCGCATACTCGGCGTTCAGCGTCTGGCACAGCATCCGCCGTCCACCCATCGCGGCGGCATGGCTGTGCTGTCCGGCATTGCCGCGCACCGCTGCGGTGGCGGAAGTGACCAGCAGTGTGCCGTGAGCGCCGGACTTGGCCCGATCGACCATCGCCGGGAACAGCACATGGGCCAACCGGAACACGCCGTAAGTGCCCAGCCGCCAGCCCAGCTCGAAAATCCGGTGCGGGGTATCGGGCAGGGCGCGGTTGCCGATCTGCGCGCCGAGATTGTAGAGCGCGGCATGGATTGGGCCGATATCGGCTTCGGTGCGCGCAACCAGTTCCTCAATTGCGCCGTCTTCGGCCGCGTTGAGCAGGGTGCCGCTTGCCGAACCGCCCGCGGCCTCGATTTCTCCGACCATCCGCGCCAACCCAGCTTCGTCGCTACGGCGGGCCATGACCGCGTGATACCCCCCGGCAGAAAAGCGCAGCGCGGCATTGCCCCCGATCCCGGCCCCTGCGCCGATTACGAGGAATACCGGCTTGCGGCTGTCGGCCATCACATCTCTCCCTTTTGCGGCGCAGCGTCACACCAGCGCGGCGATGCCCCATACCACACCGACGATCAGCATAACGCCTGCCACATCAAGCAGCGCGCCCGCCTGCACCATCTTCTCGATCCGGATACGCCCTGTCGCCCACGCGATCGCGTTTGGCCCGGTGCCTGCGGGCAGCATGAAGCCCCAGCTTGCTGCCAACGCGGCGGGCAGGGCGAGCAGCACCGGATCGGCCCCCAGCGCCACCACCAGCGCGGCAACCACGGGGACGATCCCGGTGGCAGTTGCCACATTGCTGGCAAATTCGGTCACCACGATCACGAGCGCCGTCACCGCCAGCGCCACCAGCAATAGCGGCCAATGTTCGAGCGGTAGCAGCGCCTGCCCGACCCACTCGGCAAGGCCCGAAGCCTGCATCCCGCCCGCCAGCGCCAGTCCGCCGCCGAACATGAAGATGACGCTCCACGGGGCGCGCTCGGCCTCTTTCCACACCAGCAGTGGCCGTCCCGTGCCATCCGGGAGAAGAAACATGGCGAGCGCCGCGATGACCGCGATGGTGCCGTCGGTCCATGATCCTTGGGGAAGCAGCGGCGCGACCAGCGGCTGCGTGACCCAGCCGATAAAGGCGATGAGCACCAGCGGCACCAGCCGCTTTTCCGGCGCGCTCCATGCGGCGCGGCTGTCAATCGCAGCGCGTGCTGCGGTGAGGTCGAACGGATGCACGCTTACCTGCTGCACCCGCGCGATGATCCATGCGGCGAGTGGTATGCTCAGCACCACCACCGGCACGCCGTAAAGCGACCATTGCACAAAGGTGATGCGCACGCCTGCAATCTCGTCAAGCAAGCCCACCGCAATCGCATTGGTGGGCGATCCGACAATCGTGCCTAACCCACCGATGCTGGCCGCAAAGGCGATCCCCATCGGCAGCGCGCCGAAGATTCCGTCCTGCTGAGGGTTCTCCCCGCCCGCGTCGATCCCGCCCCCGCCCTCCAGCACCGCGAGCGCCATCGGCATCATGATCAGCGCCGTCGAGGTGTTCGAGATGAACATCGATAGCAGCGCGGCCGAGATCATGAAGGCCAGCAGCAACCGCGCAGGGCCGCCTTTGGTGCCGACCGCGCGCAGGATCGCGAGGCTCAAGCGGCGGTGCAACCCGGTCCGCTCAATCGCCAGCGCGATGAACGCCCCGCCCAGCAGCAGAAACAGGATCGGCGAATAATAGGTGCTGGCGGTTTCCTCGGCAGTGGATACGCCCGAAAGCGGAAGGACGACAAATGGCAGCAAGGCAGTGACGGTCAGCGGCACCGCTTCTGTCATCCACCACGCCGCCATCCACAGCACGAGACCTGCGACCAACCACGCTGACGCTGGCATGTTCGCAGGCGGAGGCAGCAGGGTGGCCAGCGTGAACGCCAATGGGCCGATTACAAGGCCGATCCGGCGTGCATTCATAGCTGGCTCGTCCCCCCTTGGTGCTTGTGCGGTGGGACTATCAGTGCAGTGCCCCTTGCCGCAAGCCCGGAGCCTGAATGAACAACCCGAATGAACAAGGGGCGCAAGCCATTGCTGGCCGCGCCCCTGATCTGGTCGGTGATATGTCTGGCGCTTACTTCGGCGACAGCACCATCAGCATCTGGCGGCCTTCCAATCGCGGGAAAGCTTCAACCTTGGCGACTTCGGCGACGTCTTCCTGCACCTTTTTCAGCAAATCCATGCCGAGGTGCTGGTGCGCCATTTCACGCCCGCGGAACCGCAGGGTGATCTTCACCTTGTCGCCGTTTTCGATGAACTTGGTCACGTTGCGCATCTTCACGTCATAATCATGCGTGTCGATGTTCGGGCGCATCTTCACTTCCTTGATGTCCTGGGTCTTCTGCGTCTTGCGCGCCAGGTTGGCCTTTTTCTGCGCTTCGTAGCGGAATTTGCCGACATCAAGGTACTTGCACACCGGCGGGTCCGCATTGGGGGACACTTCGACGAGGTTCAGACCCTTTTCATTGGCCTGCTCAATCGCTTCGCGGGTGAACATAACCCCCAAGTTTTCGCCTTCGTCATCAATGACGCGGACCTTGGGGACGTTGATCATGTTATCAAACCGAGGGCCGCTTTTTACGGGCGGGGCCATCGAGCGCCGTGGTGGACGTGATATGGGGTGTTCTCCTGTGGTGGCTTCGTATCAGCGCGCTCCTTAGTCCGAAACGCGCAGCAACGCTAGGTGGAGTCTTGCGCGGGGTTACAGCTGCACGCCCCACGCATATTTGGGGAAGTTGATAAGGCCGAGGCCGATGAAGCGCGGGAAGACCCACCAAACGAAAGTGAAGAACAATCCGAACAATGCCGCAGCCAGCGGTACAAACACGACCATCATGATCGTGAGCTCGATTTTCTTGCCTTTTTCATACCATAGGGCTGGCACCAGCCCGGTGAGGAAAGCAGTCGAGATAAGGCACCCCAAGCCGAACCCGGCGGGCCAAAGCTGCGACCATGAATATTTGTCGCCAAAGATTTGCCCGGCAATCAGCGCGACCATGCAGTAGAAGATCGGGAGCATGAAAACGGCGCCCCACGTCCGGAATGGGAGCGGCATGGGCTTTTCTTGATTGGGCCACCGCCACAGGCTCAATCCGGCATGCAAGGCCCAGATCGCATAATGCCAATAGGTCAGTGTGCCGACGACCCATTGAAGGGGCTCGGGAAGGGTCACGCCGCCGCCTGCCACAGCGGAAACCGCGCGATCTGGCCGCGAGCAGGCATCAGCGCCTCGATCCGGCTGGCGGGTTGCAACGCGGCTAGGATTTCCGGCGCGGCCGCGTCCATGCCTCCGGTGAGCGTGCCGAAGGCGGGGAGGATCATCCGCTCACTCCCGCCAGCACCGCGCGCCAACACTCCACAAGGCCGGGCGATGTGGCGGTTCCTGACTGTCATCCGCATTTTCGGGTGGTAGTGGCCCGAAAGCTCGGGCGCGGTATCTCCGGCGCGCGCTTCGTGGCGCAGTTTGATCCCGGCCACCTCCAGCTCGGGCACAATCGTCCCGCCGAAGCCGCGCGGCAATTCCTTGTCATGGTTGCCGGTGATCCACACCCAATCGAGCGCCCGGGTCAAGGCCTCCAGCATTCCGGTGCAATGCGCGTCCAATCGCAGCGCGCCGGCGTCATCGTGGAAATTGTCCCCCAACGTGATCACCCGCCGCGCGCCGGTGATTCGCACTGCATCGGCGAGCCGCTCCAGCGTGTCGCGGCTGTCATAGGGCGGCAGCATCTGCCCGGTCTGGGCATACCAACTGGCTTTTTCCAGATGAAGGTCAGCGACCAGTAACGCCCGCTCCGCCGGCCAATACAGCGCTCGCCCTTGGCCGAGCAGCATTTCGTGCCCGGCGAACGGGAAGGGGGCGAACATAGCGGGAACCATACCTGCCTTTCGCTGGCTTTCTTGCCGCCCGCAACAAAAACCGTTCATGCCGCGCTTGTCGAAGCGATGCCTTTTTGTCTAACCCGTCCTCTCGTGAGAAGGACAACCGTTGAACCTGCGGTTCAGCTTCGCTTCCGACAAACTCAGGATGAACGGAATTTATGGATTGGTCTGACAAAACGGCGCAAGCGCGGACGTGGTTTGAAGATTTGCGCGATCAGATTTGCGCCGAATTCGAGGCTATCGAGCGCGAGGCGGGGTCGGACGCCGCGTTCCAATACACCCCTTGGAACCGCGAAGAGGACGGCAATCCCGATCCCGGCGGCGGGGTGCAAGGGTTGATGAAGGGTAAGGTTTTCGAAAAGGTCGGGGTCAACGTCTCGACCGTGCGTGGCAGCTTTGCCAAGGAATTTGCAGGCAGCATCAACGGCGCGAGCGCGGAAGACCCCGGCTTTGTCGCAACCGGCATAAGCCTTGTGGCGCACATGGCCAATCCGCACGTGCCCGCCGTCCATATGAACACCCGGTTCCTCACCACCACCAAGGCATGGTTTGGCGGCGGTGCCGATTTGAACCCGCCGATTCCGTATGAGGAAGACACGGCCGAATTCCACGCCGCGATGCAGGCCGCCTGTGATCCGCACAATTCAACCTATTACGAACGCTATAAAAAGTGGTCGGACGAATATTTCTACATCCCCCACCGGCAGGTGCATCGCGGGGTGGGCGGGATTTTCTGCGACCATTTGGAATGCCCGGACGATGCCGCGTTTGATCGCAACTTCGCCTTCATCCAGGACATCGGCAAGCAGTTCCTCGAAGTGTATCCCGCCATCGTGCGCAAGCGGATGAACGCCGAATTCACGCCGGAAGATGAAGCGGTAATGTTCGAATATCGTGGCCGATATGCCGAGTTTAATCTGGTTTACGACCGGGGCACGATCTTCGGCCTCAAGACTGGCGGCAATATCGACGCAATTTTGATGAGCCTGCCGCCGCGCGCGACGTGGAGTTGATGCGCGGCTGGGGCAGTCTGCGTTTCTTCGCCCTTGCCCCCCCGCACCCGCGCGCACATATTCGCTAGCGATGCTGCGCCAATATCAACTCGTTGAGAAGGTCCTCGAATACGACCCCGACGCCGATGAGGCGATGCTCAACCGTGCCTATGTCTATACCGTGCAGAAACACGGCAGCCAGAAGCGCGCGAGCGGCGATCCCTATTTCTCGCACCCGGTCGAAGTCGCCGGGCTGATGACTGACCTGAAGCTGGACGTGGCGACCATCATCACTGCGCTGCTGCACGACACGGTCGAAGACACACTCGCCACGATCGAGGATATCGAAGTGCATTTCGGCCCCGAGGTCGCGCGTCTGGTCGACGGGGTGACCAAGCTTTCCAAGATCGAGGCGATGCCCGAGAACGAACGCGCGGCGGAGAACCTGCGCAAGTTCCTGCTCGCCATGTCCGAAGATATCCGCGTGCTGCTAGTCAAGCTGGCCGACCGCTTGCACAATATGCGCACGCTGCATTTCATCAAATCGCCGGAAAAACGCCAGCGGATCGCGCGTGAGACGATGGATATCTATGCGCCGCTGGCAGAGCGCGTCGGCATGTATGAATATATGCGTGAGATGCAGGCGCTGGCATTCCAGGAGCTGGAACCCGAAGCCTATGCCACCATCACTACCCGGCTTGAATACCTGCGCAATCAGGATGGCGGTCAGGTCGACGCCATCGCGCTGACGGTCAAACAAAGCCTCGCAGAGGCCGGCCTCAAGGTCGAGGTGTCGGGCCGCGAAAAGCACCCCTATTCTATCTGGCACAAGATGGCCGAACGCCATGTCAGCTTTGATCAGGTGACCGACATCATGGCCTTTCGCGTGCTGACCGAAAGCGAGGGGGACTGCTACCGCGCATTGGGCGTGCTGCACACCACCTGGCAGGCGCTGCCGGGGAAGTTCAAGGATTACATATCCACGCCCAAAACCAACGGCTACCGGTCCTTGCACACCGCGTTGATGTATGAAAATTCGATGCGGGTCGAAGTCCAGATCCGCACCCGCGACATGCACCGCCGCAACGAATTCGGTCTCGCTGCACACTGGGCCTACAAGCAGGATGGCAAGGCCGATGGACAGGTCGGCTGGCTGCGCGATCTGATCGAGATCGTCGATGCCAGCCACGATGCCGAAGAACTGCTCGAACACACGCGCATGGCGATCTATCAGGATCGCATCTTTGCATTTACCCCGAAAGGCGCGCTGTTTCAGATGCCCAAGGGCGCGACGGCGGTGGATTTCGCCTTTGCCGTCCACACCAATCTGGGGCTGGCGACAGCGGGCGTGAAGATCAATGGTCGCCACGTTCCGCTGCGCACTCCGCTGGGCAATGGCGACGTGGTCGAGATCATCAAGAACCCCCACGCTGCGCCGCAGCTGTCATGGCTGGGCTTTGTCGTGACCGGTAAGGCGCGCGCTGCGATCCGCCGGTCAGTGCGGATGAAGGAGCGGGACGAGGTCGCCGCGATCGGATCAAAACTGTTTGACGAAATCGCCATCCGGGTGCCCGCGCGCATTGGCAAGAAAGCGATCCGCGCGGCCGTCGAACGGCTCGGCATGGATGAGCCCGATGACCTGATGTACGCCATCGGCGCAGCGAAGCTGACCGACCGCGAGGTGATGGAAGCGCTCGTCCCCGGTTGCACCGCCGATTTCAAGGAAGACGAACACTGGTCGCAGCGCGAACGCGCGATTTCGATCCGCGGCCTTACGCCGGGCGTGGCATTCGAACTGGCGACCTGCTGCCATCCGGTGCCGGGCGACCGCATCGTCGGTATCCGCCGCAAGGGCGAAACCGTGCTGGTCCACGCGATCGACTGCCTGATGCTGGCAAGCGGGGTGGATAGCGACTGGATTGACCTTGCCTGGGGCAATCGTTCGATTGGTGCGGTGGGGCAATTGTCGGTCACGATCTACGACCGGCTGGGCACGCTGGCGGAAATGGCGGGCATCTTCGCGCAGAACAAGGCGAACGTGACCACATTGGCGCAAAGCCAGATCGATCACCCGTTTGTGACCTATGATATCGAGGTCGAGGTGCAGGACGTGGCGCACCTCAACCGCATTCTGTCGGCACTGCGGGCAAGCGACGCGGTCGCGCAGGCGGAGCGGCAGTAGTGGCGATTGTGGGGCTGGATCATGTTCAGCTCGCCATTCCAGCAGGGGGTGAGGATCAGGCCAGCGCCTTTTATGCTGGGCTGTTGGAAATGGTCGAAGTGCCCAAACCTGCGACGCTTTCGGCCAGTGGGTGCTGGTTTGTTGGAGGCACCGTAAGCCTCCATCTCGGCGTTGATCTGGCATTTCGTCCGGCGACCAAGGCGCATCCAGCGCTAATCGTCGATGACCTTGCGGGCCTGCGCGAACGGCTAGCAGCAGCGGGCTGCGTGATCCGCGACGACAAGCCGATTGAAGGCTATGCGCGCTTCTTCACCGAAGACCCCTTTGGCAACCGTATCGAGTTGATGGAGCGGGTCGCAGGCTGATCCGCGTCCTTCTTCCGGCTCGCGCGAACGGATTTAGGGCCGATCCAGCGCGGCCCAGACCCCGCTTAGACCCCCTCTAGCTAGGTGCTGCTCCCGTGTTTCACGTGAAACATCGCCAATCGGGCTTAGCCCGCCACCCGCCGCACCGGCACGCGGATGTTGCAGATGTCTGCGCCGCCAGCGGGCACGATGAAGAACGGATCGCGGCGGTTGGCGATGGCTTCGGCGTAGGTCGCGAAGGTGGCGCTTTCGGTCGAGAGGTATTCGAAGGCCGGTTGCTCTGCGGGAGCCAGATCGCTCGCCACCCGCACCGACAGGATCGGCGTGCGCTTGGCGCTTTCCTCGGCGGTGTAGAACCCCAGCGCACCCAATCCGCGCGGCAGCGAGGAGAGGTGCTGCATCCCCTCGATCACCCGCCCGACCAGCGCGATGTTGCGATCAAGGTGGCGCGGTGCATGACCGATCACGGTATAAAGCTCCGCGCCAGAGCCGGTGTCGGGGGAATAGTTCCGCCCTACGCCGACCATGCCGTAGCAGTGGGTGGGCCAGATACTTGAGTCGAAGTCATCCCCAGCTTGAGCGACTGGCCAACCGCTACTGAAGGTGGCGCGATGAGCATAAGGGTCGAGCGAGGTTATTCGGCCCATACTCTCAGTCGATTGAAGCGCGGCTTCTGCGTAAAGTGATCGAGCCTTGGAGGTCACCTCGTCATCATCGTTGCTGTCGCTTATGCTGACACCAGATCTCTTGATCATAGCGATGGCCGCTTGGCGGTTTGTTGCGACATACTCCGCCTCCCCCATCACCTTCAGACCCTTGGGCAAGGGCTTGGGCTTCCCCGTCGCTTCCGGGTTGTCGTAATTGGGATCGCCCCACTGGGTGACGTAATTGTCCTGCACCCGGTTGACCGAAATCCCGTCATACCACTTGGCGCGCGCGAACAGGCGGATGTTGTGGACCCAGCCTTGCGAAAACGGCGCGGGCATCAGCTGGATCACCACCTGCCGCGGCTTGCCCTCGGCATCCGGCCCGAGGGTCATCACCAGCAGATCCTCCGCCGGAATAGCCACCCAATCGGCCTTGGGCGCAGCCGCGACGATCTCGGACGGCGCTAGGGCAACTGGCTTAGCCGTATCTTGTGCGGCAAGGGGCAACGAAAGGGCGAGCGCAGCCGAAGCCGCCAGCAGCATGGTTCTCATGCCCACATTGGTGCCACCGCGCGCCTTGCGAAGCAATCCATTCGCGGCTAGTGCGCCCGCTTCTTGCTCTAGCGAGCAAACGGAGCGGTGGCCGAGTGGTCGAAGGCGCACGCCTGGAAAGTGTGTATACGTCACAAGCGTATCGTGGGTTCGAATCCCACCCGCTCCGCCAACGACCCCCAGCACTTGTCTCTGTTTATAGGGACCTGCCGCAAACCCGCGGAACAGGGCGGTTTGCGTAGTCCAAACCGTAACGGTCGCATCCTTCTGCGCGTTTCTTCAGCGATATCAGGTGGCATTTGCGCGGCCCGTCTCTTGCCGACCCTGCATCGGTTCGGTTTGCCTGTTAAACAGGGAAGAACAGGGAAAAATGTGCATTTGAAGGCCAAAACAGAGTGTTTCGAGCCGTTCCCACGATGTACGATCTGTGAAAGTCACGCCTTTTCAGTATTCTGTGCAGCGCAAAAGGGGTTTTCCTGTTAATCGCCCGAACAGGGCATTTAAACCCCCATAACAGGGACGTTAATCGACCATATCAGGGTGTTTGTTCGGCATAACAGGTGATTTCGCTATTGCCGGAATCGCAGCAAATCGCGCTGCCGCGACCAGCTCGGCGGCAGATCGATGGAATTTAGTGTTTCCAGGTTGAGATGCTGCGGCTGACGCCTATCGAGGATTGCTTGCTGGATGTCGGGCGCCAGGAATGCGAGCCGCAAGATGCTGCGATCATAGGGCGAGGGTGGTGCAGCTCCCATCGTTGGCAGCCCGCGTTCAGTGCTGAGCATCGCATGCGCTTTACGCAGTGCAGCAATCAGAACCTGATCGGCCTGCGGCGGTCGGACCTGTGCCGGGACCACCAGACGACGACCACCGCGTGCTGGGAAGATGATGGGTAGGAGGATTACTATACTGTCAGGCGTGCGATCAAGAATGAGTTCGTTGTCAGCAAGCCGGGTTACGATGTTGGCACAGTGTGCGGTGTCGAGCGTGAGCTGCAGTCCGCGATCACTAAGGTGGGCCGACCGAACGACTCCAAATGGATCATCCACCCGCAAGTACCAGCGCCTGATTGCCTCGGCGATGATCCACTCGATCTCGGTCGCCGACAGCCGCTGAACGATATCTGGATTGGCAGCTCGCAACCCCTGCTGCAGTGAAGCAGAGACGTAGTAGCGATAGGCTCGGCCCGACTTGCCGCGCGAGGCGGCGGGGCTCATCGGCTCGCCCGCGGCATCAAACAACTTCCCCGTCAGTGGAGCCTTTTGACTACGTTGCGCGGCGTTCGAGCCGTGACGACGGACCTGTGCATCAAGACGTGCCTGCACCCGTGCGAACAGGTCAGGCTCTACGATCCCATCGTGCGCGCCTTCGAACACTTGATCCTTGTGCACGATCTTGCCCAGATAGATCTGGTTGCGCAGCAGGTGGAACAGCGCCCCGCGGCTGAACGCTTGCCCGCCTGAGGTGCGACCAGTCGAGAAAGTGCGCAGCTTGGAAATAGCGCCTTGCTCGGCAAGCTCGCGCTGAAGCGCATGAACCGAGCCGATCTCAAGATAGCGGTTGAAGATGTGCCGCACAGTGACGGCTTCGGCCTCGTTGACCAGAAGCGTCCGGGTCCCGGCGGCGGGGAGATCATAACCCAGAGGCAGGTTGCCGCCCATCCACATGCCTTTTGCCTTGGAAGCGGCGATCTTGTCGCGGATCCGCTCGCCCGTGACCTCGCGTTCGAACTGCGCGAAGGACAGCAACACGTTGAGCATCAACCGGCCCATGGAATCCGTGGTGTTGAACGACTGGGTGACCGAAACGAAGCTGGTGCCAGCCTTGTCGAAGGTTTCGATGATGCGCGAGAAATCGGTGAGCGAGCGGGTCAGCCGGTCGATCTTGTAAACGACGACCACATCAATGCGGCCCGCCGCGATATCGGCCAGCAGTGCCTTCAGGCCGGGCCGCTCCATTGTGCCGCCGGAATATCCGCCGTCGTCATATAGCGCAGGCAGAATCGTCCAGCCTTCGCTGGCCTGACTGGTGATGTACGCCTCGCCCGCAGCGCGCTGGGCGTCGAGGCTGTTGAACGCCTGATCGAGGCCTTCGTCCGACGATTTGCGCGTGTAGATAGCGCAGCGGATGATCTTGGCGCCCTTGGTCATGCGGCATCTCGCAGGCCGAAGAACCGAGGCCCGTTCCAGCGCGTGCCCGCAATCGCTGTGGCCGCTGCCGAGAGGCTGGCGAACACTTGGTCGTCCCAGCGGAACCCCTTCTCCTCCACCACCACCGTGACCTCGCGGCCCTTCCAGTTGCGGGTCAGGCGCGCGCCGACACCGAGATGCTTGCCTTCGGCTTGCACCGGACCCGATCTTGCCAATGCCTTGCGGGTCTCGGCATCCAGCCCGCCCATCACCTGTGCCTGCACCCGAAACGCCAGCAGCTGGCGCAGGATCGGGGTAGACCGCAGCGGTGGAGGGGCGCCGTAGCGCTCCCTCCAGACACTGCGCAGGCCTTCGAGATCTAGGGTTGCGATCTCGGCAATGAGCTGCTCGACCTCTACAATCATTGAGCGACCTCGATCTTGTAGCGGCGCGTGCCATCGGTCTTGTCCGAGGTGATCGTATGGCCGCGCTTCTTGATCGCGCCCGCGAGCGCACCGCGCACCGAATGCTGCTGCCACCCGGTGGCCTTGGTCATCTCGGCAATGGTGGCGCCGTTCTTGCGCGTCAGCAGCTTCTCGAGCGTTTCGAGCTTGCTCGCCGGCTTTGTGGCATTCGCGGCGTTGGGGCTGGTTGCAGTGTTAATAGCAGTCATGTTCGTCTCCGGTTTGCATGGCGGGGCGAGAATGGCCGCCGCTACCGGGACAAGCCCGGTAGGCCGGGCGCAGGGACAGCAATGCTTGCCGTGCCGCCGTAGTCCAGTCGTTTCCACAGCTGTGTATAAAATCCTGCGTTGTTGCTTTTGAAAGAGGGGCTTGCGTGATATGTTCCACTTATGTCCAACCCTCCCTCCAAGGTGGGACTACCCGCTGAGCGGACGCTCGCGGTGGTCTACAAGGCCCCCGGCGATCTGACCCCTGATCCGCGCAATGCACGCACCCACTCCAAGAAGCAGGTGACGCAGATCGTTCAGTCGATCTCTGCGTTCGGGTTCACGAACCCGATCCTGGCTGACCCCGAGGGCAACCTCATCGCCGGCCATGGCCGATTGCGAGCGGCGAAGGATATGGGGCTCGACAAGGTTCCGGTGATCACGCTCGACGGTCTGACCGAGCCCCAGAAGCGCGCACTGCGGCTTGCGGATAACAAGATCGCGCTCAATGCGGGCTGGGACACCGAGATCCTCAAGCTCGAGCTGGCTGACCTCTCAATGCCGGACATCGACATCGACCTTGGCCTGACCGGGTTCAGCCCCGGCGAGATCGATGTGGTGCTGTCAGAGAGCGAGGATCCGGACGATGAGGTCATCCCGCCCGTGCCGGAGAGCCCGCGGGTGAAGCCCGGCGACATCTGGCAGCTGGGCGAGCACCGCATCGGCTGCGG
>LNFM01001543.1_pt1 | contig 51715 bp, 40 predicted proteins | sample 596031 | NCBI WGS metagenome assembly LNFM01 (sample SAMN04254537, study PRJNA301005) | activated carbon metagenome | isolation source: dual media filters at the Ann Arbor, Michigan drinking water treatment plant | place: USA: Ann Arbor | reverse complement strand
AAGATGACGGACACGGCCAAGCTGGACGACTTGGCGATGAAATCTTCTGCGCGCATCAATATGCCGGCCCTGAGATTATGGATAACGCCGTTAGATCACAGCGCGGGTTGGCGGAAGCGCTGCGCACGGCGTGAGAACAAAGCGGGCGGGCTGCGTGGCGAGCGCCGGTTTTGACTTTCATCAATGCGGCGCCAGGTTTATCGTTGGATCGTGCGAGGCGTCGGCCGGCCGGATCGCGGCGGGTGCGGCGCTCATCTTGATCGGGAGGTTGCAATGCGAATGCGTGCTCTCACGGCAATAGGGCTGGCGGCGTTGATCGCCGTCATGAGCCTCGCAACGACGGCGCAGGAAGCGGACGCTCGGCGGTATCGCGGCGTCGGCTGGGGGATCGCTGCGGGTGTCGCCACGGGCATCATCATCAGCCAAGCGTATCGGCACAGCTATCACCGGCCGTATTATTATCCCCGCGGGGCCTGCTACGGCTACGGTTCTCCCGGGTGCGTGTACCGCAATTACGGCTACAGCCATAACGACGACTACGACTACTACGAGAGCAGGCCGTACCGGGTATTTCGTCCGTATTCGTACTATTCTCCCTATCGCGCGTACCGGGTGCGGTCACATTACCGCCGGCCCTACTCTGCTCGTCGGGCGTACTACCGTCGCCACCACTAAGTTTCGGCGTCCTCGAAATCAGCGATGATGTAGCGGGCGAAATTCTCCTCACGGACGCCCTTTTCGGAGCGGGCAAAGTCCCGGACCGATATGCCGGCCTGGTGCACCGTTTCGGGATCGCCCGAGATAAGCGGGTGCCACCAGGCCAGACCCCGGCCTTCCTTGACGCGACGGTAGCCGCAGGTCGCTGGCAGCCACTTGAGGGCGCGCACTTTTTCCGGCGTGAGATTGATGCAATCGGGCATTTTTGCGAACCGGTTGGGGTAATCCGAGCAACGGCATTGGCCAATGTCGAGCAGCGCGCAGGCCAGCCGCGTCAGCACGATCTCGCCGGTGTCCTCGTCCTCGAGCTTGTTGAGGCAACAGCGGCCACAGCCGTCGCACAGCGATTCCCACTCCGCGGGCGACATGTCCTCGAGCGCTTTCGTCTCCCAGAAAGGCCGGGCGGCCCCGCCTTTCTTGTTGACACGCGCATCCAAGCGACGCCCCTCTCGCGCGCGCGGGTCGGGAAGTGCTAGATCTATGTCTGTAGGAGGCCTGCGATTCCGCCGGCCCTGCCCCATCTTGGCCATGTCGTGCTGCCCTCTATTGCGCGGCCGCGCAAAGGACCTTACGGCCGGTCGGCGCGGTCTCAGTGCGAGGTTCTCATCCTCAAAGTAGACTGTCATAAGCGAGGCGCACGGGTTTGAGCGACTGGTTTTTCAAACAAGGCGGCCGTGACAAGCTGTCGAACCTGCTCGGGCTCGACGCCAAAATCGATTCGGCGCTGTCGGAATCGTGGTCGCACATCCGCGACGCCTGGAATGCCGCACAAACACTTTTTGCCCGCTTTCAGCTGACCGGCTGGAAGCGCCTTTTCAACGAACTGGCCTCCGAAGCACTGACGCTTGGCGCTGGCGGCCTTGTCGTGCTGTTTGCGTTGGCGATCCCGGCCTTCAACGATTTCGACGAGGGACGTTTCCTAACCGGCCGCTACAGCGTTCGGCTTCTCGACAAAGACGGCAACGAGATCGGCAAGCGCGGCATCCTCCACAACGACGCCGTGCCACTCGAAGAAATCCCCGAAAGCGTCATTAAAGCGACGTTGGCGACCGAAGACCGTCGCTTCTTTGAGCATTACGGAATCGATGTGCTGGGCACCATCCGCGCCCTGGCAGAGAACTTGCGCGCCAACGATGTCGTGCAAGGCGGCTCATCGCTGACGCAGCAGCTTGCCAAGAATCTGTTCCTATCTTCCGAGAGGTCGTTGGAGCGAAAGATCAAGGAACTGTTCTTGTCGTTTCTTCTGGAAAGCCGCTTCACAAAGCGCGAGATCCTGAAGCTGTATCTCGACCGCGCGTACATGGGTGGCGGCGCGTTCGGAGTTGAAGCCGCCTCGCAGTTCTATTTCGGCAAGTCCGTGCGCGAGGTCACTCTGCCGGAAGCTGCACTGCTCGGCGGTCTTTACAAGGCGCCGACGAAATATGCGCCGCATATCAATCTACCTGCTGCCCGCGCGCGCACCAACGAGGTGCTGGAGAACCTTGTTGAAGCCGGGTTTTATACAGCGGCCGAGGTTCACGAAGCCCGACTCAATCCGGCGAAAATCGTTGAGACACGCGTCACCGACAGTCCAGACTGGTTCCTCGATTACGCATTCGAGGAAGTGCAGAAGCTCGCCGAGGGCAAGGGCCAATATGTGCTGACCGCGCGCACGACCATCGATCTTTCGATGCAGAAGGCGGCAGACGACGCGATCGTGCCATTCATTCGCCAGCGCGGGCGTAGCTTGCGGCTCAACTCAGGTGCTCTCGTCGCCATGGAGACGGACGGCGCCGTTCGCGCGATGGTCGGCGGGCCAGACTACGGCGAGAGCCAGTTCAACCGCGCGACACATGCGCGACGCCAGCCCGGCTCTTCGTTTAAAGTCTACGTCTACGCCACGGCGCTCGAAAGTGGTTACAAGCCCACGACGGTCGTCAGGGATGCGTCGCGCTCCTGCGGTCGATGGAGCCCGTCGAATTATGGTGGCGGCGGCGGTTCTGGTTCGCGAATGCCTCTTTGGCTCGCGCTTGCCAAGTCGCTGAACACGGTGGCGGCAGAACTTTCGTTCGCGGTCGGACGCGAGAACGTCATCGAGATGACGCAACGTCTCGGCATCAAGGGCGTACGCAAGTCCTGTTCGATGGCACTCGGCGATACCGGCATTACGCCGCTCGAACACACCGGTGGATTTGCGACATTCGCCAACGGCGGCAAGCGCGCGCTGCCCTACGGCATCACGGAAATTTACAACTCGAAGGGCGAACTGATCTACAGCCGCGAGCGCGATGAACCCGCGCCACCGCAAATCGTGAAGCCGGAGGTGGCGTCCGGCATGAACTGGATGATGAATAAGGTCGTGACCGACGGCACGGCTCAGCGCGCCGCTCTCGACTTCACGCATGTGGCCGGCAAGACAGGTACGAGTTCCGGCCCCAATGACATCTGGTTCGTAGGCTTCACAGGTCGATATGTTGCTTCCATCTGGCTCGGGAACGACGACAATCGGCCAATGGCCCATAGCAATACCGGGGGTCAGGTCGCAGCGCCCATTTGGCACGACTTCATGGTCGTGGCGCACAAGGACATGAATATTCCGACGCTGGCCGGTCTCGATCCGCATCCGGCATTCATTGCCGAACAGCAGCGGATCGCCGAACTGCGGATCAGCGATCCGGCACTGGCTGCGCAGTTGACGGGCGAAACGGAAGCGGCGGCAAAGGCCTCGCGGCGGCTTCCCGATGCGGCCCGCGACGTATTACGCCGGGTCAATTTGGATCTTCGCAAGGCCGCGGGTCTGGCCGACAAACCTGCGGGCACTGGCGGTGCGCCGGTGCCTGGACCGGGCGGCAAGCCGGGCGACCGGGCAGCGCTTCCCAATCCAGCACGAGGTTTTCCCGCGGCCGGTCGTGATCTGCATGGCCGAACGGCGGGAGCCGAGCCGCTCTCTGGAGAGGTCGTGCGATGATCCGCTCCCTCCTGGATGGAGCGCGGCTCAAGCTGGAGCATGCGCCGTTCCCGCTGCGGTTTGTCAAGCCGCCAAGGCCGCGTGGACGTTCTTGGACGACCAAGATATTCCGTTCCAGTTTTGTGCGTCACCAGATCAAGAAGCGTGTCGCGCTCCTGTTGCGGCTTTTGACGGATTGGGCACTTTTCATTCTCATCGTGCTGACGGCTGGCATCGGCAGCGCCACCTACATGATGGATCGCGGCACCAGCCTCACCACCGTAACGTCGGGTCCATGGACGCTGTGGCCGACTGCCGGGCGCAGCGACACCGATCCTTATACGCGCGCGCACTTTGCTCGCATCGGTTCGCTACCCTTGCCTGCTGACATCGCCGAGACCTGGATCGCAAGCACCGACAATGCCGGCGGCGCGCTGCATTCGTCGTGCGACTACGAAGTCGTGCTCCGTCCACCGGAAGCTTCGTGGTGGAGCCTTTCCGTTTTCGATGGCAACGGCCGACTCATTCAGAATGCGGCCGAACGCTACACGTTCACGAGCGAGACGGGCGCCGTTTCCCCGGACGGCCGCTTCATTGCCCTGCTATCGCGCTCAGCAGGTAGTGGAAACTGGTTCCCCACGAGCGGCGCTGGAACATTGAGTGTTGCCTACACCATCATTGATATGAGCCTTGCGACGGGAACGGGCGACGAAGCGCGCGACCTGAAGGAGCGGGTGCCCACAATCACTGCTAAGGGCTGCCGATGATTTTGGACCGGCTCAAGCGGCTGCGCCCTCCAGACAGCCGACTGGTGCTGGCGGCGATCTTTGCCATCGTGGTCCTACACATTGCAACCACGTTCACCGCGCCCAGCATTGCGCTGTCATCAGCATGGGACCGGCTGGCCCCGGCGCTTAAGCCGAATACCATGGTTGTCTTTCCGGCGGTGACCCCCGACGCGCAACCGCTGCCCTACATGGCTCCGGACGCTCGGATCGCCATGTGTCTCTTCGATACGCGCAAGGGGAAAGTGGCGCTTACGGCTTCACTGCCGTCACCCGGCTGGAGCCTGACGCTCTATGATCCGGATGGAATCGCAATCTATGTCGCAGCCGGGCGGCCGGACCGTCCGACATCCGTGTCGCTGCTGCTCGTGCCTGACGATGATCGCTTCATGGGTTTGTCGCCGGAAGCACAGGGGCTTCGATCACCGCGCCAGCAACAATTGCAGGTGCAGGCACGCAAGGGGCTCGCCGTCTTGCGTGCGCCTGACAGCGGCTTTGCCTACCGGGCATTGATCGAAGCCGATTTGAAGCGCGGTGCCTGCCGGCGTGTCGCAGGCAAGCCATAGCGTCGCGCTGTCATTTGCCGTTGCGACGGTGCGAGCGCGTACGTCCGCCGCGCGAGGGCGCGGGCGTGGGTTCACTCGGCTCGACATGGCGCTCGTAACGAATGCCGGGAAAGATGACAATATCGGCCGAGGCCGAAGTCGGCGCCCGAGCATGGTCCGGCTGGCCGGCAGCAGCGGGGCGAAACTCGACAACGTTTCCCATCAAGATCCTCCCCGAAGTCACGGCGGGCGCTACGTCCGGCGTGATCGAATCATTCATGCGATTATGTTTATCGCAGTTCTTGACGAGGCGTTAACAACGGTCGACGCGATTGAAAACGAAGTTTCAGCGCGTGGCCGTGAAGATCCAGTCGTCGAGAAAGTGGCGACCGTCACGGGCTTCGACTTCGACGATCCACAAATCGGAATCGAACTGGCACTGGCGGGCGAGAAACTCATCGACGCCTTCGTCGCGTACGGCGCGGCCATCGAACAAGCGCATCATCGGGCGGTCCGTCTGCGATTCGTCGAGACCGGCAGGCGCGGGGCCGAAGAGGAGCGAAGTCCCGTCGAGGCCATTGACGCGAATAAAGATTGCGCCGGCATCATCGTCGCCATGGCGCACGACGACGGCGGGCACGCCCTCAGATGCGCACCGTCGGATGTAGGCTTTAATCCAGATGCCGGCTTTGAGCCGCATAGGTTGTCACTCGAAGCTGATCGTTGCACGGCAGCGCGGTCAGCGTGCGCCGGCCGTACGCGGTGGTGTGCTGAGCCGCGTCAGCCTCGTCAACAAATCTCCAGATATACGGCCGGTATCTGGCATCGACTGCTGCTTCTCAAAGGCTCGGATGGCGGCAATCGTGGCTTCGCCGAGACGACCGTCGGCGCGGCCGAGCCTATAGCCCAGTTTGGCAAGAGCAGTCTGGACCGAGCGAATCAGAGTGTCGGCTTTGGGTCCGGGTGCGAGACCGGCGGCCGTCGTTGTGCCCCGGCGTCCCGCCTTGATGCGCGCAAGCACAGCGTCACTGGCTTCGGCCGTCAGGGGCAGTCCGTTGTCGATTTCATATGCGAGAATGGCGGCCTGTGTCACGGGGCCGGCAATGCCATCGGTGCCTCCGGTCTCATAACCTTTGGCCTGCAGGGTCGTTTGGATGGCCCGCGTGGTTTCGGCGGGATCGGCGCGGGGCGGCTCGACGACGATGCGTTGCGTGATACCGGGAGTGAGCGGTCCTGATCCGGACGGCACGGGTCCCGCCGTGGTCTGACCGGGAGGAGCGGCGGGCATCCGGCGATCGAGTTCTGGCACTTCAAGCGCTGCGGTTTCGTTGACGGCACCCCACGTGTCGCCGCGCGCTGCGGTCCGTTCCAGGTGTGCACCGGGTTGCAATAAGGTCAGGTTGATCGCGACCCCGGCAGAGAGGGCTCCAAACAGCGCTATCGCCGAGCGAGATATGCTTGCAGTCATGCTGTCTCCGGGCTGTTCTTCACCGCGTCGTGGCGGAGTATCCGAGGCTGGCGTTAACGGCTCGTTAACCCGCACGAAATGAGTGAACCGAACGTGAAGCCGATCGCTACAATTTGCGTCAATTGCAAGCGTGCCCGGTTCCGCTTTTTTGATCGCACTGCGGTAGTGTCGGTTTTGAGGATCGTCAAAGCCTCAAAGCGCTGGTTCGGATATTGAATTCAAATGGCTCTCGTGCGCACAGTCATCGTCGTCGGCGCTGTCATCGCGCTTCTGCCGTCCGACCGGGCGCAGCAGGAGCGCCTGCAGCAAGCGGTCGTCGACGCCACTCAGTGGACGGTGACTTTTTGCGACCGCAACGCCAAGACGTGCGACAATGCGGGGGTCGCCTGGGACGTGTTCAAGACCAAAGCCGAGTTTGCGTGGCTGATGGGTTATGACGTCGTGATGAGCCACGTTGTCCATCAGAGTGCCGGCTTGGCTATGGTTGACAGTGGCGTCGAGACGGCGTCGGTACCGCAGCGGGGAACGTTGACCTCGCGTGATCTTGAACCCGGCTGGCGGGGCCAATATCCCCGCGATCAACGCTGAAGATCGCACATTCGCCGTTGCAGACCAGGAGCGGCGGCTTGCTCCGACGCTGCATCCGCCTTAAGTCGAGAGATAGCGCTTCGCACCTGGCTAGGCGCCGCGACAGGACGCATCATGACGTTTGCGGAACTGAAAGAAAACTTCGACCTCGTCGATGACTGGGAGGACCGCTACCGCTACGTCATCGAACTCGGGCGGGCTTTGCCGGGATTGCCGGACACCGACAAGACGGACGCGAACAAAGTGCGCGGCTGCGCCAGCCAGGTCTGGCTCGTGACGCGATTATCGCCGCAAGGGGCCGGCAAGGCGCCGTTGATGCACATCGACGGGGATAGCGATGCGCATATCGTGCGTGGGCTCGTTGCCATCCTGCTCACCATCTATCAGGACCGGTCGGCAGATGCGATCGCAGCGCACGACGCACTCACTGATTTCGCCGAACTCGGTCTGAAGGATCATCTGACGCCGCAGAGATCGAATGGTCTGGCGTCGATGGTCGCGCGGATCAGGGCAGAAGCAAAGCATGCCGTCACTCAGTCAGCTGCTGGTTGAGCTATCACGACGCTGCTGTCGATTGAAGGCCGGTAGTCGGCAACGCCCCAGTGCCGCGAGGCCGCGTGCCGTTTTTTTTCGTCAGAGAACAAATGGTAATGGCGCGCCAGGCTGGTCAGCGCGATTTGCAGCACGACCTTGCCTGAGCGCTGCGGCCAGCCGACACTGCGCTCCAATTCCTCAAGGCCTTTGAGGAAGCAGCAGACATCGACCAGAATGCCGGAGAGTTCTGGCCCGACGGCGTGGAGCGCACGGTTGACGCGTCCGGCGGCGGCGACCACGTTATCGGCCATCTCGACACCGCCGCCCGGTGTACCTCGCGGGCCGGCGGAAGCGCCCAACGCCGCATCCCAGTTCGCCGTCACGCGGGGCCCGAGTTGGGCGAAGGCGAAGTCGGTGCGCAGCCGCTCGCCGGCGAGGAATTGCGGTTCGGTGATCAGGGGGGAACCGTCCTTGGCGCGGCGGCGGCGGAGCCAGGCGAGCGGGCTTTCATCGAGATTTACGCCGGGCCTGTCGGATGTCGGCGCAATGTGGGCGCGGCCGGGGGCGCTGCTGACAAGACGGCGGACCGCTGCGCGGCCCTTCGCCGACAGCCGCCAGCTGTCGCTGCCGCTGACTTTTTCCACGAATCCGGCCCGGCGAGCGCGTTCGAAATCGGATCGGATCACGGAGCCGGCATTGGCGCCCTGGTGGACAAGGCACAACGGAGCGCCTGAAGGCGTGAGCGGCGGCGCCAGAAGCATGCTCGATCGCATCGCGAGCTTGCGGAGCATCTCTTCCAAACCGAGTTGCGGGCTGGACGCGGCGTGATCGGCTGCGTTCGATTTGACCATTAATTTTCTCCGCGTGGCGACAGTTTGAAACGAACGATGGCCTCGAGCAGGTCAAGGATCCGGTCGAAGCGTTGGTCATCGCGCAGATCCTCGACGACACCGCACGCGTGCGCGACGGTGGTGCGATCGCGGGCGAAGATGCGGCCGACGTCGGTGAAAGTCCGGCGACACGCGACGTGGCTCAGATACATTGCAACCTGACGGGCGAGCGCGGCGCGGGCGCGGCCGCGCGTGATCGAACCGAAATCCTGGCTCCTGACGCTGAAGACAAGACCGACGCTTGTTTCAACCACGGCCCGCAATTGTTCGTCTGCCGGGCAGCTGTCGTCACAGAGGAACACCACGCTTTGGTGAACGGGGGAGGTGTCGCATTCGGGCCGGTCCATGGGAAACCTCGCGCCAAGCCGTAATCGATGCGGAAAAGGTAGGCGCGCTTGAGCACGCTGACCCGTCCTTCATAGGCGCGGGGTGAACGGCGGGGATAAATGGAATTTTTTGCCGGTCGGGCGCTTATCCCCGCAGCCGGGCCGCGTGCCAATCTCGAACCGATCGCCTGATTGGGACTGACGTATGGCCACACAGAGTTCCACCGCCACACCGGGTTGCCAGCAACGCGAACGGGAATTGATGCGATTGCTGCCGCTATGGCCGCATGAAATTGCCGATCGGAGCTTGGCGGGCCGGCTTCGCGTCGTAGCGCTGCTGCGCCGCGCACTCAGGGCCGAACGCAAGCGCGGGCTGGCGGGCCATTGGACCTACGATCTGTCGCGGCATGCGCAGCTGATCGCGCTCTATCACGCCGAACGGGTGGCCACGTGCAAGCACGCGTCTGTGAGCGAGACGCACGAGATGTCTTAACGGTAGGTTGACTCTTCAGTCGCGCTCCTTGCGCGTGCCGAGGCCCATCTTCTTGGCCAGGTCCGAACGGGCCCGAGCGTAGTTCGGTGCAACCATCGGATAATCGGGAGGAAGGCCCCACTTGTCGCGGTAATCCTCCGGCGACAAGTTGTAGTGCGTCCGCAGGTGCCGCTTCAGCGACTTGAACTTCTTGCCGTCTTCGAGGCACACGATGTGGTCGGGCATGACCGAGCGCTTGACCGGAACTTTCGGCTTCAGTTCATCGCGCTCAGGCGGGGGCGCGCCGCCCGTCGTCACCCGGCTCAGAGCCGCGTGCGTATCGCTGATCAGCTGCGGCAACTCGCTGGTGCTCAATGTATTTTTGCTAACGAATGCGGATACGATGCGAGCCGTCAGCTCGGCGAGCCCCGGCTCGGAATTGTCTGTCATGGTGTCATCCCCGTCGTTCGCGCGCGCATGTGCAAGGCCCTAGTGTGGGCAAGTATTCATGACAGGTGGTTGCTAGGCGCGCCAGCCCGACATCTTTGAGGCGACTGCGTTAAGCTTGGATAACCGGCAATAATTTTTTGTGAACTCTAGATGTCGGTCGCCGATCCCGGGCGGGGGAGGCTCGCCGCAGGGGAACTCGCCGCATGTCTGGGCGCGGTCGCGTCGCGGCTTTGGCCCGGCTGCTGGCCACATGCGCGGCAAGCGGCTAGACAGCCCATCCAGGTTGCCGCTGCGTTCAGCCCGGCTCCATCATCCCAAGATCATCGAGGTTATTCGTGACCGTCCTTCCTCCTCCCGCCGCACGCCAGAAATCCCATGTCACGACGTGGCACGGTACGTCACTGGAAGATCCCTTTGCCTGGATCAGAGCGGACAACTGGCAAGAGGTGATGCGCAACCCCAGCGCGCTCGATCCCGAGATCCGCGCCTACCTGGACGCGGAGAATTCGTTCGCGGATGCTGCGCTCGCCGATACCGCCGCGTTGCAGTCGACGCTCTTTGAAGAAATGAAGGCGCGGCTCAAGCCTGACGACCGCACGGTGCCGAGCCCCGATGGGGTGTTTGAATATTTTTCAAGTTTCGCGGCAGGCGGGCAGTATCCCCGGCTTTGTCGGCGTCCGCGTGGCGGGGGCGAGGAAACCATTCTGATCGATGGCAACGCCGAGGCCTCGGGCAAGACTTACTGGGATCTGGGCGCGGCGAGCCACAGTCCCGATCACACGCTCGTCGCCTACTCGACGGACGACAAAGGTTCGGAGCTCTACACGGTCCGCATTCGCGATCTGGCCACCGGCGAAAATCTGGCCGACGAAATCACCGACACGCGCGGCGACATCGCATGGGGCAACGACAGCCGGACGCTCTATTACATCCGCGTCGATGCCAACCACCGGCCGCGCGCGGTCTGGCGGCATACAATCGGCAAACCGGCTGACAGTGATGAACTCGTCTATGAAGAGGCCGACGAAAGCTTCTTTCTCGCGCTCGGGCGGACGCAATCGCGAGCGTTCGTGCTCATCAATGCGCATGATCATCAGACCAGCGAATTCCACGTTCTCGATGCGAACGATCCAAATGCGACACCGCGGGTCATCGCGCCCCGTGTCACGGGACACGAATACGACGTCGAGCATCACAGCAATCGCTTTGTCATCACGACCAACTCGGACGGCGCGGAGGATTTCCGTATCGTCGAAGCGCCTGTTGCCGCGCCGGGGCTGGAGAATTGGGTCGAGATCGTGCCGCATCGCACCGGCCGGCTCATCATCGAGACGGTCGTCACGGCGCATCACATCACGCGGCTTGAACGCGAAGATGGCCTGCCGCGCATCGTTGTCCGCCGCATCGCAGATGGCGCGGAACACCCAATCGCCTTTGCGGAAGAAGCCTACTCGCTCGGCATCGCCGGCGGATATGAATTCAATACGTCCAATCTGCGCTTCACCTACTCGTCAATGACGACGCCAGCCGAGACCTACGATTACGATATGGCCACCCACGCGCGTGTTCTGCGCAAGCGCCAGGAAATCCCATCGGGGCACAACCCGGAGGACTATGTCACGCGGCGGCTCTTCGCGCTGGCACCGGACGGGGAGCGGGTGCCGGTGTCGCTCCTCTATCGCAAGTCGACGCCGCTCGACGGCAGCGCGCCGGCGTTCCTCTACGGCTACGGTGCATATGGCATTTCGATGCCGGCATCGTTTTCAACAGGACGGCTGTCGCTCGTTGACCGCGGCTTCATTTTTGCCATCGCGCATGTGCGCGGCGGCAAGGAAAAAGGCTATCGCTGGTACAAGGAAGGCAAGGCCGAAAAGAAGCCGAACACTTTTACCGATTTCATCGCGGCCGGCGAGTTGCTCGTCGCGGAGGGCCTGACGCAGCGTGGGCGGATCGTTGCGAACGGCGGATCGGCGGGCGGGATGCTGATGGGGGCAGTTGCCAACCTCGCCCCGGAGCTTTTTCTCGGCATCATCGCCGACGTGCCGTTCGTCGATGTGCTCAACACCATGCTCGACAAGGATTTGCCGCTGACACCGCCGGAGTGGCCGGAGTGGGGCAACCCGATCGAGAGCGCGCAGGATTTTGCGACGATCCGATCCTACTCGCCCTATGACAACGTGACGGCCAAGTCCTATCCCCACATTCTGGCCACGGGCGGGCTCACCGATCCGCGCGTGACGTATTGGGAGCCGGCCAAGTGGGTGGCGAAGCTGCGGACGCTCAACGCAAGCGACAATCTTCTACTGCTGAAAATCAACATGGGCGCCGGGCATGGCGGTGCGTCAGGCCGATTTGAGCGCTTGAAAGAAACCGCGCGCGATTTCGCCTTTGCCTTGAAAATCGCGGGGCGCGCCGGTGAACCTGGAGCGGCTTGAACGTCTTGAATGAAAAAGGGCGGCGTCTCTTGTGAGACGCCGCCCAGTTATAAGCGGGAGCGTGATGATCCTTATTCCTGGATCAAGACCGTCTTGTCGTCGCTGGAGCGGGTCACAATCGTCACGAGCGAACTGCCGATCTGGTTGAAGGCTTGCTTTAGAGCGTTACCGTCGTAGGGGAAGTAGTATTTACCCGGGGACGCACAGTAGATGAGAGTCTGGCGGGCCGGATTGGTCGCGCTCGTGCTGATATCAAAGCCAACCGTGTAGACCGTAATGCCCTGGGCTTTCATGTTGTCGCACAGAGCCTTGGCCTGGTCGATGGCGGTCGTCGAAGTCCATGACGAGTTATATTCACCGTCCGTCATCAGCACTGCGGCCTTGATCGTGTTGGTGTCGTCGTACTCGGCCACGTCGCCGTCACCCGAACCCCAGAACCGGTTCCAATTCGGGGCCAGCATGTACCAGCTCCAGGCAGTGCCCGTGTGGCCGGCCGTTGTGCTCAACGCGCTGAATGTGGCGATGTGATCCTTCAGCGATTGCTTGTCGGTGGTCAACGGCTTGATCTCGGGGATCGTGCAGTTGTTTTGCGACGAAGAGTACTGGTCGGTCAGCACCGTGCTGTTGGGATTGTTGACACCGACATAGCTACCCGACTGCGGTTCAGCATCCGTGTATCGGTCGGTGCCCTGGCGTTCCGTGAGGCAGGTGCGGATAAAGCGCGTGGCGAACCTCGGCACCTGCGTCGTGACGCGGTCGGGCGTCGAGTACTCATCCTTTTTGTTGTTCACGCGCTTGGTATAGTTGTCCTTGCAGAACTGTTCACCCTGCGCGTTCGTGTAACTGCTGTAGGCCGTCGCCGACTTAACGCGGTTGCGGCAATTGGTTAGAGACTGCCAAGAAAAGTTCGTGGTGCTCAACACATAGACCGTGTTGGTGCCATTCGGGACTTGGATCGTCGGAGCAAGGCCGGTTGCCGCCGCAGCGAACGTGCCGGCATTGATGCGATCGGTGAACGGCACCAGGCCGACGCGGCGATTGTTCACGGCAAGGTCATTCGGCATGACGATGTCGAGGAAGTCTGTCGCCGCGGCTTTCATGTCGACGATCTTCGTCGAGCCGCTCGATGTCGTTTCGGCCATCGAGCCCGACACGTCGAGCATGATCGACAATTCGAGGTTCTTCGTGCCCTGTTCGCTGTTGGAAGCAACGGCGCCCTTGGTGAACACCTCGACGTCCAATACATCCTTACCCAGGAAGCCAAGAAACGGCGTGTCGATGGTGGTGCGCAGCACCGGCCGAACCGAAGACGTCGCCGGATCAATCACCGAGCCGTCAACGTGAACGACGCGAGCGCCGATGACGCTGCTGCCGTTGTTGTTTTCTTCGCGGGCGCGGACCATGCCGTCCTTGTCGAGGCCCTGGTCGATAAAGGTCAGCAGGCGCTGCTGGCCCTTATTGACGTCGCCGGTCTTGCGATACTCGTTGAGACCGGCAGACGTTGCCGCATCGGCCACCGCCTGGAGCTGCGTATGCAGCCGATATGCGCGGCCATAGTCGACAGCCACACCGATCGATCCGAGGACCGGCAGCATGAATAGTGCGAACAGGATGGCGACGTTGCCGCGTTCATCGCGGATCAAGTTTGGTCGTTTGTGTAACATGGATGTGCTCCCACTTCAGAGAATGTGGATGCACATTGCCCGGCTCTTATTCCCCATTTGATACTGGAATAGTTCGAATTGTTCGCAAGTCGCCTTTGATACAGGCAAGATCAAATGCTGATGAAAATGATCTTGAAGTTTGACTAAGCGTTGCTCCACGCGCCTTAACGCTTTCTTCACCACGATCAGCACAGGAAAAAGAAAAAGAGCACAGCTTGCGGCTGCGCTCTTGTCGGGTGCACACAAAAGAAAAGGGCCGCTTTCGCGGCCCCTCCGTCGCCTATTTCTAGGCAGCCTTGTCTTTGAAGGCCGGCAGCTTCTTATCCTCCTCGGCGTCCCGTGCGCCCTTCAGGGCGATACCGATGTAACGAACTCTTCCACCTAGCTTGGCTTTCTGGACCCCCAGTTCGCCAAACTCACGTCCAAAGGTCGGCAGTGCGAGTGGTTCCTTTTCCTTCTCTTCACACCACGCGCAGTACTCTTCGTACAGTTCGGTTGCCGTCATGCTGGAACCGTCCTGCGTCTGGACACTCTCCTTGTAGAAGCGCTCCACATCGGTCTCGGGAGCCATAAGACGTTGAGGCGCCGGCGCCGACTTGTTGTCGTTTGCACCGGAACGCGGTTTTGCAGAGATCTGCGCGGGCGCCGCCTCTCGGACGGGGGCCGCCACCGCTACCGCAGCGGTGATCACAGGCGTGGCAATCGATGCCATGACGGGAGCGGCCGGAGCCAATTCGTCATACATGCGCCACTGACTGAAGGCGATGAACATACCAAGACCAGAACCAACTTCGAGAAGAAGCGCGATGAAAATCGTCATCACGATCTGCACGGTGTCAATGCTGAGACCCGACAGCTTGGCAAGTACGGCCGCCTGCGGATCGGCTTCGGCCATGGCGGCCGATCCCGTCGCTGACGACAACTTGCCGGAGAGCTCGCTGATACGGACGGTCAGCTTTTCAGCTTCGCGGCCGGCTGCGAGTTCAGCCGTCATGGCGTGATAGGACTGGCAGAAGTCGCGCCCCTGCTTGCCCTGCACGTCCGTGCAGCCCTTGGTCCAGCCCCATGGGCGCTGGTTCTGGGCGTTGTCGAGATCGCTTTGCACGACGCCGACCGGCCGGTGCTGTGGCACCCAACCGAGCTGCTCCTGTGCCCGCGCAAGGTCGGAGCGCACGTCCTTGTACGTCTGGGCCTGCACCTGGCGTTGGCCAGTGGTGTCCAGACGGTTCAAGGCCGCGTGACCGAGTGCGGAGGTCAGCGAGTAGGCGGTACAAACGACACCAACCAACAAGGCCGCAGCTGCCTGCGACCACATCTTGTTTCTGATAGCGGCGAAAAAGAAGAACGGAACGAGCGCTTTCAGGCAATCCGCGGCGGCCGAAGCCGATCCGTAAATTATGCCGTCAAGCTCGGTTTTTCCGAGACTGTAGCCGAAACGCCAGTTCATCGCAGCGGACACGGCGAGTAGTACGCCGGCTGCGAGAACGCCTAGTACACCCATGAGGTGTCGCATAGCCCTCTCCATTGCACAGAACCGGTCGGACGCTGGAAACCCCCTTCGTCCCGGTTCGTTTTTATCTTGTTGTCCGGAGGGAACACGGAAAGCCGGCAGAGCAACTGACACGAGCCCTTTCCCGCCTTCGAATCGATCCGTTTGAGCTGCCGGTCCCATCCCCAAATGGTGGCCGGCGCGGATCGCAACGATGGCTGGAACGATCTCGAGACTTGCCGGACCTTCAACCTTATCCTCGCCTTGTGCACAGGCTGAACTGCCGCTAGAGCCAGCTGGTGCAAAACGTCAAAGCGAAGGGCTGAAGCAAACAAGTGTCGTACGCGACACACTTCCCTCAAACGAGGACGCTAAGCGATTCGAAATCTTTTGTTAAGGGAATCAGAACTGTAGACAAGTCCGGTGGTCTGGGGGGCCGAGCAGGTGACATTCGCGACACATATCGCGTTGGTGACTCTATCCACATGACCCTATCGACTTGTTCACCGGTTATCCCCCGCACCCGCGTTCGGGCTGTCGATAACTTTGCTGCACGCTCCGAGGGGCTATTGGCCGAGGGCACTGACCGAGGGGCACTGACCGAGGGGCACTGGCCGAGGGGCACTGGCCCAGGGGCACTGGCCCAGGGGCACCGAGCAACGATCAGTGTTCGGCCTGTAATTCCAAAATCGGACTTAGTCGAACAAAGAGTTAGCCGAATTGACGTCTTACCGACGGACGCGAAATAGGTTACTTTTCGGTAACCAGTCGGCGGTCGCCCCTGGCAGTCGGTCGAGGCGGGTTTTCGCCAGGCCCAAGAGCAAGACCGGATCAATCCGTCCCCCAACCTATAGCCATCAGGGCGCTGCCGGACGGTGGCCCATACGAGCTCGAAACCGCAGGCCCAACGTTTGAGGAGTAGGCCGCGATGTACAAAATTTTCGGAGTTTTGGCGACGGCCAGTGCGCTGGCGTATGTCCTCACGGAGCGGGGTCCGCGGTTGAATTTCGAGGATGACCAGTCGGCCGTCATCAGCCGCATCATGGCCCGGGCAACGATCCTCGAACCGGAAATGGTGGCCGCCGAACAGCCCGGACTGCGCCGCCCCGTGACATCACCGGCGGCGACCTATATCAGCCTCGCCGAGCCCATCTCGGCCATGCCCCCGCCCCTGCCCGCCCCCGATGCGCCAATACCTTCACCGGACTGGCAAACGACGGCGGTTGGCGCCGACGCCGCAACGCCATCGCCGGAGGTTCTGGCACCGGGTGCAAGCCTTGGTGTGCAACGCCAGCTTGCCAGGCAGATCCAGATCGAACTCAAGCGGGTCGGCTGCTACGGCGGGCGAATCGACGGCAGCTGGGGCGATCGATCGCGCGAGGCGATGGTGACCTTCATGGCGCGCGTCAATGCCGTACTGCCGACGCGAGAGCCGGATGTGTTCCTTCTCTCGCTCATTAAGGGGCAGGTGAAAACTGTCTGCGAAGCGGACTGCAACCGCGGCGAGGTATCGTCCGCGGGTCGCTGCATCGCCGGCACGCAAGTCGCCACGGCGATGCCGTCGGCCGCTGCGGATGAGGTTGTCGTAAAGGTCAGGCCCGTTGAGCCGCAGGTCCGTTTTGCCGATGTGGTTCGTCCAGAGCCGCTTCCGGGACGGATGTCGATCGGGGGCCCCGTGCGCGGTGAACCGGGTCCGGTTGTGCCGGTGACGGGCGCACCCATAACAGACGAAGCCGCTACGAAATGGCCGGCGCCGGCCACGGACGTCTTGCCGTGGGCAACCCGGCCACCGGTGATGCCCGTTCCACAACCGGCCATGGCGGCACTCGAACCGGGCGACGGAGCGGTGATGACTTACCCCGCAATCCCGCTGCAGCCGAAAATCGCGAAAGCTAAAAAGTCGTCGGCTGCAGCCAAAACCAAACCGGTCAAGCGACGCATTGCGTCAGCCCGCGCGGTGCAGCAGCTGTTCTTGCATCCGTTGGGGCGTATGTAGGTTTCATGCGTAACTAGCCCAGCGAGGTGCTGCTTAAGATCCAGTCTAGGTATCGGGCCGCCCCTCCGATGATCGGCAGCACCACAAAGGCCGGCGTGTCATAGGGATGGTGGCGTGTTGCGTCAGCAATGGCGGCTTCGGCCATTGACTGGCGGGTCTTTATCAGCATGACGCATTCGTCGGCGCGCTGCACGGCGCCCTGCCAGCGGTAGATCGAAACCATGCCCGGCAGAATGTTAACGCACGCGGCGAGCCCCGCCTCGACAAGAGAGTGAGCCGCCGCTTCCGCGGTTTTCGCGTCGGGAAATGTCGCATAGATGAGAACGGGCTTGTCGTTCGTGTCCAAGTAGGCGAGCCTCTGTCAGCTTGGCGGTTCGCGCCGGGCGGCGCGGCATCCTCGACGTCGTCACGATTTCCGGCCCGCCTTCGGATCGAACCTTTTCTCCCCGAGCATGCACAAACACCAGAACAAATTCGACCGGATTGCGTTCGTTGCGAGCGAAGTGCCGGAAGCCCGAGCCGCGCTCGAACGGCTTACAGAGCGCTACGGCCACGCACGGCCGCAGGACGCGGAGGCTATCGTGGCGCTCGGCGGCGACGGGCTGATGCTGCAGACGCTGCACCGCTACATGAATGATCGCATTCCGATCTACGGCATGAACCGGGGGTCGGTCGGGTTCTTGATGAACGACTATCGCGAGGATGATCTGCAGCAGCGTCTCGCGGCCGCCGAAGTGACACGCGTGCATCCCCTATCGATGGTGGCGACCGACACCAATGGCAAAGCAACGAAGGGATTGGCCATCAACGAAGTGTCGCTGTTCCGGCAAATGCATCAGGCGGCAAAGTTATCGATCGCGGTTGACGGAACGATGCGGCTGGAAGAACTGATCTGCGACGGCGTGCTCGTGGCGACGCCGGCCGGCTCTACCGCGTACAACTTGTCGGCGCATGGAACCATCCTGCCCCTCGATGCGGAACTGCTTGCCTTGACGCCGATCAGTCCGTTTCGGCCACGACGCTGGCGCGGGGCGCTGCTACCCGACAGCTCCCGCATTACCATTACCGTCCGCGAACATGAGAAACGACCCGTCAGCGCTGTGGCCGATCACGTCGAAACGCGCAACGTGGTTCGCGTCGAGATCGAGCAGGCCCGCCATGTCGATCTGTTCATGCTTTTCGATCCGGGCCATTCGCTGGATGAGCGCGTGATTGCGGAGCAGTTTAGATTCTAACTTCAGCTTTGGCGTAGCCCAGCCAGTTCCTGCTCCAGTTCCGCGATGCGCTCGCGCAGGGGCATGACGGCGGTCTCGATGTCATCGGTGGAGAAGAGCTGCGGTATGTGCTGCGGACAGTTCCGGTCCCAAGCCTCGACTTTGAACAGGATCGAACGCTCAGCCACAAAGCGACCCACCGCCGGACGAAGGCGGGCCAGCAATTCGTCATCGTCCTCGACGATCCTAGCCTCGCCCCAGAATTTGATGCGCACGCGGCGCGCATAATCCATGCAAAAGATGAACGCGCGCGGATTCTCCGACAAGTTGCCGGCGGTGATGTACTGGCGATTGCCGGCCAAATCGGCAAAGCCGAGTGTGCGGTCGTCGAGCACATTGAGAAAGCCCGCCGGGCCGCCGCGATGCTGGATATAGGGCTGACCGTCCGCGCTCGCGGTTGCAAGGTAGAACGACCGCACATTCGCAATGAAGCCCGCGAGGTCGGGACTGATGGAATCAGACCAGCCTTTTGCTTGTTCCATTCGCGCGTACTGGGCGCGGGAACCGCGCTGTGTCTGCTGCGCCTTCACCGCGGCCGTGAACGCAACATCGGAGACGGGCTTTTCCATCGTGTCACCCTTGGGCGGTCATGCCTTGAGTTAGAGCGCCGGCATGGTGATGAAGCCCGGCAGCGACTTGATGCGTTGCACCCACGCCGCGACGGCCGGGTAATTCTCCAGCGTGACGCCTCCTTCGTGACCGATCGCCACGTACGGCATGCAGGCGATGTCGGCGATCGTGGGCCGGTCCAGCGCCAGCCATGGCGTGCGCGCGAGGTGCGCGTCCATCAGGCCCAGGATGCGAGCGGACTTGGCGCGGGCGACCCCGAGGTCGAGGTCGTAGCCGAACTTGTCATGCAAGCGCGCGTCGTTGGGGCCGCGCGCAATCTCGTTTGCCGCCACCATCAACCATTCGCAAACGCGCGCCATTTCAGCGGCGTCGGTTGGGAACCATGTCTCCCCGCCCCACTTGCGGGCGATGTAGACCAGGATCGCCTGACTGTCGCGCAGGACAAGATCGCCGTCCTTGAAGACCGGCAATTCGCCAAACGGATTGAGATCGCTGACCGGGGGCTTCTTGTGATCGCCGGCGAGGAAATCCACCGGAACAAGCTGTAGCGGCACACCCAGAAGTGCACACAGCAGGCGCACTTTGTAACAGTTTCCCGACACTTCCAGGTCGTAGAGAACGGGCGCCATTCGTCATTCCTTATTTGTGATTTTTTATACGTCGACAAGGTGGCGCATTCAGCGTTTCCCCGCTATGCAGAATAACCGGCAATGATTTTCCCGTTTTATGGAAATATCGATGGATCGTCTGCGCGCGATGACTGTGTTCGTAGCGGTGTCGGATGCCGGCAGCCTTTCAGGCGCTGCACGCCAACTGGACGAACCACTGACCAATGTCAGCCGCCTGCTTTCCCAGCTTGAGGATCATGTCGGCGTCAAGCTCATCGAGCGGACCACGCGGCGGCTGCTCTTGACGCCGGAGGGGCGCACGTATCTTGCCGCGTGCCGCCGCGTTCTCGACGACGTGCAGGGCGTGGAGAATACGATGGCGGGGCTTGCCAACGTGTTTTCGGGCGATATCTCTATTACGGCGCCGGTCGGGTTGGGGCGGCTGCACATTGTTCCGGCCGTCGCGGAATTCCTGTCGGACTATCCGCAAATCAACGTCCGGCTGTTGCTGGCCGATCGCATTGTGGACCTCATGGGAGAGGAGATCGATGTGGCCGTCCGCGTCGGCAAAATGCGCGATTCGGAACTGCGCGCTCAGCGCGTCGGCTCGTTGCGGCTTGTCGCGTGTGCGGCGCCAGGCTATGTCGCGCGGCGGGGCGCTCCGGCAAGTGTTGCGGCGCTCTGCGACCACGACTGCGTGACATTCGCCGAATTGCCGGGAGGGTCGCGCTGGATCTTCAGCAGCAAGCGCCATGGCCGTCACGCGGTGCGCGTGCGGTCGCGGCTAAACGTCAACACGGCGGACGCCGCAGTCGGGTCCGCGGTCGCGGGCGTCGGCATTGCCCGCGTGCTCTCCTATCAAGCGCAGGCGGCACTTGAGGCCAAACTTTTAGAGCCGGTGCTGCAAAGTTTTGACGATGTCGCGATCCCGGTCACCGTGGTGTCGCGGCCGTCGCGGCTGGAAGCAGCCCGGGTTCGCGCTTTTGTCCGATCCCTCTCGACGCAGCTGCGGGCGCGGCTGGGGGCGTCGGGATAATTGTGCGGTGCTTGCTTGCTCAACCTTGATATCGGCTGACGACATCGGCCAGCGCGGGACGCTCACGCTCAGTAGGTTTTTCTTTGATGGTGCCGATGTGGACGAAGCCGGCGATGCGTTCATTGGGGGCGAGGCCGAAGCCGTCTGTGAACGTCTTGGAGTATGTGACCCACTCGGTGATCCAGTTCGAGCCGTAGCCCAGCGCGTTGGCGGCGATGCACAGGTTCATGCACGCCGCGCCGGCCGACAGGATCTGTTCCCATTCGGGCGCGCCACGCGTTTCCTTGACGCGCGAGATCACGGCGATGACCAATGGCGCGCGTGCGAAACGCTTGCGCTCGGTGTCGAGACGGACGTGCGAGGGCGGCTCGGCTTCTTCGCTTCGGCAGGCCTGGGCTGCCAGTTCGCCAAGCGTGTCGCGGGCCGCGCCTTCGATGATCACAAAACGCCAGGGGGCGAGCTTCTTGTGATCGGGCACGCGGGCGGCGATCGTGAGGATCGTTTGCAGTTCGTCCGCAGACGGCGCTGGTTCGCAGAGCAGGTCTGGCTTGACGGAGCGGCGCGTCTTCAAAAGCTCGATGGTCGGATTGGACTCGATTGTGGGATTGGACATGGACTCGTCTCGAAGTGTTTCAGGTTGCAGGGACTTTAATTCCCCAGATCGCCCCCCTCGCTATCGCAACCCGGCCTCTGGTACAATGTGCTTTGCCGGTTCACCGAACTAGACCTCCATGACTACGGGAGCTTCGACGTGTCGATCCTTCGTCAACTGCGGCCGATGCTTTTTGCTCTCACCGCGATGTTGCCGCCCCTTGCGGCCCATGCCGACACCACGCAGCCGGTGCTGATCATCGTCGATGGGTCGGGATCGATGTGGGGCAAGATGGAAGGCGATGAGACCGCCAAGTTCTATGGCGCGCGCGATCGATTGCGTGAACGGCTGGCGGCAGCGCCGGCGCAGTCTCGGATCGGGCTGGCGTCATTCGGTCACCGGCGCAAGGGCGATTGCAGCGACGTCGAAATTGTGACGCCGATCGAAGCCGGCGGAGCGCCAGCCACAATGGCTGCACTCGACCAACTGAACCCAAAAGGCAAAGGGCCGTTGACGGCCGCCGTCCGCGAAGGCGCCAAGACGATCGGGCCAGGCGCGAGCGGCCATATTATTCTCATCCACGACAACGCCGACAACTGCGGACAGGACATTTGTTCTGCGGCCGGTGATATCGCAAAGAGCAATCCGGAGCTGCGGGTTCATGTCGTCAGTCTCGGGCTCGCCAAGCCGGAGGGCGAGCGCATGCAGTGTCTGGCGGCGACCACCAAGGGCCTGCAATTCGATGCATCAAGCCAAGCCGACGTAGCCGATGCATTGACGCAAGTCTTTGCGGCAGCCGGCCTCGATGCGGCGGCCGCGCTGCCGGCGCCCGCCGCGGCGATCGCGCCCGCGCCGCCGGCATCGGCGAAAGGGCCGCCGGGGCTGAGGCTATCGGCGTCGCTGTCGGAGGACGGCGGGCCGATCGATGCGGCGATTTCCTGGCGGATCGCAAAGGATGATGCCCCTGCCGACGCCGTGCCGCTGGCGGAACGAAGCAATCGCGAGATCAACGAGGCGTTGGAGCCAGGTCAATATGAAGTTGCCGTGGTGTTCGGGTTGATCGAACGCCGTTTCGATATCGAGGCGGGCGCCGACGGCCCAACGGTGAAGCGCGTCAATCTCGACGGGGGACGGATGGAGGTGACGGCGACCGCCAATCAGCAAGGCGATCCCCTCACAGCTCCGGTCATGACTGTCGCTTCGCTGGCGGCAGATGGCGTCAGTCCCGCATCGACACTGTGGCTCGGCCGGGAGGCAAGTGCCAGTCTGACGGTGCCGGCCGGAAAGTATCTGGTCGAAGTGTCGGATGGCTTGGCGCGCGCACGCCAGACGGTTGAAATCGCACCGGGCGCGCTGCAGCGGACCGCCCTCATTCTCGATACCGGCCGACTTGAACTCAGCGCAACGGCGGTCGCGGGCGGGCCACCGCTGGAGCGCATTTTGTATCTCGTATTCGCCGACGATCCGTCCGCCCCGGAAGGGCGGCGCGAAGTTGCCCGCTCAACGGCACCCGATGCGGCGTTCACATTGCAGGCGGGGACCTATTACATCACCGCGCGGCATGGGGCTGGCGAGCGGCGCGAGCAGGTCGCGCTGTCGTCGGGGGATGTGGTCAAGCGGACGCTTGTGCTCGATGTCGGAAAGCTCACCGTTAAACCCGTTCTAGCGCAGGCGGTGGGTCAGCCCACTCGGGCGTTGGCGACACGGGTGTATGAGGCGGCCGGCGAAAAGCGTCTCGTCGGGCAGAGCACAGCAGCGCAGCCGGTGTTCGTTCTCAGCGCCGGCCAGTACCGCGTCGAGGCGCAAGTCGGCATGTCGAATATCCGCGCCAATCGCGTTGTGGACTTGACGGCGGGCGGCGATGTCGTCGCTGACGTCAAGCTCGAATCGGCAGCGGTTACGATCGAGGGCGTCACCGGTTTATCGACGCAAGCTTCGATGCGCGATGCGTCCGGCCGCGTGGTGTGGCGTTCGCGGGCGGGGGACGCCACCGAGGCCATGGTTGCGCCGGGCACCTACGTTCTGCAAATCGAAGGCACGGGTGCGCCGGTGGAAAAATCGGTCAGCGTCCGGCCAGGAGAAGCACTGACGGTCGATATGAGGGGACCGTAGGGGCGGCGGGCGCGTGTTGCCACACTTCGAACACGCTTCACGCTGCAAACAACACAGCGCAGATTTTGTCAGGTCCGGCCCGCACGCGATGAACTCTTCCATGTCCATCCCTGGCATGACATTCAGAGCAGGCTCGCACCACGCGCGCCGGCTGGCGGCTGGCTGTGCCACCGGATTTGCCATCTGGGCAATCCTTGCGGCGTGGACGCCGGTTGCGGGACAGGTCGCACCGCCCGGTTCGCCGCTCGAAGGATGGGATCTGACAGCGCCACCGGCACCCCCAACCCCGCCGGCCAACATGACAGTGGTCCCGCGCAGTGAAGGCGGCGACGGCTCTAAGCCGGTGCAGCTCGTCGCTTTGCTGACCGACGATGGTCAACGCATCGAGCAAGGCCTCGTGTGGCGGGTCTATGAGGAAACATCGCTCACCGACCGGCGCGGCAAGCTCATTCTCACTGATCGCGGACCCAGTCCTTTGCTGTCGCTGAAACCCGGCAGCTACATCATCAACGCCGCGTTCGGGCGCGCGCACCTGACCCGAAAGATTGCGGTGGACACCACACCCACTGCGGAAATGAAGGTCGAAAAATTCGTTCTGAATGCCGGCGGGCTGCGCGTCACGGCGATGCTGGGCAGCAAAGCCGCGCCGCCGGGGACGGTATCGTTTTCAATCCTTACCGACCGCGACCAGACCGACGACCGCCGCATCATATTGTCGGGCGCCAAGCCCGGCCTCGTCGTGCGTCTCAATGCGGGCATCTATCATGTCGTGTCGACATATGGCGATGCGAACGCCGTCGTACGCAGCGACGTGACGGTGGAAGCCGGCAAACTGACCGAAGCGTCGATCCAGCACACGTTTGCCAAAGTTTCATTCAAGCTGGTGGAACGGTCAGGCGGCGAAGCGCTGCCCGATACGCAATGGACGATCCAAACGCCGGAGGGCGGGGTCGTCAAGGAGAGCGTCGGCGCGTTGCCGACCCATACGATGGCACCGGGGAACTACACGGTGGTCGCCCGCAACCAAGGCCGTGCGTTCCGGCGCGATTTCACCGTTGCGGATGGTCAGAACGCATCGGTCGAGATCGTTCTCCAGTAAATTCAGAAATTCGTGAGGACCCAGTCGGTCGGGCAACGGTTCCGCCGCATCAGGTCCGCCATGCGGTCCTGATCGGCGCGGCGACCGGTTTCATGGAACAAGGTTTTTGCCATCTGCCAGTGCTCGCAGGCCGATGTCAGGTCGCCGTCTTGCATGGCAATCGCGGCAAGTTCGATGCGCGCTTCGGCGTGGATCGCCGCCAGATTGGCCTGGCGCGCCGCGCGAACCGCCGATTGCAGCAGTGCTGCAGCCTCGCGGCCATTAGAACGCACGAGGAGCGATTGCGCCAGCTCCACGCTCATTCGCGCGAGCCCGGCGTGGTCATTGTCGTTCTTGGCCCTTTCGATAGCGTGACGAAGCAGGCTTTCCGTTTCGGGTGGCTGGGCCTTTTCGTCCATCAACGGCTGTGCTTCGAGGGCTTTGAGACCGACCTTCAGCGGCGATGCGGACATGATCCCGAGGGGCTCAGCCGGCGGCTGATCGGCAACAGCAGACTGTGTTGCGGCGGATGGCTCGGGACGCCCATCGGTCGGCGTCGATACAGGCGGTGCGAGCCGTTCGCCACCCGCGTCTTTGTTGCGCGTTGCCCGCCAAGCGGCCACGGCCAGGAGAAGCCACGGCAGCGCTAGCAGCAACAATCCGGCGGCGCCGTCCAATGAAACGCGCAAGTCCATTCCCGCCCCCCCCCATAAGCTTCCCGCGGTCAGCCGCTTTGGCGGACTAGCGGAACTGCGGGGCGATCATTAGCCCGCCCTTGTCCCACATATTGTTGGCGCCACGCGGCAGCTCCAGCCGCGACTGCTCGCCGAGCGTGCGCTCGAAAATTTCCCCGTAACTGCCCACTTCCGCGACAATCCGCTGAGCCCAACTCGGGTTGAGGCCCAGCCCTTCACTCAACGACGCGTCGCTGCCGAGAAACCGCAGCACGCGCGGGTCGGACGACGATGCAAAGTCAGACAATGTTGCGCGCGTCATCCCGAGCTGTTCGGCTTCCACCAAGGCCAGCAGCGTCCAACGTACGACATTCAGCCAGGGATCGTCTCCTTGCCGGACGAAGGGGCCTGTTTGCTCTTGTGTCAAAAGCTCGGGCAGAAGGATGTGATCACCGGGCCGTGGCATGCGGCTGCGTTCATGGGCCAGCGTCGGCAAATCGCCGGTCAACAGCGTGCATGTGCCGGCGTAATACGCCTTGATGACCTCGTCCCACCTGTCGGCGAGGATGAGTTGGTACCGCATCTGGTTGGTGCCGAAGTAAGTTGCAACGGCTTTTTCGGCGCCCGTATCCCGCTGGGCGCAAATCGACTATCCGGACAGTTCCAGGATGCTTGAAATACCGAACGAGCGCGGCACGAGCAGGCCCTGGCCCTCGTGCAACAGGACGCCAGCGAAACGCATTTTCAGGTCGGCCTCACGCGAGAGCGTCCACGTCGTGCCGCCGAGCAGAATGTCGATGTCGCCGGTCGAGAGCGCGCGTGGCCCTTCCGCAGGGCTGACCGGGCGGAACTTCGCCTTCGTGCGGTCGCCGAAGACGGCAGCGGCGACGGCGCCGCAGAACTCTATCTCGATGCCGCTCCACCGGCCGCTCTGATCGACGGCCGACAGCCCATCAAGGCGATCGGAGACGCCGCAGACAACGTGTCCGCGATCACGAACGGTTTGCAGGACGCCGGCAGCGACGCTCGCGGATTCGAGACATTGCGCCATCAGCACCATGATCAACAATGCGGTGGCCCGTGCGCTGGCCTGCTTCAGGACCTTCATCGCCGTGTCGGTTCCTCGCCCGCGGTCCACCCATGCGGACCGCCGCTCGCGCAGCCGGTCCTGACGGCGCGGGCGAAGCGGCGCGTTGATGTCGCCCGAGCTTTCGCCTCCACTGTCATCCAGCATCGACAGACAAGCCCGAACCTACACGGCCGGTCAAGGGCTTGACCGATGATGCGAGTTGGGTCACACGGCCCCAGAGAGGGTCCGTTTGCGGGCGCCGGGAGAGATCGACATGGCTACGACGGACGATGACACGCCAGTGACGCCGGCCACGGCCGTTGTGCATCTTGGACGAGAGCCCCATGCCCATCATGGCTTCGTCAACGTCCCCGTCTACCGCGGCTCGACTGTCCTCTATCCGACGCTCGCGAGCCTCGACGCCATGACACAAGCCTATACGTACGGGCGGCGCGGTACGCCGACGGTGCGGGCTTTGGAAGATGCGCTGACCCGACTTGCCGGCGGCGCCGATACCAAGCTGGCCGCGTCGGGCTATCAGGCCGTGACCACGGCACTGCTGGCATTCGTCGAGGCCGGCGATCATATCCTGATGGTCGATACGACGTATCAGCCGACGCGCCAGTTTTGCGACTATATGCTCCGACGGCTCGGTGTTGAAACGGAATACTACGATCCTCTCATCGGCAGCGGCATCGCCCGGCTCATCAGGCCCAACACGCGACTTGTTTACGTCGAGAGCCCTGGTTCGCAGACATTCGAGATGCAGGATGTTCCGGCCATCGCGGCCGCGGCCCGGGCGGCATCGGACAAGATTTGGGTGCTGGCCGATAACACGTGGGCAAGCCCGCTCTACTGTCAGCCGCTGGCGCTCGGCGCCGATGTCTCGATCGAAGCCGGCACGAAATATCTCGTCGGACACGCCGATGCGCTCCTGGGCTCAGTGACGTCGAATAAACGCGCGGCGCGGCACATCGAGCGATCGGCGGGACATCTGGGCGTCTGTCCCGGCTCGGAAGAGACGTTTCTGGGACTGCGCGGGCTGCGCACGCTCGATGTGCGCCTGGCGCGGCATCAGGAAACGGGCCTCAGCCTTGCACGCTGGCTACAGGGGCGGACGGAAATCACGCGCGTCATGCATCCAGCGCTTCCCGACGATCCGGGACACGCGCTTTGGAAACGGGATTGCAAGGGCTCGACGGGTCTTTTTGCGGTGCTGCTGCGGCCAGTGTCGCGTCGCGCGCTGGCGGCGTTTCTCGACGGCTTGAAGCTCTTTGGAATGGGTTATTCCTGGGGCGGGTATGAAAGCCTTGTCATTCCGTTCGATTGCAGCTCCTACAGGACGGCTGCGCCATGGACGGGAGAAGGCCAGACCCTGCGTTTCCATGCCGGGCTGGAGAATGCCGATGACCTCATTGCCGATCTGGCGGCCGGTTTTGACCGGATGGCCGCGGCATCGATCTGATCAGCGAACGCCGCCCATCCATTTTTTTACGAGCGGCGTGATTGCCAGCAAAACCAGCGCGGCGATGGCCACGAAAAGAGCCTGATCGAGGAAAAATCGGGAGAGGGCATTGGCGTCCGTCGATTGAAAACCGGCCCCGAGCACGCCCGCAAGCTTGTTGCCAAAGGCGCTGCCGAGAAACCATATGCCGAGCACGAGACCGGTCGCGCGGACGGGCGCCAGCTTGGTCATGGTACTGAGACCGACAGGGCTCAGCAGCAGTTCTCCGACGGTCTGCAGGAAATAGAGTCCGACAAGCCAGAGCGGGCTTACTTTGCCGTCGGCGGTGAGCAATGCGGCCGGCACCATGAGCAAAAATGAGGCGGCCAGAAATCCCAGACCAAGAGAGAATTTTACCGGGCTCGACGGCTGGGCGGCTCCAAGGCGCGTCCACAGCGCAGCGAAGAGCGGCGCCAGAAGAATGACGAAGAGCGAGTTCAGAGCGAGGTACCAAGCTGATGGGAAGGTCGTGCCAGCGATCTCGTTGTGCGTGAGATTATTGGCAAAAAGAGCGATCGAGAGGCCGGCCTGCTCGAAGATGGCCCAGAAGATCATGGCGGCCAGAAAAAAGACAAGGATCGCTGCAATACGCTGAGCTTCGGCCGTCCCGCGGGTTGCGAACCATACGATCGCGACGATTGGCACCAGTAGTACGACGGTGCGCATCCAGCCAAAGCCCGGCCAATCCGACATGACCATCATCGCGGCAAGAACAGCCGTTGCCAGAACGATGAGAAGGGTATCGCGAACGGCGGCGGGATCATCAGCGGGCGCGTCGGACCGAGCGGCGTTCTCGGTATTGATGAAAAGCTGCGACTGGCGGAAGAACACCCCGAGGCCAATGGCCATGCCTATCCCGGCAGCGGCGAACCCGAAATGCCAGCTCGTCGACGGGTCGATCCCTGCCGACGCTAGACCCGCTTTGAAGCCGGCTCCCTGGGCCAGATAGCCCGTGACGAGTGGCGCCAGGAATGCGCCGATGTTGATGCCCATGTAGAAGATCGAGAAGCCGGCGTCGCGGCGCTCGTCGTCGCGCGCGTACAGGCTGCCGACAAGAACGGAGATGCTGGGCTTGAACAGCCCCGTGCCCACAGCTACGAGGATGAGCCCGAGGTAGAACGTCGCTGTCGCTTGCAGAGCGAGCGTAAAATGGCCGAGCGCGATGATGGCGCCGCCGATGAGCACGGCACGTGACGCGGTGAGCCAGCGGTCCGCAAGAAATCCGCCGGGGATCGCCAGCATGTAAACGGCCATGGTGTAGTTGCCATAGACAAGCGCGGCTTCGGCGGTCGAGAAGCCGAGGCCGCCCTGCTGCGGCGGCGTCACCATGAACAGGACGAGCAGCGCTCGCATGCCGTAGTAGGAAAAGCGCTCCCACAATTCGGTGAAAAACAACGTGCGCAAACCGGCCGGCTGGCGCACGTCAATGCCGTCACTCAATGTCGTCACTGCCCCGCCATCCGTCGTCACGCGTCCTCATTCAACCGGGACGGCGACTGTCGGCGCGACGGCGGGGCGTTGCAAGCGGGTAGTTAAGTTCAGGCGCTTCCGACGGTGTAGGAGACCCAGACATTGGGTTCTTCGTAGCGGCCGCGCTGGCGCTCCAGATCGATCTCAAGCGGCACGAGGGCGCCGGGCACGTCGTATGTTCCCGAACGATCGAAGCGCTGCTTGGTCCAGTTCTCCCAGAAGCCCACAGGTTCCTCCACGACCATCGAGCGCGCGCAGGGGCCAATCAGACGTCCGCCGGACGCCAGATGACTGCGGATCCAAGGGTCGTATGGTCGGCCGCGGCCGTCCGTCCAGGTGATGTAGTCGTCGATTGAAACCCTGGGATGGTGGGCCTTCATGGACGGGCGCACGGGCGCTACGAGGCCTTGCAGACCTTTGCGCTCCGCCAGCGCAATGAGTTCGCGGATCATGAGACGGGCATAGCCCTTCTCGCGGTAAATCGCGGGCACGGAGATGGCCAGCGCGCCGAGGGTGTCGGGGGCTTCATCGGGGCTACGCGAAGCCGCGTGCTCCACGACCCAGTCCCAACCTTCCGGCGGCAATCCGTCGATGCCGCGGCAGGAGAGCGGAACGCAATTGGCAACGGCGACAGGATAGCCGCGGATCTCGTCGACAAGGCAGAGCTGGAAGTCGGCGTAGGTCTCGAGCAGGCCCTCATACAAGTCATAGTGGGGTCGTGTGTAATTCAGGTAGCCAAGTTCGTTCCAGGCGGCTTGCTCAATGGCGCCGGCTGCTTTTCGCAACTGTGGGCATTCGGCACGGGTCCTGATCTTGAGATGAGACGTCGGGGATTGGGCGAGCATGGTGTCCTTTCCAGGCGCGGCCTCACGGCCAGCGCAACGCTTGGTTAATCAAACGTCACCATGACTACCTCTAGTTGTATTCAATTTCAAGTTGTGATTAATGAGACACGTCTTGATTCGACGTCCCCTAATTGTCCGTGAAGGTCTATCAGCAAGATAAAATTCAACTTTAGATTGTAGATTTGTGGCAGGAAAGAGGACCCGCTCCATGCCCGCATCGACACCATCCATGAACAATTTTGTCAAAGACCGAGACCTTCGCCGCCTCATCAACGTGACAGCGATTGGGTTCACGTTTGCCGGCGTCGTGCTTCTTTGCGTCATTCTCTATGCGGCGTGGGCCGCCAACTCCAGCGCGAGGGAGCGCGAAACGGCGCTTTTGAATAACGCGCTCAACCGAAGCATTCATCGTACGCTCAACGAGCAGAAGAGCGTCGCTTGGTGGGACGATGCCTACGCTGCACTGCATGGCAGCGCGCCGGCGACGGAATTTCTCGACAGCGAATTCGGCATCTTCCTCAGCGAAACATACGGCCACGACGTCATCGCCATTCTTGATGACAACAACCTGCCGGTCTTTCTTTATTCAGGCGGATCGCGCCGCCCGGTGGCAGATTTCGAGCGCTACAATAACATTGTCGCTCCGGTCGTCGCAGAACTGCGCGGTTTGCCGGGCCGCAGCCTGCGCCAGCGTCCGGATCTGTTCGGAGCCGACCAGAAGAGCTACCGCAGCATAGGGTCGCCGCTCGATAGTGCCCGGTGGGCTGGCCATCTCATGACGGTTGACCAACAACCGGCCGTCGTTGCCGCGCTGACTATTTTGCCGAACGTCGACAAGACGCTGCTAAAGCCCGGGCGAGCTCACATTCTTCTCAGCGTCAACGTGATCGACGAGGACTACCTGAAGGAGTTGGGCCGCAGTCTGCTGCTGACCGATCTATCGCTCAGCCGCAAGCCGGTGGAAAAGCCAGGCTCCGTAACGATGCCGCTTGAGACGGACGAGGGCCACCTTGCCGGGCTAGTGAGCTGGAAGACGGAGCAGCCGGGCCGGTCGCTCATCTCAATCATTCTCCCGCTGGTCGCAATCGGATTTATCGCGGTCGCGGCCGCTGCGCATATCATGTTGCAGCGCCTGCGCAATACATCGACGCATCTGGCACTGGAAGAGAAGCGTTCACGGCATGCAGCCAAGCACGATGCCCTCTCCGGGCTGCCGAACCGGGCGCATTTTGCAGAACATCTTGAAACCGCGCTTGCCGGTCTCGACCCATCCGGGTCCAAACAGCATGCGATTGTCGCCTACCTTGATGTCGACCGGTTCAAGGATATCAACGACACGATGGGACACTCGGCCGGCGACGACCTGGTCCGCGAGGTTGCCAATCGTCTGCGCGCGCACGTCCGCTCCGGTGATATCATTGCGCGCTACGGCGGCGACGAATTCGCGATCCTATGGATGTCCGCCGATCCCGAAGCGCCGGCGCTTCTGGCGAGCCGCATCGCGCGCGCCTTGCTGTCGCCGATCGAGCTCGAAGGTCAGCCGATCGCGGTGACGGCTTCGGTTGGAATCGCGATTGCCCCGCTGCATGGCCGCACCGTCGACGAGGTGATGCGGCATGCCGATATCGCGCTCTACGAGGCAAAGAACGCGGGCCGCAACAGGACGATCGTGTTCAGTGCCGACATGGCCGAACAGGTGGAACAGCGCCGCGCCATCGAAATGGATTTGACGACCGCAATCAGCAACGACGAACTGACGGTTGCCTACCAGCCGATCATCAGTTGCGATACGGGCGCCATCGTCGGTGTCGAAGCTCTGGCCCGATGGACGCATGCGAAACGAGGCCAAATTCCGCCGGGTGTCTTCATTCCGATTGCCGAGCAGGCCGGCCTGATGGCGGCACTGGGCGAGCGCGTCCTGGCGCGAACCATGCGCGATTGGCATGCCTGGCCGCACCTGGAAGTCTCGATCAATATCTCACCATTGCAATTTCGACAGTCCGATATCGTGGCCATCCTGGGCAGCATGGCGACCCAATATCAAATCGATCCATCGCGGTTTGTTCTGGAAATCACGGAAGGTGTGCTGATGGACGCTGGAGAGCGAACTCACGAAGCGCTCGAGGGCATTCGCAACCTCGGATTTCGCATGGCACTCGACGACTTCGGGACGGGTTACTCAAGCCTCGCGTATCTGTGCAACTTCCAGTTCGACAAGATCAAGGTCGACCGCTCGTTTGTCAGCGGCTTAGCGAAATCGGCAAGCTTCAGAACCATCGTGCAGTCGGTCGTCTCGCTCGGTAACGGCCTGGGCATGAAGATTGTCGCCGAAGGCGTCGAGCTGGCAACCGAGGCGCAGTCCATGACCGCGTACGGCTGCTCGGAAATGCAGGGCTATTACTTCGCAAAGCCGATGCCGCGCGAAGCCCTCGAGGTTTTTCTACATTCTTACACGCCGGCACCGCGCGCTTTGTCGAACGAGCCTGTTCTGCGTATCGTCGCGGCGCCGTAGACACCGATTGACCACGGGGGGGATGGCATGACGACGACCAAGGCGGCGTTTGCGCACAGCAAAATTTCAGTTTTGAAAACGTTTGTTACCAACAAGGATGCGGCTTGGCACGCTTTCGATCCTGAAGCCTACTTCACTCACTACTATGGCAAACCACATCCTGATGACGATGTGCTCACGGTCCTTGCCGCCCGCGCACTGAAGGACGCGGCAGATGCCAGCCCGCGTGGCCTCGACGTGATCGACGTGGGAACGGGACCCAGTCTCATTCCGCTGCTGGCGGCACTGCCGGTCGCAACGCGGCTGACGGCGTGGGAGTATGCCGCGCCAAACCTTGAGTGGCTGGCGCGTGAACTGAGTGGCACGGCATTGCGGCCGCAATGGCTGCACTTCTGGCAGTCGGTGAAAGCAGCCCATTGCGTTGAAGGAGCGGGTTCCAACCCGCTTCTGGCGCATGATCCTTTACCACTGCTCGTCCAGCGCGTTCGTCTGCTCCGCGGATCCATTTTCGACCTGCCCCGGCAAGCCTATGATGCGGCGACGATGTTTTTTTGCGCGGAATCGATCACGTCCAGTCGCGCGGAATTCGGCGCGGCCGTTACAGCCTTTACGTCGACCGTGCGACCGGGCGGCACAGTTGCAGCAGCGTTCCTCTCAGGTTCATCGGGCTACAACGTCTCAGACCGGCGTTTTCCAGCCGTTTCGTTGACGGAGGCGCAGATCACAGACGCGCTTGCCCCACGGCTGGCGTCGCTTTCGGTCACACCCATCGGACTGTCGGATCATGAGATCCGCAGCGGGTATTCCGGCGCGCTGTTTATCAGCGGCCGTACGCGTAGCTGAGGGGGCCGGCGGAATTTCTTCGGTCGCTGCCCGTTAGAGGCCATGATGGTACGGGATATTTGTTCCGAATCATTCATCGCGCAAAGCGGCGATGATCCGAATCAGTCATGCGTTGTAAGGCCCGCCACCGGACCGCCGGGGCTATCCAGGACAACGCATGACTTTGCGCGATCACTCCAAACTCGCCATCTTGTGCACCGCTGCAGCCGTGACCAGCGGCACGGCCGTGACGCTGCTTTCGGCCGCGCCCGAAATTGCATCGCTTCCCTTGCCAGCCACGACCATCATTCGCACCATACCGGTGCAGACGTCCTCGCTACCCGAGCCGAAATTAAGACCTGGATTCGCCTCGCTCACTGAGCCCGATGCAACCGCGCGCTTCCGCTTCGTATCTCTCAACGCGAGCGATGAGTTGTTCAATGCCCTAGCCGAAGACGAAGCTGCCGCTGCGGACCCCGCGGCCTGGGCTTCTGAAACGACCATCGCACCGGCGCCGCCCAGCATCGTGCGGTTGCCGGATGCGGCGACAGGCAAACTGCCTTGGCAGACTTCTCCGGCGCCCCGCTTTGGCGCGTCGGCGTCGCTGTCCGACAAGCTTCGTCAGATCGGCCCCACCGCGCATGAGCGGCTGCAGGCCAAGTTCGTCGCTGCAAAAGCTCCATGGCAGCCGGCCGAACTGGCGCTGGTGGCGCTGAAGGATGAGAAGATTCTGGAGCTCTTCGCCAAACCAGCCGGGGGATCGTGGACCTTCATCCATCGCTATCCGGTTCTGGCCGCAAGCGGCGGCTCAGGTCCCAAGCTGCGCCGGGGAGACAAGCAGGTGCCGGAAGGCATTTACGGCATCACTTTTCTCAATCCGAATAGCCGCTATCACGTTGCCCTGCGGGTCGGTTACCCCAATGCTTTTGACCGGCGGATGGGCGTGCAGGACGGCCGCAAGGATCTGGGCGGTGACATCATGATCCACGGCAAGGCGGCGTCGGTTGGTTGCCTTGCCATCGGCGATGAAGCGGCCGAAGAGTTGTTCGTGCTGGCGGCAGAGACCGGGCTGCGCAACATCAAGCTGATCATCGCTCCGAACGATCTGCGCAAATCGGGCCTGCCGGCCCGGCAAGACGGCCAGCCGCAATGGCTGCCGCAACTCTATGCGGAACTGGCAGCCGCGCTGGAGCCGTTCAAGTCGCCACCCGAGAGCAGTGGATTGTTGTCGCTTTTCTCGAATTGAGCCGACGCTAGCGTTCGCGCAATGCGCTTTGCTGGATGCGCGTCAGCGGTTTCATGAGATAGCCCAACACCGTTTTTTCACCCGTTCGGACATCGACATCGGCGACCATCCCGGGGATGATCGGGAGCTGTTCTGACTTGTGCGCCAGCGTGCGATGGGTGGTGCGCACGTTAATCAGGTAATAGGTCTCGCCCTTGTCGTCGGTGATGCTGTCGGCGCCGATGTATTCGACCTCGCCTTCAAGGCCGCCGTAGAGGGCGAAGTCATAGGCTGATAGTTTTACGACCGCCTTCTGTCCGGGATGAAGGAAGGCGATATCCTTGGGCTTGATGCGCGCTTCAACGAGCAGATTGCCATTCATGGGAACGATCTCAATCAAGCTCTGACCCGGCTGGACGACTTGTCCCGGCGTCGTCACGTGCACGGTTTTGACAATACCGGAGACGGGTGCCTTGACGGTCGTGCGACTGACGCGATCCTGATTGCCTTTTACTTGCTCGCCCAGGACTGCTGCTTCAAAGCGGGACGTCGACATCTGCTGGAGCGCTTCGTTGCGGAAGGTGGAGATTTTTTCGGTGATGCGGTCGCGGGCCTCGCGAGCGGCCGCTTCAAGTCGCGGCAGAGACAATTCGGCTGCCGACAATGTGCCCGCGGTTTCGTTGACGCGCGTTTCGACGGCCAGCATTTCCGCCCTCGATGCCGATTGACTGGCAACAAGGGGCTGCATGAGCGCGAGCTGTTCCTTTGCCAGATCGAGCGAGCGCCGAAGCGTGTCGACGCGGTCCTTGATTTCCACAATTTCCTGGCGGCGCTGCTGCTCTTGCGTCGCAAGGACGGCGATAGCCGACTGAAGCCCATCCTTGCGCGAGCGAAAATTCCCGGCCTCCGCCTTGACGAGATCGGGCCTCCGAGCCCGCAAATCTTGCGGAAAGACCGGGTCGGCACCGTTTGCTTCAGCTTCAAGGCGTGCGGTGAGTGCTGCATAGCCGTCCAGCTTCTCACGGATCTCGCCGAGAGAGGAGCCGGCCTGAGTTGGATCGATGCGCAAGATGGTGTCGCCAGCCTCGACAGTGGCGCCTTCGCGGACCAGGACGTCCGTTACGATGCCGCCTTCGAGATTTTGAACCAGTTGCACTTTGCTGGCTGGAATGATGCGGCCGGTGCCGGTCGTGACTTCCTCGATGCGAGCAAAGGCTGCCCAGATAAAAAACGCAGCGACGAGCGCACATAGCGACAGCATGAGCCGGTCAAGGCCTCGCGGCGGCATGGCGAGCAGATCGGCGCTGATGGCGGAGGGCACGCCAATTGGTCGCGTTCGGGTCGGGGCCGCGATGGCGGCCGCAGGATCGGCGGTCGGTGCACGGGCTATTGGACCGCTGCTCACGCTGCGCCCCCTTTTGTCTGCGCCGCCTTTGCAGCTATGGCTTTGGCCACACGCTCGGCGGTGACCGCTTCGAGTTTACGGAGCACGTCGTCCTTGGGGCCATCGAGCATGATGCGGCCGGCGTCCATGACGATGAGACGGTCGACCAGCGCCAGGACTGCGGGACGGTGCGAAACGGCGACCAGCGTGCGGCCCTGCAATGCCGCCGCGAGCGACTGCACGACATGCTGCTCGGTGCCCAGATCCATATCGCTCGTTGGCTCATCGAGAAGCACAACACGAGGGCGGCGGAACAGCGCGCGGGCAAGGGCTACCGACTGGCGCTGCCCGCCAGAAAGGCCCGCGCCGCGCTCGCGTACGGGAGTGTCGAAGCCGCGGGGTAAGCGCACGATCCAGTCGAGGGCGCCGGCGGCGCGTGCGGCCCAGATGACCTCTTCGTCCGGTGCCCCGGGCTCAGCAAGCGCAATGTTGCTTCGGATCGTGCCGTGGAAAAGATCGGCACCTTGCAGGGCGAGGCTAATCGACGAGCGCAGCACGGCCGGATCGATCTGATGGACCGGAACGCCATCCACCAGGACGCGGCCGGCCGTCGGAAGGTGGACGGCGTGGATCATTTTCAACAGCGTGGTCTTGCCGCTGCCAATCGCACCGACAAGGCCGACGTGCTCACCGGGCTTGATTGTGAACGAGACGCCGTCGAGGCACGCCGGGGCGTCGGCATCGTAACGATAATTCAGGTTTTCGCACGCTATCGCGCCGGTGATCATCACACGGGTCATGAGTGGCACGCCGTCGGGGCGTTCCTGTTCGAGCGTCACGATGTCGTTCAAGGCGCGGTAGGCGAGCCGGGTCTGATGCAGTCTCGTGATCAGCAGGGCGATCTGGCTTAGCGGCTGCAGGGCGCGTCCGGCCAGCATCGTCGCGGCAATGAGCGCGCCTGTCGTCAGATTGCCGGCGGCGACCATGTAGAAACCTGCGACAACCATGGCGATCTGTGTGCCGGTTTGAAGGGCGAAAATCGTATTGATGCCCAGATTGGAAATGCGCCGGATCTGATGCGAGGAGCGGATCTGTTCGCTGACCGCCTGTTCCCACTTCGATGCGGCCCAGCTTTCCGCTCCCGCTGCCTTGATGCTGTCCATGCCGACAACAGTTTCGACCACCACAGCGTTCTTCTGCGCGGCCTCACGAAAACTTTCTTCCGAGTACTTGAGCAGGATTTTCTGCGTAACCCATCCAACGGCGAGGACGACGGGAACGGCGAGGAGCGGAATCCAACCGAGATTGCCGGCAATGAGAAAGACCATGGCAAGGAACACGATCAGGAACGGAACATCGCCGAAGGCCGTCAGCGTGGCTGAATTGAAGAATTCGCGCAGGGTTTCGAATTCGCGCAGCGCATTGGCGCGCACGCCAGCCGAAACGGGCCGTTGCGGGCTGCGGGCTCCGAGCAACCGTCCGTAGATGAAATTCGAGAGGCGGACGTCGGCGCGGCGGCTCGCGACATCGACGAAGGTCGCGCGCAAGTTCTTGATCAGGAAATCGAACACGGTCGCCAGCGCGACGCCGATCGCCAGAGCCCAGAGCGTCACTTCGACGGCGTTGGGGAGAACGCGATCGTACACGTTCATCGTGAACAGCGGCAGGGCGAGCGCCAACAGATTGAGAGCGAGTGTGGCAACGATAGCCTCGCTGTAGATGCGGCGGCTATCGCGAAACGCCGGCATAAACCAACTCTCGTTCGTTGGCTCGATTGCGCTGGAGCCGCGCTCGTCCATGCCCGACAACGGCCTGAGGCGGAGGACCGTACGCGCTGGAGATTGCGAAATGCGCGACAGTGGCAACGACGCACGCGACGCCGGCCGGCCGGCCGGGCTCAATGTCGCCGTGCGTTCGCCTGTCACGGGATCGGTCGCCAGCTCCCAGACCACATCGCAGCCGCCCTCCTCCATCAGCACCACGACGGGAAGATCGTGCGCCGCAAGGGCGGACAGAGAAAGCGGGCCCACTTCTGCCGCAAGACCTGCGCGACGGGCAGCTTCACCGGCATATTCAATCGGCAGGCGGCCCTGCACCAGTGGCAACCCGGCGACAAGTGCAACAGGCGAGCTGGGCCTTCCGTAATGCTGAGCAACATCGGAAATGGCACCGGCGAGGAGGTCGTCCGGTTCTCGATCCGCTTGCAGCGCGGCGGACGTGCGGGCGGCGGCGACAAGATTTGCGACTGCCGCTTCAAGACGCCGTTTCATGTCGCCGGCCGCGGTCAAGAAGAAAGCCTCTCTCTTATATGTCCGAGGCGACACCGCTGCGCGGAGCCGGCCGCCTCGGAAGGGCTGGTTCGTCCGAGGCGACACCGCTGCGCGGAGCCGGCCGCCTCGGAAGTGCTGAAATGTCCGAGGCGACACCGCTGCGCGGAGCCGGCCGCCTCGGAAGGGCGACACCGCTGCGCGGAGCCGATTGCCGCGCAGGGAGTACGCCTCATTTCACGGGGACTTCTGGGTCAACGCGGTCGTGGTAGCGGTCGCTCGGCCAGGCCTGGACTTCCGTGCGCCAGCCTTCAATGAGGTTGGCGGCCGGGGGAACGGCCGCTTCCGGCGGGAGTTCGAGGCCTAACGCGGGGACAAGCCGGCCGGCTGTGGCGAGCAGCCGATAGCCGCTATAAATTCCGATCGCTTCTTCCGTCCGCAGCGAGCTCTCTACGACGAAGATTTCATTTTGTGCATCGAGCAGATCGAGGAGACGGCGCTGTCCGGTGTCGAATTGTTCAAGATAAGCGGCGCGCCGCTGGCGCTGGAGATCGAACTGCAGGCGCAGTTCGGGCACACGCACACGGGCGGCGCGCAGCGCGGCCCATGACGTGCGGGCTTCGCGCTCGACGATGAGAGCCGTATTGGCGTTGATCCCTTGTGCTTCGGCCGCGCGCGCACGAGCTTCCCAGATTCGCGCCTTGTCGATGCCGCCGTTGAACAGATTCCAGCGCACAACCAACATTGCGGTCGCCTCGTAGTTGCGATCGCTATCTTCCACTTGTCCCCAGCCATGATTGGTGGCGACTTCAAAATTCAGTTTCGGGCTGAAACGAGAGTATGCCGTTCCGACGGCAGCTTCGGCTGCAATCGCGTCGAACTGCGTCGCAACGACAGACGGTGCGGCCTCAATCGCCTCGGCCGCGGCACTCTCTTCGCTGTCGGGCAGATCGCGCGCCGGCGGGGCGCCCGAGAGCTGTGCCGGCATGCGGCCGACGATCGACTTGAAGAGCGATTGGGCATTCAGCACCGACTCCTCAGCTTGCGCGAGGATCGATTTGGCGTTGGCCATGCGGGCACCGGCCTCGGCTCGTTCGGCGCCATTTGCGACGCCGCCGTCAACACGCCGTTGCACGCGGGCGTGGAGATTCTGGTGCGCTGACAGGTTGGCCTGGGCGGCCTTCAGTACGGCACCGGCGCGGATGCACTCAAGATAGGCCTGGACGGCTCGCAGGGCGATCGCGTTCGCCGTGTCGTTGACGCGCCAGCGCGCGGATTCAACCCGATTGCGCTGTCGTGCGATCTCATGACGGCTCTCAAATCCATCGAAGACGCGCTGCGAGAAAACCGTGCCAACGGCGTTCGTATCATGCCAGGGATTACTGTCGACGACGCCCAGTTCGGTGCGGCTGTACTCGCGGTGCCGACCGGTGGCCGCGCGAACGTCGAACGTCGGCAGGTTGAGGCCCCGCGCGGCATTGAGTTCATTATCGATGGCGCGGCGATTGAACCGGATTGCGCCGAGTTCCGGATTGGTATTCAGCGCTTCATGCACAACGTCGACGAGACTGTCGGCCTGTGCTGAGTGGCCGAGACAGAGCAGCGCCAACCCCGCTGCGCTGGCCCATTGAACCATCGTACCGCACCGCATTCCATGCCCCCTGCCCGCGCGCCCCCACGCAGGATCGCAGACGCCCCGCATTGCCGTACGGCAGCCGAGCGCGCCAATTGTCCGTACGCTGTGCCAGATTCGCATCCATCAGAATACAAGCCTCGCTCGTGCACCGGCAATTGGATCGCATCGGCGAAATAAGTGCTTCGCCGCGGAAGATGTTGCGCTGGACAAACGCAGTGATTCGCACCGATTACACCGGGTGCGCGCCGAGCGATCAACGACTCGCCGACGGCGTCGCACACAGCAACCGTGGCAACCGAGTGACAGTCATCTTTAAACGATAAGGTTGCCGTTGGTCCGCAAGGTATTCACGTCAAGACCCGTGATGCCCTGCAGGATCACCAGGTTCTGGAAGCTGTCACCGCCTCCATCGGCATCAATTCGGATCGTCGAGTTGCCGCTGGCTTGCGTGATCTGGACGAAGTCGGCGAGCACCGATGTGCCGCCGTTGAACCCTGACAGCAGCGCGGCGATATCAAGGGCGTCGCCTCCCGAACCCGTCGTAAAGTCTGTGATCGTATCCACACCAGACCCCAAATCGCCCGCACCAAAGCCGAAACGGTCGCTTCCGCCTCCGCCGGTCAAGTTATCTGCGCCGGTGCCGCCGACGAGCCTATCGGCATCCGCGCCGCCGTTTAAGGTATCGGCTCCACCAAGACCAAAGATCAATTGGGTTCCCGCGGCGCCCGTCAATGTGTTGGCTGTTGCATTGCCGGCGAGAACCTGCGGCACCGTCAGCTGGAATGTGTCCGTGACAGGGGTGGCGAGCGTGTCGGGCCCGTCCAGAGTGACGGCCGACAGACTGACTGTGTAGGTGCCGCCGGATGCCGAGGCGCCGACATCGGCCGCAATCGCATTGGCCTGGGCCTCTGATCCAGTGAAGATCCACGTGCCCGTCGATGGATTGGTGATCGTCCCGCCGCCCGCCGCAGAGAGCGACAATCCCGTCGGCACCGAACTGAAGGTTATGCGGATGCTTTCGGCGGCATTTTCACCCGGGTTGGTGCCGTTGTCGTCGGCCGTGCGCACGTTGAGATCCAGCAGCACACTGCCGGTCACATCGACGGCGACATTTTCAGCAAGGATTTCGACCGTGTCCGCCTTCGGGACCACGATAACAACAAGATTGACCGACGACTGGGCTTCGTCACCGTTGGCCAACTCCAGGGCGATCGCCGTCAGCGTCAGCGTCATGGTACCGGAGTAATGCAGCGGCGGCGTGATTTGCAGTGTCGAGAGTGCTGCGACCGGGATCGTCCAGCTGCCGTCACCGTTGTTGGAGCCGGCGGAGAAGCGCGTCCCGGCCGCCACGCCGGAGATCTTGACCGACAGCACTTCCGCGCCGTTGGTTGCGTTGTTGTCAACAAGGGCGGCTGACAAGCCGGTGATGCTGATCGCGTTGTCTTCGTCGCCGGTAACCGAGATCGGCGCTGACACGGCCGGAGCGTCGGCGGATGCGGTGACGGTGACGCCGAAAACGGCGACGTCGAGCTGCGTATTGTCTGCATCGGGCGTCAGGTCCACGGGCTCTGTTGAATAGGCCGCGACTTCGACAGCTACGGTGCCATGCCAGTTAGCGGCCGGTTGCAATTGCAGTCCGGAAAGCGCGGACGTCGGCACCCGATAAAAGCCGATCAGGCTCGTGCCGTCGATCGTCGCGTCGCTGTCGCCGGCGGCAACAACAGGATAGCCGCCGATAATGGTCGCGCCGTCCGACAGGCGCACATAAGCGTTGCTGCCGATGACCTCGCTGCCGTCCACGTCGCGCTCGGCGAGAGAAATGTCGAGGTTGACCGCGAGGTCTTCGACGCCGGCATCCGGCGCGGCAAAGATCGCGACGCCGTCGGCGACCGGATCAACCGCGATCGGCACCGTCGTCGCGCCAGTGGTTGCCCGCTGCAACGACGCATTGGTTGCCACGGCTTCGATGGTGATGTTCATCGTGCCGGAAAAGTCGGCGGGCGGGATGATTTTGACGGCACCGGAGTTGACCAGGGCCGCGCTGGCGACCCAGCGCCCGGTTTCGGGGTTGTAGCGCGCGCCTTCGACCTGGGCTCCCGCCGGAAGATTGGAGATCATGACAGAGACTGATGGATTGCTGGTATCACCCAGGGCCGGGCCCGCGGTGACGTTGAGCGTTATCGAACCGTCTTCATTGCCGGAGTTGGTGCCAATCGAGACGAGCGGCGGCTGGGGAGCGTTGCCGCCAGGACCACCCGATCCGGGAACAACCGTGACAGTGAAGTTGGCCGTGTTGCTCGCCGTGTCGCCGTCGTTTTCGACAGCGATTGAGGTGAGGCGCAAGTTTGCCGTACCCGACGCACCGTCGACCGTTAAAATATGCAGGCCGATGAAATCAGCGGGTGTAAAGAGCCACGTTCCATCACCGTTATCCAGACCGACAACATTGCCCGACCCATCGGTGAAGCCGAGGGCAGGGGCCGCGCCGGGGTTGGTCACAGCAACGACGTAATAGATGTCTTCGGACAGCGCTCTACCGAGCGCTGAATCGGTGTCGGTCGAGACGCCGCCAAGGTTCAAGGCCAGCTCGCTGCCAGATGCCCCGGACGTGGATGTTGCGAAGGCCGTCGGCGTATCGGCGGACCCGATGAGGTTGACGTTGAACGTCCCGCTCTCGACTTTATCGACGAATGTCGGCGTTCCGCTGAGGATCGCTTCGTCGCGGACCACGGCGGTAACAGGGATGGAGAAATCCTTGTTCGAATCCAGGAACAGCGCACCGTCGATGACAATGCCGCCGATGTCGGCTGCCAATACGGTAATGGTTCCAGCGGCTGGGTTGTACGTCACCGGTCCGGAGATATGATTGGAGACAAGATCGTCAAGGTCGGCACCCGCTCCGTCAAGGGCCGTCAGCCTGGCCGCGATCCCCGCATCGGCGAGAAGCGAGGACAGGTCGAAGGTGTAGCTGACGACGAATTCGGAACCGTCGTCATCGACGTAAGCGTGGTTGGCTGCGCTCGCCAGTGATATGCCGATACCGGATTCGCTTGCGGCTTCGGCCTGCGTGACGCCCAAGTTCCAGTTCGCCAAACCGTCAACCGTTGCCGAGTTGATGACGGGGCTGACGGTGATCGTGACTGGCCATTGCGATGAGGAGGCTTCGTCACCGTCCAGTTCCTGCGTGACGGCGCGGACGGTGACGCCAGAATAGGGATTTTCGCCCGAGAAGTTGCTTACAGGCGGGAGCTGCAGCGTCGGCATGGCTGCCGCCGTGATGCTCCAAGTCCCATTGCCGAGATACGTCACGCCGGCGACAGCGGAGGTCGGGATGACGCCTTGCGGCAGACCGCCAATGACAAAGGACAGGACTTCCGATCCGTCGTTGTCGACAAGTAGACTGTTCAGATTGCCACCGGCGCTGGCTACGATTGCGGCGCCGAGGTCGATGGTTTCGTCTTCGTCCGCCGACACGGCAACCGTGCGGGTGCCCGGTGCGTCTGCAACGCCCGTGACCGACACTTCGATGTTGTTGTAAAAGTAGTAGCTGAGAGAGCCGGTCGAGTCGCTATCGGTCACCACAGTCTCTACGGCGAGCGTTATAATACCCTGGAGCGCCGACGAGTAGTTGACGGGCGGCAGGATCGCGAGGGCTGCGACGTCGGCTGGCGTCAGCGCGTATTCGCCGAAACTCGGTAGTATTTCCAATCCGCCCGCGCCAAAGATTTTTGCGCCAGCCGGTACGCCGCCGGTGATCCTGACGACGTAGGTTTCCGAACCATCCTTGTCCGCGAGCGTGATGCTCATGGGGATTGGAATCCTGGTGTCTTCGATGCCGACGCCATTTCCCTTGATGGTCGGGGCGTCAGGTACCGGGGATACCGTGACATCGATGTAGTCGGTGACGGTTTCGGTCTGTGAAGTGTTGTCGGATCCGCCGAAACTGGTCGCCGCGACCTCGAGCCCGGAAGCGCCTTCGGTCGAGATGACCTCAACCTTGATGCCGTCCGTGCCGAACAGCGCACCGCCCCAGTTGCTGCGCGGATCGAAGGCGATGCCGCCGCCATTGAGAAAGCTGTCGAGAGCGGCTTCGCGGGTAGCGTTATCGGCTCCCGTCGCGGTGATGAGATAGACCCCGCCGCCCTGGTTCGTCAGCGTGACGCCCACGGGCGGCGTGCCCACGATCGTTCCGATCGGGCCAAGTTCATCGCTGGGTACAGTAATGCGCACCGAAAGTATCTCAGAGTTGTCCGAGTCAGCACTATTGCCGGCGTTGATGGTGAGCGCGACGTTGGCTCCGTCCTCTGCGACGAAACTAGAAGGGTCGACAACGCTGATCGACGGCGTGTCGGCCACCGCTTGGACGCGGATCGCGTGATTGAAGGCATTGTCCTGCGAATTGGCAACGCCACCGTTCACATCCAAAGTCGTGGCGGTGACGCTGACGAGACCGTTGAGGTCGGTGTGGGCCGGCCCCATCGTGACCGTGAAACCGGCGAGCGCGGCGCGGATATCGGTCTCCGCTTGGGCGCGTTCGACCTGGGTCAGAGCCGCAACATCGGTAGCACCCGTGATGATCGTGCTGGTGATCGTGTAGGCGCGCGTGGCCGAGTCGAAAGCGATCTGGGCCGTACCCGACGCCGTGCCGGGCACAATGGTGTACGTCTGGGGTACCGTATCGGCCGGAAAATCGAGAACGATGCGTGTGATCGTTTCGCTGGCGGAATTGTTGCCCGTGCCTGTCGCGTTGTCGACGACAGTCATGCCGCTGTTGATGTCGGAACCGACGGCGATGGCGCCGTTGTCTTCGACGCCCGACGACAAAGTTGGGGTGGTTACACCGTCCGCGTCGGGAGCCACTGTCACCGGCAGGGTCTGCGTAGCGGTGGTGGAGGTGACACTACCGGCGGCGTTGGTGTCGACAACCACACCGCGGACCACGAGGTTCATGGTACCGGAGTAGTTCGCCGAAGGCAGGATACTGAGTGCGGCCAACTGAGCTTCGGTGACCCGCAGCCAGCCTGGTGTCACAACCGTGCCGACAGAGAGGCCGCCGCTGATGAATTGCGTGCCCGCCGGATAACTCGACTGCTGGATTTCAAAGAAACGGGTTTCCGAATTATCCGTGTCCGTCGTCACCGATGACACGGTGATTGCGCCCAGCGCGAACGTCGTGTCTTCGGTGCCCGAAGCACTTGCGGGAATGGACAGGGTCGGAACTTCAGGGACCGGCGTCACAGGGATTGTGAAACTTGCAACGGTCTGAGTAATCGGTGTCGCAATTTCAGGTCCCGAGATACCGCCGCCCATGCCGGCCGTTGCGCCGTTGTTGTCTTCTGCCGGGGCGCTTTCGATGGCGCGTGCGGTTACCGTAACCGTGATGTTCTCACCGTTGTTGGCGCCCGGCCGGACTTGCAGTGAGGCCATTGCGGCATCTATGTCGGCGGCCGCACCTGTCAATATGACTTGGCCGGGAGTCGCGGTGTCGAAAACGACGCCTGCTGTGGTGCCGAATTGGATTTCGGGACGCGCGCCCGAACCTGGCGTGGAAAAGGCGACCGTGACGCGCTGGTAGGTTTCAGACCCGTCCGTATCGTTGAGGGTGGTGGTGACGGCATACGTAACATAGCCGGAATCTTCGTTGACCGCCGGCTTCGTCGTGGCCCCCACGTTGACAGTCGGCACGTCAGCCACAGCCTGCACGGTGACGGTGTGGGTCAGCGTGAAGGTGTCTGTGTCGGTCGTGGCTCCGTTGTTGTCCGTGACCGTGCCGTTGACGGTGACCGTGAAGTTCTCGTCACGATCGTCCGCAAGTGTAATTGAGAGCGAGTTCAGGACGGCGATGACGTTGTTGGCATTGGTGCCGGTGATGGTAACTGTGCCGGTTGCAATTGAGATGCTCGTTGTGACGCCGGGGAGCGTAGTAGCGAATGCAAGCGCCTGAGCGTTGACGGGGAACCCGGTGAGGGTGAAGTCGAGGCCTTGGGAAGCGTCGACATCGACGATGGTCAGGCCGAGCCGCGTGCCGATCGGAATGATGAGATCGGGATCGCTTGCGAACGTGGAGCCGTCGTTTTCCTGCACAGTGGTCGTCGAGTTGGTCAACACCGGGATATCGTTGACCGGGTTGACCGTGACGGCGATGTACGTCGTCACTGTTTCCGTCTTTGAGGTGTTATCCGGGCCGCCAAAGCTGTTTGCTGCAAGCTCGCCGCCGGTCGCCGCCTCTGTGGAAATGGCGTCAACCCGAATGCCGTTCGTGCCCGAAAGCACGCCGGAGTAATTGGCGCGCGGCGTGAATGTGATGCCGCCGTTGAGGAACGTGTCGAGCAGGGTCTCCCGGTCGGCCGGTGCTGCACCCGTGGCGGTGACGAGATATCCACCGCCACCTTGTGCCGTCAGCGTGACGCCGCTGGGTGGCGTTCCAGTGAGTGTGCCGATGACGCCCGCCCCATCGGACGGGACGGTGATCCGCACGGAGAGGGTTTCGGAATTGTCCTCGTCGGCGCTCCGGTTTGGACGGATGGTCAAAGTCGCGGTCGTATCCTCGTCGAACGTGATGGCGTCGGCACTGACCGTCGGTGCATCGGCGATGGCTTGCACGACGACGCTATGGTTGTAGCTTGTCGTGTTGGTCGATGTATCGTTGTCGGTCGTCGTTACCGTGACGGCAAGATTGAAGTTCTGGTCCGAGTGAAGCGGCGCCTGGATCGACAACGAATTGAGCGCCGTGCGGATCTGCGCTTCGCTGCCGCCTGTCAACGTGATCGTTTCCGTGCCGGTGGAAATGAAAGACTGCAGCGTGTTCGAGAGATCTGTGTAAGTGACCTTCGTGCCGGTGGGGAACGCGGAGACCGTGACAGTGGTCACGCTTTCGGTGCCGTCGAGATCGATCTTGGTATAGCCGATGTTGGACCCGATGCTGACATCGGTATCTTCCTGAATAATCGACGAACCGGACGGCGTCACGGGGTCTGCCACAGCGGTGACCATCACGGGAACCGATATGTCGATGGAGGTTTCGAGTATGGCGACTTCGCCAGCGCCAGTTTCTGAGGGTGCGCTTTCGATCGTTGTCACGCGCGCCGAAAGGCTAAACTCGGTATCGAGATGCTGGCGAGCGCCACCCGGCACGAAGACCAACGTCAAATTCGAAAGAACGTCTTGAATTGCCGCTGTGTTGGCCCCGGAAACGGTGTACGTGCCATTGCCGTTCAAGGTCAGCGTGCCGGAACCGGCGGACGATTCTGTCAAAGTGAAGCCAGCCGGAACGTTGCCGATGACAACATCCTTGATGCGCTCGGTGCCGTCGGAGTTGTCGGGATGGCCGACAGTAATGGAAATCGGAATGTTCTGGTCTTCGAGGCCGGCGCCGCTGCCCGTCGCCGTTGGCGTGTCCGCAACGGCGGCCACGCGGATGTTGTGGGTGTAGCTGGAGGTCGTCGTCGCGGCGGCTTCGGCTTCGCTGGTCGTCTGGTCGACCTTGGTGATGGCGAGGGAGACCGCGATGTTAACGTCGCTGTGCAACGGCGGTTGCAGCGTGAACGTGGCGAGTGTCGCGCGGATGGCGTCTTCGCTGCCGCCGGCGATGGTGTAGGTCGTGATGCCGGCCGCCGTTGACGGCGTGACCGTCACGCCGGGGCTCGCGGTATAAGTGACCGTCGCGGCAGACGGAATGTTGCCGACCACGATCTGCGTGATGGATTCCGAGCCGTCGGCTTTGTCGTTCTGCGTGATGGCAATGTTGGCGCCGAAGATCACGCTCGTATCTTCATCGACGGTGCTCGACCCCGTGACCGTCGGCATGTCGGTGACAGGGCGGACCGTGACCGGAACCTGGAATGTCGCATCAGCCTTGAGCAAGGTTACTTCGCCGCCCGAGAGAACGCTCTCGATGGTGCCGACGCGAACGCCGACGTCGAAGTTCACATCGCTGTCGGTGGGGGCCTGGACTTGCAGACCCGTGGCGAGGAAGCTTTGGAACTGCGCGGCGGTCGCCGAGCCCGGCGTAAAGGTGTGCACATTGCCGACGACCGACACGGTGATGCCGTTGGGCAGGCTTGGTGAGTAGATCAGTGTCGCGCCGGCCGGGATGGTGATGGCGGCAAAGTCGTACTGCTCCGAGCCATCCGCATCGATGCGCGAGACCGTGATCGGCAAGTTGATGGGCTGGTCTTCGAAGCCCGACGCCGAACCCGAGAGCGTCGGACCGTCAGCGACGGCTGACACCGTAATGGTCATCGGAACCGTCTGCGTGTTCGTCACGCCACCGAGATCTTCGGTCGTCGCGCTCACATTTATCGTAAGATTTTGATCAGTATGCGGCGGCGGCGTCAGCGCGACCGTGGCCAGTTCGGCACGGATGTCCGCTTCGCTGCCGCTGAGGGTCAGAGAGCCGCCGGCAGGCATGATCACCGTGACCGGCGGTCCACCAGCCGCGGGCGTATAGGTCACGATCGTTCCGGCGGTGAAGCCGGACAGGACGACCTGCGTCAACGTTTGAGTCAGTGGGTCATTGATGACGATACTGATATCGTCACCGAACATGACGGCCGTGTCCTCATCCGTCGCCTGCGGCGGAGCCGTCATTGTCACCGGGTCGGCAACCGGATTGACGAGCACACGGATGGGTGCTGAGGCGATCTCCTGGTCGCCATTCGAACCTTCTGTCGCAATGGCGACGATCGTCATGCCGGCAAAGGTGCCGCTCTCGTCGGGCGGCGGCAGAAAATAGACGTTTGGCACTTGCGCAGGGGTCAATGTGTAGGTCTTGCTGCCGTCAATAGCGACCGTGAATGGATATTCGTTGCCGACGCTATCGGTGATCTTGGCATCGCCATCAACGCCGCGGATTTCGACCACGTGGGTTTCGGAGCCATCGAGGAGATCGCCGAACGTTGCGGCAAGTTCATCCAGATGCACGAGTGTGTCTTCGTCTGTTGTTTCTGCGTCGCCCGTGGCGGTGACAAGGTCGGCGACGGCCTCGACATCAACATGATAATCGTGATGCACCGTTTCCCGGTCGAGGTATCCCGGCAAGGCGGGGTCAACGTTGCGCTCGATGGTCGTGACATCGATGCCGAGGGTGATGCGGCCGTGGAAATCCTGCGTGGGTGTCACGGACAACGACAGCAGGAGCGCCTGAATATCTGCTGACGACCCTGTGATGACGAACGACCCGTCTGGTCGCTGCTCGACGTCCGCACCCGCGATTGTGGTATCCCAAATAAGCGTAGCTCCGGCCGGCAGCCCTGTAATGACGACCTTCTCGACATCTTCCGAACCATCCGGATCGTTCAAGTCGATCGATACCGGCGTTGCAATGCTGACGTCTTCGTCGGTGAACGCGCTGCCGCCGATCGTTGCCGGATCGGCGACGGCCTCGACCGTAATGCCCACGGAGCCGGAAATGGTGAGTCCGGTTCGCGGATCGCGGAATGAATAGGTGAATTGCGCAAAGCCGGAATAGCCGGGCGCGGGCGTGAATACGAACTCGCCCTTTGGACCAAAACTCACCGATCCTACACTGGGATCGATCGTGGTTCGCCATGTTGTGATCGGCAGCGGCATGATGCCGGGATCGAACAGATTTCCCGTATAGACCGTGTCTTCGACGGCTGCGAAGGCGGCGATGGGTTCAATGGGTGGCCAAATGATCGGTGCATAACCACCAAGTTCGAATGGGCTGGCGCCCTCGTCGAGGTCGCGCGACGCGCGGAGATATTCGATATCGCCGAGGAGCCAAAGATGATCAAGGCTGTCGCCAACCGGCGTCGTCGGACCGACATAAAGCGCGTTGTCATTCGACGATGTTTTTTCACCATTGCGGTGTCCGCGATCCTCATCGCCCAAACCGGTCAGATGCTTCAGCGCGCTCCCGACAGCGGTATCGACGAGCCGACCACTGGCGCCGGCTTCACCGCGTTTGAGATCATCGCGGCCCCACTGCCGCGTCTCGACATCGGGAGCATCGAGTCGCCGCAGACCTGGCACACCCAACAGTGACCCTGGAATGGACGTAACCGGCGGGTAGCTGCTGCCGGTTTCTGTCAGGTTCGCCTGTGTGTCATCTTTGGAATTATCGATGTCCGGCCCGTGCGGGAGGTACTCCGCCAAGGGCCCGGTGCCCGCCCCGCCGCGCTGTAGATCAGCCACGACGGACTGGAACAACGCCGCATCGCCATTGAGAATGTCCAGCAGAGTGCCATGTTTATTGTTGAAGGCAGCCGGGATCGCATCCGTGCCCTGCAAGACGATCAGCCCGCCTTCGGGAAAGCGCAGACCGAGCAGACCCTCAACTGTGACCGTCACTTTCGCGCCGGCGTGAATGATAAAGTTTACGATCGAAGGGCCGGTGGCGGGCGTGACCTCAAAGTCGATGACCTCGCGGCGCGCGGGGAGACGTAGCGGCGAAGCGCTTGGTGCCGGGCCGGTTTGATCGCTTTGGGTAAACTGGCGTTCGGCGTTGATATTGCCGGTGCTGTTCGAGCGATCCATTACGAGGTCCTTTTACGCCGGAGCGCATGCATCCGCAGGTAGGCGGATTTCTGCTGTTTGCGGAGGACCGTAGAGGACTTATGGTTTCAAGATTGCTAAGTAGACGCCGGATATGTGTCAATTCGCAGTGTCTTACAAATTCATTAAACAAGGCAATTCACATTCAATAAGCAGTCAATTCTGGCGTATTCGCTGGGTTTTGTAGTCCCTTTTGCATTTCGGGCGTCAGTTTCACTTCATCTTCAAATAGGTGTTGTCTCGTCACAGAATAGACGGGCAACCAAGTCTTTGCGATATGTTGCATGTGGCGCTAATTGCGGCGTTAAAAATAGAAAAAACGGCATCCCGCTTGCCGGCGCACCACTTTCTCAGGCTTTGGTATTCCGCTGAATGTCGAAATCTCGACGACAATAGTTTAGGACTTGGCCGGAGATGGCGGTTGTGGCGGCGGCAGCAATCGGGTGGCTGCGTGAGCAATCAGCTCGTTCACATCGAGACCGGGCGCGACCTTCTCATAGTCTTCGTCGATCAACAGGCACGCCGCACCGTGGACGAACGTCCACAGGTTGAGAGCGATATGCATCGGATCGCCGTCCGCGTCGTTGCGGGCGCAGTAGACGGCGACCTGCTCGATGACGTTGGAGAAGCAGGCGCGACCTGTTTTCTCGACATCCGCGGCGCGCTTCAAAGCGCTGTTGTGCCCGAACATGAGGCGGAACACGGCCGTTTCGTCCATCGCGAACGCGAGATAGGCCTGCCCCATCGCGATCATGCCGTCGATCGTGCCTTCGCCTTTTGACTGCACGGCTGCAATCGACCGCTCGGCCATGCGGTCAAAACCCTGTTCGACGATGGCTTCGAGAATTTCCAATTTGTCGCGAAAATGTTTGTAAGGGGCGGCCGTCGATACGCCGGCAACGCGGCAGGCATCCGCGAGTGTGAAATTTTCAGCGCCGTTTTCGACCAGGAGTTGATGCGATGCATCGATCAGCGCCTGACGCAGATCGCCGTGATGGTAGCGCGGCTTTTTTGCACCTGCTTCGGACGGGCGACGAGATAGAGGTTCGGACATTTCGAGATCATCGATGATTTGAAGCTCTCCGCAAAGTTAGCGCAATTAACACTTGCTAAGTAAGCGTCGCTAACATATGTTAGCTTTGCTTACTTTACAAGCAACCATTGGGCTGCGACGCGTAAAAAGGACGGTTTTTCAATGGCTCACAGTCATGCCAAGCACCTATCTCAAGTCATCCGG
>LNFM01001620.1_pt1 | contig 51719 bp, 50 predicted proteins | sample 596031 | NCBI WGS metagenome assembly LNFM01 (sample SAMN04254537, study PRJNA301005) | activated carbon metagenome | isolation source: dual media filters at the Ann Arbor, Michigan drinking water treatment plant | place: USA: Ann Arbor | reverse complement strand
GCCGCAGGGTGTGGATCACCAGATCGAACCAGGTCTTGCCGATGGCCAGCGCTTCCGGCGACCGCAGCCGGGTCTTCAGGTCGAACACCCGGAAGCCGGCCACGATCTCGTGGTCCGCCGTCAGGAAGGCCCGCTCCAGTTCCGGATAGGCCTCGCCTGCGGTGACAAGGATCTGCACCTTGGGGACCTGCTCCAGCGGCCGGATCTCTGCAGCCAGAGCGTTCATTGATCGGCCCCCCGGCGCGGGATCAGGTCAGGCGTGCAGCGTATCGGTGGACGAGAAGAACATCGCCTGACTTACCGCCGAACGAACCTGTTCCTCGGTGTAGGGCTTGTTGATCAGGAAGGCCGGCTCCGGCCGCTCGCCCGTTAGAAGGCGTTCGGGGAAAGCGGTGATGAAGATCACCGGAATGTCGCCGAACTGGCCAAGGATCTCGTTCACAGCATCTACGCCTGACGAATTGTCCGCCAGCTGGATGTCAGCCAGGATCAGGTCCGGCTTCTCGGACGCCGCCATCCGCACCGCCTCGCGGTGGGTGCGCGCGGTCGCCGTCACCCGGTGCCCCATGCCTTCGACAATCTCCGCGATGTCCATCGCGATGATCGCCTCGTCCTCGATCACCAGAACCGAGCCGCGCACCGACTGCTCCATCTCGCGCACGGCGATGTCGATCAGTTCGGACGTCTCGTCCAACGAAATGCCCATGATCGCCCCTACGTCTGCAGCGGCGAACCCTTCGACTGTGGTCAAAAGCAAGGCTTCGCGCGAATTCGGGGTCAACGCAGACAAGTGCGCCTGGGCCTTGCCGGACAAATCGTCGTCGGCTTCGGCAACCGGAGCACCCGAAGTTGTCCAGATCGAATGGAACACCGCGAACAACGACACCTTTGGATCACCATGCACGCCCAGCATTTTCGGATCGGTGATGATCGTCTCCAGTACGGCCACTGCGTACTGGTCTCCGCTCGTCTGGTTGCCCGTCAACGCGCGCGCATAGCGGCGAAGATACGGCAGTTGACGCGCTACGGTCGCCGAGTGATCGACCGCTTCCTGTGCGAGCATGAGGTTAGTCTCCATGTTTCTCTTCAGTTTTTCTCTTGTTAGCTGGAACCAAACGCTATGAAAAACGTTTGGTTCCCGAGGCAGTCAAAAGATTTCGCAAAAGGTGAAAATATGTGGAACCATCACACGTGTGCAGGCGTTGAGGCCTGAATTATGCAGGAAATCTTGGCAATGACCAAAGACAAAAGCGATGATGGTACGGATCGTCGTGCCATTAGGGCACAAATCGACGAGAACCTGAAGCTGGTCTACAGCGAGGCGCTGAACGAGCAGCTTCCTGACCGGTTTCGCGAACTTCTCGCACAGTTGAAAGCCAAGGACGGCGGCAAGGATGACGCAAGATGACCGACGCAACCGTGGTTGTTCCGCTAAAGCCGTCCGATCCGCGCGATCGGCTTGCCGGGGCAATCCCGAAGCTGCGCGCGTTTGCGATCAGCCTCACGCGAGACATTTCGCGTGCTGATGACTTGGTGCAGGACACCATGACCCGGCCACCAATCTGGACGCCTGGCTGTTCACCATCCTGCGCAACACCTTCTACTCCAGCCTGCGCAAGACCCGGCGCGAGGTGCAGGACAGCGACGGCGTGCATGCAGCGACCCTGTCGGTCAAGCCGGACCATGACGGCAGGCTTGCCATGAAAGAATTCCAGCTTGCTTTCGACAAGCTAAGCCCGGAACACCGCGAAGTTCTGATCCTGGTCGGCGCCTCGGGCTTTTCCTGCGAAGAGGCGGCCGGGATGATGGGTGTCGCTGTCGGAACCGTCAAAAGCCGCGCCAGCCGGGCGCGCAGCCGTCTGGCCGAAATGCTGCATCTTGAAGCGGGAGAGTCGCTATTTTCCGGAACTGATGGTGCAACTCAAGCTGTCGTGCTGCGGTCGGCAGCAGCCGGATTTTGATCGGCGGGCTACGCAAGTTCTGGCCAGCCACTTCCCTGGGTGTGCGCCTCGGGTCAAGCCTGCTGTTGGCTCTGTTGCCACTTGGCGTGCTGTCCGTAATGCAGACCCAGGATGCGCTTAAACAGATCGACCAATCGACGCTGGAAGGCGTCGACGGCGCCTCGTTGCGCGCCGTGCGGTCGCAGATCGACTTGATCAGCGAAGCGCAAGTTGCGGCACGCACACTGGCGTCCGTCCTCAGCTCTGACGGCTCAAACGGTCCGGGGTGCGTGCACCGGGTCAAGTCCGTTGGGGAAGACATCCCGCAGGCGACGCTGGTGGCCTATATTCCGCTTAGCGGACTGATGACCTGTTCGTCGACCGATACTGTCTACGATTTCCAGGGCAACGACATATTCAAACGGATGGTCGCGGATTCGCTGCCCAAGCTGATGTACAATCCCAATGGGCCGGTGTCCGGAATGGCGGTGGTCGGCGTGGTGCACCCGGTTTTTGATGACGCTGGTGCCAACAAGGGCTTTGTCGCGATCTCGTTGGCCTATACGGCAGTCGCGCCGGACGCCTATGTGGATTCGATCGCATCCTGGTATCCAAGCTACATCGCAACCTACCAGGCCGACGGCACAATTCTATTGGCCTCTGACCCCACTGCATCGCCCGATACTTATATCGCGGGCGGCATAACCCGCGAACGCCTGGTCGAGCTTGCCGACCGCCCAACCTACATTTCTGGTCCGGACGGGAGGCACATCCTTTCCGTGGTCAGCGTGACGCGCGATCTGTCGCTGGTGTCCGTCTGGAACCGCGACATGCAAAGTGTGTGGAGCCAGGCGAGCAGCCTGTCGCCCTATTTCCTGCCCGCGTTGACCTGGATAGCAGCGCTGGTCGTGGCGAGCTTCGCTTCGTCCCGGCTGGTCGTGCGGCATGTCCGCGCGCTGGTGCAGTCGATGGATGATTTCATCACATCGCGGCGGCGGGCCGTGCATCACGACCTCTGGGGCGCGCCGACCGAGATCCAGCGTCTTCACGAGACCTACGAAGTCCTGATCCGGACCATCGAACAGGAAGAAGCCGACCTGCAGAACCTTCTGGTCGACAAGGATACTCTCCTGCGCGAAATCGACCATCGCAGCGGCAACAGCCTGCAGATCATAGCCTCGGTGATGCGGATGTACCGGCGTGAGACGACAGACCCCGAATTGCGCCGGGTGCTGGACGGCCTGATCAACCGGGTGATCGCGCTGTCCTCGACCCATACCAGCCTGTATTCCGAGTCGGGCAAGCAGGACATTGCGATGGACCTTGTCCTGACCAATGTGGTCAAGCGCCTGAAGGAAATTCACGGCATCGCCATCGGGGTCGCGAACAAGCAGCTGCAGCCGGTCCAGATGGACGCCCAGACCGCCGTGCCCCTGGCGCTGGCGCTGGCTGAAACGGTGGGCTGCTACTTCTCGCGGCCGGGACTGACCGAGAAGGCCATTCTGGTGTCGCTGACCGAAGCCAACCAGATCGTGCATCTTCGGGTCGAGGGGCCGGTCGTGCCAGAGCTTTTGCCCGAGACGACAAAGGGGCTCGCCTCCCTGCCGCAACGGATGCTGCGCCAGTTCGCGGCGCAACTGGGCGGCACCCTGTCCTTGCGGCAGAACAAAGAGGACATCATCGTCGAACTGACCTTCCCGCGCAGCACGACGTGACGGCAAGCAAAAGCCCGACCGCATCGCTGCGGCCGGGCTTCCTTGCTTCCCCTGTCAATGTGGGCGCGCGGTCCGGTCCGTCTGGTCCGGCGCGGTAAAGAAGCTGGCCGCACGGCCAAGGTCGCTTTTGAACGCCCGGGTCAGGCTGCGGGCCAGATCGCTGGCCTGCATGACCTCGTGCTTGACCGTCCGGGTCACGTCATCGGCCATCTTGTCGCGCGCCTCGCCCAGAAGCCGGTTCTCGGTTTCGGTCTGCGGAAAGAGGCAAGCCACCAGCGCCCCGGCAGCCGCGACCGCGGCCCCGACAAGCAGCGGCTGGCCCTCGACCACCTCACGGCCCTTCTCGGCCACGGCGATCCGCGACAGGTAGATCCGCTCGCGCGCCTGCAGGGCCTTGTCCCGCGCGGACCCGGCCAGGGAGCCAAGCCCCTTGCCGAGTGCGACACGCGTGTCGGCGGCCATCGCGGACAGCACTTCGGCCCGGTGCCGCGCGAGGTCGGCGGCCGGGGCAAGCCCGCGCTTCGCGGCGTCGTCGATCTGCGCCAGCAGCGATTTCGCCTTGGCCCGGACGCTGCGGGCTTCGATGAGCCAGGCGTCCTCGGGCTCCACCGGTTCGGGCGCCGGCGGGCCACCTTCGTCTTCCCAGCGGGTCAGCGCCTCATACCGCGTCCCGGCCATGGCGGGCACCACGGTCGCGGCTTCGGCGTCAGAGGTCATCGCCCGCCGACCCAGCACCAGCGCCGCGACGGCCAGACCAGCGACCGCTGCCGCGACGGGACGGTTGCGGACCGCAGTATCGACCCGCTCCATCAACGGCGTCGCCTGCGCCATCAGTGCCTCTTTGCCTTCCGACATCAGATTGGCGGGTTTCATCCGCTCGCGCAGGGCGGCGACGGATTGTGCAAGAGCCACCCGATCGCGTTCCAGCGACCGTTCGATGTCCCGGATGTTTTGCTCAGACATGAGGAGTTCCTTCCTGTTTCAGGCCGGCCTGCACAGCCTCGGTGTCACGACGAAGGCTGTCCAGGAACCGGCTTTTGCGCCCGCGAAGCTGCAGCGACGCACGACCGGCCAGGGCCAGAAGCAGCGCCACCAGCATCAGCACGACGCCGACGGCAAGCGCCGCCCCGGCGGGCCCAAGCCCAGCCCGGGCCAAAGCCGCAACCGCCGCGCCCGCAAGCACGTTCAGACCGACCAGGGCGACAACCGCCGCCCCCGCCAGTTTCGCAAGCCCCGATCCCATGGACTTGAGACCGTCGGTCGCTTCGGCCCGGGCAAGCCGAAGCTCGCCCTGCACCAGACGCCCGACGCCCGAAAAGACCTCGGAAAACAGTCCGGCGACCCCGGGCTCACGCTCAGGCGACTGATCGCGCATCAGAGATTGGGTCCCCGACCCGTGTCGATGTCATGCGACGCAACCCGACGCGCCGCCGACGACCGCACAAAGCGCGCCGCCGCAAAGCCCACGACCGCCGCGGCAGCCATGAACGCGCCCGGATGCCGCTTGGCCAGCGTCTTGATGTCCGAGGTCAGATCGGCGACCGACCGCTGACGCAGCGCGTCCGACGCGGTGGTCAGACCATTCGCGACCGACGACAGCACGCGCGATTTCAGCGCATCGCTGTCCGATTCCGCCGAAGCCCGCTCCAGCGTTGCGGCCAGACGGTCGCCAGCATCGGACAGGGATTCCCGCGCGGCATCGGCCTTCTCGACGGCCACGTCCTTCACGGTCTCAAGGGTCGAACCGGCACCGGCCACCAGGGCATCCTTGGCGTCCACGGCCTTGCGCTTGATCGTGCTCACGCCCGATTCAACCGCGTCCGTGGCCGTATCGACCATGTGATGCGCCTTGTCGGTTGCCGTATCGACCATGTCGTGCGCCTTGTCCGCTGTCGTGCCGGCCATCTCGCGCGCCTTGTCTCCTGCGACATCGACAGCCCGCTTCACCTTGTCGGCAGTGTCGGACGCATTCTGTGTGTAGCTCTGGGTCATGGCCCTGGTCTCCTGGTGTTTCACGAGGGATCGCCTGCGCCGTGTCTGCGCGGGCACTGACCTTACAACCCAGAGGGGCCGATCCGGTTCCCACGCGCGGCCGCCAACGCTGGCCAGTTCCGAAATCACAGCGGTCGGGAACCGAACCGCGAAAGCCGAGTTGTGGATGCAGAAACGCAATCAGGCTCGGTGAGAGCCGAAAAATTCAAGGAGACCTTACATGCTCGGCTGGGCTGTCACATTCCTCGTCATCGCGATCATCGCTGGTGTTCTCGGCTTCGGCGGTATCGCCGGTACTTCGGCCGGCATCGCGCAGATCCTTTTCGTCGTCTTCCTCATCCTGTTCGTGGTCTCGCTCCTGCGTGGAGCGATGTCGCGATAACCTGCTGTCCCCAAGGAAGCGGTGTTTCCCTCCCGTCTTCCTCTCTCCTGGGCCGCGACTCTGTCGCGGCCCTTTTTTCACTGCTGACCCCCCGCTCCCCCAGACCGTCAGCCCGGTCGATCAGCCGGAAAGGGCGGTCGAAACCACCAGGCTCACGGTGGTGTTCTGACGGTCCATCGCGGGCTGCATCCGCGACAGGAACTGGCGCAACGCCATCACCGCCGGTCCGGGCTGGATCGCCAGATGGATGCGGCTGCCCTCTCTGCCGCGCAGCGTCGGCAGGAAGGTGACGATCACCCGCATCAGCGCAAAGATCACGGCACTGTCCGCGCCGTCGCCCGCCAGCACCAGCCGATCCAGCCGACCGTACGAGCGCACCTTTCCGTCCAGCATCGCCAGGGCCGCGCTTTGACCGATATCCGCACAGATCAGCGCCGCGTCGGGAAAGACCACCTCGGCCAGCGCCATCCGCACTGGCGACGTGCCGACCACGATCAACTGCGTCGCCTCCAGCACCATGTCGCCCTGCGACAACAGCGCCAGGGCTGCGTCGTTCACCAGGGTCACCGACTGGTTCCGGCTGTCAGCCATCCGCGCTCTCCCCCGGCAGCCAACGCGGCGCCATTCAGGGAACGCCCTCGGCCAAAGGACGGTTCCCGGCGGACAGGGAACCGAAGGCATCGACGCCGCGTTCCGCTCTCACACAAAAAAAACCGGGGGACATCATGAGCGAAACCGACGCGACCGCCACACCTGGGCGGGACCGCTTTGCCACAATGGTTGAAAGCGGGCATGCCGTCGTCTCGCTGACCACTTTGGCCACGATCATCGTCGTCGTCGCCATTCTGTACGTCGCCAAGGATCTGTTCTTGCCGCTGACCCTGGGGATGCTGTTCGCCTTCATCCTGAACCCTGTCGTGAACGCCCTGCGCAATCGCGGGCTGCGCGACCTGCCCGCGGTCGTGCTGACCGTGATGATCGCCGCGACCCTGGTCGCAAGCTTCGTCCTGATCCTGGCCTACCAGATCAGCGTGATCGGGATGAACCTGCCGCAGTACCAGGGCAACGTGCTGTCCAAGGTCGACACGATCCTGGACGCTGGCACCGACAACCGGATGATCTCTCACCTGCAAGGCATGGTGGAGAATATTTCCGAGCGGATGGCCAGCCAGACCGATGCCGCCGAACCTCAGACGATGAAGGTCGAGGTGGTCGAAGCCGCAGGTGTCAAGGAATGGCTGAACGGAGTCATCCTGCCCGCGCTCACCCCGGTCGGCATCTTCGGCCTGATCTTCGTCGTCGTCGTCTTCGCGCTTCTGGAACGCGCCACTCTGCGCGACCGTCTTGTCCAGCTGATCGGTGGGGCGAACATCCTTGCCACCTCACGCCTTCTGGCCGAAGCCGGGGCCCGGGTGTCGAACTATCTCTTGGCTCAGGTCGTGGTGAACGTCATCTACGCAATCCCGATCTGGCTTGGCCTGTGGGTCATCGGCGTGCCGAACGCCCTCTTCTTCGGCCTCGTCACCCTGGTCCTGCGCTTTGTGCCCTATATCGGCTCGGCGATCTCGGCGATCCTGCCCCTGCTGATGGCCTTCGCCGTGTCACCCGACTGGTCGCTGGTCCTGTGGACCGCCGCCCTGTTTCTTGTCGTCGAACTCGTCACCTCGAACGTGATCGAGCCCTGGTTCTACGGCCAGCGCACCGGCGTCTCGCCCTTGGCCGTCATCGTCTCGGCGATGTTCTGGACCTGGCTCTGGGGGGCGATGGGCCTGATCATCGCGACGCCCTTGACCGTCTGCCTTGTGGTCATCGGCAACCATGTGCCCAGCCTGCGCCTGTTCCCGATCCTCTTCGGCGACAAGCCCGTGCTGGCCGAATCCGCCCGGCTCTATGACCGCCTTCTCACCGGCCGTTCGTTCGAGTTCACCGAGGCCGCGACTTCCTCGACCGCCAAGAACTACCTCGCCGATTACTACGACAAGACCGCGCTGCCCGCGCTGGCGCTGGCCCAGTCCGACAACGCGGCGGGGCTCTTGTCGGACTACCAGGTGAACCGCATCGCCAATGCTGCCTGGACCCTGACCGAAGAACTGGAAACCGTGGTCGAGGATGAACTCGCCCTTGCCGCCGCCGAGCCCGATGAGACCGCCGAGTCGGTGACCGACACCAGCCTGGTGTCGAACGGCCTTCTTGACGGTATCGACCGTCGGATCGTGGTGATCGGGGCGCAGACCCGGCTTGACGAGGCCGCCGCCCAGATGGTCGCGCAGGCGATGCGCGCCGAAGGGGCCGAGGTCGTGGCCCTGCCGCCCCGCGCCGCCTTGCCCCGCGCTATCGGTGACTTCAAGCCGGAAACCGTGGTCGTCGTCGGCCTTGACGCCACGCAAGGCACCGCGACCGACCTGTCGATCCGCCAGATCCGCCGCCGCCTGCCCGGGGTCCGGATCGGCAAGGCGACCTGGCAGGACGCCGGCACCGTCGCCGCCGGTCCGCGCCCGAAACTGCTTGCCGACTTCGAGGCGACCTCGATGGAACAGCTGTTCGAGAACGCTTTCACCCTGCCCGCCTCGGCTCAGGCCAAGAAGGCATGACCGGGCCGCGACCCAGCGCGTCCGGCGATCAGGTAAAGTCGCGCGGCACGACCTTGACGCCCTGCAACCGCCGGGCCGTCAGCCGGATGAACAGCGCCCGCACCGGCGGCACCAGAAGCAAGAGCCCCAGCGTATCGGTAAAGAACCCCGGCAGGATCAACAGCATCGCCGCCACCGCGATCAGCCCCTGGTGCACCATGGGCGACAACGGGTCCTCGGCCATCCGGCCGCGAAAGCCCTCGACGAAATCCCCCTGCGCCATCGCCGCGCCGGATCTTGCCAGCGACTTCAGGATCAGGACGCCGCCGACCGCCGTCAGCAACACCCAGGCCAGCGTCAGCCAAAGACCCAGCCGCGCCCCGAGCGTCACGAAAAGCGCAATCTCCACCAGTGGAAGCGCCAAAATACCAAGGATGATCCACATTGCCGGTCTCTGCCCGTTCGTTCTTCCGCCCGCATGGTAGACTTCGCCGGGCCCCCACCCTACATAAGGACAAACCGCGCCCATTCCAACGGAACAAACAAAGGTTCAGAGGTCAACAATGAACGGCTCCTTGATCCAGCTCCTGGTCCTTGCCGGGATCGCGATCTTCCTCATCCTCAAGCTGCGTTCCGTTCTGGGCACCCGCGACGGTTTTGAAAAACCGCCGGTTCCGCTGGATGACGTGCGCCCCCGCGTGCGCCGCGATTTCGAGGTGATCGAGGGCGGGCCCGACCGCGACATCATCGACCATGTCCCCGAAGGCTCTGACGCCGCCCGTGCGCTTGCCGAGATGAAGAAGGCCGAGCCTGCGTTTGCCGTCGGCCCCTTCCTGCAAGGCGCGCGCGGCGCCTACGAGATGATCCTGACCGCGTTCGAGAAGGGCGAGCTGGATCGCATCCGCCCCTTCCTCTCTGACGATGTCGAGGCCAGCTTTGCCGAGGCGATCAACCAGCGTGAAGTCGACGGCCTGACCATCGAGGCCAACTTCCTTGGCATCAAGGAGCTGACGCTGCACGACGCGACCTTCACCCAAGACAGCCGCTTTGGCGAGATTGCCGTGCGCTTCGTCGCCGACCAGACCTATGTCGTGCGCAACAAGGCCGGCGAGATCGTCGAAGGCTCCCCGCGTGAGGTCAAGAAGACCCGCGACATCTGGACCTTCGCTCGCCAGATGGGGTCGGACGACCCGAACTGGCAGCTGGTCGCCACCGGCGACTGACCCTTTGGGATGCGCGCCGCCCTTGCCATCATCTCGGTTTCGGCGGCGCTGATGACCGCATCACCCCCCCGCGCCGAGGTGCTGGATTTCGAAGCGCTCGACGGCTGGCTGGATGACGACCATCTGGCCGCCCTCACCTCTTTCCTGAACACCTGCGACCTGATCGACCAGCCGGACTGGAAACCGATCTGCGCCATGGCCGCCGATGTTCCGAAAGACGACGCCTCGGCCCGCAGTTTCTTCGAGCTTTTCTTCAAGCCGGTCGTCGTGGGCGACCCCCCGGCCCTCTTCACCGGCTATTTCGAACCCGAACTGGACGGCTCCCCCACCCGCTCCGGTCGCTACCAATACCCGATCTATGCCCGCCCGCCCGAACTGCGCGAAGGCGTGGCCTACCACACCCGCGCCGCCATCGAAGGCGGGGCTATCGCCGGACGGGGCTTGGAGATCGCCTGGCTGGACGATGCGGTGGATGTCTACTTCCTTCAGGTCCAGGGCTCGGGCCGGATCAGGATGACCGACGGCTCGGTGGTCCGCGTGGGCTACGCCGGCAAGAACGGCCATGCCTACCGCTCCGTCGGTCAGGAAATGATCCGCCGCGGCACCCATACGCTCGACCAGGTCTCGGCGCCCGAGATCGCCAACTACGTCCGCTCCAACCCGACTTCGGGCCGCGATCTTCTGGACACCAACCCGTCCTACGTCTTCTTCCGCAAGATCGGGACGCTCAACCCCGAAGACGGCCCGATCGGCGCGATGGGCCGCTCGATCACCACGATGCGGTCGGTCGCGATCGACCCCAAATTCACCCCCCTCGGCGCCCCGGTCTGGATCGAAAAAGACGGCCGCCGCCCGATCCGCAGCCTGATGGTCGCCCAGGACACCGGCGGCGCGATCAAGGGCATGCAGCGCGCCGACATCTTCTATGGCACCGGCAAGGGCGCGGGCGACGCGGCAGGCACCGTCAAGGACCCCGGCCGCATGGTCCTTCTCCTCCCCATCGACCGCGCCTTCGCGATGCTGACAGACGACTGAAGCCGATGCGCCGCCGCAGACCCCTTTCGCCCGAGGAAGCTGACCTCTGGCGCAGCGTCGCACGGACCGCGCGGCCGATGCATGCGGCAAAGCTGCACCTGCCAGATCCGCCCCCACCCTCTGAACCACCTCCCATGGCCCATGCCAAACCGCGCCTGACGCCCTTCTCCTTGGGCGAAAAGCACCGGCCCCCGGAAAAGCGCGACGTGGCCCCCAGCCTGCCCGACCTTCTCGGTCAGGCCGCGCTGCGGATGGATGCGAATACCCACGCGAAGATGACCCGTGGCAAGCTGCAACCCGAAGCCCGGATCGACCTCCACGGCATGACCCTGGCCGAGGCGCATCCCGAATTGGTCCGCTTCATCCTGAACGCCCATTCCGCCGGGTTGCGCCTGGTGCTCGTCATCACCGGCAAGGGCAAAAGCCGCGACGACAGCGGTCCGATCCCGCAGCGCGTCGGCGTGCTCCGCCATCAGGTTCCGCGCTGGCTGCACCAGCCCCCTTTGGGCCCAGCCGTCCTGCAGATCAGCGAAGCGCACCTGAAACACGGCGGCGGCGGGGCCTACTACGTCTATTTGCGCAGGCGATAACCAACTAAAATTCAAATAAAATTGTCTTTCTCTTCTGCAAATATCCCACTGGGGGTCCGGGGGGTGTGAAACCCCCCGGGATCAATGCAGCCGACTGAACCCCTCAGGGTCGGGGTCCGCCCTCTGCAATCGCCCCGACCGGCGCCAACACGATCTCGGTCGCATTGCGCACCGTCAGCACCAGCCCCGGCAGAAGGCCGACCCGGCCCCGCGCATCGGCGGTGAATGAGTCGGCGATCCCCACCAGCCCGCCGAACAGCTTCAACAGCGCCGGGTTCTCGCCCAGGTTCAGGTGCCCGGTCCCCGTCGCAAAGGCCGAGGTGTCCAGGTAGATCACGTTCAGATCGGCGATCTTCGTCACGCTGTCCATGTTGCCCAGCCGGTCCCCCGTCCCCGACAGTGTGGCCGAGATGTTCAGGATTCGGTCGCGCGAACTGCCGAAGATCACGAAGGGCTCGGGCAGTTTGCCGATGTCCTGCGCCTGCGCCCGGAACACGTCCAGGTCCAGGTCGGGGGCGATCAGCACCACCCCCTTGATCCGGGCCAGCGCCTGCGGCCCGTCCTTCAGCACCATCTGCCGCAGAGCCTCCATCGTCAGGAACGCCCCCATCGAATGCGCGATGATGACGACGTTCTGCGCCCCGGCGTCCTCGACCTCGTCCAGAAGCGACACGAACCCGGACCGCGCGAACATCATCGAATCCCGGTCATAGACATAGCCCAGCGCCGACCCGCGCGAGGGCCAGGCGTAATGCACCGCCACCCCCGGCACTTCCAGGTCATGATGCATCTGAGCGACGCGGTAGACCCCCTCGGCCATCGTGTTGTTGAAGCCGTGCACATAGACAACCGCGTCGCTCTGCCCGCGCAGCTTCATCGCCGCGCGCAGGGCCGTCCCGAAGTCGTCCGCCGAGGCAAAGTTGCGCTGGTCCAGCGTCAGGAAGTCGCGCTTTGCGTCCGGTTTCCCGCCCTTCGGCGGCCAGTTCACCTCGCCCGGCTCGCGGTCGGACGGGATCGCGATGTCATAGCGCAGAAAGCTCGGCTCGCCCGACCGCCCGAAGGCATAGGCGTCGCCATCCTTTTCGCGCGTGGTGCCGACGAAGATCGTCTCCGGCGTCCCCCCCGCCAGCCCGGACGGCGCCATGGTAAAGTCCCCGCGCGCCGCACAGCTGGCCAGCACCAGTATCATCAACAGCTTGCGCACGCAGTTCTCCGTGTTTCGCGACCCTTCGCCCGGCCGTCGCCCATCGTCAAGGCGACCGGCCCGATGGACAGCGGACCCCCGCCGCCATTACACTTGGCCTATCACGAAAAGGAGCGTCGCATGACACTCACCGGCAAGACGGCCCTCGTCACCGGCGGCAACCGCGGCATCGGCCTGGCCACGGTCCGCGCCCTTGCCGCAGCCGGGGCAACGGTCCATTTCACCGCCCGCAGTGCGGCGAACCTGGCCGCCTCCCGCCGTGCGCTTGGCGACATCCCGGCCATCGGCCACCATGCCAACATGACCGACCGCATCGCGATGGCGACCGTTCTGGACCAGGGCTTCGACATCCTCGTGAACAACGCCGCCGTCATTGGCCCCATCGGACGCATCCTTGACGTCTCGGTCGAGGATTGGGCCGCGAACATCGACATCAACCTGACTTCCGCCTTCCACGCCACGCAACGCGCGCTGGCAGGAATGGTTGCGAAGGGCGGCGGAACCATCGTCAACATCTCCTCCGGTGCAGCGCATCGGCCACAGGAGGGCTGGTCAGCCTATTGCGCCGGGAAGGCCGGTCTCGCCATGCTGACCCGGTCGGTGCACATGGAATACGCCGACGAAGGCATCCGCATCTTCGGCTTTGCCCCCGGCGTGGTCGACACCGACATGCAGGGCGCGATCCGGGCGTCTGGGATCAACCCGGTGTCCAGGCTTCCCCGCGAAAGCCTCGCCCCGGCAACTGAGCCCGCCCGCGCCATCGCCTGGCTTTGCACCCCGGCCGCCGACGCCTTGGCCGGTCAAGAGCTTGACATCCGCGCCCCCGACCTTCGCGCCGCCGCAGGATTGCCGCCGCTTGGGTAAGGATTTGGCCACCGCCTCTTCCATCAGGTCAAAGATCGAAACGGAAAACCCAAGAATTCTCGACGAAAATTCTTGGGTCGCTCCGGCCCACTTCACTGGAACCCGGTCGCTGCCCTAGTGCGACAGCGCCTGGGCACCCCACAGTTCGCGCACCCGTGCATCCCGGCCACAGGACTTGCGGTAGAACTTGTAGGCGTTCGACTGCTTTTTCGGACCCGCGCGGGTCAGGATGATGTCGGTGCCCTTGTAGTAGTCCTGGTGATAATCCTCGGCGTTCCAGAACCGCCCCGCGTCCAGGACCGGAGTCACGATCTTCTGGCCCAGCACCGCCCCCGCCTCGGCCACTGCCGCCTCGGCCGCTTTGCGCTGCGACCCGTTCTGGACGAAGATCGCCGTCCGGTAAGCATCGCCCCGGTCACAGAACTGACCGCCCGCGTCCAGCACATCGACCGACCGCAGGAACTTGGCCATCAGCTCGCCATAGCTGATCACCGCAGGATCGAAGGTGATCTCCACCGCCTCGTAATGGCCCTCGTGGTTCTTGTAGGTCGGGTTCTTCAGACTGCCGCCGGAATAGCCCGAGACGACCTCGCTGACCCCTTTCACCTTCTCGAAATCCGACTCCACGCACCAGAAGCAGCCCCCAGCGACAATCGCCGTCTCGGCCTGCGCCGCCCCCGCAAGGCCCGCCATCAGCGCCAGCACCAATCTCAGCATTCCCGCCTCCATCCGTTTCGCAACAAGGCTGTGCCTGTAGCCAGTCCAGGGTCCAATCACCGATCCGTGCATCACCGCAAGGTGAAGGACCCGTAACGCGTTCCCACCCCCTTGGCCAAAACGCCTTGCCGCACTAGCCTGCAACCTCCTCCGGCCGCACCTGCCGCCGAATCCCCGCGCCGACGGAAAGGCTTCCATGCGTCACGCCGTACTTGCCCTGAGCCTGTTTTCCGGGCCCGCCTTCGCCGATGTGTCGCTTCAGGACGCGGCCTCGGGCCTGGATCTCTTCCCCTGCGACGTCAGCAACCTGTCCTGCACCTCCCTGACGGTGCCGCTGGACCACCGGGCCAACGATCCGTCGCAGACCATCGAGATCACCTTCGCCCTCTCCTTCGCCAGCAACGAAAGCCGGGGCATCCTGTTCTACTTCGTCGGCGGTCCCGGCGGCTCGGGTATCGCCTCGGCGGACGCCTATCTGTCCGCCTTCGACCCCAGCCTGGTCGAGAACATGGACATCGTCTTCGTCGACCAGCGCGGCATCGGCTCGGCGCATGGCCTGTCCTGCCCGGCGGCCCAGGCCCGGTTCGACACCGCGCCGGCGACGCTTGACGATCCCGACGCGGTCATCGCGACCGCTCAGGCCTATGTGACCGCCTGCACCGAGGAACTGGACGCCGACGCCCTCCTCCCTATGGTGACCACCGATCAGGCGATCCGCGATTCCGAGCTGTTTCGCCAGTCCATCGGCGCGCCCAAGGTCTGGCTCTATGGTGAAAGCTACGGGACCCAGCTGGTGCAGGCCTATGCCACGCAGTTTCCCACCGCCGTGCGCGGCGTGATTCTGGACGGGGTGGTCGACCTGACCCTGTCGGCCGAAGGCTTCTACCGCAGCTACACCCTGACTGCCGAGGCGCTTCTGGCCGAGACCTTCACCCTTTGCGACGCGATGCCCGCCTGCGCCCGGGACTTTCCCGGCGGCGCGGCGGCGGCCTATGACGACCTTGCCGCCCGCGTGAACCAGGCCCCGGTGCAGGTTCCCTACCCGATGGCCGACGGCACCACCGCCACCCGCCTTCTGACCTCTGGCCTTTTGGAGACGAACGCGTTCTATGCGCTCTACTCGCCCGAGGGCCGGGCCGAGTTTCTGCGCACCCTCGCCGCCGCACGGCAGGGCAATCTCGTGCCGATGCTGCAGCTGGGCTATGTGAACGCCTACATCGACCCGGAATCCGAGGTCGGCCTCGAAGACGCCGGCTGGTTCGGTGCGGCCTATTACGCGATCACCTGCGCCGATTACGCCAGCGGCGAGGGCCCACCCGAGGTTCGTGCCCGCCGCATCCTGGACGAGGCCCGCGCCTTCGCCCCGCAGGCGCCGCGCCTCTTGCGGGCCTATTACATGGAACGTGTCGCCTGCGCGCTCTGGCCGCATCAAGGGCCGGACGCCCGCCCCGCGCCCTATGCAGGGGGCGATTGGCCGACCGTGGTCCTGAACGGCGACCGCGATCCGATCACCCCGATCTCGATGGCTTATTCCGTGCTCGACAACGCCGCCAACGCCTATGGCATCTTCATGCGCGGCGGCCCGCATGTGATCTGGGGCCGGGGCCTCGCCTGTCCCGACACCATCGTGCAGGCGCTTCTGTACGAAGGCACCCTGCCCACCGCCCGCGAACAGCTGTGCGAACAGGAACCGATCAGCACTTATAAGCCGCTGACCCTGAGCGATCCCGCCCAGATGGCCGACGCCCTCACCGTCGCCCGCGGGGTCGAAACCGAACTCGCCAGCCATATCCCGCTGGCGGGCTGGGATGGCCAGTATCCCACGACCTTCGGCTGCCCGTTCGGCGGCACATTGTCGGCAAAGCCGGGCGATCAGGGCAGCGACTACAGCTTTGACGCCTGCGGCTTCTGGCCCTCTCTGGTGGTGGACGGCGGCGGCACTGACCTCGCCACCGACGCCGGGCAAGACGGTCTGACCCTCGACATCACCGTCTCGGGCAGCCAGTCCGGACAGCTGACCTACCACCACAGCCGCGCAGACGAGGCATTCAGCCTGACCGGCACCTGGAACGGCCAACCCGCCCACCTGCCGCGCGCGCTGCCCTAGCGTCGACATGCCCGGCGCTTTCCCATTGCCATGAAGATCGAAGACCCGCTGGTCGCCAGGCTGGACCCGGACCAGGTTCAGCGCGCCGCCCAGGGCATGACGGCGGCGCTTCACCGCGTCGCGAAGAGGGACGTCTTGCAGTTGGTCGCTGCCAGTCTGGCATTGCTTCTGGGTTCAGGGACCGCGTTCATCTATTGGAGCTGGCCTCTCGGGCTCTTTCTTCTGATCGCAATCGTTGTGGTTTTCCTGAATCTGCGGAAGAGTTCGCAGCGTCACCAGATGGAAGTCGCACTGCCCTTTGTCCTGACGTCTCTGGGCCTTGAACAGTCCGCTGAAGGCCTGGACTTCAACCAAAGCCTGCCCGCGCGACTTTTCCCGCGTGTTGCGGTACCGCTGGTTTCGAACGTCTTCTTCGGCACAGCTGGTGGCTCTCACGTCGCCGTAGCCGAGGTCAGGGTCACGGACCGGACCGCGGATTCCGATCAGACCATCTTTGATGGGCTGGTGCTGCGTGTCGACCTTTCCCGAACTCTGCCCGACTTCCTGATCCTGGACGACACCCTGTCCAGGAAGATGAAGGGTTCGGCCGCAGGGACTTGGTTCTTCAACAAACCCCATATCGACGTCGGCTTTCTTCAGATGTCTCAACACTTCCCGCGTGGAAAGAACAGCCTGAGCCTCTGGCTGTCCCCGTCTGCCGACCGGTCCGCTCGCCCGCTGGCTGATGTTCTGAAGGTCCTGACCTATCCGCCTCGCGAGGCACAGATCGACGGTCGGATTCATTCGGCCACCAATGACGGCCCCGCAATCTTCATCGCCTTGCGGCCGTCTGGCACGGCCATCCGGATCGAGATGACCACGCCTTCGGCAAGCAACGCCAGCCTGGTAATCCACGCGACCCATGAATGGCTGGCGCAACCCATTGCCCTGGCCAGGGCCCTTATTCAGGCCGAGAAGACCAGCTTCGGAGAGAGTTGAGGTCCGGAAAACGCCCGCCTCTATCAAGCCGTCAGCCTGACCCCCTGCTGGAACGGCCAGCCCGCCCACCTGCCGCGCGCGCTGCCTTAGGCACCAGTCGCCACGCCCGCAACCGCGGGGCAATGCGCGACGGCTGCGTCGATCAGGGCTGAAAACCGGGCGCAAGCGGGCGGAGTGCCCGAGCTTTCCGAGACCCAGTTCGACCGCATGTTCGTCATTTCCCACAGCTGGTGCGGCACCCGGCTTCTGCGTCTGCGCGACGGCGCCTCGGCGCCCTGACCCGATCAGGAGACCCCGTCACCGCATCAACGCGATCGACCCGACCCCGCGACAGCGTCTGGGCCCAAATCCTTGAGGAAGGATTTTGACAAATATCTTACTCAAGAAATTTGGAGCAAGAACCACTGCCAAATGTAAAGGGCGCGTAAATGCGCGCCCTCAACTCATTGATTTCGTTCAGGCGGAAAGCCAGTCCACCGTGGACAGCCTACTTCGCCACCCGCGCATTCCGCGTCGCGATCAGCTTCAGCCGCAGCGCGTTCAGCCGGATGAACCCTTCGGCATCCTTCTGATCGTAGGCCCCCGCGTCCTCCTCGAAGGTCACGTGCTTTTCCGAGTACAAGGAATGCTCCGACCACCGCGCCACCGTCACCGCCCGGCCCTTGTAGAGCTTGACCCGCACAGTCCCCGTCACATGTTCCTGCGTCTTGTCGATCAGCGCCTGCAGCGCCTCCCGTTCGGGGCTGAACCAGAAGCCGTTGTAGATCAGCTCGGCATAGCGCGGCATGATGCTGTCCTTCAGGTGGCCAGCCCCCGCATCCAGCGTGATCTGCTCGATCCCCCGGTGCGCCTCCATCAGGATCGTCCCGCCCGGCGTCTCATAGACCCCCCGCGACTTCATCCCCACGAACCGGTTCTCCACCAGGTCCAGCACACCCACCCCATGCTTCCCGCCAATCTCGTTCAGCCGGGTCAGGATGGTGGCCGGGCTCATCGCTTCGCCATTGATCGAAACCGCGTCGCCGGCCTCGAACCCGATCTCCACCATCTCGGCCTGATCGGGGGCATCCTCGACCGGCACGCAGCGCTGCAGCACGTAGTTCGGGAATTCCTCGGCCGGGTTCTCCAGCACGCGGCCTTCCGACGAGGTGTGCAGAAGGTTCGCGTCGACCGAGAACGGCGCCTCACCGCGCTTGTCTTTCGCAATCGGGATCTGGTTCGCCTCGGCAAACTCCAGAAGCTTCGTGCGGCTGGTCAGGTCCCACAGCCGCCAGGGCGCGATGACCTTGATTGCGGGGTCCAGCGCAGCCGCCGACAACTCGAACCGCACCTGGTCGTTGCCCTTGCCCGTCGCGCCATGCGCCACCGCATCGGCCCCGGTCTCCTGCGCGATCCGCACCAGATGCTGGCTGATCAGCGGCCGGGCGATCGACGTCCCCAGCAGATAAAGCCCCTCATAAAGCGCGTTGGCCCGGAACATCGGGAACACGAAGTCGCGCACGAATTCCTCGCGCACATCGACGATGTGGATGTTCTCCGGCTTGATCCCCATCAGGACCGCCTTCTGCCGCGCCGGTTCCAGCTCTTCGCCCTGCCCCAGATCGGCAGTGAAGGTCACCACCTCGCAGCCATATTCCGTCTGCAGCCACTTCAGGATGATCGAGGTATCAAGCCCGCCCGAATAGGCCAGCACAACTTTCTTCGGCTTCAGCATAGGACAGGCTCCCAAGTGGCGCTCCGGCGGCGTTCCGGCGCGGTTTTGCTGGCGCTTAGAACGAAAACTCCCCAAGGGCAAGGACAGCCCCTGTACGGGGCACAATTCGGCATGCAAAGGCATTCCTTGCCATGCGCCCGGCCTTCCGGCATGTGGGGCGGATGACCGACTTTCCCGCCCTCGCCCGCGCCGCAACGGCCGCCCTCCGGGACCTCTTCCCCGAGACCCCGCTGCAGCGGAACGACTTCCTATCCGCCCGCTACGACGCCGAAATCTGGCTCAAGCGCGAGGACCTGTCGCCGGTCCGCAGCTACAAGCTGCGCGGGGCGTTCAATGCGATGCGCAAGGTGCGGGTGCGCCAGCCCGACCAGCGCCAGTTCGTCTGCGCCAGTGCTGGAAATCACGCGCAGGGCATGGCCTATGCCTGCCGCCATTTCGGGGTGCAGGGCGTGATCTTCATGCCGGTCACCACGCCGCAGCAGAAGATCGACAAGACCCGGGTCTTCGGCGGCGACAATGTCCGGATCGAGCTGACGGGCGACTATTTCGACCAGACGCTGGCCGCAGCCCAGTCCTGGTGCGCCGAGGCCCAGGCGCATTTCCTGTCGCCCTTCGACGACCCCGACGTGATCGAGGGCCAAGCCTCGGTCGCAGTCGAGATGCTGGAACAGCTTGGCCGCGCGCCCGATCTTGTCGTGCTGCCGGTGGGCGGCGGCGGCCTGTCCTCGGGCGTCACCGGCTACCTGCGCGAGGTCGCGCCCCAGACCGACTACCGCTTTGTTGAACCCCTGGGCGGGGCCAGCCTGGCCGCCGCCCTGCAGGAAGGCGCGCCCACGAAACTTGCCCGCGTGAACAGTTTTGTCGACGGCGCCGCCGTGGCGCGGGTCGGGGACAACACCTTCCGGATGCTGTCCTGGATCGACCGGAACGATGTGCTGCTGGCCCCCGAGGACCGGATCTGCGTGACGATGCTGGAGATGCTGAACCACGAAGGCATCGTCCTTGAACCCGCGGGCGCCCTGTCGGTGGATGTCCTGCCGGAATTGGCCGAGGAAATCCGTGGCAAGACCGTGGTCTGCGTCACATCGGGCGGGAACTTCGACTTCGAGCGGCTTCCCGAAGTGAAGGAGCGCGCCCAGCGCTATGCAGGTCTGAAAAAGTATTTCATCCTGCGCATGCCGCAACGTCCCGGTGCCCTGCGCGAGTTCCTGAACCTCCTTGGTCCGGATGACGACATCACCCGCTTTGAATACCTGAAGAAATCGGCGCGCAACTTCGGCTCGGTCCTGATCGGGATCGAGACCCGGTCGGCCGAAGGCTTTGCCGGATTCACGGCAAGAATGGATGCGGCGGGTCTGGCGTTCCGCGACATCACGTCGGACGAGGCGCTTTCCGAATTCCTGATCTGAGGCAACCCGACTGGTGCGACTTCGTCTTGTCGTCGCAGCAGCCCATAGCGAAGAGTAACGAAGTCAACGACGAGCCGCCCCTCCGCACCCGCCGCCGTTCCGTTCCGCCTTTGCATGTCTTGGCGCCGCAGCAAAGCCCAGGCCAAGCGTACAAACCTCAGCCCAACCGTCCCGGCTCAGGCCGCCCCTGCCTCGCCGACCGACAACCCGCCCAGAAGTGCCGCCCGCGAGGCGCGGTAGACCGAGGCGACCAGCGACACATCAACCAGCGCCCCTTCTCCGACCGCAGCAAGCCGTTCCCCGTCCTGGCAGATCGCCGCCAGTTCCGACAGGCCAAGGTTCAGCGCACTGCCCTTCAGGAAGTGCAGCTGCCCCTCGACCTCGTCCGCCGTGATCCCGCGCAGCAAGGCCCGCACGGCCCCTTCTGCCTCTTCCAGGAACATGTCGGCCACTTCGGCAAAGCCGTCGGCACCGATCTCGTCCCGCAATTCATCAACCCGTTTCCAGTCGATCATCACACATCACCCGCAAGCGTCTCCCACGGGGCAAATCTGACGCCGGGAGCGTTAACAAATGGTCGCTGTGCGGGGGCAAGATACGGCGCATTTTAGCATTCATCCGGCATTAAGGCCTGACCCGCAGGTTGGCCGGACAAGGTGGATGAGGTCGACGTGTTTGCCGCCGCGATGAGGGTTGAATCAGGAATGCAGGTCGGCGACGCGCCGCGACATGTGCTGGTTGTCGATGACAGCCGGGCGCAGCGCCATGTGGTGACAATGCAGCTGAACCGCTGGGGCTACCGGGTCAGCGAATGCGACTCGGGTCAGGCAGCCCTTGCGCTCTGCCGCGCGCAGAACGTCGACATCATCATCAGCGACTGGATGATGCCGGGGATGACCGGCCTGGATTTCTGCCGTGAGTTCCGTGACTTGCGGCGTGAATCCTACGGCTACTTCATTCTTCTGACCTCCAAGTCCGAAAAGACCGAGATCGCCGACGGGCTTGAGGCCGGGGCCGATGACTTCCTGACCAAGCCGGTCGCGTCGAACGAACTGCGCGCCCGGCTACGGGCGGGGGAACGGATGCTGGCGATGCAGGCCGAGGTGCTGGCGAAGAACAAGGTCATCAGCTCGACCCTGGCGGAATTGCAGAAGCTTTATGATTCGCTTGACCGCGACCTGATCGAGGCGCGCAAGCTGCAGCAGACCCTGGTGCGTGACCGGGTGCGCGACTACGGCTGGGCCAAGGTGTCGCTTCTTCTGCGCAACTCGGGCCGGGTGGGCGGCGATCTGGTCGGCAGTTTCAACGTCGACGACAGCCGCTTTGTCGCCTATTCCATCGACGTCTCGGGCCATGGCGTCGCTTCGGCGATGATGACCGCGCGGCTGGCGGGGTTCCTGACCGGCTCGGCGCCGGAACAGAACCTCGCGTTCGGCAAGGGGCCCGACGGCACCCATGTCCTACTGCCGCCCGAAGTCGTCGTCGAACGCTTCAACCAGCTCATGATTGATGAAATCCAGGCCGAACAATACTTTACCATGGCCTTCGCGGTGGTCGACCGCGTCAAAGGCCGGCTTGGGCTGGTGCAGGCCGGGCACCCGCACCCGATCCTGATCCGCGCCGATGGCCGGATCGAGCAGCTGGGTCAGGGCGGCCTTCCCGTCGGCCTTTTGCCCGAGGCCACCTTCGAACGGCAGGACCTGCCCATCGGCCCTGGCGACAGGCTGGTTCTCTTCTCGGACGGGTTCACCGAATGCCCCCTGCCCTCGGGCCAGGACTTCGGGCAGGAGGGTCTGACGGAAAGCCTGCGCCGGTCCGCGCATCTCTCTGGCTCCGACCTGCTGGAGGCGCTGGTCTGGGACCTGGCGCAGCAGGCCGGCAGCGATTCGTTTCCAGATGACGTGTCGGGCGTCGTGGTCGACCTCTTACCGCAACAGGCTGGCCAGCATGCCCCGGTCGCCGGGATTGCCCAGAAGGTGCAGCCCCTCCTCGACCGGTAGCCAGACCGCCGTGTGGCCCGCCTCGCTGGGCGGACCCAGCCGCAGCACCGGGCGCGCGAGATACACCGTGCAGACCTTTTCCGCCCAAAGATAGTATTCCGGCATGTAGGTGAACCGCCGGAATGCCCCCAGCCGCCGGGTGACCGCGATCTTCCAGCCGGTTTCCTCGAACACTTCGCGGTGCAGCGCCGCAATCGGCTGCTCACCCTTGTCGATCCCGCCGCCAGGCAGCTGGAACTCGGGGACAGGTGCTGCCTGATGCGTGGCCAGGATGTGATCGCCGCGCAGAAGCACCGCATAGACCCCCGGCCGCCGCCGGTAGCTTTGCCCTGCCTTCACCGCCTCGCCATAGCGCCGGATCATCGCGCACCCCCTTGGACCTTCGGTTGCCCTGCCTATATAGGCGCGATATGCCAGCATTTGGCACCATCAGGAATCCCCAATGACCATCGGTTCGCAAATCGCCTGGGACGATACCGTCCTGCCATTCCAGCTTGACGCCTCTGGCATCCGCGGTCGCGTCGCACGTCTTGACGGCGTTCTCGACCGGGTGCTGAAGCAGCACGCCTATCCGTCCGTGATCGAGGCGCTGGTGGCCGAAACCGCGCTTCTGACCGCGCTGATCGGCCAGGCCGTCAAGCTGCGCTGGAAACTCTCGATCCAGGTCCGCGGCAAGGGCCCGGCCCGGCTGATCGCCACCGACTACTACGGCCCGACCGAGGATGGTGAGCCCGCGCGCATCCGCGCCTACGCCAGCTACGACCCCGACCGGCTGGACCTGAAGGCCGACCCGTTCTCCCAGATCGGCGAGGGGTATTTCGCCGTGATGATCGACCAGGGCGAAGGCATGGTCCCCTACCAGGGCTTCACCCCCATCGCCGGGAAAAGCCTGTCCGACTGCGCGCAGACCTACTTTGCCCAGTCCGAACAGATTCCGACCCGCTTTCAGCTGGCGTATGGCGAAAGCGCGGAACCCGGCCGCCCGCTGCACTGGCGGGCGGGCGGCATCATGCTGCAGCACATGCCCGCCGTGGGCGGTGTCGCCGCCGAACAGGGCAGCGGCGAGGGCGGCCTTCTGACCCATGCCGACATCCTGGGCGGGGCCGAGTCCGAAGACTGGAACCGCGCGAACCTCCTTCTCGACACCGTCGAGACGCTGGAGATGATCGGCCCCTCGCTGCCGCCGACCGACCTTCTGGTTCGCCTCTTCCACGAGGAAGGCCCCCGCGTCTTCGATGCCCAGCCGGTGCGCTTTGGCTGTTCCTGCAATGAGGAAAAAGTCCGCAACACCATGTCGATCTACAGCCAGAAAGACATCGCGCACATGACGACCGAGGCCGGCGTCGTCACCGCCGACTGCCAGTTCTGCGGCGCGCATTACGAGATGGACCCCAAGACACTGGGCTTCGAAGCCGTCAAGCCGGAATGAACGACCCCGAGGCGACCCTGCGTCAGGCGCTTGCCCGCCCCGCCGGGCCGTCCTCGGATTTCGACCTGAACCCCGGCATCCGGGTCTCGGCCGACAAGCCGCTGCGGCCCGCCGCCGTGCTGGTCCCGGTCTGGCTGCGGGGCGACGGTCCGCGCCTGATCCTGACCAAACGCTCCTCGCACCTGAAACACCACCCCGGCCAGATCGCCTTTCCCGGCGGCAAGGTCGATCCCACAGATGCCAGCCCCGAAGCCGCCGCCCTTCGCGAGACGCGGGAAGAGATCGGCCTGCCCGAGACCCGCGTCGAAATCCTTGGCACGCTACCGATCCACGAAACCGTCACCGGCTTTGCGATCACCCCCTTCGTCGGCCTGATCCGCGGCCCGTTCGACCCGATCCCGGAGGCTGGCGAAGTCGAGGAAGTCTTCACCGTCCCCCTCTCCCACGTCCTCACCCCCGCCCGTTTCGCCATCGAGCGTCGCCGCTGGATGGGCGAATGGCGGCGGTTCTACACCGTGCCCTACGGCCCCTATTACATCTGGGGCGCCACCGCGCGTATCCTGCGGGGGTTGGCGGACCGGGTGGGACAATGAAGATAGCAGGCGACTGGCTGGATCATCCGGGCACCCAAGCCCTGATGCAGGCGCTGGAAGGCGCGGGCCACCAGGCGCTTTTCGTCGGCGGCTGCGTCCGGAATGCTCTGCTTGAGGAACCGGTCAGCGACGTGGACATCAGCACCGACGCGACGCCTGAAACCGTCACCCATCTGGCCGAGGCGGCAGGCTTCAAGCCCGTCCCGACCGGCATCGACCACGGCACCGTCACGGTCGTCGCCCAGGGCAAACCGCACGAGGTCACCACCTTCCGCCGCGACGTCGAAACCGACGGCCGCCGCGCGGTCGTGGCGTTCTCGGACAAGATCGAGGAAGACGCCCAGCGCCGCGACTTCACGATGAACGCGCTGTACGCCGACCGCCATGGCACCGTCATCGACCCCCTGAACGGCCTTCCCGACCTGCACGCCCGCCGCGTCCGCTTTGTCGGCGACCCCGACACCCGCATCCGTGAAGACTACCTCCGCATCCTTCGCTTCTTCCGCTTTCACGCCGCCTATGGCGACCCGGACGGCGGGATCGACGCCGATGGCCTCGCCGCCTGCGCCGCGCTGGCCGAGGGGCTGGACAGCATCTCCAAGGAACGCATCACCACCGAACTGCGCAAACTCCTCGCCGCAAACGACCCTGCGCCCGCCGTCGCGGCAATGGCCCAGTCCGGCATCCTGACCCGCATCCTGCCCGGCACCGACCCCCGCGCGCTGGCCCCGCTTGTCCACCTTGACGCCAGTCAGCCGCCACGCTGGCTTCGCCGTCTCTCGGTCCTTGGCGGCGACACCGACGGCCTTCGACTGTCCCGACCCGAGTCGCGCGACCTCGCCGCCCTGCGTGCCGCGTTTGGGTCAACCGACACCCCGGCCGCGCTGGCTTGGCGCATGGGGGTCGCCCTTGGCACCGACGCCGTCCTCGCCCGCGCCGCCGTCCTTGAATCGTCGCCCCCGCCCGGCTGGCAGTCCGACGTGCAACGCGGCGCTGCGGCACCCTTTCCCGTCACCGCCGCCGACCTGATGCCCGCGCTTCAGGGCGAGCCGCTTGGCCTTCGACTCAAACAGCTCGAACAGGCCTGGCTTGCCTCCGACCTTGCCCTCAGCCGTAAGGAGCTGCTGAAAGGGGCGTGACAAAGCGCCGCGATTCAGCTACGAAGCCGGAACCCAAGAACGGAGACCAGCATGGACAACGGGACCTCGCCAAGACTCACCTGAGTTGGCCGATCCCGTCGTGGCGGTCGCTCTCAGGCACCGCTTCACCCCATCGCTGCACTTTTCTTCGGGTCTCCCCAAATGTTTCGTTTCCTCGAAAACCTCGTCGATCCCTATCAGCCCTATGTCGAGCAGGATGCGCCCCCCACCCGGCTCTGGCCCTTCCTGAAGGACTACATCCGTCCGTTCAAAGGCATCTTCGCGATCACCGCCCTGTTTTCGGTCGGCAACGCGGTCCTGGATGTCGGCATGATCTGGTATCTCAGCCGCCTTGTCGACCTGATGACCGGCCAGTCTCCGCAGGCCTTCCTGGAGAACCATTGGACCGAGATCATGGTGGCCGCCTTCGTGATCCTGATCGTCCGGCCCCTGGTCGCGGGTGGGTCCGTGGGCCTTCTGCACAACACGATCCTCACGAACTTCGGCACGATGATGCGCTGGCGGGCGCACCGCCACGTCCTGCGCCAGCCCGTCGGCTGGTTCGAAAGCGACTTCGCGGGCCGTATCGCCAACCGCATCATGCAGGCGCCCCCCGCCGCCGGGGACGCGGTGTTCCAGGTCTTCGACATGGCTGCCTTCGCCGCCGCGACCTTCCTTGGCGCGCTTATCATGCTGGCCGACGCCGACCCCAGGCTTATGATCCCGCTTTTGCTGTGGTTCTTCGCCTATATCGCGCTGATGCGCTGGACGATCCGCCGGGCCGGGCCCGCCGCCACCGCCTCCAGCGACGCACGGTCTGCGGTCACCGGCCGGGTGGTGGACAGCTACACCAACATCCACTCGGTCAAGCTCTTCGCCCATCAGGACTCTGAGCTGAACTACGCCAAGCAATCCATCGAGAACGCCCGCACGACCTTTCAGAAGGAAATGCGGATCGTCACCAAGATGGATGTGGCCCTGACCTTCATCAACGGCCTGATGATCCTCGGGGTCTCCGCGCTGGCAATGTGGCTCTGGACCCGCGATCTGGCGACGGTCGGTGTCGTGGCGGGGGCCGTGGCGCTGGTCCTGCGGCTGCATTCGATGACCTACTGGATCATGTGGGCCTCGACCCAGTTCGTGCAGAACCTCGGCACGCTGGCCGAGGGGATGGAGACGATCGCCCAGCCGGTCACCCTGGTCGACAAGGCCGGTGCCAAGCCTCTGGAATTCCACGACGGCCTTCTGGAGATCAAGAACATCTCCCACCATTACGGCCGGGGTTTCGGGGGCCTGCAGGACGTGTCGCTGACCATTCGTCCGGGTGAAAAGATCGGCGTTGTCGGTCGGTCCGGCGCGGGGAAATCCACGCTGGTCAAGCTGATGCTGCGCTTTTACGACACCGAAAGCGGCGCGATCCTGATCGACGGGCAGGACATCGCCGAGGTCACGCAGGAAAGCCTCCGCCAGAAGATCGGCATGGTGCAACAGGACTCGTCGCTGCTCCACCGTTCGGTCCGCGACAACATCCTCTACGGCCGCCCCGAGGCGTCGGAAGAGATGATGATTGCGGCGGCCAAAAAGGCCGAGGCGCATGACTTCATCCTGACCTTGGAGGACCCACAAGGCCGCAAGGGCTATGACGCCCACGTCGGCGAACGCGGGGTGAAGCTGTCCGGCGGCCAGCGCCAGCGCGTCGCCATCGCCCGGGTGATCCTGAAAGACGCGCCGATCCTGATCCTGGACGAGGCGACCTCGGCGCTGGACTCGGAGGCCGAAGCCGCCATCCAGGGCGCCCTCTACGGGGTCATGGAGGGCAAGACGGTGATCGCTATCGCCCACCGCCTGTCCACCATCGCGGCGATGGACCGGATCGTGGTCTTGGAGGACGGCCGCGTGGTCGAAGACGCGCCCCATGCCGAGCTTCTCCGCAGGAACGGCCTCTACGCCCGCTTCTGGGCGCGGCAATCCGGGGGCTTCATCGGTCTGGACGAAGAAGCCGCCGAGTAACCGGCCAAGCCCAAGAATTTTCGGCGAAAATTCTTGGGCACGCCCGGACCCTGATCACGGCTTCATGAGCACCCCCTTGCTTCCCCCCGCCCACCGGCCTACCTCTCCCCCATGAGCGCGCTTCAAAGCCTCGGCTCCCTCATCGACGCCTTCCGCCCCGCCGACGGCCCCCCGCCGCAACGGCTGGGCGCGTTCATGCGCTGGTCGCTGGCGGGCTCCTGGCCGATGCTGGTCATCGCAGGCGTGCTGTCGTCGCTCGCCGGTGTGACCGAGGTCGTCAGCGCCCTGATCCTCGGCTGGGTGATCGACGCCGCGGTCAACTCCGGCCCGACGGACTTCTTCGCGGCCCACTGGACCCTCGTTGTCTGGTTCCTCGCCTTCTACATCGTCATCCGGCCCCTCGCCTTCGCCGTCTCCTCGGCGTCGAACTCGATCATCATCGGGCCAAACGTGATGCCCCTGGTCCTGTCGCGCCTGCACCGCTGGACACTGGGCCAGGCCGTCACCTTCTTCGACAACGACTTCGCCGGTCGCATCGCGCAGAAACAGATGCAGGCCGCCCGCGCCGTCACCGACGTCGCGACCGAAGTCATCAACACCGTCTGCTTTGCCCTGGCCTCGGTCATCGGCTCGGTCGCCTTCCTGATCGCCGTGGACTACCGGGCCGCCATCGCGCTGGCGGTCTGGCTTGTCGCCTACATCTTCCTGATCCGGTACTTCATGCCGATGATCCGCAAGAACTCCGCCGCCCGCGCCTCGTCCCGCGCAATGGTCTCGGGCCAGGTCGTCGACACCATCACCAACATCAAGACCGTCAAGCTCTTCGCCCACGCCGCCTTCGAGGACCGCGTCGCTATCGACGCGATGGAGGTCTTCCGCGACCGCAGCCTTGAATTCGGCGTCATCTCCACCTGGTTCCGCTTTGCCCTGATGCTTCTGGCCGGGGTCCTCCCCGTCCTCCTGATCGGCGGCACCGTCCTTCTCTGGCAGCAGGGCGCCGCCACCGCAGGCGACATCGCCGCCGCGGGCGCCATCGCCCTGCGCATCGCGCAGATGTCAGGCTGGGTCAGCTTCACCCTGATGTCGATTTACACAAGCGTGGGCGAGGTCGAGGACGGCATGCGCACCCTCTCGGTCCCCCACACGCTGGCCGACGCCCCCGACGCCAAGGCCCTGCCCCGCATCAAGGGTGAGGTCCACTTCGACAACGTCACCTTCGCCTATGGCCGCGAACGGGGCGGCGTCAGCGACATTGCCCTGACAATCCGCGCTGGAGAAAAGCTCGGCATCGTTGGCGCTTCGGGCGCAGGCAAATCCTCGCTCGTCTCGCTTCTGTTGCGCCTCTACGACCCCGAACAGGGCCGCATCATGGTGGACGGCTTCGATCTCCGCACGGTCACGCAGGAATCCCTGCGCCAGCAGATCGGCATGGTCACGCAGGAAACCGCGATGTTCAATCGCAGCGCCCGGGACAACATCGCCTATGGCCGACCCGAGGCCTCCCAGGACGAAATCGTCGCCGCCGCCAAAGCTGCTGAAGCCGACGAATTCATCGCCCAGATGCTCGACCACAATGGCCGCAAGGGCTACGATGCCTTCCTCGGCGAACGCGGCGTCAAGCTCTCTGGCGGCCAGCGCCAGCGCATCGCGCTTGCCCGTGCCTTCCTGAAGGACGCGCCGATCCTTGTGCTGGACGAAGCAACCTCGGCCCTCGATTCGGAAGTCGAAGCCTCGATTCAGGAAGCCCTTGGCCGCGTCATGCAGGGCAAGACCGTCCTCGCCATCGCCCACCGCCTGTCCACCATTGCCGCGATGGACCGGATCATCGTGCTGGACCGTGGCCGGATCGTCGAGATCGGCAGTCACGACGCGCTTCTGGCCAAGGACGGGCTTTACGCGCGCTACTGGAAACGGCAATCAGGCGGCTTCATCGGCGTAGAAGACGAAGAAGCGGAAGCGGCAGAGTGATCGTCACCATCGAACGGCTTGGGCACCTTGGGCACGGCATCGCCCCGGGGCCGATCTACGTGCCGGGGACCCTGCCCGGCGAAGTGGTCGACGGCACGCCCGACGGCGATCGGCTGGTTGACGCCAAGATCGTCACCCCCTCGACCGACCGAGTCAAACCCCCGTGCCGCCACGCCCGCGCGTGCGGCGGCTGCCAGCTGCAACACGCCTCCGACGCCTTCGTGGCCAGGTGGAAACAAGAGGTCGTCGAAACCGCCCTCTCCGGCCAAGGTCTGACCGCTACCTTCCTCCCCCTCATCACCTCCCCACCGAACTCTCGTCGCCGCGCCACGCTGTCGGCCCGCCGCACCAAGTCCGGCGTCCTCATCGGCTTTCACGCCCGCGCCTCGGACACCATCGCCGAGATTCCCGACTGCCAGCTCCTCCACCCCGGAATCCTTGCCGCATTCCCCGGCTTGCAAGCGCTGGTCTACGTGGGAGGTTCGCGCACGGCCGAGCTGTCGCTGCAAATCACACTGACCCGTGGCGGCCCCGATGTCGTCGTCACCGGCGGCAAACCCCTGGACAGCACCCTTCGCATGGACCTCGCCCGCCTGGTGGAAGCCCACGCCTTCTCGCGCCTGACCTGGGACGGTGAGACGGTGGCCTTGCGCGACCGCCCCGCCCTGACGATGGGCCAGGCCACCGTCGTCCCCCCGCCCGGTGCCTTCCTCCAAGCCACCGCCGAAGGCGAGGCCGCCCTCCTGACTGCCGTCAAGCAGGCCCTCGGCCCCCAGAAACGCATCGTCGATCTCTTCTCCGGCGTTGGCACCTTCACCCTGCCACTGGCCGAAACCATGGAAGTCCACGCCGTCGAAGGTGACGCCGCAATGACCAAGGCCCTCGACCTTGCCGCCCGCAACACCCCGAACCTCCACCGCATCAGCGTCGAGACCCGAGACCTCTTCCGCCGCCCGCTGGAACCTGACGAGTTGAACGCCTTCACCGCTGCCGTCATCGACCCGCCCCGCGCCGGGGCCGAGGCGCAGACTGCGACGCTTGCGGCCTCCACAATCCCGGTAATCGCCGCCGTCTCCTGCAATCCCGTCACCTTCGCCCGCGACGCCAAGGCCCTCATGGCCCAGGGCTACCGGCTCGACTGGGTCCAGGTCGTCGACCAGTTCCGCTGGTCCACCCATATCGAGCTGGTCGCCCGCCTCTCGCGCCCCTGACATATCCGTGAAGCTCCGACCCCTTTGCCGCACTAGGCAAATCACCCGGATTCCTGTACCGATAAGAAAAAAATACAGGCGGGCAAGGGCATGCGGTTTCTCGGTTGGTTGGCGATCCTGGTTGCGGTGATCGGGCTCTCGGGCTGCGGCTCGAAGTTCAAGCGCTACAACGGCCCCGAGGTGACCCAGGTCCAGGTCCACAAGGCCGACCGCAAGATGTATCTCATCCACAACGAACGTGTGCTGAAGTCCTACGACATCGCCCTTGGCTTTGCGCCCGATGGACACAAGCAGTTCGAAGGCGACGGCAAGACGCCCGAGGGCCAGTACTTCATCAGCCACAAGAACCCGGATTCGCAGTACCACCTCTCGCTCGGCATTTCCTACCCGAACGAAGCGGATGTGGCCTTTGCCGAATCCCAAGGCAAATCCCCCGGTGGGGACATCTTCATCCACGGCGCCCCGAACACCCGCGTGTCGAAACGCGACTGGACCTGGGGCTGCATAGCCTTGACCGACAAGGAGATGGAGCGGGTGTACTCGATGGTCAAACCCGGCACGCCGATCTACATCCTGCCATGAAGAAGGGGGCCCGCAGGCCCCCGGTCTTTCCGATGCTTTTGGGGCTTCAGGCCCCGGTCACCATCGTCCACCAGATCTTGCCGCCCGGCTCCTGATACCAGGCGAACCCCAGCCGCGTCGCAGTCGGGTCCATGATCACCACGCGGGTATCCGGCTGCGCCATCCAGGACGACAGCGTCTCAAGCTCGGTCTCGTAGGTCTCCGAGATGTTTTCGCCCAGAAGCCGCCCGGTGAACCCGCTGCGCTGCGCCCGCACAAGGGGCGACGAGCCGTCCGAGCCGAAGTGCCAGGGCCGGTTCTGCACCGACATGTCGCGCGCGTGCGTTTCGGCGGCGGCATTCAGCGAGGCATCGAACGCGACCGGGGGCAGCGACTTGGCGGCCCGCAGGGTGTTCATCGAATCCAGAAAGCTGAATGAGACCTGGCGCGCATCCGTGATCTTGTAGACCCTTGGCAGGGGCCGTCCGTCCGCACCGACCTGCGGCTCGCTCGTCGTGCCACAGGCTGCAAGGGCCAGGAACAAGCCCTGAGCCAGAAAAACGCGTCTATCCATTCGGTCCACCAGATCAAAGCCGCTTGAAGCGGCCATTCCGGCCCCTCTTAGCGGAAGCTTGCGCCGGGTTCAAACAGGCTTCTGCCCATCGGCGGATGCAGACAGACTCTTGCTTACCGGCGACTGCTGACAGGTGTTTGATTTGCGACTTTCCAACAAAGCGGTTATACGCGCCCAAATCAGGTCTTTCAGGAGTTTCAGCCATGGCGAACGGTCCTCTCAACCGTCGCGCGGTTCTCGGCGGGGCAGTGGGTTTGGCCGGTCTGGCAGCCCTTCCGGCTTTCGCGCAGGACGGCACCACCGAATTCACCCAGCCCGCCACGTCGGTGCGCAACAACATCTCCAGCTTTCGCATGCTGCAGTGGCAGGACTATTTCGACAGCACCCGTAACGGGGTGATCCTGGCCGACACCACCTCGCGCGCGCTGCACTACTGGTCGGAAGATCAGTCGATTTACCGGCTATATCCGACCTCGGTGCCGCTCTCGGAAGAGCTGACCCGGCGTGGCATGACCTCGGTCATCCAGAAGGTCGTCAACCCGACCTGGCGCCCGACTGTCTCGATGAAAGAGCGCAACCCCGACTGGCCGGATGTCGTCGAAGGCGGCGCACCGGACAACCCGCTCGGGTCCCGCGCGCTGTATCTGGGCTGGACCTCCTATCGCGTCCACGGCACCCACGACACCCGCAAGATCGGCCGCCGGTCGTCGAACGGCTGCATCGGGCTGTACAACGAACACATCGAAGAGCTGTTCGAGTTCGCCAAGGTCGGCACCCAGGTCCGCCTGATCTGACCCATTCGCAGCGCTGCACAGTTTGGGCCGCGGGACCTTGGCGTCTCGCGGTTCTTTCTTTTCCGCAAGTCAGTCCTGATGCAGCCAGACCGGCGGCGTCATGTCGATCCGGCCCGTGCAGGCGGCCTCGACACACCGCGCAAGGCTGGCGAAGTGGAACTCCTTGCCCACGGCTGGCGGGCCGTAATGCGCATACTTGCCCGAGTTGGTCGCGATGGTTCGGACGCTTGGTCGCACCACAGGCTGGCCGATGAAGCACCAGCAGGTGTCGTTCAGAATCTCGCCGCCAAAGGCCTGAATGGTGTCGATCAGGCCCGCCGCCTTGGCCCTGGCATGCACATCGCGCCCGCAGGTGACGATCAGCTGGACACCCTCAGCCTTGCGCCGCCCCTCGCACAACCGCGCCAGCGCCGCGAGCTCGGTCAGCGAAAAATGCGGGTTGCCCAGCGAAACCAGATCGACGCCCGGCGTCCGCGCGATATTCAGCTCCTCCCAGGTCTCCGCGAGAGCCTTCCGGGTCACCCGCACGACCCGCACCTCCGCCCCCAGCACCGCCTCTGCCGTCCCCGCCTCGGGCGTCACTCCCAGAATGTGGAACATCGGCGCGGCCGAGGTGGTGGCAAAGGCCGCCCCGAAGGCCTTCAGATCGTCATGGCTGACCGCATGGCCTGCCAACCCGCAGATCAGCGGGATCTCGTTCGTTGCGATCTTGCCGATGTGATAGCCCAAGAGCGGAAAGAACAGATCGTCAAGGTCGGCCAAGTGCGGCAGGTCCAGCCGGATCGTCGCACGGCGCCCCGCCGCAAGGTAGCAATCCGCCGCCGGAGCCCGCCCGGTAAGGGCCACCAGAATGTCCAGATAATCCGGATACTTCAGCGTCCGCGCGCCCAGGACCGAGTTCGCAAAGACCACCGCGTTCGACTCTCCCCAGGCGATGTTCTGTCCAGCCTTCGGTGCCGGGTCCAGCAGATAGGGTGCGCAGGTGTAGGTCGGCCTGGCACCCATCTCGACATAGGCATCCGCCAGCGCGTCCGTAGCCTCGCCCAGCACGTCCGAAACCCCCAGCGCCCGCCATTGTCGCCGGTCGACGCAAATCGCGTTCATCGTCGTCGGCACCCGGACACGCGCGCCCAGATCGCACAGCTTGCGCGCGAACTGCAGCCCCGCCGGGCCCTGGTAAAAGACCCCGTCCAGATGCGCCATCTCGACATCGACCAGCTCGGTCGCACCCTCGATCCGGGCGGTCTGCAGCACGATCCGCATCGCGATCCGCCCGGCCTCGCCGAAGTCACCCGCCAGAAAGCGCTTGTCGATCTCGCTTAGGCTGAAGTCCGCCGGGTCGGGCTTGGGCAGCACGAAACTTGGGCGCAGGTCGGTCGGCCCGTCGGCGGGCAAGACAGTGTCGCCCTCGATCCTGGCATGGCTGGCCCCTGCCAACGCCGCAAAACCCGCCTCGTCCAGTTGCAGCACCGGGATGCCCCGCTGGAACAGCTCTCCGGCAATCAGGACGCCAAGCGTCAGGATCGTCTCTTTGTAGCGAAAGACCAGCGCCGCCGGGGCGTGGCCGTTCAGGAGAAGTTCGAAGATCACCAGACTGCCCGAACACGACCCTCGCCCGCTGGGCAGGCACAGGATCTTCCCAGCGACCGACTGCCCGCACAAAGGATGATGCACGTCGCTGATCCGCCCGGTCTGGGCATCCACCCCGCCCATGAAGCTGAGGCCGGTATCCGCATGCAGCACCTCTCCGCATGCCTGACCCGCGATCAGGGCCGTCCCGCGCAAGGCTGAAGCAGCCATCCTGTCCCCCGTCTTCACCCGGGGCCACGCTAGCACGACCCGCGGCCGCGCAACCACCCGATCAACCCGACGAAAACCCGAACTCCTGTCGCAAGTGGTCCTTAAGCCGGGCGTCGGTGGTCGCGGCCAGCGCGGCTTCGGCGGCCAGAGGAAACTCGGCAGCCCCAAGATCGCGCAGGCAATGGGCCCGCAGCACCAGCGCGGGCTGATAGGCCCTTGCCTCCGGCACAGCGTCCAGCATCGCAAGTGCTCCCGAGGCGTCGCCCTGCATCCGCCTCACCGCCGCATGCGCCACCTGTCCGCCCACCGTCGGATGCACCTGCCCCAGCAATCCATGCAACGTGTCCAGCGCCGCAAGGTTCAGCTGCCCCGTGATCGCCCTTTGAGCATGGACCGACTGGATCGCCGCCTCGCACTGGAACCGCCCGAACCGCCCCGCGCGAGAGGCCTGGGTCAAAAGCCCCTCCGCCTCGATCACCTGATCGCGGTCCCAGAGGCGCGCGTCCTGGTCCGACAGCGGCACGAAGACATCGCCCCGCCGTGCCTCCCGCCGCGCATGGATATACAGCATCAGCGCCAGAAGCCCCTTCACCTCCGGCTCCTCCGGCATCAGGCCCAACAGCACCCGCGCCAGATGGATCGCCTCTTCCGGCAGGCCAAGGCCCAGCGCGCCATCCCAGTCCGCCCCGAACGCGCCGTAGATCGCCTCCAGCACATCGGCCAGCCGATCGGGCAGATCGTCCGCCTCAGGCAAGGCAAAGCGGAGCCGCAATTCCTTGATCCGGGACTTGGCCCGCACCAGCCGCTGACCCATCGTCGCTGGCGGCACCAGAAAGGCCGCAGCAATCCGCGCGGCGTCCAGCCCCAGCACCGTCTGCAGCATCAAGGGCGTCCGCGCCGCCGGGTCGATTGCCGGGTGGGCGCAGACGAACAGCAGTGCCAGCCGTTCATCGGCAAGGGCAGCTCGGTCCGCCCGCTCCTCGGCCCGCAGGATCAGCTCCTCGGTCGCCGCCGCCCGGGTCCGGTCATGCCGGTGCAGGTTCGACAGCCCGTTCCGCGCCACGGTCAGCAACCAGCCCTCGGGGTTCGCGGGCACCCCTTGGCCCGGCCAAACCTCCAGCGCGCGGGCAAAGGCCCCGGCAAGGGCTTCTTCGGCCAGGGGTAAATCCCGTGTCCCCGCCGCCAGAATCGCCAGGAGCCGCCCATAGGACAACCGCGCCGCCCGCTCGACCGCATCCGGCGCAGACGGCGCGCCCATCAGTTCATCGGCGGCAAAACAGGGCGCACCTCAACCGATCCGGTCAACGCACAGGGTGCTTTCGCCGCCCAGTCCAGCGCCGTATCCAGATCCGGCACTTCGATGACGAAATAGCCGCCCAGCTGCTCCTTGGTGTCGGCGAAGGGGCCGTCCTGCACATGGCGCTTGCCGTCCAAGACGCGCACCGTTGTCGCCAGCATCGGCCCCTGCAACCCGTCCCCCTTCACGATCACCCCGGCCTGCGCCATGGCCCCGATAAAGGCGTTCCAGCCGCCCCAATATCCTTCCGTCTCGGCCGGATCGGTGCGACGGGCAAACTCGGCGGCGGTCTCGTTCAGCATCAGCATGTATTGCATCGGTTCTCTCCCCGGGCTTCAGCGCAGAATATTGCGTTTGTTGGCGAAAAGCGAAAGCCCGAGGCTGGCTGCCGCTATGGCCACGACCATCGACAGGATTGCCAGCTGCGACGGCAGGATCGCGAACAGCCCATAGGCCCAGTCCCCCGCGAACAGCGCGATATAGCCCGCCAGCGACACGCCCAGCACGGCCACCGATGCCCGGCGCCGCAGCACCAAGAGCACCGTCCCCAACGTCCCGGCGATCACGCCGACGGCAAAGGCCAAGGTCACCCAGGCGGGCATTCCGTTGTAGGCCAAGGCCTGCGGCTCGGTCATGCCCTGGGCCATCAGACTGTCGCTGGTCTGGGTCAGGAACCCGCCGAACTGCCACAGGCCGAAGACGTTCCAGGCCAGGGCGGCGGTCGCGGGCAGCGCCAGCCAAAGCGGGCGCATGGCGGAATTGGGAAGGGAAAGCGCGGTCATCGTCATCTCCTTTTGCATGGCCGGTCAAGTGCCGGGCAAAGGAGTGACCCGCGAGGGTCAGCGATTTCGACAGGCGTCTGCGAAAAATTTTCGAGCCGCCCGGGAAAACGTTAAGACCAGGTAAATGGAAATCGACAAGCCTTTGAAGTAGATTGATTATCCGAAAATGTCCACCGTGGACAGATCACCCCTTCCGGGGCAACCACCCACCCAGGTTCTCCTCGATCACCGTGACCAGAGCCTGAATATGGGCCTCATCGTCGTTCAGGCAGGGGATGTAGGTAAAGCTCTCACCCCCCGCATGTTCAAAGGCCTCCCGGATCTCGCCGTTGATCTCCTCCAGCGTCTCGATGCAATCCGCCGAAAAAGCCGGCGCCATCACCGCGATCCGTTTTTTCCCCTGCTTCGCAAGCTCTGCCACATGCTCGACCGTGTAGGGTTTCAGCCACTCCTCACGGCCAAAGACCGACTGGAACGTCGTGTCGATCGCCCCCTTCTCCCACCCCAGCCGCTCCCGCAGCAGGCGCGAGGTCTTCTGACACTGGCAGTGATAGGGGTCCCCCTCCATCAGGTAGCGTTTCGGCATCCCGTGATAGCTGGCCACCAGCACGTCGGGCCGGTGATCGAGGCCCGCATAGGCCGTCTCGACCGACTTCGCCAGCGCGTCGACATAAAGCGGGTGATCGAAGTATTCAGCGACGGTCCGCACCGCCGGCTGCCGCTTTTCCTTCATCAGGGCGCGGAAGAACTGGTCGTTCGCGGTGGCCGACGTCGCCCCGGCGTAGTGGGGGTAGAGCGGGAAGAACAGCACCTTCTCGCAGCCCGAGGCGACCATCGCCTTGACCTTCTCGTCGGTCGACGGGTTGCCGTAGCGCATGCAGAAGTCGACCATCACTTCCGCGCCGTGCCGTTCCGCGATCACCTGCGCAATCGCGGCGGTCTGGGCCTTGGTGATCGTCAGCAGCGGGCTTTCATCCAGCTCTTCGTTCCAGATCAGCTTGTAGTTCGCGCCCGAGGTGAAGGGCCGCTTAGACAGGATGATCAGCTGCAGCAGCGGCTGCCACTTCCAGCTCGGGATATCGACGACCCGCTTGTCCGACAGGAACTCGTTCAGATAGCGCCGCATCGACCAGTAGTCGTAGGCGTCCGGCGTCCCGAGGTTGGCCAGAAGCACGCCGATCTTCGCCTTGCGGACGACGGGGTGGTCGGCAGGGGCGTGGGCCAGGCGGCCTTCGCCGGGGGGCACATCGATCCCTTTTGCTGCTCCGGTCCGGGCATCCAGCATGTCGGTTCTTCCCATAGGTTCAGCGCGGGACATAAGGGTTGGGTCGGCGGGGTCAACCATCTTTGGGCAGGGGAGCCTCGGGTACGCCCAAGGCATCCGCCAGCCTTGCCTTGGCCGATCCGGGGCGCAAGGGCTGCTGCTGGCTGTCGTGTGGAGCCCAGCCGGTCAGGAACACCAGCTCGGCCGTGGCAGGCAAGCGACCCTCGGGCGTGGCAAAGTTGGCCGCATAGATCGCCGCCGCTTCACCCAGGACGGACCGCCCGGTAAACCGGCGCAGGCGCCCGGCCAGGGCGTTGGTCTCGCCCGAGGCGCGCAAGTCGGCGAGGAGGCCGGGAAAGCTGCGGTACTCGACAGTCTGCTGCAGGCTGTCGGCCACCGGCAGGGCAAACCCGGCACGCTGCATCAACGCACCCAGATCGCGGATTTCGCCCATCGGCAAGACACGAGGCGACAGGCCACCCGTGACACGTGCTTCAGCTTCGGCCAGGGCGGTGCGCAGCTCGTGCAGGCTTCGTCCCCCTGCAAGGACCGCGATCAGCAACCCGTCCGGCCGCAGCGCCCGCCGACACTGTACCAGCTGGCCCAGCGGATCATTCGCCCAGTGCAGTGCCATCGCATGCACCACCAGATCATGCGCGCCGGGCTGCAAGGCCAGCACCTCATCATCCGCGACCTGCACCGCATCGGGCCGCAAATCGCGCCACAGATCGGGAAATCCGCTCACCACAGCCGGTGCGGTAAAGGTTCTGTTAACCTCGATGAGTCTTTCCTGAATGTCAGTCAGGGCAAGGCGGTGCAGGAACATCGCCGCGTCGTGGCCCGGCAGTGCCAGGGCGCGGGCGCGGTGGCGGGTCAGGGCCGGCCGGTCGGTCAGGGGTGGGACGTCGGTCATCGGCGGGACATTAGGAGGGCGGAATGGGAATGCAAAGCGCGCTGCAACTGCTTTACCCGCCGCAGTGCATTTCCTGCTCAGCTCCGGTGCAGTCCGACTTCGGCCTCTGCGCGGACTGCTGGCGCGAGACGCCCTTCGTCTCGGGCCTGGTCTGCGATCAGTGCGGCGTGCCCCTTCCGGGCTCCGATCCGAAGGAACGGGCGCTGTGCGACGACTGCATGGCGATTGCCCGACCCTGGGATCGTGGCCGGGCCGCCCTTCTGTATCAGGGCAACGGCCGCAACCTTGTGCTGGCGCTCAAGCACGGCGACCGGATGGATCTGGCCCGCCCGGCTTCGGCCTGGATGGCGAAGGCCGCCGCGCCGATCCTGACGCCGGGCATGCTGGTGGTGCCGGTGCCGCTGCACTGGATGCGGCTGTTTCGCCGGCGCTACAATCAGGCCGCCCTCCTGTCGCGGGCCATCGCCGCCTCGGCCCGGCTGGAGCATTGCCCGGACGCAATCCAGCGCAAACGATCTACCGGCAATCAGGACGGCAAGACCCGCGACGCGCGGTTTGCCAATCTTGTCGGCGCCTTTATTGTTCCGAAGGGTCGCGAAGCGCGGGTCAGGGATCGCGACATCCTTCTGGTCGATGACGTGATGACCTCGGGCGCGACCTTTGCTGCGGCAACCGAGGCGCTTTTTTCAGCAGGCGCAAGATCGGTTTCGGTCCTCGCGCTGGCGCGCGTTGCGAAGGACGCCTGAATCCTTATATTCGGGCGCGAAAGAGGTGCCCTGATGCAACCCGTCGAAATCTACACCACGCCGATCTGCCCCTATTGCCACGCCGCCAAGCGGCTGTTGCAGAAGAAGGGGGTGAGCTTCACCGAGATCGACGTCAGCCGCGATCCGGCCTTGCGCGCAACGATGACCCAGCGCGCGATGGGCCGCCGCACCGTGCCGCAGATCTTCATTGGCGGGACGCATGTCGGGGGCTGCGACGACCTGCACGACCTTGACTATGCGGGCAAGCTTGACCCGATGCTGGCCGGTTGATGCGCGTCGGGCTGGTCCAGCTGACGGTGACCGACGACCCGGCGGCGAACCTGCCGGTCACGGTTGAATATATCCGGCAGGCGGTTGCGGGCGGCGCAGGGTTCGTGCTGACGCCAGAGCTGACCAATGGTCTCTCGTCCAGCCGCGCGCACCAGCGCAGCGTCTTCCGGCATGAGGAGGAGGACGAGACCTTGGCCGCCCTTCGCGCCGAGGCCAGGGCCGCGGGCATCTGGCTGCTGATCGGCTCCCTGGGTGTCCTCACCCATGACGCGGACGGGCGCTTTGCCAACCGCAGCTTCCTGATCGCACCCGATGGCAGCTTCGCGGCGCGCTATGACAAGATCCACATGTTCGACGTGAACGTCTCGGCGACCGAGGTCTACCGCGAAAGCGAAGGTTATCGGCCCGGCGCGAAGGCGGTGGTGGCGGAAACGCCCTTCGCGAAGATCGGGATGACCGTCTGCTACGACGTCCGCTTCCCGGCGCTTTATCGGCGACTGGCACAGGGCGGGGCGCAGGTGATCACGGTGCCCGCGGCCTTCAACCACATCACGGGTGCGGCGCACTGGGAAACCCTGCTCCGCGCCCGGGCTATCGAGACAGGGTGCTTCGTGCTGGCCCCGGCGCAGACCGGCTTTCACCCTGAAACCCACGGCAAGGGCCGCCGCACCCATGGCCATTCGCTGGCCATCGCCCCTTGGGGCGAAATCCTGGCCGACGCGGGGACGGAACCGGGTGCGACACTGGTCGATCTGGACCTGGCCGAGGTTAACAAGGCCCGTGGCCGCGTGCCCTCCCTGTCGCATGACCGGGGCTTTGACGGGCCATGACAGGCGAGAAGGCGGATGACATCGCGGTCGCGCTTTTTGGCGAGTTGTTCATGGCCGACCAGCTGGCGCGCAACCGGATCTCCAAGGTCCTGCCCAAGGGGATGGAGCTGTCGCACTTCTCCGTCCTGAACCACCTCGCGCGGATCAATGACGAACGCACCCCGGCGCAGCTGGCGCGGTCGTTCCATGTGACCCGAGGCGCGATGACCAACACGCTGACCAAGCTGGAATGGGCCGGCCACGTCCACATCCGCCCCGACTGGGAAGACGCGCGGCAGAAGTTCGTGGCGATCAGCCCCTCGGGCCGGGCGGCGCGGGACGGTGCCGTGGCCAGCGTCGTGCCGCTGATTGCCGAGGTGGTCCAGTCCATCGGCCACGAAAAGGTCCGCGCGCTGTTGTCCGTCCTGCGGGAACTGCGCATCAGCCTGGAAGGCGACGGCGGCTGACACAGCTTGTTCCAGTTGTCCAAAGGGCCACAAGCTGTGGATAGCTGGCCTTCCGCCCCCAAAGCCCCTTGCCCTGTCGGGTTTATCTCCGCATAGACTGTGACGATACTTCGGGTCCGGTCGCCATGCACAATTCCTCACGTTTCCTGCTTGCTTTCCTTGCTGCCAGCACGGCCCTGTCCGTCGCCCCGGCGCTGGCCGAAAGCACCGGCACTCTGAACATCAATGGCGCGACCGGCCTGATCGACATGCCCTCGGGCGAGGCGCAGAAAGACGCGACGTTTTCGTTCAGCACCTCGGTTGTCGGACCGATCACCCGCACCACGCTCAGCTTCCAGTTCAGCGAGAGGCTGTCGGGGTCGTTCCGGTTCCAGACCTGGCGCGACTGGGACACGATCATCGCGGGTGATGCCGAAGAGTCCGACCGCAGCATCGACCTGCGCTATCAGGTTCTGAAGGAAGGGAATATCCGCCCGGCCCTGACCATCGGTCTGCAGGATTTCACCGGCCAGGGCCTGTTCGCCTCGGAATATGTAGCCGCGACCAAGAATTTTGGCGACCGGCTGAAAGTGACGGCGGGTCTCGGCTGGGGCCGGCTTGGCAGCTACGGCGACATTGGCGCGCCGTTCGGCAGCCGCCCTGCGGTCAGCCCCACGGGCACGCCCAATGCAGACCAGTGGTTCCGGGGCGATGCGGCCCCGTTCGCCGGGGTCGAATACAAGATCAGTGACACCTGGACCTTCAAGGGCGAGTATTCGTCGGACGCCTACACCCTGGAAGACGACACCCGCGGCCTGATCGAGCGGGACAGCCCGTTCAACTTCGGCTTCGAATACCAGAAGGGCCCGAACATGCGATTCGGGGTCTATTCGCTGCACGGCTCCGAAGTCGGCCTGACCTTCCACCTGATCCTTGACCCGAAAAGCAGGTTGGCCGGTGGGGTGACGGGTGCACCCCCTGCGCCCGTCAAGGCCCGCCCCGCGCGATCTGCCGACCCTGACGCCTACGACGGCGGCTGGGTGACACAGGCCGATGCCGGCCCGATCCTGCGCAAGAACCTGGCCAAGCGGCTGGCGGCCGATGGGATCGCTGTCGAAGACCTCGCCTACACCGCCACGTCGGTGCAGGTCCGCATCCGCAACGGCCGCATTGATGCCGGGTCGCAGGCCATCGGCCGGACGGCACGCGCGCTCAGCCATGTGATGCCCGCCTCGGTCGAGGTGTTCGAGATCGTCCCCGTCGTCAACGGTATCGGCGCTTCGAAGATCACCGTCCGCCGCAGCGACCTTGAGGGCCTGGAATATTCCGCCGACAACGCGTCGCTTTTGCGCGAACGCATCACGGTGACGGATGCCGGTCCGGTCCCTACCTATTCGCTGGGTGACGAAGGCCTGTACCCGAAGTTCACCTGGAGCCTGCGCCCCACTCTGCGCCTGTCGGAACCGGCGAAGGGCGACATCGGCCTGCGGCTGTCGGCGAACTACGATATCGCCCCGGGCTTCGTCCTGAACGGGTCGATCTACAAGCAGCTGGCCAGCAACACCGATCTGGGCGGTCCGTCGACCTCGCCGCTGCAGCATGTCCGCACGGATGGGTCGCGCTATACCGAATTCGGCGACCCGGCGCTGGAGCGTCTGACGCTGGCCTGGTACGCCCGCCCCGCGCCCGATGTCTATTCTCGTCTGACCGTGGGCTATCTTGAACGCATGCACGGCGGCGTATCGGGCGAGGTTCTGTGGAAGCCGGTGGACAGCCAGCTCGCCCTCGGGGCCGAGCTCAACTACACCCGCCAGCGCGACACTGACGGCGGCCTCGGCTTTGGCGAATACGACTACGACGTCGTGACCGGCCATCTGTCGGCCTACTACGATTTCGGCAACGGCTTCCTGGGCCAGCTGGATGTCGGCAAGTATCTTGCGGGCGATGTCGGCGCGACGATCTCGGTCGACCGGGTCTTCGCGAACGGCTGGAAAGTCGGCGCCTTTGCGACGGTCACCGATGTCAGCGCCGAGGACTTTGGCGCGTCCGGCTTTGACAAGGGCATCCGCTTTACCATCCCGTTCACCTGGGCGCTTGGCACCGAAAGCCGCCGGGGTTTTGGCCTGACGTTGCGGCCTGGCTCGGGCGATGGCGGCGCACGGCTTGACGTCGGCGGGCGGCTTTACGAATCCATCCGGGACTACCACACCGATGGCCTTGATCCCGATTGGGGAAGGGTCTGGCGGTGAGGGTTTCGACACGGCTGGCCGCAGTTGCCGCCGCTATTGCGCTGCTTGCGGCCTGCGGCAACGACAAGGGCGGGGCCAATCCGGTTGCCGCTGCGGTCGGCCAGATGGCCAAGTCCACCCTTGCCAAGGGCAAGAAGGGCGCGGCATCGGCAGCCCAGCCCGCCGCTCCTGTCGGCCGCGCCGAGCTGGAGGCTTTCGGCAAACCGGTCCTGCGGGTCCAGTCCAAGGGCCTGGGTCAGGACGCGTTTCTGACGATTGTCGATGCCAAGGAGAACGTCGTGACCTGGACGGCGCAGCGTCAAGCCAACTTCTCGTTGCGGGACGGCGTGCTGATCCAGACCCGCGGCGTCGGCTCTGACCTCATGTCCGCGCAAGTGCCGACGCTTGACCAGCTCAAGAATGGTGCCAGCTACCAGCGCATCTACTATTTCCTCGGCGCCGACGACATCGGCACCCGGCGGACCTATGACTGTTCGGCCGCCACCATCGGTCGCGAGACGATCGAGGTTCTCGGCAAGTCCCATGCCACTACGCATGTGACTGAGACCTGCACCCGGCCCAACGGCAAGGTGACCAACGACTACTGGATCGAAGGCGACATGATTCGCAAGTCGCGGCAATGGGCCAGCAACTCGGTCACCTATCTTGAGTTCGAGAAGGTCATCGACTGACCTTTTCGCTGTTTCAGCAGCGCGAAGCGGCCAAAAGGTCCATTAGCTCGCTGAATTTGGTGCAAAATCCGCGCAGTTGGCTGTAATCTGTTCCTGTGGGCGACCCAATCACTGCGACTCGCACACCGCTGGCCTAGACTGAACCCAGGACGACCCGTCTTTGAGGCTTCCGTGAAACAGCTGATCGCCACTCTGCTCTGTGCGGCCTGCCTTGCGTCTTCGGCGCTGGCCGGGGGGCCCGTTGTGGTGGTCGAAGAACCCGAGCCCGAGGTCACGGAAGAGTCACCCTCCAGCAAGGGCTGGCTGCCTTGGCTGATGGTGCCTCTGGTCGTCTGTGTCGTGATGTGCGGCGCCGAAGACGAATGACCGGCACCGACCGGACCGTCTAGTAGTCCCTCTGCAGATAGACGCCGATCCCGGTCTGGCCATCCGCGCCCAGCTTGCCCTTCACCGTCAGACCTTCGCGCAAATCGAGGTTCAGGTTGATGCGGCTCTTGCCCTCCTGATCAATCTCGATCTCGGTGTAGACGTTCTCCGAGATGTATTTCCCCGCCTTCAGCGCTGCCGACCCGTCTTCGGCGGTCGTGATGTCCAGGTCGTCCAGCCCGAAATTGCGGCGCAGGTTGCCGACCAGTCCCAGGCCGCCACGCCCCGCCAGAACCGCGACGGCATTGGCCAGTTGCGCCGCCTGCAGGGCCGAGATCTTGTCCAGACCGCGCCCGAACAAAAGCCGCGCCAGCACCTCTTCCTGCGGCAACTCGGGGGAGGAGCTGAAGCTTACCACCGGATTGTCCGCCGGGCCTTCGACGATGACCGTACTGGTGATGCCGTCGCTTTCGGTATCAGCGGCAATGCTGATCTGCGGGACCAGGCTGCCTTCCAGGACCAGATCGGCGCGCGACAGGACCAGACGGCGACCCAGAATGTCGATGCGCCCCCGGATCAGGCTGAAGCCGCCCGACGGGCGCACGTCAGCCGTTGTGCCAAGCAGGCGGAGTTCACCCCCGAGTTCCGCGTCGATGCCGCGCCCGCGGACAAAGACACGCGACGGCGCCGTGATCGTCACATCCAGTCCGATCGCCCGGCCTGACCCACTTGCCCCCGTTGACCGCGCAATCGCGGCCAGAAGACCGGCCTTCCGCCGGGTATCGCGCACCGTCGTCGTGTCCCGAACATGGCGAATGTCCAACAGCGCATCCGCCGAGCTGAACCCCGAGGCGGGCACCCGCACTTCGGTCTCGCCCAGCTGCAACGCCCCCGACACCAACGCCCCGCCAGCCAGCGGTCCGCGCAGGGCCAGGGTGCCGCTGATCCGCGTCTCGTGAAGTTCGGGGTCGTACAGCCGCAGGCTGTCCAGCGTGATCGAGAGGTCGGCATTCTGGCCGCCGTCCAACCCGATCGGCCCGTCGACCCGCAGCCTGCCACCCGAGGACAGGCCCGACGTGGCCGAAAGCTGCAGGCTTCCGCCGCTCAACTGCGCGATGGCCTGAACGTCCTGCAAGGACAGCCCCAGGTTCGGATCGGCGATGCGCCCGTCCGACAGGGTGACCCGGCCGGACAGCGACCGCAGGGCAAAGGGTCCTGACAGCCGCAGATCGTAACCCACCGGGCCGGACACCGACCGGGGTGAGACGAACAGGTTGGCAAGCCCCGCTTCACCCGATCCGGTGATCCCAAGGTCACCCCGGCTGAAATCATTCGCGACCGTCCCCGCGACCCGTGCGGCGATCTGCCCCGGCCCGTTGGCGCGCAGGTCCAGCTGGTAGCCAGCGCTGCCTTGCACCGCCGTTCCCGCAATGGTCAGCGGGCCGGAAACCTCGGGCACGATCAGACCCAGGTTCGCCAACCGGGCGTCCAGCTCGATGGACCGGGTGTCGCCCTCGATCTGCCCCGTGGCGCTGGCCGTCAGCTGCGGGTTTCGCACCTGGGCCGAGCGGATCTCGACAACGCCGTCCAGCAGTCCCAGATCGACAAGCACCTCGCTTTGTCCGGCCAATAGGCGATCGGCCTCGCGATCGCCGAACCGCAGCGACTGGCCCTGACCCGACAGCCGGATCGACCCGGCCTCGGGTGTCCCGGCAAAACTGCCCTCCAGCACCACAGCACCGCCAAAGCCGGGGCCAAGCGCCGACAGATCGTCCAGGCGGATCGTCCCGTTCAGCTCCGACCCTTCCGAGGAAAGCTTGCCGCTGGCCTGCGCTGTCAGCGTATCGGCCGCGACATCCAGTGTACGCAGGGTCGTTCCGGTTTCATCGCGCCGGATCGAGGCTTTCAGGCTGGAAGTCCCGGCAAGAAGCCGGTCTGCCTGGGGCTGACCAATCGCAAGACCCGTTCCGGCAAAATTGATGTCGGCATCGAAGAACCCGGACAAGCGACTGGCCGAGCCGCTGATCTCCATCCGCCCCGCCCCGCCAAGGTCGCGACCAGCCAGCCGTGAAAACCGCGAGAAGTCCGACGCGTCAATCACCAGCCTGCCACTCGTCAACAGCGCTTCGTCCAGACCCTCGACCTGCAGGGCGCCCGATCCGGTCATCCCGGCCCCCTCGAACCGGATGTCCGTCAGGTCCAGCGCGCCAGCGCCTTCCGGCAGGTCCAGCCGCAGCGATGCAGTGATTTCCGTGCCAAGGGCCTCGGCAAGACCTGGGTCCGTGGGGGCCAGCCCAGAGGCCGTCCCGCTGATATTCCCACCAAAGCTGATGCCAGCAGCACCGCGCGCGATCTGACCCGATCCGTCCAGCGTCAAGGCCGCGATCTTCAGATCAGCGCGGTCCAGCCCTACGACCGATACGGACCCGGACCAGCTGTCATCGGCCTGGACCGAGGTCAGCTGGAAGTCGGCGCTCGTCACCAGCGTGCCATCTGTGAACGGCAACGCCACCGGCTGCCCATCAGGCGCGGCCAGTTTGCCGGTGACATCGACGCGCTCCGGCAGTCCGTCCGCCGCGATCTCGGCCGATCCCGACAGCGCCAGCGACCGCGCGGACAGGTCGAACCGGTCGACGACAACCCGCCCGGCCGCACTGCGCCAGGCATCAAGGTTCAGCGCCACTTCGGTGCCGAAGAAGTCGATCATGTCCGGCGCCAGGATCGGCGCAAGGTCACCGCCGAGGTCTGCCCCAAGCCTCAGGCCCTCATCCTCGGCCGTGACGGTCACCACGCCCTGCAACCGGTCCGCTCCGTCCGTCGCAAGCGCGATGTCCGCCCGGAAGTCGTCAATCGGCCCCTCGCCTGTCACTTCCAGCCGCGCCGATGGGGCACCTGAAACCGACAAGGCATCCACCACCAACCCGCCGGCATCCTCTTCCGCGATCAGTGACAGCGTCAGACCGCGGGTCGCATTGGAATAGGACGCATCCAGCCGGATTTCGCCCGCCGGACCGTCCCCGGTGCGGATCAGGTCAAGGACCGCCTGCCCCTCGCCCCCCGCAAGCTGCAGCGACGCCTCCAGTGTCCCTGTCACATCCTGCCCAAGCACTTCGGGCGCGAGTTCGATACGTTCCGCCGCGACCCGGTCAATGCTGATCGACACCGGCAGTTCAGGCAGGCTGAAGCCGCTTGCCTCGGGCGACAGGGTTGCGTCCTCGCCCACCACCGGGGTCCGCGCTACGATGATTTCCTTGGCCGACAGTTCGCTGACCTCGACCTCGCCCGACAGCAGTGCCGAGCGGCTCCAGTCCAGAACCACACCGTTCAGCGTGATCCAGATGCCCTCATCGTCGGCAATCGTCAGCTGTTCGATGGTGGCCTGCGACGACAGGGCACCGGCAAACCCGGTCACCGTCACCTGCCGCCCGGCATCGGACAACGTGTCCTCCAGAAATGCCGTCAGATAGTCGCGGTCGTCGGTCTGGCCCCAGGCCGACCCCGCGCTCAGACATCCGGCGATGACCAGAGCGTACCGCATCAGAACGACTGCCCCAGGCCGACATAGAACTGCACCCCGTCCCCGGTGGTGCCGCTGATCGGGGCGGCGATATCGACGCGGATCGGGCCAAGCCCGGTGTCATAGCGCAGACCCAGCCCGGCCCCGGCATGGGACTCGGCAAAGCCGCCGCCAAAGCCGTCGATCCCGATGCTGCCCCAGTCGACAAAACCCACGACCCCGATGCGATCACTGACCTTCGCGCGCAGTTCCAGCGACCCGGCCAGGAAGTACTTTCCGCCGATCAGGAATTGCGGCCCGAAGCCCCGCGTCACTGCAACCCCAAGCGACCGGTAAGGCTGGCCCCGCACCGTGCCCCCGCCACCCGAAAAGAACAGATCGTCGCGCGGCGTGTCCAAGAGATTCGAGCCGTAGATCGCCCCCGCCTGCACCCGCGCCGCAACGACGAACCGCCCCGGCTCTCCAAGGCTCCGGTAAGCCCGACCGTCGACCGTCGTCCGCAGGCCCGAGCCGGTGGTGCCGAAGCCCAGGAACGGCTTGGCGGTGGCATCCAGATAGAAGCCCGTGGTCGGGTTGTTCGCCACATCGCGGCGGTCCCAGGTCACACCAAAGGGCAGCGACACGTTGCGGAAATAGAACCGCCCACCGGGATCGCGCCCGTCCAGGTAGTCGTAGGTCAGGCCGACCCGTGCGGTCAGCTGTTCGGAAAACACATGCGAAAAGCGCAGACCAAAGCTGGCGGCATCCAGATTGTAGTCGATCTCGTCTTCGTGCGAATAGCTGAGGACCAGCCCCGCCGAGGTATCCGGGCTTAGCGTCGCGGGCCGGTCAAGCGTTACCTCGACCCCATAGTCGACCCCGCTTAGCCCCGACCCGATGTTGGTGATGTCGCCACTGACCTCCAGCCGTTCCCCACCGCCCAGAAGGTTGCGGTGCAGCCAGGAACCCTGCAGCGACACCCCATCCAGGCTGGCGACCTCGACCCCCAGCGCATAGCGGCGGGGCTTCTGTTCCACCACCGTCGCGGTGATCCCCAGAAGGTCGGGCGCGGTGATCTGTTCGTCTTCGGTCAGCGCGACCGAGGCAAAGATGCCGGTACGCCGCAACCGGCTTTCGGCCCGGCGCAGTTCGGTTTCGCTGAACGTCTCGCCCTCGGGCAGGCCCGCGATCTTGCGGACGCGCTGTTCCCGCATCCGTTCCTCGCCCGTGATCTCCAGCCGGCCAAAGCGCAGACGCGGACCGGGGTCCAGCCGGACGTCCGCGTCGATCTGCCGGGCCGCGTGGTCGGCCACCACTTCGTCTGCGGTGACAAAGGCTTTGGCATGACCCGCCTCACGCCACGCGCTGATCGCCACATCGACCGCCGACTTGACCACCCCGCTTCCCGCAACGGCTTCGCGCTGAAACTCCTGGGGCAGTTCAGTGCCCGACGCCAGCGGGGCAACCCGGGCCAGGCCAAAGCGGAACGGCTGACCCGGGTCCACCTGGATCTGGATGGTCGAGATCGACCGCGGCGCCTCCAGCGCGGGAATGGCGGCGGCCTCGCGCCCGTCGATCAGGATGCGGATGGCAACGGAATAGTGCCCCTTGGCATAAAGTGCGGCGAGGATTCGGGCATAGTCAGACCGCGCTGCGGCCAAAAGATCCTGCGGATCGGTCTGCCCTTGGCTTTGCAGCGACCTGACCATCGAGGCTTCCTTGACGGCATCCGACAGGTCCTCGGACCCACCCGCCACGGTGAAATCCAGCCGGTCCAGCGCCTGCGCCTGCCAGGTCGCAAGGCTCAGCAAAGCCACCGAGACGACCATCCTGGCTCGCCTCGAATTGCGACCGGCCTTCATGCAAACACACCTCTTTGACAGCATAGTTCCGGACTATTGCAGCTTGTGCCAAGCCGGACAATCCAAGGGAAACCAACTTCACGAAGTTGGGTTCCCCGCAAGGCTTCAGCCAAGCCGATTTTCGTCATCCGCCTGTGACACCGGGCTGGCATTGCTGCGCCAAAATCGGAGGATTTGCGATGACCGATGCCGCCTATGACCTTGATGAGGCTTACGAGATCAACGGGCCGGAGGAGGCCCGCCGCCTGTACGGCGACTGGGCCGAGACCTATGACGACAGCTTTGGCGCTGCCTGGGGCTATATCGCCCCGCGCGAAATTGCCGCCATCCTGCGGTCCGAGATCGCCCCGACGGCGGAAATCCTGGACATCGGCGCGGGCACTGGCCTGGTGTCCGAACACCTGCGCGGCCTGACCGTGGACGCCCTGGACATCACCCCGGAAATGCTGCGCATCGCCGAACCGAAAGGTCTTTACCGCCGGCTGATGCTGGGCGATCTGACGGCGACGCTCGATATCCCCGACGGCAGCTACGATGCCATCGTCAGCTGCGGCACCTTCACCCATGGCCATGTCGGGCCCGAATGCTTTCCTGAACTTCTCCGCATCACCCGGCCGGGCGCGGTTTTTGCCTGCGGGACCATCGGCCCGGTGCTGGACGGGGCTGGATTCGGGTCGGCGCTTGCCCGGCTGGTGGCCCTGGGCAGGATCACGCCCATCGCCTGGCGCGACATCCCGATCTACGAAGGCGTCGACCATCCGCATAAGGATGACCGTGGCCTTGTGATGGTGTTCCGCCGCCTCTGACACTTTCCCTTGCAGACTCGAGGCGAGGGGCCTATATGCCCTCCAACAGCTGTTTCAGGGTCCACACCTGAAGCGACCGAAAGTCACGGGCGGGCCGCTGGGTCCGCTTTTTTGTTTCTGGAATCCCATGTCCGATCTGATCGCGAAAACGTCCATCGACCGCCGCCTGGCCGACATCGTCGGCCCGGTGATCGAAGGACTGGGGTTCGAGCTGGTTCGCATCCGGCTGATGGGCGGCAAGACGCGCATCCTGCAGATCATGGCCGACCGTCCCGATGGCGGCATTGGTGTGGACGAATGCGGTGACATCTCGACCGCCGTGTCCGCCGTGCTGGACGTGGAAGACCCGCTGGAAGACAACTACGTCCTCGAAGTCTCGTCCCCCGGGATCGACCGGCCGCTGACCCGGCTGAAGGATTTCGAGATGTGGAAGGGCTGGGAAGCCCGGATCGAGACCACGGAACTCATCGACGGCCGTCGCCGCTTCAAGGGCGATCTGGCGGGGGTCGAGGGTGAAGAGGTCCTGATTACCATCGAGGATTCGGGCGAAGAGGTCACCATCGGGCTTCAGTTCGACTGGCTGTCCGACGCCAAGCTGATCCTTTCGGACGAGCTGATCAGCGAAATGCTGCGCCAGAAGAAGGTGGCGGAGCCCGCCGATGGCCAGTTCGACGAGATCGAAGAGATTGACGGGGACGAGGACGACGAGCCTCAGCCCGAGACGAAACACTAGGGAGTAGGACCCATGGCAATCACCTCCGCCAACCAGCTGGAGCTTCTGCAGACCGCCGAAGCCGTGGCGCGCGAAAAGATGATCGACCCCGACCTGGTGATCCAGGCGATGGAAGACAGCCTCGCCCGTGCCGCCAAGTCGCGCTACGGCGCGGAAATGGACATCCGGGTGAAGATCGACCGCAAGACCGGTCGCGCCAGCTTTTCCCGTGTGCGCACCGTGGTCGAAGATGACGCGGTGGAGAACCATCACGCCCAAATCACTGCGAAGCAGGCCAAGACCTTCCTCGCCGACCCGCAGATCGGCGACGAGATCGTCGATGAAGTCCCCCCCGTCGACCTTGGTCGCATCGCCGCGCAATCGGCCAAGCAGGTGATCCTGCAGAAGGTCCGCGAAGCCGAGCGGGATCGCCAGTTCGAGGAATTCAAGGACCGCAAGGGCACGATCATCAACGGCGCCGTCAAGCGCG